>ENA-OQER01000436-OQER01000436.1-human-gut-metagenome-genome-assembly--contig:-NODE-436-length-22465-cov-3.791655_pt1 | contig 22465 bp, 27 predicted proteins | sample MGYA00242797_ERZ504639 | MGnify/ENA primary metagenome ERZ504639 (study PRJEB26092, sample SAMD00036306) | human gut metagenome | host: Homo sapiens | study: EMG produced TPA metagenomics assembly of...
AAAAGTGGTGGTGGAGGCCAGATATCAGAAGGTGGAGATAGAAAAGGATGGAACGGTGCATCTGACCATCATTCCGGGTAAGGTAAAGACCATCAAACTTTGACGGATATTGAATTGTTTGGGTATGGAGTGGGTAAATTTCAGTATATCACGGGTATTTGATGAGGAGAGCAATTAGTGTAAAATAGTTTTTACGCCTTGATGTTATAATCTTTACATAAAAGAAAACAATTCTACCGTTGAAGCTCTTACGTGGGATACCGCTTTCAAGAACATAAACGAACCAAGCGGATGGGCCATGAAAGGGATACATGAAGAAGCCTACCAATAAATCCGGCATCAATTGACATAACAAAATCGGATAACTGAAAAATTATCCGCTTTTAGTTTCTTTATTTCGAAAGAAAGATATATATTTGCAACGCTTTTTCAGAAAAGCACCCGATATTGCAGAAAAAACAGTTGCCGAAATGGCTCAGTTGGTAGAGCAATTCATTCGTAATGAATAGGTCCCGGGTTCGAGTCCCGGTTTCGGCTCAAGAAGCGGTAGAATACCGCTTCTTTTTATTTTATATAGTTCTCTTTTTCCATATAATAAAGCCCTTCTCCACGGTCACCATTCTCTAAATCAGTTAACTCTACTTTAAATATTCGGTAGGGGAGAATATTTTTCTGGTGTCTGGGCATATCCACGGTCAGCAGATAGCATTGCCGTATTCGGTAGCATCGAAGTACTCTTTTATCTCTTGTTTCATCAGACAGGTACTTCTTCTCCATCTATCCAAACGATAGCTTTTAGTTTGTCAGCCGATGGTGCCAGCAAAACGCCTTTGGCTTGTTTGCTTAAACCTGTTTGCTCAATCTTGCTAAGATCCTGTGCATGTACAAGTGAGGATTTTTCTTCTTTTTGCCATTGCAGGGTACGGGTCAGACTCATGGGGCGAACATATATCTGATAGGTGGGCATGCCTCCAGGGATGTGGAAAATACGTAGTCCATAGACTTCCATACGATGATAGCGAATGTTGAGAGTGGTATCACGATCGGCAATGAAATTCCATGCCCAAAATTCGAGACGTTGGTCTTTTTCCGCTAGTCCGGGTTTTACGGTATGTGGGTAGGTAGACATATTGATAGCTCCCATACTTTGATACTTTCCTTTAGGAATACGGGTGGTGTAGTATCCGTTTTTGTCAGTGATGGCTTGTTTAATGTCATCAAAAGAGGGGCTCTGCCAAAAGATGGAACAACTGTCAATGGGTTGTCCGTTATAATCTGTTACTTGTCCGCGTATGGTTACTGAATCCCGTTGTTGTGCATATCCAGCAGAATAAAGAAAAAATAGGATAAAAAGGAGAATCAATTTAGGAATAAAAGGTGTTTTCATTATTTTATCTGTTAATTGTGTTTTTAATGTGTATCTTTTTCACTTCTCACCACTTCCCATCCTTTGAACTGTATCAGGACTTTATGTAACGTGGTTCCTTGAGCCAGATACAGCACTTTTCTTCAAAATTATCATAATAATAAGAAGCGTAATCCTTTATGAACAGGTAGAGGACAACATTGCAATAAGTCTCAAAACATTTTTCCAGTCTTTCCAATGAAACCCCTGCCTTTGAGAAATCAAAATAAATCACCTGGAAACGGTTGCGCTGGTCGGTGGAATTCTTACCAATCCATAGTCCGCTGAATAACTTTCGAAACGGTCTTTTTGCAAAATGTCATAGTAGGCTTTCATTATGCTTAGGAAAAGGCTTTTTCCGAAACGGCGCGGACGTATCATAAAGATATAGCTGGCTGTATCTTCAATCAGGGGCAAATACATGGTCTTGTCCACATAATAATAATTTTCAGTCCGCATCCGCACAAAGTCCGAGATGCCGTAAGGGATTTGAGGCGCTTTCTTTGTTTCCATCTTTCTTCTTCTCTTTTTTATAGCTATACAAAGTTACACCATTTTTTTCTGATACCCAGCATGGAAAGGGCTGTTTTTTTCCACTTTATTTCGAAAACGTTGACAAAGCACCGCGCAGCCTTCCTCTTTTCGGAGGCAAGGCTGCGCAAAAGTTCGGGGTGCAAAGCATCTCTTCATTTAATGAATGCTGTAAGAGAAGCGTTAAAGATATGCATGAATTTGTCGGAATCGAATTCACGTTGCCATATTATGAATCATATGCTTCTTCGTGCACTCCCTTCACGGCCCGTCCGCTTGGTTCGTTCATGTTCTTGAAGGCGGCGTCCCACGCAAGGGCTTCGGCTGTAGAACATGCCACACTGGGCACGCTTGGCACGCTGCGGGCTGCGCTTTCACTGGGAAAGTGCTCCTGGAAGATGCTGCGATAGTAGTATTCTTCCTTGTTTTGCGGCGTATTGATAGGAAACCGTTCGGCTGCGTGCGCCATTTGCTCGTCACTGACGGCTTCGGCGGTAAGGGCTTTCAGTGTATCAATCCAACTATAGCCCACGCCGTCGCTGAACTGCTCTTTCTGTCGCCATGCTACACTGTCGGGCAACATGTCTGCAAAGGCTTTGCGGACGATTTTCTTTTCAATGGTGCTTCCGGGGCACATCTTTGCCTCGGGATTGAGGCGCATGGCTATGTCCAGAAAATCTTTGTCCAGGAAAGGCACTCGGCCTTCCACTCCCCACGCTGCGAGGGATTTATTGGCACGGAGCAGTCATAGAGGTGGAGCTTGCCTAGTTTACGCACGGTCTCTTCATGAAAGGCTTGGGCTGTAGGAGCTTTGTGGAAATAGAGATAGCCGCCGAACACTTCATCAGCCCTTCGCCACTCAGCACCATTTTGATTCCCATGCTTTTAATGACGCGTGCCAGCAAATACATCGGGGTAGAGGCGCGAACGGTGGTGATATCGTAAGTCTCGATGTAGTAAATGACGTCGCGGATAGCGTCCAATCCTTCTTGGATGGTATAGTGGATTTCATGATGCACGGTTCCGATAAAGCGGGCCACTTCGCGGGCTTTTATCAGGTCGGGCGCACCTTCCAGACCGATGGCAAAGGAATGGAGCTGAGGCCACCAGGCATCTTTTTTATTGTCGGTTTCTACCCGTTTGCCTGCATATTTCTTGGCAATGGCAGAGATGACGGAACTGTCCAGACCTCCGGAAAGAAGTACGCCGTAGCACATCACTCATCAGTTGGCGTTTAACGGCCTCTTCCAGCCCGTTGTGTATGTCCTGGGAATAGGCATTGTTGTTTTTCACGGCTTCGTATTCAAACCAGTCGCGGACGTACCAACGGGTCATCTTGCTTTCTTTTCCCCAATAGTAATGGCCGGAAGGAAGGGCTCGTATTCATCACAGAACCCTTCGAGGCTTTCAACTCGCTGGCGCAGTATATTTTGCCGTCCTTATCCTTACCTATATATAAAGGTATGACTCCGATGGGGTCGCGGGCGATAAGAAAATCATCTTTCTCCTCATCATAGAGGGCGAAGGCGAAGATGCCGTTCAGGTCTTCGAGAAAGTGAATACCTTTGTCACGGTAAAGGGCAAGGATGACTTCGCAGTCGCTTCCAGTTTGGAAATCATACTTTCCGGCGTACTTTGTACGGATATCCCGATGGTTGTAGATTTCTCCGTTCACGGCAAGGATTTGTTTCCGGTCGGGGCTGTATAGGGGCTGCCCTCCACTTTGAGGGTCTACGATGGAGAGGCGTTCATGGGCCAGGATGCAGAGCTGCCTACATAGATGCCGTTCCAGTCCGGCCCGCGGTGGCGGAGCTTTTGTGACATTTTCAATGCTTTCTGACGCAGTTCTTGCGTTTGTTGCTTTATCTTGAATATTCCTACGATTCCACACATAATTGTATTTGTTGCTTTATTTATTGAGATAACTGTCTATGTCCGTTGCCGCTTTCCGTCCGCTGGCAATGCGCGTACTACCAGGCTGGCTCCGCTTGCCGCATCGCCGGCTACGAATACGTTTTCGGCAAATTGGGGATGTTCGGGCTTTAGGAATCCCATTGCCAGAAGAACCAGGTCGGTTTCAATCACTTCTATCTTTCCTGTGGATTTCATGGTAGGGCGGTCGCCATCAGGATTGGGAATCCATTCCACCTGTTCCACTTCCACACCGCAGACTTTACCGTTTTTGCCGAGAAACTTATGAGTGGCAAGAGACCACCGGCGGCTGCATCCTTCTTCGTGGGAAGAGGTGGTTTTCAGCACAAGGGGGAATTGGGGCCATGGAGTGGCTGGATTTTGTCCTACGGGCGGTTGGGGCATGATTTCGATTTGGGTGACGCTTGCAGCACCCTGACGGTTACTGGTTCCGATGCAGTCGCTGCCGGTGTCACCTCCGCCGATGATTAGTACTTCTTACCTTTGGCGGTAACCAATTGTTCTTTCGGGAACGTCATGCCGGCAAGGATACGGTTTTGTTGCGCCAGCATATCCAGTGCTAGGTGGATACCTTTTAGTTCGCGTCCGGGAACAGTAAGGTCACGCGCGGTCGGAGTTCCGGTACAAATGCAGTAGGCATCAAAACCTTCGGGGAGTTGCCGCACATCCACATCGTTGTTCATTTTGAAGTGGATGCCTTCTTCTTCCATCACCCGGATACGGCGGTCGATGATGGGCTTGTGCAGCTTGAAGTTGGGGATGCCGTAACGTAGCAGGCCGCCGGGAGCCTCATTTTTGTCGAAGACGGTTACTGTGTACCTTTTCCGTTGAGTTGGTTGGCAGTAGCCAGTCCTGCAGGCCCGGCGCCGATAATGGCTACTTTCCGTCCGTTGCGTTCAATGTGCCGGGGGCTGATATAACCTTCGCGGAAGGCTGCTTCGGCAATGGCCGCTTCATTCTCGCGGATGGTGACGGGGGAGTCCATGCTCAGTTTCAGCACACAGCTCTTCTCGCAGAGGGCGGGACAGATACGGCCTGTGAATTCAGGAAAATCGTTGGTTTCGTTCAATATCTTGTAGGCTTCTTCCCATTTGCCTTTGTAGAGGGCGTCCTGAAATTCGGGTTGCTTGTTGCCCAACGGACAAGCCCAGTGGCAGAAAGGAACACCGCAGTCCATGCAGCGTGAAGCTTGAAGTTTCCGGTCACGGCTGTTCAGGGTCTGTTCCACCTCACTATAGTCTGATATCCGGTCGTGAATGGGACGGTAGCCCGCTTCTTGGCGCGGAATGGTTAAAAATGCTTTTGGATTTCCCATATTTTTGTTGTATTTCTTTGTTGATAATTTGTGTGATGTATTAATAATCTCTTTGTACATCAGCTATTTTTTGTTGCAGCTTGCGCATTTGTTCTTCTTGCAATACTCGTTTGTATTCGATGGGGACTACCTGGATAAATTCATCTACATAGCGGTTCCAGTTGTCCAACATCGTTCGTGCCAGTTTGGAGCCGGTATAGAGGTAATGCTGGCGGATCAGTTCATGCAGTTCCTTCCGGTAAGATGCCTCCTCGATAAGCGAGAGCTCCACCATTTCCATGTTGCAGAAATAATCGAAGTTGTGGTTTTTGTCCCATACATAAGCCACACCGCCACTCATCCCAGCAGCGAAATTCCGTCCGGTTTCTCCCAGTACCACAACTCGTCCTCCAGTCATATATTCGCAACAGTGGTCGCCTACACCTTCTACCACGGCTGTCACTCCGGAATTGCGGACTGCGAAGCGTTCACCCACTCGTCCGTTGATATACACCTCACCATCGGTAGCGCCATACAGCAGGGTATTTCCGGCGATGGTATTCTTTTCCGCATCGAAATTGCTACGCACGGGAGGCAGTACTGCAATGCGTCCGCCACTCAGCCCTTTGCCTAGGTAGTCATTTGCTTCGCCTTCCAGCTTGAAACTGATGCCGTGGGTCAGGAACGCACCGAAACTTTGGCCTGCCGAACCCTTGAATTTAATGTGGATGGTCTGTTCGGGAAGTCCTGCCTGCCCGTATTTCTTAGCAACCGCCCCTGCCAGCATGGCGCCTACCGAGCGGTCCGTATTGGCGATGGTGTATTCCAGGGAAATCTCTTTTCCGTTTTCTATGGCATCCCGGGCGGCGGCCAGTATGGTTACATCCTTTACATGGGCGATGTCGTGCTTCTGTTCCATGACATGGTGTATGGCAGCCCCGTTGTCCACCCGGTGCAACAGTCTGTTGAAATCCAGCAGTGAGGATTTCTTCTCACTTGGCGCTTGTTGTATTTCAATCAGGTCTGTCCGTCCAATGATATCCTCCAACCGGGTGAATCCCATTTCGGCCAAATATTCGCGTACTTCCTGTGCCAGGAAAGTGAAATAATTCACTACATATTCATAGTGTCCGCGGAAATGTTTGCGGAGTTCGGGGTCTTGGGTGGCCACGCCTACGGGACAGGTGTTGGTGTGGCACTTGCGCATCATGACGCATCCCAGTACAATCAATGCGGTGGTACCGAAACCGAATTCTTCCGCACCCAGCAAGGCCATGTTGATAATATCCCGTCCGGTTTTCAACTGTCCGTCCACTTGCAGTTTCACTTGTCCGCGGAGTCCGTTCAACACCAAGGTCTGTTGCGTCTCGCTCAGTCCTATTTCGGGCGAGATACCTGCATACCGCATACTCGATGCAGGCGACGCGCCGGTTCCTCCTTCCGCTCCCGAAATGACAATCAAGTCGGCTTTCGCTTTGGCCACTCCGGCGGCAATGTTCCCACGCCGCTTTCGCTACCAGTTTCACACTGATTCGTGCCTGTGGGTTTACGTTTTTCAGGTCGAATATCAACTGGGCCAAATCTTCGATGGAATAAATGTCATGGTGGGGTGGAGGGGAAATGAGCGAGATGCCCGGAATGGAGTGGCGGGTTTTGGCAATCACCTCATCTACTTGAATCCCGGCAGTTGTCCTCCTTCTCCCGGCTTGGCGCCTTGGGCCACCTTTATCTGGATCTCTTCGGCATGAACTAGGTATTCGGTGGTGACTCCGAAACGTCCCGACGCTATTTGCTTGGTCTTGCTGCATAGTGAGATACCTTCGTAAGTGCTGTAATGCGTTCGCTGTCCTCACCACCTTCACCTGTATTGCTGCGTGCACTCAGTTTGTTCATGGCCAGTGCCAGCGCCTCATGTGCTTCCTTGCTGATAGCACCGAAGGACATGGCTCCTGTCACGAAATGTTTCACGATGTTTTCTATCGGCTCCACCTTTTCAATATCAATAGGGTTTCGTTTGTGCCCGAAGAAGTTGCGCAGGAAGAGGGGGAATCTTTTTCATCTACCATAGAGGTGAATTCCTTAAACTTTTTGTAGCTGCCCAGTCGGGTGGCCAGTTGCAGGGTGGAGATGGCTTCCGGATTCCAAGCATGCCGTTCTCCGTCTTTGCGGAAGGAGAACAGTCCGTTATGCGGTAAAATGTCGCTCACTTCTTTCGGAGAGAATCCGGCATCGTGCAGGGCGATGGCATCTTTGGCGACTTCTTCCAGACGGATACCTCCGATGCTGGATGTCTGTGTGCCGAAATAGCTTCTCAATAATTCCTCACTGACCCTACGGCTTCAAAAATCTTCGCGCCCCGATAGGAACGGATCGTAGAGATACCCATCTTGCTCATGATTTTAAACAAGCCTTTGCAGATGGCTTTGATATAATTCTTTTCGGCCGTTTCGTAATTCATCTGCACATCGCCTTTTCTCACCAGTTCATCCAGTATGGCAAAGGCCATGTACGGATTGATGGCACTGGCACCATATCCCAGTAACAGGGCGGCGTGCATCACTTCGCGAATCTCGCCGCTTTCTACAATCAATGCGGTTTGTACGCGTTTCTGAACCGAGATGAGGTGATGATGAACAGCGCTTACCGCCAGCAGTGACGGGATGGCGGCATGAGCCGCATCAACAGAACGGTCGCTTAGAATGATATAGTTTACTCCGTCGGTCACGGATTGCTCGGCCTGTTTGCACAAATTACTCAGCGCTTCCTGTAGTCCGGCTTTTCCTTTGCTCACCTCGAATAGGATGGGGAGTTTCACGGTATTGAATCCTTTATATCGGATATTGCAGAGAATGTCCAGTTGGGTGTTATTTAGTACGGGATGGGGCAGACGTACCATTTGCAATGGCTTTCGCTGGGTACTAAAATGTTCATTCCTACGGCGCCGATGTATTCGGTGAGCGACATGACTAATTCTTCACGGATAGGTCGATAGCCGGATTGGTAACCTGTGCAAATTGTTGGCGGAAGTAGTTGAACAGTAACTGCGGTTTGTCCGAGAGAACTGCCAGCGGCGTGTCGTTACCCATAGAGGCGACAGGTTCGGCCCCTGTGTTACACATTGGTATGAGGGTACGTTCTATATCTTCACGCGAGAAGCCGAAGGTGCGTAACATACGGTCATAACCGGCTATCTGGTTGTCTATCTTGCGCCCGCTTTTCAAGGTATCGAGTTCGATGCGGTTGGTAGACAGCCAGGTGCGATAAGGACGGCTGATGCCAATTGTTCTTTCAGTTCTCCGTCATAATATATTTTACCCTGTTCAGTGTCAATCATCAGTATTTTTCCCGGTTGCAGACGTCCTTTTTCTTTAATCTCTCCCGGTTCGAAATCCATCACGCCTACTTCGCTGGCCACTACCATCATGTCATTGTTGGTGATGAGGTAACGGGCAGGGCGGAGGCCGTTGCGGTCCAACATTCCTCCGGCAAAGCGTCCGTCACTGAACAGCAACGCGGCAGGTCCGTCCCAAGGTTCCATTAGGATGGAGTGATATTCGTAAAACGCTTTCAACTCTTCACTGATAGGGTTTTTATCATTGAATGATTCGGGAACCAGCATCGCCATGGCATGGGGCAGACTCAATCCCGACATCACAAAAAATTCAAGCACATTGTCCAGTGAGGCACTGTCGCTCATACCTGGCTGAATAATGGGGCGGATGGCTTTGATATTCCCCAATGCCGGAGAGGAGAGGACACTTTCGCGTGCTTCCATCCATCCTCGGTTGCCGCGGATGGTATTGATTTCACCATTATGCGCCAACAGACGGAAAGGCTGTGCCAGACTCCATGTAGGAAATGTGTTGGTGCTGAAGCGGGAGTGTACCAATGCCAGTCCACTGGTAAAGTAAGGTTGTGTTAAGTCCGGGAAGTACTCGCGTACCTGCATGGACGAAAGCATCCCTTTATATATAATGTTTTTGCCCGATAGTGAAACGATATAGAAATCTTTATGCCGGACACGTTTTTCAATCTTTTTACGGATAACATAAAGGGTACGTTCCAAGTTTTCCACATCAGTCACTCCGGTGATGAACACCTGTTTGATATCCGGTTCGGTGGCTCGTGCGTCTTTGCCCAAGCAATTGGGATTAGTGGGCACATTGCGCAGATGCATCAGTGTCAGTCCTTCCCGTTCTATTTCCTCAATCATAATACTTAGGATACCGGCTTGTTCTTTTTCATCTTTTGGCAGAAATATTAGTCCGGTTCCGTATTTTCCCTTCTCGGTACGGGGATACCTTGCAAGAGGATGAATTCGTGGGGGATTTGTAGCATAATTCCCGCGCCGTCGCCGGTCTTGTTGTCAGCTCCTTCCGCACCTCGATGGCGCATGTTCTCCAGTACCTTTAATGCGGAGTCTACCAGTTCATGTGATTTATTGCCATGAATGTTGACTACCATACCTACACCACAAGCATCATGTTCGTTGGTTGCATCATAAAGACCATTTTGTTCTCTTTTTACCATTATGACTGTCTTTAGTTTGTAATAATGTTGATTTGTATTTCAGTTTGTTTTGCAAAGGTAGATAATTTATTTCTTTTTGCTATAAAATAAATGAGCTGTGTTAGTAAAAAGATGCTCTTCTGCTTTTGATGCTTACATATTGTTTATTCTGCCTGTCTATTACTTTTAAATCGTAACATGATTTGGCGAAATTGCTTTGATAATGTAAGTTTTCATATTTATTTTAAAAACGGATAAAACATTTCTTTTCGATTTCTATTCTTACTTTTTTATCGCTTTCGTCAATTATTTATGGTCTTTTATTGCATTTATGTTAATTGATATTTGTATCTTTGCAGTCAAATCAGAACATATACTTATATAAATTATGTGTGGAATAGTAGGCTACATTGGAAAACGAGATGCTTACCCTGTCCTCATAAAAGGCCTGAAGCGGTTGGAATACCGGGGCTATGATAGCGCAGGAGTCGCATTGATTGATAAAAAAAGGAGGTTGAACGTCTATAAGACGAAAGGAAAGGTCTCAGACCTAGAAGCTTTTGTTTCCCAAAAAGACGTTTCCGGTACAATTGGTATTGCCCACACCCGATGGGCTACTCACGGAGAGCCTTGCCAGGCTAACGCCCATCCTCATTTTTCTTCTTCCGAGAATCTTGCTCTTATCCACAATGGTATTATTGAAAACTACGCTACCCTGAAAGAAAAATTACAAAAAAAAGGTTCATCTTTAAAAGTAGTACAGATACCGAAGTTCTTGTCCAGCTAATTGAATTTTTCCAGCTTTCCAACCATTTAGATTTACTTACTGCCGTTCAGTTGGCTCTGCATGAGGTGATTGGTGCATACGCCATAGCGGTGCTTGACAAGAATAATCCCGATGAGATTATTACAGCCCGTAAAAGCAGTCCGCTGGTGGTAGGGATAGGGAAGGATGAATTTTTTTTGGCCTCGGATGCTACTCCGATTGTAGAGTATACGGATAAAGTGGTGTATCTGCAAGATGGGGAGATAGCGGTGATTCGCAGAGACAAGGCGCTGGAAGTCGTCAATTTGGATAACGTGCTTCAAAATCCCGAAGTACGTACGGTGGAAATGAATCTGGGACAGCTGGAGAAAGGAGGATACCCGCATTTCATGTTGAAGGAGATATTCGAACAACCCGATTGTATTAACGACTGTATGCGTGGACGCATCAATGCGGACGGTGATAAAGTAGTACTGTCGGCGGTATTGATCATAAGGAACGTCTGCTCAAGGCTCGTCGCTTTGTAATTGTGGCTTGCGGAACTTCATGGCATGCCGGATTGATAGGGAAACAACTGATAGAAAGTTTTCTGCCGTATTCCGGTAGAAGTGGAATATGCCTCCGAGTTCCGCTATCGTGATCCGGTGATTCATGAAGATGATGTGGTAATAGCTATCTCGCAATCGGGCGAGACGGCCGATACATTGGCTGCCATAGAACTGGCGAAAGAGAAAGGAGCTTTTATTTATGGTATATGCAATGCGGTAGGTTCATCCATTCCGCGCATTACAGATACCGGTTCTTATATTCATGTAGGACCGGAAATAGGAGTGGCGTCTACTAAGGCATTTACCGGACAGGTAACTGTGCTGACCATGCTGGCGCTGACCCTGGCAAAAGAGAAAGGGAGCATGACGGATGAGAAATACCTGGAAGTGATTCGGGAATTGACTGTGATTCCGGCTAAAATAAAGAAGATTCTGATCAGTAATCCCAAGATAGCGGAACTGTCGCGTATCTTCACCTATGCACATAATTTCCTCTATTTGGGACGAGGTTACAGTTTTCCGGTAGCTTTGGAAGGTGCGTTAAAGTTGAAGGAGATATCTTATATTCACGCTGAAGGTTATCCTGCAGCTGAGATGAAACATGGACCTATCGCATTGATTGATGCCGAAATGCCTGTTGTTGTGGTAGCTACGCATAATGCGATGTATGAAAAGATAATGAGTAACATACAGGAAATTAAAGCGCGGAAGGGAAAAGTAATCGCTTTGGTCACAGAAGGAGATACGGTAATCAGCAAGTTGGCTGATGATTGCATTGAGTTGCCCGAAACATTAGAGTGCCTCGAACCGTTGATAGCTACGATCCCCTTACAGTTATTGGCCTACCATGTAGCCATTTGCAAAGGGAAAAATGTGGATCAGCCACGAAATCTGGCGAAGTCGGTAACAGTAGAATAGAAGGCAATGCTGCCGGAGATTATGCAGGAAGTTCCCGGAAGTTTCCGGCATAATTCTTGAAAGATGTGCCGTAAGTTTGGAAAAACGACAGAAGGTCTTGTCATACCTTTGGGATGTTTTTATAAGAATCTGAAAATGATATATTAATTTAAGGAGTAAAGAGAGAGCATGGAACCGTTAAAGCATGAATGTGGGGTCGCTATGATACGACTGCTGAAACCGCTGGAATATTATCAGGAAAAGTATGGAACCTGGATGTATGGCTTGAACAAGCTGTATCTGCTGATGGAAAAACAACATAACCGCGGACAGGAAGGCGCCGGGCTGGCCTGTGTCAAACTGGAGGCCAATCCCGGTGAAGAATATATGTTCCGTGAAAGAGCTTTAGGTTCAGGGGCGATAACAGAGATATTCGGTACGGTGCAAAATCATTTCAAGGATTTGGCACCCGAACAATTGCATGATGCCGGATACGCCAAGAAATGCCTTCCCTTTGCCGGAGAGGTGTACATGGGTCATTTGCGTTATTCTACTACCGGAAAAAGCGGTATCTCCTACGTGCATCCGTTCTTGCGTCGTAACAATTGGCGTGCCAAGAATCTGGCACTGTGCGGCAATTTCAACATGACCAATGTGGATGAGATTTTCGCACGTATTACTGCTGACGGCCAGCATCCGCGTAAATATGCCGACACATATATTATGTTGGAACAAGTGGGACACCGTTTGGATCGTGAGGTGGAGCGCCTCTATGTGGAATGTGAGAAGGAAGGTCTGAAGGGTATGAATATCACTCACGCCATAGAAGACCGCATTGACTTGGGCAATGTCCTCAAGACTTCGAGCAAGGAGTGGGATGGAGGCTATGTGATCTGCGGTATGACCGGTAGCGGTGAATCTTTTGCGGTACGCGATCCGTGGGGCATCCGTCCGGCTTTCTGGTACATGGACGATGAAATCATGGTATTGGCGTCCGAACGTCCCGTCATTCAGACTGCTTGAATGTACCTGCCGGAAGCATCAATGAATTGCAACCGGGACAGGCCATCCTTATGAGCAAGACCGGAAAGATGCGTCTGGCACAGATCAACCGGGCGAAAGAGAAGAAAGCTTGTTCTTTCGAGCGAATCTATTTCAGCCGGGGAAGCGACATGGATATTTATAAAGAAAGAAAGCTGCTGGGTGAAAAACTGGTGAATCCTATCTTGAAAGCGGTAGACTATGATGTGGAGCATACTGTATTCTCTTTTATACCCAATACGGCGGAAGTGGCTTTCTATGGACTGCTGGAAGGATTCGACAATTATCTGAATGAACTGAAAGTAAAGAAGATAGAGGCTTTGGGACATCATCCCAATCACGAGGAACTGGAAAAAATCCTGTCCTGGCGTATCCGTAGCGAGAAAGTGGCCATCAAGGATATCAAGCTGCGTACCTTTATCGCCGAAGGCAACAGCCGGAATGACTTGGCCGCCCATGTGTACGATATTACTTACGGTAGTTTGATACCTCATGTGGATAATCTGGTTATTATTGATGACAGCATCGTCCGGGGAACTACATTGAAACAAAGCATTATCGGTATTCTTGATCGTCTGCATCCGAAGAAAATCGTCATTGTTTCTTCTTCTCCACAGGTGCGTTATCCGGACTATTATGGTATTGATATGGCCAGCATGGATCAGTTTATCGCTTTCAAGGCTGCTATCATATTGAAAGAACGAGATATGAAAGATGTAATAGCCCGTGCTTACAACAAATCGAAAGACCAGGTGGGGTTACCCAAAGAGCAGATGGTGAATTATGTGAAAGAAATTTACGCTCCTTTCACTAATGAGGAGATTGCGGCAAAAATGGTGGAACTTCTCACTCCGAAAGGTACGCAAGCTAAAGTGGAGATTGTTTATCAGACATTGGAAGGATTGCATGAAGCATGTCCCAACCATACGGGCGACTGGTATTTCAGTGGGGATTATCCTACTCCGGGTGGAGTGAAGCTGGTGAACCAGGCGTTTATAGATTATATAGAAAAAGTATATCAATTCTAAAGAATAACATTCAAGATAGATTAGATGAGAAATGTAACATTGATCCTCGACGACGGGAGCCGTTTCCCGGGCAAGTCGTTCGGTTATGAGAAACCGGTAGCCGGTGAAGTGGTGTTTAATACCGCTATGACCGGTTATCCTGAGAGCTTGACAGACCCTTCATATGCGGGGCAGTTGATGACCTTGACTTACCCGTTGGTCGGTAATTACGGGGTGCCTCCCTTTACTGTCGAACCCAACGGCTTGGCCACTTTTATGGAGAGTGAACGTATCCATGCCGAAGCGATTATTGTAAGTGATTACAGTGAAGAATTCAGTCACTGGAATGGGAAAGAAAGTCTGGCCGACTGGCTGAAGCGTGAGCAAGTGCCGGGCATTACAGGCATCGATACCCCGTGAACTGACAAAAGTCCTTCGCGAACATGGGGTGATGATGGGGAAGATCGTATTTGATGATGAGCGATAAAGTGCCCGAAGCAACGTATGCAGGTATCAACTATGTGGATAAAGTATCATGCAAGGAGGTGATTCGTTACAACGAAGGCGCCGGCAAGAAGAAAGTGGTGTTGGTGGATTGTGGTGTAAAGACAAATATCATCCGCTGTCTGCTGAAACGGGATGTGGAAGTGATCCGCGTTCCTTGGAACCATGATTTTACAGGGATGGAGTATGACGGATTGTTTATCTCGAACGGCCCGGGTGATCCGGATACATGTGATGAGGCGGTACAGCATATCCGCAAGGCGATGAGCCTGAGCGACAAGCCTATCTTTGGCATTTGTATGGGGAATCAGTTGCTTTCAAAAGCAGGAGGTGCCATCATCTATAAATTGAAATACGGTCATCGCAGTCATAACCAGCCGGTGCGCATGGTGGGAACGGAACGTTGTTTCATCACCAGTCAGAACCACGGTTATGCAGTAGATAATAATACATTGGGAGCCGATTGGGAACCGCTGTTCATCAATATGAATGACGGTTCCAACGAGGGCATCAGGCATAAAACCAAACCTTGGTTCTCGGCACAGTTCCATCCGGAAGCGGCGTCGGGACCTACGGATACCGAGTTCCTGTTTGATGAATTTGTGAAGTTGTTATAAACCGTGTATTAAAAAGAACAAGTATGAAAGACGAAATAAAGAAGTATTATTATTAGGTTCCGGCGCTTGAAGATTGGCGAGGCCGGAGAGTTTGACTATTCAGGCTCGCAAGCGCTGAAAGCTTGAAGGAAGAAGGGATTGAAACGGTTCTGATCAACCCAAATATTGCTACTGTGCAGACCAGCGAAGGGGTGGCGGACCAGATTTATTTCCTGCCCGTTACTCCTTATTTTGTAGAGAAGGTGATAGAAAAGGAACGTCCGGATGGTGTGCTCCTGTCTTTCGGCGGACAAACTGCCTTGAACTGTGGGGTGGCACTGTACAAAGCAGGTATTTTCGAAAAATACAATGTCCGTGTGTTGGGTACTCCCGTACAAGCCATCATGGATACGGAGGACCGTGAGTTGTTTGTAGAAAAACTGAATGAAATCAATGTAAAGACCATCAAGAGTGAAGCGGTGGAAAACTTGGAAGATGCCCGTCGCGCTGCTAAAGAATTAGGTTATCCGGTTATTATCCGTGCCGCCTACGCATTGGGTGGACTAGGCTCTGGTTTCTGTGACAATGAAGAGGAACTGAATGTTCTGGCTGAAAAGGCCTTCTCTTTCTCGCCGCAGGTATTGGTGGAAAAGAGTTTGAAAGGCTGGAAGGAGGTGGAATATGAAGTGGTCCGCGACCGTTATGATAACTGCATCACTGTATGTAACATGGAGAACTTTGACCCGCTGGGTATCCATACCGGCGAGTCTATCGTGATCGCCCCTTCGCAGACACTGACCAATGCGGAGTATCATAAACTTCGTGAACTGGCTATCCGTATCATCCGCCATATCGGCATTGTGGGCGAATGTAATGTACAGTATGCCTTCGATCCCGAATCGGAAGATTACCGTGTCATTGAGGTCAACGCCCGTCTTTCGCGTTCGTCTGCATTGCTTCCAAAGCGACCGGATATCCGTTGGCTTTCGTTGCCGCCAAATTAGGCTTGGGATACGGGTTGTTCGACCTGAAAAACTCGGTGACAAAGACCACCAGCGCATTCTTCGAACCTGCACTGGACTATGTGGTGTGCAAGATTCCCCGTTGGGACTTGGGCAAGTTCCATGGTGTGGACCGTGAGTTGGGCTCGTCCATGAAATCGGTGGGTGAGGTAATGGCCATCGGACGTACTTTCGAGGAAGCCATTCAGAAAGGTTTGCGCATGATTGGCCAGGGAATGCATGGCTTCGTAGAGAATAAGGAACTGGTTATAGAGGATGTGGACAAAGCCCTTCGTGAGCCGACGGACAAGCGCATCTTCGTGATCAGCAAAGCCATGCGTGCAGGTTACACGGTAGACCAGATTCATGAGCTGACCAAGATTGACAAATGGTTCCTGCAGAAATTGCAGCACATCATGGACACTTCTAAAGAGATGCACGAATGGGGCAATAACCATAAGCAGATTACCGATATGCCGGACGAGTTACTCCGAAAGGCGAAAGTGCAGGGATTCTCCGATTTCCAGATAGCCCGTGCCATTGGCTACGAGGGTGATATGGAAGACGGTATCCTGTATGTGCGTAATCATCGCAAGCAGGTGGGAATCCTTCCGGTGGTGAAACAAATCGATACCTTGGCAGCCGAGTATCCTGCACAGACCAATTATCTGTACTTGACTTATAGCGGCGTGGCCAATGATGTGAAGTACTTGGGCGACCATAAATCCATTGTGGTACTGGGTTCGGGTGCTACCGCATCGGTTCGTCGGTGGAATTTGACTGGTGTGGCGTGCAGGCCTTACAGACCATCCGTAAGGAGGGTTACCGCAGTGTCATGATCAACTATAACCCCGAAACGGTTTCTACCGACTATGATATGTGCGATCGTCTTTACTTTGACGAACTGACCTTCGAGCGTGTGATGGATATCCTCGAACTGGAGAACCCTCACGGAGTCATTGTATCTACCGGTGGTCAGATTCCCAATAACCTGGCTCTCCGTCTGGATGCGCAAAATGTAAATATCCTCGGTACCAGTGCCAAGAGCATTGACAATGCTGAGGACCGTGATAAATTCTCGGCCATGCTGGACCGCATTGGGGTGGATCAGCCTGAATGGAGCGCATTGACTTCTATGGAGGATATCCATGCTTTTATTGATAAAGTAGGCTTCCCTGTTTTGGTACGTCCCTCGTATGTGCTGAGTGGTGCGGCCATGAATGTCTGCTCCAATCAAGAGGAATTGGAACGCTTCCTGAAACTGGCTGCAAACGTATCGAAAAAGCATCCGGTAGTGGTGAGCCAGTTCATTGAGCACGCTAAGGAAGTGGAAATGGACGCTGTGGCACAGAATGGTGAGATTGTGGCATACGCTATCAGTGAGCACATTGAATATGCCGGCGTGCACTCGGGGGATGCCACCATTCAGTTCCCTCCTCAGAAACTGTATGTGGAAACGGTACGCCGCATCAAGCGCATCTCCCGTCAGATAGCCAAGGAATTGAATATCTCCGGTCCGTTCAATATACAATATCTGGCAAAGGATAACGATATCAAGGTGATTGAATGTAACCTTCGTGCTTCACGCAGCTTCCCCTTTGTCAGCAAGGTGTTGAAAATCAATTTTATCGAACTGGCTACGAAGGTGATGCTCGGATTGCCGGTAGAGAAACCGAACAAGAATCTTTTCGAGTTGGATTATGTGGGCATCAAGGCCAGCCAGTTCTCTTTCAATCGTTTGCAGAAGGCAGATCCCGTATTGGGGGTAGACATGGCCTCTACCGGTGAAGTCGGCTGCATCGGTACGGATACTTCGTGTGCCGTATTGAAGGCGATGTTGTCTGTGGGCTATCGTATTCCGGAAAAGAGTGTGTTGCTTTCAACTGGTAACGCCAAGCAGAAAGCGGATACTTTGGAAGCTGCCCGTATGTTACAGAAGAAAGGTTATAAACTTTATGCCACCGGAGGCTCATCCCACTTTCTGACTGAGAACGGGGTGGAGAATACCCGTGTCTACTGGCCAGTGAGGAAGGGCAGCCTCAGGCACTGGATATGCTGCACCGGAAAGAGATAGATATGGTAGTCAATATACCGAAGAACCTGACAGCCGGAGAGTTGGATAACGGGTACAAGATCCGTCGTGCCGCTATCGACCTGAATGTGCCCTTGATTACCAATGCCCGTCTGGCAAGCGCGTTTATCAATGCCTTCTGTACCATGACGGTGGATGATATCGCTATCAAGAGCTGGGCGGAATATAAATGATTTGAATGTTTAGTGATGTGTGGTTAATGGGGTGTGGCATAACAGTGCACTCCATTAACTATTAATCAGTGACTTCTCTTTCATTAGAAAATTATTCACTATTCTTTCTTTGTTCACAAAAAGTTTCCTAATTTTGTCCGATTAGGAATCCTAAAGATATTCAATACAAATGGATTGTGAACACAAGCTTAAAGCATTAGAGCAGGAAATTGAATCGTTGAAAGAGGAGAACAGGCTGCTGAAAGAAAAATTATCTTCTTCTGAAAAAACTTTGATAGCGTTAGTTTCAAGGAGAAATATGCGGTAAGAATATTAGATTCTTTGCCGGATATGCTCACCGTATTCAATCATGAGGAAACGGGTATAGAAGTGGTGTCTAATGAAGAAACCAATCATGTGGGTGTATCCAACAATGATTTTAAAGGGATGCGTATGCAGGATATGGTTCCTAAAGAAGCTTATCACAATATACATAATAATCTTCAGAAGGCTATTGCGACAGGTAGAGGTTCTACCGCCCATCATGAATTGGATGTGGACGGGACACTTCATTATTATGAAAATCGTATTTTCCCCTTAGATGAAGAATATGTACTGATAATGTGTCGTGATATTAGTGAAAGAGTTGCCACACAGCAGAACTTGGAAATATTTAAACGGGTACTGGATAAGGTCAGTGATAGTATTCTGGCTGTATCGGTTGACGGAACCTTAGTTTATGCCAACCGGCAGTTTATTGAGGAATATGGAGTGAAAGAGGAGTTGGGCACACAAAAAGTTTATGATTTACCTGTTTCTCTGAATACCAAAGAAATATTTGATAAACGTGTTCAAGAGATTCGTGATAATGGAGGTAATTTTGCTTATCGTGCTAAATATACCCGTGTGGGAGAAACAAAACTTCGTGTTCATCAGGTTTCGGCTTTTATGATTCAAAATCAGGGTGAGGAAATGATTTGGTTCTTTACGCAGGATATAACGGATGTTATCAAGAACCGTGACGAATTGCGTGAACTGAATTATCTGATGGATGCCATACTGAATAATATTCCTGTTTATTTGTTTGTGAAAGACCCTGAGGATGATTTCCGATACCTTTATTGGAACAAAGCATTTGCCAGTCACTCTAAAATTCCTGCTTCCAAGCATTGGGCCATATTGATTTTGAAGTGTTTCCCGAACATGAGAATGCGGAGAAGTTTCATCGGGATGATTTGGAATTGATCCGTACCCGAGAGCGCATGGAAATGCAGGAAACGTATGTGACGGCTACAGGCGAGACCCGCATCGTGCAGACTTTAAAAACATTAGTTCCTCTGGAAGGGCGTGCACCGCTTATTATTGGCATTTCGTGGGATATTACTAATATGCAGAACATAGAGCAAGAGCTGGTTCAGGCCCGTATCAAGGCTGAGCAGTCCGACAGGCTGAAAACAGCCTTTCTAGCCAATATGAGCCATGAAATCCGTACTCCTTTGAATGCAATAGTAGGTTTTTCCCGTTTGATGACTATGGCGGATAATGCGGCGGATGAAAAACTTTATTCGGATATTATCAACCAGAATTCGGAAATATTGTTGCAATTAATCAATGATATTCTTGATTTGGCAAAAATAGAGGCCGGTACATTGGAATACGTCAGATATCCAATGGACTTGGGAGAATTGTGCCGTAATGTGTATGAGATGCACAAGGATCGGGTGCAGACTGGGGTTGTTTTGATATTAGACAATAAAGACACCAGCTTGATAATCAATGAAGATCAGAACCGAATTATGCAAGTCGTTACAAATTTGATAACCAATGCTATAAAATTTACTTTCAAAGGGGAAATCCGTTTTGGTTTTGAAGTGAGGAAGGAGTATATTGATTTTTATGTAAAAGACACAGGGATGGGGATCTCCGAGGAGAAGATTAAAATGATTTTTGAGCGTTTCGTGAAACTGAATACTTTTGTTCAGGGAACAGGCTTGGGGCTTGCGATTTGTAGGGTGATTGTAGAAAAACTAGGTGGAGAGATTACTGCGGAATCCAAACTGAATGAAGGTTCTACTTTTCGTTTTACAATTCCTTATAAGGCGGGTAAAAAATGTCCGGAATCCGGAAGGGGTACGAAGTGTCCGGAATCAGGGAGTACGGGACTGAGAAAAGTATTGCAAAGAAGAACAGTACTGGTGGCGGAAGATGTGGACAGCAACTTTTTGCTGTTAAAGACATTGTTAGGAAAAAGATGTAATCTGCTATGGGCTAAGGATGGAGAGGATGCGGTGAATCAATTTAAAGAACATCAGCCTGACTTGATTTTGATGGATATCAAGATGCCCCATATGGATGGCTGGAGGCTACGCGCCTGATTCGTTCTTATTCAAAAGAAGTGCCTATTGTCGCTTTGACTGCCTTTGCTTTTGAGTCCGACAAAGACAGAGCTATAGAAGCCGGATGCGATGATTTTCTGACTAAGCCGGTTTCACAAAATGCCTTGGAAAAAGTGTTGGATAAATATGTTAAGTAGACATTAGCGAGGTATAGTGCGTAAAGACAGCCGACAATATGGACCAGAATAGGGAAGGGAGGATGCAATGCGAAGATTATAGATCTTACCCCCGGAAGATTATAGATCTTGCAGGTGAAAGATTTATATCTTTGGGTTGTAAGGTTACGATGAACCTATAGTAAATAGAAACGGACTTTTATAAAAACAAAAGAGGAACTGCCCTTTCATAGGCAATCCCTCTTTTCTGAATTTGAGAGCATGTTATTTAACTTCGATAACCTTAGCTGCTTTTTCTTTGTCTTCCGGCGTACGCTTCGGCAGCTCGATAGTTAATACACCATCGTTTACTTTTGCATCAATTTTATCTTTATCTACATCATCAGGCAGGATCAATGTCTGTTGAAATTTAGAATAAGAGAATTCGCGACGCAAGTAACGGCTTTCTTTCTTGCCTTCTTTATCACCTTCAGTACTTTCTGTTTTCTTTTCCATAGAGATAACCAAGTCGTTGTCTTCGTTGATATGAATCTTGAAGTCTTCTTTGGTCATTCCCGGAGCGGCGACTTCTACTTTGTAGTCTTTGTCACTTTCAATAACATTGATGGCGGGAGCTGTTGCATTGGCTTTTACCATCCAGTCGTTATCAAAGAAATCATTAAAAATACTTGGTAACCATGTTTGGTTTGATCTTCTTACTGGCATCATAATCTTAATCTCCTATAGGTTTTGGTTAAACATTTTGTTTATTTCTGAATTCCTTCACCTTTCGGTTTTGTCATTCACTATCCATAATGCAAACCGCATACCATTAGTTCGATGATATGCGGTTTATATTGCACTCTTTTAAACCTATAAAGGTTTTCTTAAAGATTAAAACCTTTGCATTAAAAGTTGGTAAGCCTCTTTAAACATTTGATTGTCAAGACTACTGCCAATTTGTAATTTTAGGGGGGACAGATTGACAGTCGTTCTATATCAGCTTGAACCGCATACGGAAGATTCCGTCTTTATAGTCGTAGCTTATAATTTTAAATGTACCTATTTCGGACGTATTTTTCACGTGTTGACCTATACAGAGGCATTCGTCGTAATCGCCGACTTTTACAATCCGTACGGTTTCGGAAGCTTTTTCCGGTAAGCGTTTCATGTCAAAACGTCCTATAGCTTCCTCTTGAGAGATAAATTCCATTGTAACGGGCAAATTTCTTCGCAATACTTCGTTTACGGTGTTTTCTATTCTTGTAATATCCGTTTCTTCCGGACATGTTTGCAGCGCAAAATCCAGCTTGCTTTTTTGCGTTCTATATGGGCGGATATTGCTCGTCCGCATCCGAAAAGATTGACCATTGTCCTGTTTATGACATGCTCTGTGGTATGCATGGGAGGGTACTCCTGTTTATTATGGTCGTTGAGTGATGGTTGTTCCATAGTTATTTTATTTTTGTTCTGATTTTGATGGGATATTAAAATCCGTTCAAAGATAAATTATTCTTTTGTAATGAGGAAGCAGAGAGGAAATGATTGCTTTTGTATTATTATAAAACAACGAATTTTAAAAGATACTTAATGCCAGAGGGGGAGCACATTCGTAAAAATGTATGACGTTCACGAGGCTCTTCAACCGATTTTCATGAGGCATGAACGTCATACTGATTTTACTATTTACATCAACAGG
>ENA-OQER01000437-OQER01000437.1-human-gut-metagenome-genome-assembly--contig:-NODE-437-length-22459-cov-1.939056_pt1 | contig 22459 bp, 33 predicted proteins | sample MGYA00242797_ERZ504639 | MGnify/ENA primary metagenome ERZ504639 (study PRJEB26092, sample SAMD00036306) | human gut metagenome | host: Homo sapiens | study: EMG produced TPA metagenomics assembly of...
TGCCCTTGTTTCAGCGCGCTTTTAGAGCACGCATTTTTTTTCATACTCTAAATAATTCGAGTTGCAGGAAGGCGACAAGAGAGTGAATCCCAGGAGCTTACATAAGTAAGTGACTGGGGTGAGCGAACGCAGACGCAGCACATGCAACTTGAAGTATGACGAGTATAAGGCCCGACGATACAGGACAAGAGACATGTCTAAGATTTTTGATTTCGTAAAACCTGGCGTAATCACTGGTGATGACGTACAGAAAGTTTTCCAGGTAGCAAAAGAAAACAACTTCGCACTGCCAGCAGTAAACTGCGTCGGTACTGACTCCATCAACGCCGTACTGGAAACCGCTGCTAAAGTTAAAGCGCCGGTTATCGTTCAGTTCTCCAACGGTGGTGCTTCCTTTATCGCTGGTAAAGGCGTGAAATCTGACGTTCCGCAGGGTGCTGCTATCCTGGGCGCGATCTCTGGTGCGCATCACGTTCACCAGATGGCTGAACATTATGGTGTTCCGGTTATCCTGCACACCGACCACTGCGCGAAGAAACTGCTGCCGTGGATCGACGGTCTGCTGGACGCGGGTGAAAAACACTTCGCTGCTACCGGCAAGCCGCTGTTCTCTTCTCACATGATCGACCTGTCTGAAGAATCTCTGCAAGAGAACATCGAAATCTGCTCTAAATACCTGGAGCGTATGTCCAAAATCGGCATGACTCTGGAAATCGAACTGGGTTGCACCGGTGGTGAAGAAGACGGCGTGGACAACAGCCACATGGACGCTTCTGCACTGTACACCCAGCCGGAAGACGTTGATTACGCATACACCGAGCTGAGCAAAATCAGCCCGCGTTTCACCATCGCAGCGTCCTTCGGTAACGTACACGGTGTTTACAAGCCGGGTAACGTGGTTCTGACTCCGACCATCCTGCGTGATTCTCAGGAATATGTTTCTAAGAAACACAACCTGCCGCACAACAGCCTGAACTTCGTATTCCACGGTGGTTCCGGTTCTACTGCTCAGGAAATCAAAGACTCCGTAAGCTACGGCGTAGTGAAAATGAACATCGATACCGATACCCAATGGGCAACCTGGGAAGGCGTTCTGAACTACTACAAAGCGAACGAAGCTTATCTGCAGGGTCAGCTGGGTAACCCGAAAGGCGAAGATCAGCCGAACAAGAAATACTACGATCCGCGCGTATGGCTGCGTGCCGGTCAGACTTCGATGATCGCTCGTCTGGAAAAAGCATTCCAGGAACTGAACGCGATCGACGTTCTGTAAGATATTCCTTTCTGCTTATCTCAAGGCCCGCTCTGCGGGTCTTTTTTTCGCCAAAAGCAAAATTGCCTGATGCGCTACGCTTATCAGGCCTACACGTATCCTGCAATATATTGAATTTGCACGATCTTGTAGGCCGGATAAGGCGTTCACGCCCGCATCCGGCATGACAAAGCGCACATTGATATCTGTCTGAGCCCCGCTCTGCGGGGATTTTTTCGCCAAAAGCAAGGTGATTCAGATGAGAAATCTGTGATCTATTTGGCAAAATTATGCTTTATTGTTTACCCTTGTCAGACTGCCCGTCATAAGGCGGCGGAGTGTATTTCTCCATTTTGAGTCAGTTGAAAAGGAATATTGAATGGAAGATTTGAATGTTGTCGATAGCATAAACGGCGCGGGAAGCTGGCTGGTAGCTAACCAGGCGCTGCTGCTAAGTTATGCAGTAAACATCGTGGCGGCACTCGCGATCATCATCGTTGGTTTGATTATCGCGCGGATGATTTCCAACGCGGTGAATCGCCTGATGATCTCCCGTAAAATCGATGCCACTGTTGCTGATTTTCTCTCTGCATTAGTCCGTTACGGTATTATCGCCTTTACGCTAATCGCTGCACTGGGACGCGTGGGTGTACAAACCGCGTCCGTCATTGCTGTACTCGGTGCCGCAGGCTTAGCTGTTGGTCTGGCTTTGCAGGGGTCACTGTCTAACCTGGCCGCTGGCGTGTTACTTGTCATGTTCCGCCCGTTCCGTGCCGGAGAATATGTTGACCTCGGCGGCGTAGCCGGTACTGTGCTGAGTGTGCAGATTTTCTCCACCACCATGCGTACTGCAGACGGTAAAATTATCGTTATTCCGAACGGTAAAATTATTGCCGGAAATATTATTAACTTCTCCCGCGAGCCAGTTCGCCGTAACGAATTTATTATTGGCGTGGCGTATGATTCCGATATCGATCAGGTTAAGCAGATCCTGACCAATATTATCCAGTCTGAAGATCGCATTTTGAAAGATCGCGAAATGACTGTGCGCCTGAACGAACTTGGTGCATCGTCGATTAATTTCGTGGTCCGCGTCTGGAGCAACAGCGGCGATCTGCAAAACGTGTACTGGGATGTGCTGGAGCGTATTAAACGTGAATTTGATGCCGCCGGTATCAGCTTCCCGTACCGCAAATGGATGTGAACTTAAGCGGGTGAAAGAAGACAAAGCTGCGTAATCAACGCTGAGGCCAGATAATACTCTCTGGCCTCTCTCTTATTAGTTATTCTGATTGCCAATTAATATTATCAATTTCCGCTAATAACAATCCCGCGATATAGTCTCTGCATCAGATACTTAATTCGGAATATCCAACGTGTTTTCTTATTACTTTCAAGGTCTTGCTCTTGGGGCAGCTATGATTCTGCCGCTCGGCCCACAAAATGCTTTTGTGATGAATCAGGGCATTCGTCGTCAGTATCACATTATGATTGCCTTACTTTGCGCTATCAGCGATTTGGTCCTGATTTGCGCGGGGATTTTTGGTGGTAGCGCGTTATTGATGCAGTCGCCGTGGTTGCTGGCGCTGGTCACCTGGGGCGGCGTAGTCTTCTTGCTGTGGTATGGTTTTGGCGCTTTTAAAACAGCGATGAGTAGTAATATTGAGTTAGCTAGTGCCGAAGTCCTGAAGCAAGGCAGATGGAAAATTATCGCCACCATGTTGGCAGTGACCTGGCTGAATCCGCATGTTTACCTGGATACTTTTGTTGTACTGGGCAGCCTTGGCGGGCAGCTTGACGTCGAACCAAAACGTTGGTTTGCGCTCGGGACAATTAGCGCCTCTTTCCTGTGGTTCTTTGGGCTGGCTATTCTCGCAGCCTGGCTGGCACCGCGCCTGCGCACGGCAAAATCACAGCGCATTATCAATCTGGTAGTGGGATGTGTCATGTGGTTTATAGCCTTGCAGCTGGCGAGAGACGGTATTGCTCATGCACAAGCCTTGTTCAGTTAGGCGCTATCTGATGGAAAAATAAAACAGAGGCGCTAAGCTTGCCTCCAGAGGTCCTGAATTTTGGGCAAGTCAATTAACACGGAGAGACTAACGTGAAGTTCAAAGTTATCGCCCTGGCGGCATTAATGGGTATTAGCGGGATGGCAGCGCAGGCTAACGAATTGCCGGATGGACCGCATATTGTCACCTCCGGTACGGCAAGTGTGGATGCGGTGCCAGACATTGCCACTCTTGCGATTGAAGTTAACGTGGCCGCGAAGGATGCCGCTACAGCCAAGAAACAGGCAGATGAGCGCGTCGCACAATACATTTCCTTCCTTGAACTCAATCAGATCGCGAAAAAAGATATCAGCTCAGCGAATTTACGCACCCAGCCAGATTATGATTATCAGGATGGTAAAAGTATCCTGAAAGGCTACCGCGCTGTGAGAACGGTGGAAGTCACGCTCCGTCAGTTAGACAAACTGAATTCCTTGCTGGATGGCGCGCTGAAGGCGGGTCTTAACGAAATTCGTTCTGTGTCGCTGGGCGTGGCGCAGCCGGATGCCTATAAAGACAAAGCGCGTAAGGCAGCGATTGATAACGCGATTCATCAGGCGCAGGAACTGGCGAACGGCTTTCATCGGAAACTGGGGCCGGTATATAGCGTGCGCTACCATGTTTCAACTATCAGCCCAGCCAATGGTGCGGATGATGAAAGCCGATGCCGCGCCGGTGTCTGCCCAGGAAACTTACGAGCAGGCCGCTATTCAGTTTGATGATCAGGTCGATGTGGTCTTCCAGTTAGAACCTGTGGATCAACAACCCGCTAAAACACCTGCAGCACAATAATACTTGTAGCCCGACGTATTCGTCGGGCTAATGCCTTTACCCGATATTGCCTCCTTTTTCTGTAATTTTCTGTAAAACCATGACGTAATCACCTATCTTTGCTCGCGGTTTCATCAAGGATAGGCTGACTGAAACGGTTAAGCGGACAAGGATGCGGGGAGGGGGATGGACATTTTTATTTCGAAAAAGATGCGCAATTTCATTTTATTAGCGCAAACCAATAATATTGCCCGGGCGGCAGAAAAAATCCATATGACGGCTTCGCCATTTGGTAAAGCATTGCCGCGCTGGAAGAACAAATTGGCTATACGCTATTTACCCGCAAAGATAATAATATCAGCCTCAATAAAGCCGGTCAGGAACTGTATCAAAAACTGTTCCCGGTTTATCAACGACTTTCTGCGATTGATAATGAAATCCATAACTCAGGGCGTCGTTCACGAGAAATTGTGATTGGCATAGATAATACTTATCCGACAATTATTTTCGATCAGTTGATTAGTCTCGGAGATAAGTATGAAGGCGTGACCGCCCAGCCAGTTGAGTTCAGCGAAAACGGTGTTATCGATAATCTTTTTGACCGTCAGTTAGATTTTATTATCTCCCCACAGCATGTATCTGCACGAGTTCAGGAACTGGAAAACCTGACTATCAGTGAATTACCACCGCTGCGATTGGGCTTTCTCGTTTCTCGCCGTTATGAAGAGCGTCAAGAGCAAGAGCTGCTTCAGGAGCTGCCCTGGCTACAAATGCGCTTTCAAAACCGGGCTAACTTCGAAGCAATGATTGATGCGAATATGCGACCTTGTGGGATCAATCCCCACCATTATTTATCGTCCCTACAGTTTTATGGCCAAAATCAGCGCCGTGGAGCGCGGACATTTTCTGACGGTGATCCCGCATTTTGCCTGGCGACTGGTGAATCCGGCAACGCTGAAATATTTTGATGCGCCGCACAGGCCGATGTATATGCAGGAATATCTTTATTCAATCAGAAATCATCGTTATACCGCCACGATGCTTCAGCATATTGCTGAAGATCGTGACGGGACAAACCATTAACCCAGCATCGAGCCGGTTGCAATTAAATTACGGTGTAAGTCGAAGACGTGGCTAAGATCGTGGTGAATATGTCCGCCGGGCGCATTTTCCAGATAGCGATGCAGATAATCCCGATACATAGGATGTGCACAATTATCAATGATAGTGCGGGCGCGTTGAAGCGGGGAAAGACCGCGCAGATCGGCGATCCCTTGTTCGGTGATGATCACTTTGACGCTGTGTTCGCTGTGATCAACATGGCTGCACATTGGCACGACGGTTGAGATCTTGCCTTCTTTAGCAATCGACGGAGCCATAAAGATCGACAGATACGCGTTGCGTTCAAAATCACCGCTGCCGCCGATGCCGTTCATCAGATCGACCCCGGCTACGTGCGTTGAGTTGGCATGCCCGTAAATATCAAACTCCAGGCCGACGTCAGAGCGATGACGCCCAGACGACGGATGATTTCCGGGTTATTGGAAATCTCCTGCGGACGCAACACAATGCGGCTGGCAAAGTAATCCATATTGTCGTAAATCTTGCGCAGGGAATCGGCCGAGATTGTCAGGCTGGAGGCGCTGGCCCCGCTGATTTTGCCGGTTTCCAGTAAATGCACCACCGATTCCTGTAGCACTTCCGAATACATCATGAACGGAGGAATTTCCGGGTTTTCCCCCAGACGCGCCATTACCGCATTATTGATATTGCCCACGCCACTTTGCAGCGGCAGAAATTCCGGCGGAATACGCCCATGCGCCATTTCCTGCAATAAGAACGTGACCACGTTATCGGCAATCTGCTGGCACATGGGATTTTGCTTATCCAGCATATTACCGGCGTCGGGCAAGTTGGTTTCCACGACGGCGACAATCTTTTTCGGATCGATTTGCACATAGCGGGTACCGACGCGATCCATTGCATGGAAGATCGACACGCTATTGCGCCGCGGTGGCGCGCCAGGAATCACAATATCTGCCAGTTCTGCAACGCGCGGATCGTGATAGTGATTAAGTTCAATGATCACTTTCTTCGCTCGCAGCAGCCAGGTCGGCGCATTACCGATCCCGCTGGTTAACCAGACTCGACCATCCGGTGCCAGTGCCGATGCTTCAATGACGGCAACATCAATGTCGCCGAAGAAACCGTAATTGACCATTTGCGCCACTTCGCTCAAATGCAGGTCAACGAAACTCACCGCGCCTGATTGATCTTTTTACGTAAACCGGACGATGTTTGATATGGCGCACGCAGGAAACAGCATCGGCGTCAGAAAGTACATCGTCAGCGGCGGCGCTGATTGACGCCCCCGTCAGCAGGCGAATTTGATACGGCTTTTTGGCTCATGCTGTTCGTTAGCTCTGCGGGCAATCGCGGTGGGTAGGGCTTTCGGCGAACCCGCCGGGGTAAAGCCGCTAAATGCCACCATGTCGTTATGCTGGATAATTTCTGCCGCTTCATCGGCGGTCATCCTTGTCCACTGAGTTTCCATTTTTACTCCTTCGTTCGCAGGGATTAATGACCAACGAAATTAGGTTTACGTTTTTCGAGGAAAGCGTTCATTCCTTCCTGGTAATCTTCGCTGTCATAAACCGCGCGTCGCATCCCCTGAATACGTTCAAATTCATCGGAGTTCATGGTGTGCGCTTCGCCCAGTACACGCAGCTCTTCTTTGATAACAGCAATGGCTAACGGCGCTTTCTCAGAGATGTGGTGCGCCATTTGTAAGGTGAAATCTTCCAGTTCTTCCACTTCCACAACATGGTTGAGGATGCCGACAGCAACGCGCGCTGGGCGGTGATTGGCGAAGCGGTAAAAATCAGTTCTTTGACAATGTGGAAGCCCGCGTCGCGGGTCAGGTTGTGAATGCGACCAGGTTATACGGGACGCCGAGGTTTACAGGCGTCATTGAGAAGGTTGAGGTACTGGCGGCGATAATCAGATCGGAACTCATGATCATTTCAAATGCGCCACCCCAAACACTACCTTCCACCATCGAAATGATCGGTTTCGGGAATTTTTGGATCATGCGGGTGATTTGACGCAATGGATCATCATAGGAGAGCGGATCGCGACCGCCAGACGGCAGTTCGTGAATATCGTGGCCTGCGGAGAAGACTTTGGATCCACTCGGCGCGCGCAAAATGATACAGCGAATTTCCGGCCGGTTGAGATCGCTTAATGCCTGCATAAGATCATCAATAAAGACTTTACTTAAGGCATTAAGTTTGCGGCCATAGTTAAACTCAAATGACCGCCACTTTGTTGATAGTGACAACGTTAACATACTGATAAGACATAAAAATTCCTTTAATCAAAATATTGCGTCTGGATAAATTCACTGAGCTGCCGCAGGCCGGTGCGCGGTGAGAGCGTATTGTTTTTGACCGCTAAAAGCGTCTGGCGGTAATAGCGATCGAAATCTTCATTCGCGAACAGGTGATGCAGTACTTCTTCTTCGGTCTGCTTACGCAGCCATTCCACCGATTGTTGTTGCCGCACTTGTTGTAAACGACCACTGGCAGTTAGCGCGGTTTTGAAGTCGATGATGGCGTGCCAGATCTCATCGATTCCACGTTTTTCCAGTGCGCTACAAGTCAGAACCCGTGGCTGCCATTCGTCGTATTTACGTCGCAGAATATGCAGGCACTCTCGTACATATGCCGGGCAATGGCGACATTGGTATGGTTATCGCCATCGTCTTTGTTGATAACGAGCAGATCAGCCACTTCCATCAGCCCTTTTTTAATGCCCTGCAGATCATCGCCGCCACCGGCAATTTGCAACGAGATAAAACAGTCCACCATGCGGGCGACTTCCGTTTCCGACTGCCCGACGCCAACCGTTTCGACAATCACTACGTCATAACCCGCCGCTTCGCATAACAGCATTAATTCCCGCGCTCGCTGACTGGCACGCCAGATGGCCGAGGATGGTACCGGGCGAATAAACGCCGCTTCGGCACGCGCCAGGTCATTCATGCGGGTTTTATCCCCGAGAATGCTACCGCCAGTGACCGGGCTGCTGGGATCGACCGCAATAACCGCGACCTTTAATCCCTCACGAATCAACAACATGCCAAAGGTTCAAGAAAGGTACTTTTCCCCGCGCCGGGTGTGCCGGTAACGCCCAGTCGCAGGCGTTACGCAGTACGGCATAATGGCATCAAGCAGTTGCGTACTTAGCGCCTGATGACTCGGGTGACGGCTTTCCACCAGCGTCATGGCCTGGGCGAGTGTGGCACGCTCACCCTGACGTAAGCGGCGAATACTTCTGCCAGCGTGGCTTCATTAATCATGATGCTGGCTTATCAGATTCAGTACGTCGCGCACACTCTCGAGCATAGGTGTACCTGGACCATAAATCGCCGCCACGCCGCGCTCTTGCAGGAAGGCGTAATCCTGCGGTGGAATGACGCCACCGGCGACTACGCAGATATCTTCGCGTCCCCATTTTTTCAGCGCTTCGACCAGTTCCGGGATCAGCGTTTTATGACCGGCAGCCAGTGAGGATGCGCCCACTACGTGAACGTCGTTTTCTACGGCCAGGCGGGCGATCTCTTCAGGTGTAGAGAACATCGGGCTTAAATCTACGTCGAAACCGAGATCGGAATAGGCGCTGGCGATCACTTTCGCGCCGCGATCGTGTCCATCCTGGCCCATCTTAGCGATCAGAATGCGCGGGCGACGACCATTGTCGGCAAGGAACTGCTCCGTTTGCGCAACAATGGCATCGAACTCGGAGGCCGATTTCTCAGACTGATGATAGCTTTGCGCAATCACGCCGGTAACACACTGGCTTGGCACCAGATAACGGTCGAAAGCGACTTCCAGCGCATCGGAAATTTCACCCAGGGTGGCGCGAACGCGAGCGGCATTAACAGCGGCAGCCAGCAGGTTTTCGTTATGCTGTGCGGCGTGAGTCAGGGCGTTCAACGCGGCGGTTACGGCGGCATCATCACGGGTGGCGCGAATGCGTTCCAGCGAAGCAATTTGCTCGTTACGCACCATCACGTTGTCGATCTCAAGTACATCGGTTTCGTCTTCGTGATCCAGTTTGTACTTGTTGACACCAACGATGACACGCTTGCCCTGGTCGATCAGCGACTGTTCGCGCGCTGAGCCTCTTCGATCATTCGTTTTGGCAGACCTGCTTCGATCGCTTTCGCCATGCCACCGGCTTCGTCGATCTGTTGGATAATAGCTCTGGCTTGTTTGACGATTTGATCGGTCAGCGACTCAATGTAATAGGATCCGGCCAGTGGATCGACGGTGCGGCAGAGTTCTGATTCTTCCTGGATGATGATCTGGGTGTTGCGGGCAATGCGTGCTGAGAAATCGGTAGGCAAACCAAGCGCTTCGTCAAAGGCGTTGGTATGCAGTGACTGAGTACCGCCCAGCGTCGCAGCCAGCGCTTCAATGGTGGTGCGGATAACGTTGTTATACGGATCCTGTTCAGTCAGGCTCCAGCCTGAGGTCTGGCAGTGGGTACGCAGCGCCAGTGATTTCGGATCCTGTGCGCCAAATCCACTGACCGCTTCGCTCCATAAATAACGTGCCGCACGCAACATGGCGACGTTCATAAACAGATCCATGCCGATACCGAAGAAGAACGACAGGCGAGGAGCGAAGTCATCAATTTTCAGTCCGGCAGAGATTGCTGCTTTGATGTACTCAATCCCATCAGCGAGCGTAAATGCTACCTGCTGCACGCAGTTGGCACCCGCTTCACCCATGTGGTAACCGCTGATACTGATGGTATTAAATCGCGGCATGTTGCCGGAACACCAGGCGATGATGTCGGCGATAATGCGCATTGACGGTTTTGGCGGGTAAATATAGGTGTTGCGGCAGAGGTACTCTTTGAGGATATCGTTCTGAATGGTGCCGGTCAGTTTATCAGGTGTAACACCTTGCTCTTCTGCGGCGACGATATAAAACGCCAGTACTGGTAGCACTGCGCCATTCATGGTCATCGAAACCGACATTTTATCCAGCGGGATCTGGTCGAACAGGACTTTCATATCTTCCACGGTGTCGATAGCGACGCCCGCTTTGCCGACGTCACCCGCCACGCGTGGGTTATCGGAGTCGTAGCCACGGTGGGTGGCAAGGTCAACGCAACGGAAAGACCTTTTTGCCCGGCGGCCAGGTTACGGCGATAAAAAGCGTTGGACTCTTTTGCTGTTGAAAAACCAGCATACTGACGGATGGTCCACGGTTGGGCGGTATACATAGTGGCACGCGGGCCACGAACGTAGGGCGGCAAACCAGGAAGGGTACCTGTCACCTCCAGATTATCGAGATCGGCTTCGGTATACAGCGGCTTGATGGCGATCCCTTCCGCGGTTTGCTGAACCAGCGAGTCGACAGTTTTCTCCCGACGGCTCAATTCCTTGTTGGCAAGCTGTTGCCACTCCTGCTCGTTAGACATTATTTGCTCCGTAAAACGCAATCAAAATGAGGGTATTTGCGCTTACGGTGAGCTTTTTACGTGGGTTTGTCGCCAGCAAAAAAAATGCATTCAGACGTCGTTTTTTGCCGCCTGAGATTTGTCTATTTTGTGATGTGATTCAAGGAATACAAAAAGAAGTGAGGATAACGCCTGATATGTGCTATCAGGCATTATTTGATGGATTAATCCTGACGAAGGACTTTGTGACCATAATCGAGCAACGCATCAGTGACTTTACGCATCATGCGGCTTTCAGGAGCAAAGCGGTGCCAGTAGAGCATCCGGCGTTGAAATAGCCCCGGCGTTAAGTCAATCAGTTCACCGCTGGCCAGTTCTTTCTCGATTTGCAGGTGCGGGATCATACAGCAGGTGGTGCCCTGGCGAGCAAGTTGTACGAACGCTTCTGAAGAATTAACGATATGGCAGGGCACGCTGCCTGGAGGCAGATCGAAGTTTTGCTGCAAAGGCCTGGTGCATATCGTCAAGATGGTCAAACGCGACCACTGGCGCTTTCAGTAATGCCGAACGCGTTACGCCGTTAGGGAAATATTTTTCGGCAAAGGGTTTTGAGCTGACGAACAGATAGTCGAGCGCACCAAGTTTATCGACAAGACAGCTCGGCAGCGCCTGATGTTGAATACTCACCGCGCCGACCACTTCGCCGCGGCGCAGACGTTCCTGAGTGCGGGTTTCATCTTCTACCTGCAAGTTGAGGCGGATAGCGAATCAGCCAACACAGGAGCCAGTGCAGGAAGCAACCACGTCGCCAGACTGTCGGCGTTGACCGCCAGTGAAAGCAGCAGCGGAGTCGAACCGGTTTGTTCATCGCCCAGCCACTCTTCTTCCAGCAACTCCACCTGGCGCAGCAGTGCCAGCAGTTTTTGCCCTTGTTCCGTCGGGCGCGGCGGTACGGTACGCACCAACAGCGGCTGCCCGAACATATTTTCCAGTTGCTTAATGCGCTGTGAGACGGCTGATTGTGTAATGCACAGCTTTTGTGCCGCGCGCTCAAATCCTCGTTCACGTATCACCGCATCCAGTGCCTGTAATGTTCTGTAGTCCGGGCGTTCATTGCTGTTGTCTGCTCCTGGTAAATGCTTTTTCCTGCACTATGACACAATTTTGTGTCAGGTTGCATATACCGAAGCCGTCGGCGGGTAACATTTGTATTCGTGGTTAAACGCGCAGCTTAAAAGATCAGGGATTTGCGCTAATGCATTTCGCTCAGCGAGTTCGCGCCCTGGTTGTGTTGAATGGCGTGGCGTTATTGCCTCTGTTCGCACCGTGGAGCGGCATACCCAGACCGTTGTATGCTTTATTTGCGGGGCGAAAGGGGATGCCCGCCATTGCGCGATATTTTATGGATGAGTTAACCACGCGGCTTGCCAACGGGGTCTGAATCACTTTTTTTGTATATAATGCGTGTGAAATTTCATACCACAGGCGAAACGATCATGACGCAGGATGAATTGAAAAAGCAGTAGGATGGGCGGCACTTCAGTATGTTCAGCCCGGCACCATTGTTGGTGTAGGTACAGGTTCCACCGCCGCACACTTTATTGACGCGCTCGGTACAATGAAAGGCCAGATTGAAGGGGCCGTTTCCAGTCAGATGCTTCCACTGAAAAACTGAAAAGCCTCGGCATTCACGTTTTTGATCTCAACGAAGTCGACAGCCTTGGCATCTACGTTGATGGCGCAGATGAAATCAACGGCCACATGCAAATGATCAAAGGCGGCGGCGCGGCGCTGACCCGTGAAAAAATCATTGCTTCGGTTGCAGAAAAATTTATCTGTATTGCAGACGCTTCCAAGCAGGTTGATATTCTGGGTAAATTCCCGCTGCCAGTAGAAGTTATCCCGATGGCACGTAGTGCAGTGGCGCGTCAGCTGGTGAAACTGGGCGGTCGTCCGGAATACCGTCAGGGCGTGGTGACCGATAATGGCAACGTGATCCTCGACGTCCACGGCATGGAAATCCTTGACCCGATAGCGATGGAAAACGCCATAAATGCGATTCCTGGCGTGGTGACTGTTGGCTTGTTTGCTAACCGTGGCGCGGACGTTGCGCTGATTGGCACACCTGACGGTGTCAAAACCATTGTGAAATGATCTGACGGGGGAACCTCCCCCGTTAAAAAAATTCTCTTCATTAAATTTGGTGACATGTGTCACGCTTTTACCAGGCAATTGTCGATTGCTCTAAATAAATCCTCTAAACCAGCATATTCATCCAAGAATTACCTTTGCGTGATATTTCCTCAACATCGCGACGCAAACGTCATATTGCCGCAATATTATTTTTGATATGTTGAAAGGCGGATGCAAATCCGCACACAACATTTCAAAAGACAGGATTGGGTAAATGGCAAAGGTATCGCTGGAGAAAGACAAGATTAAGTTTCTGCTGGTAGAAGGCGTGCACCAAAAGGCGCTGGAAAGCCTTCGTGCAGCTGGTTACACCAACATCGAATTTCACAAAGGCGCGCTGGATGATGAACAATTAAAAGAATCCATCCGCGATGCCCACTTCATCGGCCTGCGATCCCGTACCCATCTGACTGAAGACGTGATCAACGCCGCAGAAAACTGGTCGCTATTGGCTGTTTCTGTATCGGAACAAACCAGGTTGATCTGGATGCGGCGGCAAAGCGCGGGATCCCGGTATTTAACGCACCGTTCTCAAATACGCGCTCTGTTGCGGAGCTGGTGATTGGCGAACTGCTGCTGCTATTGCGCGGCGTGCCGGAAGCCAATGCTAAAGCGCACCGTGGCGTGTGGAACAAACTGGCGGCGGGTTCTTTTGAAGCGCGCGGCAAAAAGCTGGGTATCATCGGCTACGGTCATATTGGTACGCAATTGGGCATTCTGGCTGAATCGCTGGGAATGTATGTTTACTTTTATGATATTGAAAACAAACTGCCGCTGGGCAACGCCACTCAGGTACAGCATCTTTCTGACCTGCTGAATATGAGCGATGTGGTGAGTCTGCATGTACCAGAGAATCCGTCCACCAAAAATATGATGGGCGCGAAAGAGATTTCGCTAATGAAGCCCGGCTCGCTGCTGATTAATGCCTCGCGCGGTACTGTGGTGGATATTCCGGCGCTGTGTGATGCGCTGGCGAGCAAACATCTGGCGGGGGCGGCAATCGACGTATTCCCGACGGAACCGGCGACCAATAGCGATCCATTTACCTCTCCACTGTGTGAATTCGACAACGTCCTTCTGACGCCACACATTGGCGGTTCGACTCAGGAAGCGCAGGAGAATATCGGCCTGGAAGTTGCGGGTAAATTGATCAAGTATTCTGACAATGGCTCAACGCTCTCTGCGGTGAACTTCCCGGAAGTCTCGCTGCCACTGCATGGTGGTCGTCGTCTGATGCACATCCACGAAAACCGTCCGGGCGTGCTAACTGCGCTGAACAAAATCTTCGCCGAGCAGGGCGTCAACATCGCCGCGCAATATCTACAAACTTCCGCCCAGATGGGTTATGTAGTTATTGATATTGAAGCTGACGAAGACGTTGCCGAAAAAGCGCTGCAGGCAATGAAAGCTATTCCGGGTACCATTCGCGCCCGTCTGCTGTACTAATTCCCCTTCTCTGAAAATTAACGGCAGGTCACTGACTTGCCCGTTTTTATCCCTTCTCCACACCGTTGCCGCGTTGCGCATTCTACTTTGCGAGTCTGCTCCAGAAAATAAATCAAAGTCAGATCAATGCGTTGTGTTTACTTAATGGGGATTTACGATGGCGGGACAGCATGGGGCTGTAACGGTAAAGCCCTCACCGAAGCGAGGGCTTGAAGGAGAAGGGTTATGATGCGACTTGCCATCATACTGATTGTACTGTTACTCATAAGTTTCCCAGCTTATTAACAGTCAGTCACAGGGGAGGAGCAATCCTCCCTTACCCTTACTCACTAAATTAGGTCAAAGAATCAACGATGTCAATCAGGGCGATGCAGGTGTATCGCCCTTACCACTCCCAGACTTTCGACGGTGTAACCACCGCAGGAAGAGGGATATCCCACTCTTCAACGGGGAGTTTTTCCACCAACTGACAATCATGCGCATAACCCACCGGTTGCGTTTTATAGTGCTGCCAGTTTTGTAAGGTCCGATCATAAAAACCACCGCCCATTCCCAGGCGCTGACCGTACTCATCAAAGGCGACCAGCGGTGTGATCAGCACGTCTAATCGGGAAAGGGGTAGCACGTCACGCACATCCAGTTTTGGCTCATGGATCTTCAACCTGTTCATCACCAGTTCGCTTTGCGGATGGTAATTCAGGAACAGCAAATTACCGGCACTAAAGGGATGCAAAACTGGAAGATATACGCGCTTACCGGCGCGCCAGAGTTGTTCTATTAGCGGCTGGGTGTCGAGTTCACCATCAAAAGAGAGGAATACAGCGACCGTATGCGCCATCACCACCGGGGGATAAGTCATCATCCGGGTAGCGGCTTGTTGACCCATTTCCTGCTGTTGTTCCGGCGTTAACGCACGACGACGTTGCCGAATCATTTTGCGGATTTCTTGTCGGGATAATGTCAGTGGGAGTTCTGGTAGTTGCGTCATGGCTGGTGCCAGATAAGAAGGGAATCTCCGAGATGCCGCCGCAGGCTGTAACCCTTGAACCCTTGGTTCAAGGTGAATGTGTCGTCGCAGTTTTAAGGCTTCTCGGACGGACCGAGCATGCTCACCAACCGCGGAGCGCCACATTCTTGTGGTATGAAATATCGGCTCAGGGGACTGGCCCGCTTGCGAACATCTCAGAGAAATTTGTCTTCACGGTTACTCTACCACAGTAAACCGAAAAGTGTCATTCAAAGTTTTGGTTAGTTTTTCGGTGATGCGACCTTGTTCAAGTAACGCTTGTTCTATGGTCTGCTGCAGCATCCGAATACGCTGTTCCATACTTGCCGCGTAGTCACGAGTCTTCGCTTTTTCTTGCGCTAACTCATAGCTGATATTCAATGCGGCAATGAAGACCAACTGTTCAGTATTTGTGACTCTAGTGCGTTCTTTCAGATCTTGCAACCGTTGGTTCAGATCGTCCGCTGCCTGATTCAACGCATCCCTTTGGTCAGGCGGGCAGTTCACACGCAGTGAACGGCCAAAAATTTGGATATCGACGGGTTGTGCAGACATGCCACCTTCCTGCTGATTGACTGCGCTGCCTTCGTCTTTAGACCCATGGTCTGCGAAGGGGCGACACTATAGCTACCCTGATGAGAAGAGACAAGCCCTTTTCTGGTCCACCAGGGCCCAAAGTGGTAGCATATCATGAATATTCCTCCCTTTGACGACGAATGCTTATGTCTATACAGAACGAAATGCCTGGTTACAACGAAATGAACCAGTATCTGAACCAACAAGGGACGGGTCTGACCCCTGCTGAGATGCATGGTTTAATCAGTGGGATGATATGTGGCGGTAACGATGACAGCTCATGGCTACCGCTACTTCACGACCTGACGAACGAAGGCATGGCTTTCGGTCATGAGCTGGCACAGGCACTGCGTAAAATGCACTCTGGCACCAGCGATGCCCTGCAGGATGACGGCTTCCTTTTTCAGCTTTATCTGCCTGATGGCGATGATGTCAGCGTTTTCGATCGGCTGATGCATTGGCAGGTTGGTCAATCACTTCCTGCTTGGTCTTGGCGTTACGCAACCGAAGCTGGATAAAGTGACCGGCGAAACCGGTGAAGCTATCGACGATCTGCGTAACATTGCGCAACTGGGTTACGACGAAGACGAAGATCAGGAAGAGCTTGAAATGTCGCTTGAAGAGATCATCGAATACGTTCGTGTTGCCGCGCTGTTATGCCACGACACCTTTACTCATCCGCAACCGACCGCGCCAGAAGTACAAAAACCGACTCTACACTAAAAACAAAAAACGTAAGGAGAGTGTTATGAGTGAGATATCCCGGCAAGAGTTTCAGCGTCGCGTCAGGCCCTGGTGGAGCAAATGCAACCCGGCAGCGCCGCGCTGATTTTGCTGCACCAGAAGTAACACGTAGCGCCGACAGCGAATACCCCTATCGTCAGAACAGTGACTTCTGGTACTTCACCGGCTTTAACGAACCGGAAGCGGTGCTGGTGCTGATTAAAAGCGATGACACTCATAACCACAGCGTTCTGTTTAACCGCGTTCGCGACCTGACGGCGGAGATCTGGTTTGGCCGTCGCTTAGGCCAGGATGCCGCGCAGAGAAACTGGGCGTTGACCGCGCACTGGCATTCAGCGAAATCAATCAGCAACTTTATCAACTACTTAACGGCCTGGATGTGGTTTACCATGCCAGGGCGAATATGCATATGCTGATGAAATCGTGAACAGTGCGCTGGAAAAACTGCGTAAAGGTTCGCGGCAAAATCTCACCGCACCGGCAACGATGATCGACTGGCGTCCTGTTGTTCATGAAATGCGCCTGTTCAAATCGCCAGAAGAGATTGCCGTACTCCGCCGCGCGGGAGAAATCACCGCCCTGGCACATACCCGGGCGATGGAAAAATGCCGTCCGGGAATGTTCGAGTACCATCTGGAAGGCGAAATTCACCACGAATTTAACCGCCACGGTGCGCGCTATCCTTCCTATAACACCATTGTCGGCAGCGGTGAAAACGGCTGCATTTTGCACTACACCGAAAACGAGTGTGAACTGCGTGACGGTGACCTGGTGTTGATTGACGCGGGTTGTGAATACAAAGGTTACGCTGGCGATATTACCCGCACCTTCCCGGTCAACGGCAAATTCACTCAGGCCCAGCGTGAAATCTACGACATTGTGCTGGAGTCTCTCGAAACCAGCTTGCGCCTGTATCGTCCGGGAACTTCCATGCAGGAAGTCACCGGTGAAGTGGTGCGCATCATGGTTAGCGGCCTAGTAAAACTCGGCATTCTGAAAGGTGATGTTGATGAACTGATCGCTCAGAACGCCCATCGTCCTTTCTTTATGCATGGCCTTAGCCACTGGTTAGGGCTAGATGTCCATGACGTTGGCGTTTATGGTCAGGATCGCTCGCGCATTCTGGAACCGGGGATGGTACTGACCGTAGAGCCTGGTCTGTATATCGCGCCGGATGCGGATGTGCCAGAACAATATCGCGGTATCGGCATTCGTATTGAAGACGACATTGTGATTACCGAAACCGGCAACGAAAACCTCACCGCCAGCGTGGTGAAAAAGCCGGAAGAAATCGAAGCGTTGATGGCAGCTGCGAGAAAGCAATGAGCGTAATCATCGTCGGTGGCGGCATGGCGGGCGCGACGCTGGCGCTGGCTATTTCCCGGTTAAGTCACGGGGCGTTGCCGGTACATTTGATTGAAGCGACTGCGCCAGAGTCACATGCTCATCCGGGCTTTGATGGACGAGCGATAGCGCTGGCGGCGGGTACCTGTCAGCAACTGGCGCGCATCGGCGTTTGGCAATCTCTGGCGGATTGCGCAACTGCCATCACCACCGTGCATGTCAGCGATCGTGGTCACGCTGGATTTGTCACCCTCGCCGCAGAAGATTACCAACTGGCGGCGCTGGGACAGGTTGTCGAATTGCACAATGTCGGGCAACGGCTGTTTGCATTGCTGCGTAAAGCACCTGGCGTAACGCTGCATTGCCCTGATCGCGTGGCTAACGTTGCCCGTACTCAGAGTCACGTTGAAGTGACGCTGGAGAGTGGCGAGACGCTGACGGGCCGCGTGCTGGTAGCCGCTGATGGCACCCATTCAGCGTTAGCCACCGCGTGCGGCGTTGACTGGCAGCAGGAGCCTTACGAACAACTGGCAGTGATTGCCAACGTTGCTACTTCTGTTGCGCACGAAGGCCGCGCTTTTGAACGCTTCACGCAACATGGCCCGCTGGCGATGTTGCCGATGTCTGACGGACGCTGTTCGCTGGTCTGGTGTCATCCACTGGAACGGCGCGAAGAGCTGCTGTCGTGGAGTGACGAGAAGTTTTGCCGTGAACTCCAGTCGGCCTTTGGCTGGCGACTTGGAAAAATTACCCACGCCGGTAAACGCAGTGCTTATCCGCTGGCGTTAACCCGCGCCGCCAGAGCTATTACCCATCGTACCGTGCTGGTGGGCAATGCGGCGCAAACTCTGCACCCGATTGCCGGGCAAGGTTTAACCTCGGTATGCGAGATGTCATGAGCCTTGCGGAAACCCTGACTCAGGCGCATGAGCGCGGAGAAGACATCGGTGATTACGGCATATTGTGCCGCTATCAGCAGCGTCGACAGAGCGATCGCGAAGCACCATTGGCGTCACGGACAGCTTGTACATCTTTTTGCCAACCGTTGGGCACCGCTGGTTGTCGGGCGCAACATCGGACTGATGACGATGGAATTATTCACCCCGGCACGCGATGTGCTGCGCAGCGCACCCTCGGTTGGGTGGCGCGTTGAAGGCGGTTTTAAGGAATAAACAATGCAAAGTGTTGATGTAGCCATTGTTGGCGGCGGCATGGTGGGGCTGGCGGTTGCCTGCGGCTTACAGGGAGCGGCTTACGCGTTGCCGTACTGGAGCAGCGCGTACCGGAACCTCTGGCGGCGGATGCACCACCACAACTGCGCGTTTCGGCTATCAATGCCGCCAGCGAAAAATTACTCACCCGTCTTGGCGTCTGGCAGGACATTCTCTCTCGTAGGCTAGTTGTTATCACGGTATGGAAGTGTGGGACAAAGACAGTTTTGGTCACATTCGTTTGACGATCAAAGCATGGGCTATAGCATCTTGGGCATATCGTTGAAAACTCAGTGATTCACTACGCGCTGTGGAGCAAAGCGCAGCAGGCGTCAGATATCACCCTGTTGGCCCCCGCAGAATTACAGCAGGTCGCCTGGGGAGAAAATGAAACTTTCCTGACGCTGAAAGATGGCAGCATGTTAACGGCGCGTCTGGTGATTGGCGCGGACGGCGCTAATTCCTGGTTGCGCAACAAAGCAGATATTCCGCTGACTTTCTGGGATTATCAGCATCACGCGCTGGTAGCGACCATTCGCACGGAAGAACCGCATGATGCGGTGGCGCGGCAGGTTTTCCATGGCGAAGGCATTCTGGCCTTTTTACCGCTTAGCGATCCGCATCTTTGCTCGATTGTCTGGTCACTGTCGCCAGAGGAAGCGCAGCGGATGCAGCAGGCAAGTGAAGACGAATTTAATCGCGCGTTAAATATCGCTTTTGATAATCGCCTGGGCTTATGCAAGGTTGAGAGCGCGCGTCAGGTGTTCCACTGACGGGGCGTTATGCGCGCCAGTTTGCCGCGCACCGTCTGGCGCTGGTGGGCGACGCCGCGCATACCATTCACCGCTGGCGGGGCAGGGGGTAAATCTTGGCTTTATGGATGCTGCAGAGCTGATTGCTGAACTGAAACGGTTGCATCGTCAGGGTAAAGACATCGGGCAGTACATTTATCTGCGTCGCTATGAGCGTAGCCGCAAGCACAGTTCGGCGCTGATGCTGGCTGGTATGCAGGGATTCCGCGATCTGTTTTCCGGTACCAATCCGGCGAAAAAACTGCTGCGTGATATTGGTTTGAAACTGGCCGACACGCTTCCTGGCGTTAAACCACAACTCATCCGCCAGGCAATGGGATTAAACGATTTGCCTGAATGGCTGCGTTAAAAATTTCTCTTCTGTTGTTTATTTGATACCCATCACACTTTCATCTCCCGGTTTTTTCGCCGGGAGATTTTCCTCATTTGAAATAAACTAATTTCACCTCCGTTTTCGCATTATATTTTCTAATGCCATGATTTTTTGATTTAGTGTTTTTTGACATTTTTTTAGTTCTTAATATTGCCTTATTCAAATTAACTTTCTAATGGCATCATCTTTATATAGAAACTAGTGTGTTTTTTGGTTTTTTATTCTGTCGCGATTTTGGCGTTTTTTAACCATAAGCTAATGTGATGATCAATTTTACCTTATGGTTAACAGTCTGTTTCGGTGGTAAGTTCAGGCAAAAGAGAACGATTGCGTTGGGGACCGGGAGTGGCTCCGATGCTGGGTTTCGTGGTGATAATTTCACCATGAAGTTGTCAGCCCCGCTTATTCAATGAGGACAAGATGGCACAACAGACTCCTTTGTACGAACAACACACGCTTTGCGGCGCTCGCATGGTGGATTTCCACGGCTGGATGATGCCGCTGCATTACGGTTCGCAAATCGACGAACATCATGCGGTACGTACCGATGCCGGAATGTTTGATGTGTCACATATGACCATCGTCGATCTCCGCGGCAGCCGCACCCGGGAGTTTCTGCGTTATCTGCTGGCGAACGATGTGGCGAAGCTCACCAAAAGCGGCAAAGCCCTTTACTCGGGGATGTTGAATGCCTCTGGCGGTGTGATAGATGACCTCATCGTCTACTACTTACTGAAGATTTCTTCCGCCTCGTTGTTAACTCCGCCACCCGCGAAAAAGACCTCTCCTGGATTACCCAACACGCTGAACCTTTCGGCATCGAAATTACCGTTCGTGATGACCTTTCCATGATTGCCGTGCAAGGGCCGAATGCGCAGGCAAAAGCTGCCACACTGTTTAATGACGCCCAGCGTCAGGCGGTGGAAGGGATGAAACCGTTCTTTGGCGTGCAGGCGGGCGATCTGTTTATTGCCACCACTGGTTATACCGGTGAAGCGGGCTATGAAATTGCGCTGCCCAATGAAAAAGCGGCCGATTTCTGGCGTGCGCTGGTGGAAGCGGGTGTTAAGCCATGTGGCTTGGGGCGCGCGTGACACGCTGCGTCTGGAAGCGGGCATGAATCTTTATGGTCAGGAGATGGACGAAACTATTTCTCCTTTAGCCGCCAACATGGGCTGGACTATCGCCTGGGAACCGGCAGATCGTGACTTTATCGGTCGTGAAGCCTGGAAGTGCAGCGTGAGCATGGTACAGAAAAACTGGTTGGTCTGGTGATGACCGAAAAAGGCGTGCTGCGTAATGAACTGCCGGTACGCTTTACCGATGCGCAGGGCAACCAGCATGAAGCATTATCACCAGCGGTACTTCTCCCCGACGCTGGGTTACAGCATTGCGCTGGCGCGCGTGCCGGAAGGTATTGGCGAAACGGCGATTGTGCAAATTCGCAACCGTGAAATGCCGGTTAAAGTGACAAAACCTGTTTTTGTGCGTAACGGCAAAGCCGTCGCGTGATTTACTTTTTTGGAGATTGATTGATGAGCAACGTACCAGCAGAACTGAAATACAGCAAAGAACACGAATGGCTGCGTAAAGAAGCCGACGGCACTTACACCGTTGGTATTACCGAACATGCTCAGGAGCTGTTAGGCGATATGGTGTTTGTTGACCTGCCGGAAGTGGGCGCAACGGTTAGCGCGGGCGATGACTGCGCGGTTGCCGAATCAGTAAAAGCGGCGTCAGACATTTATGCGCCAGTAAGCGGTGAAATCGTGGCGGTAAACGACGCACTGAGCGATTCCCCGGAACTGGTGAACAGCGAACCGTATGCAGGTGGCTGGATCTTTAAAATCAAAGCCAGCGATGAAAGCGAACTGGAATCACTGCTGGATGCGACCGCATACGAAGCATTGTTAGAAGACGAGTAACGGCTTTATTCCTCTTCTGCGGGAGAGGATCAGGGTGAGGAAAATTTATGCCTCACCCTCACTCTCTTCGTAAGGAGAGAGGTTCACAATTCACTGCACGTTTCAGGAACCATCGCTCATGACACAGACGTTAAGCCAGCTTGAAAACAGCGGCGCTTTTATTGAACGCCATATCGGACCGGACGCCGCGCAACAGCAAGAAATGCTGAATGCCGTTGGTGCACAATCGTTAAACGCGCTGACCGGCCAGATTGTGCCGAAAGATATTCAGCTTGCGACCC
>ENA-OQER01000438-OQER01000438.1-human-gut-metagenome-genome-assembly--contig:-NODE-438-length-22347-cov-3.620117_pt1 | contig 22347 bp, 26 predicted proteins | sample MGYA00242797_ERZ504639 | MGnify/ENA primary metagenome ERZ504639 (study PRJEB26092, sample SAMD00036306) | human gut metagenome | host: Homo sapiens | study: EMG produced TPA metagenomics assembly of...
TTACCTTACGGTACATATTTACTCTGAAATCGCCATCAAATCAATCAGCTCCGGCTTGGTAATCCGTACTCCTCACAGGCTTCAAATAACCTCGGTATTCCGGTTCCCCATTTTTCAATAATTTTCATGTATTGCAAATGCACTTGCGATTGCAGGATTTACCACAAAAAAGAAAATTGTATTTGTCGTTAATCCTATCTCGGGGACACAGGGAAAAGAGCCATATTAAAATGGATTGACGAACGTATAAACCGTACACTTTATGATTATACGATTGTCAAAACACAATATGCCGGCCATGCTGAAAAAATTGCGGCTGCAGCTGCCAAAGAGAAAGTAGATATAGTAGTAGCTATTGGAGGAGATGGAACTATAAACGAAATAGGACGTGCACTGATACATACGGATACAGCATTAGGTATTATACCTTGCGGGTCGGGAAACGGACTAGCGCGACATTTACAAATTCCTTTGGAGCCCAAGGCTGCTATTGACATTATAAATGAAGTTCTGTTGCCTGTATTGATTACGGAAAAATAAACAACATACCTTTTTTCTGCACATGCGGAGTAGGTTTTGACGCATTTGTCAGCTTAAGTTTGCTGATTCAGGCAACGCGGACTACTAACCTATCTGGAAAATACCTTGCATGAGAGTCTGAGTTACAAACCTGAAACTTATGAAATAGAAAATGAAGAAGGAACGGTAAAATACAAAGCTTTCCTGATAGCCTGCGGCAATGCCTCCCAATATGGGAATAACGCATATATTGCTCCACAAGCCTCGTTAACCGATGGTTTGATGGATGTCACAATATTAGAGCCATTCACAGTGTTGGATGTTCCTTCTTTATCTTTTCAACTTTTCAACAAAACCATAGACCAAAACAGCCGGATCAAGACATTCCGTACTAAAAAGATTAAGATACATCGTTCAAAACCCGGAGTAATGCATTATGACGGAGATCCGATCATGGGAGGAAAGGATATTGAGGTAGAATTGATTCCACACGGACTCAACATCATTGTTTCTGATAAAAAAAAAGAGAACGAACCTTTTAGTCTCTTACAACAAATATCCGAAATATTCAGTGGTATGAAGCCTAAAGCTGAAACTTTTGCTTTCCGGCACAGCCATTTATTTGAGCTTAACAAAAGTTTATTGCGTCGTCTATCCAAAAAACAATAAAAAATATCTTTTTTCTGAACATCAGTAAAGACTCTGCCAAATAAAAACAGTTTCTTTGATGATGTTCAGAATAATCCACCCTCTACATTTTCAAATAAAATTCTTTAGTCAAGGCTATATATCTTCACTATACACATGACGTGATAATTCGATGGTCAAATCGTCTGTAACACATTTATCCACAGAGAATTTGAAAGCAAGCAATACCCGTCTGGGTTCAGTTCCAGGTTTTGTATGAATTAAAGTCTGGTGTGAGAGATGTAATCCGTAACGAGTGGCAGCCATCAAAAAAGATTCTTTACCATCAGCAGGAATAATCACAGAAAAAACACCTTCGGAATGAAGCAAACGGGCGGCAGATTCTGCTAATTTATCAAAATCAAGAAGATCTGTATGCCGAGCGATATTACGCTGCCTTTCAGGGCATTTCAATGAATCGGTAAAATAAGGAGGATTGGAAACAATAACATCAAAGAGTGTTTCCGATGTAAAATGACAAATATCCTGCAACTCCACTTCTATCCTATCCTGCCACGGAGATGCCGCCACATTTCCACGAGCTTGTTCCACAGCATCCGCATCTATATCAACTGCTCTTATCTGGCATTGCACCGCTGTGCCATCATCAAAGAAATCAATCCGGTCCCAGTACCAACATCTAAAATATTACGGGCAGAAACCACATCAACCCAAGCTCCCAATAAAACTCCGTCCGTACCAACCTTCATGGCACATCTATCATGATAAACAGTAAATTGCTTAAAAGAAAAATAAGGATTTGGCATACTATATTTATTAAATTAGCTGTCAAAAATAGAAAAATCCATTTAATTACTCCAATTATTAGGAAATATTTGATTTTTAAAACTCAATTAGTTCCCATGAATTTCCTTATTCGACAAGGAATGATTAACTTTGTCCCCGTTTTGGGCATTGGGCTCAATTTAACACAAGAGGAATAAATTATGAAGAGGAATAAGAAAGAGGATATTTTGTTGAATACTGATAACGATGACATCTCTATGTTAGCTGAAATCCAAACGGATCCGGATGAAGTAACTGCTATGGAATTTAATAAAGAAATACCTGTTATGCCTTTACGCAACATGGTAATGTTCCATCTGTAGTAATGCCTGTAACCATTGGACGCCCCAGCACATTGAAATTGGTAAATGCTGCATACAAGAAAAAACTTCCCATAGCGGTAGTTTGTCAGATACAGGGAGACATGGATGATCCTGGTTTTAATGATGTGTACCATGTAGGAGTTATTGGGAAGATTCTCCGTGTATTCGAAATGCCAGGTGGAAATACCACAGTAATTATGCAGTCAAACGGGCCCAAAGTACATTTGGACAGTATCACAAAAACATCTCCATATTTGAAAGGAATAGTGACTCCTATTCCAGAGGCAAATGACCAACTGGAAACGGACGAATTCAAAGCATTGATTGACACCTGCAAGGATTTGACGAGCAAGTTCATAGAGGCTTCCGAGAAGATGAGCCCGGATACTGTTTTTGCAATCAAGAACTTGGACAATCCAGAAATTTTGGTAAACTTATTTGTGCAAACTTCCCTATTCCGGTAGAAGAAAAGATAAAATTGCTAAAAGCTGGCGATTTGCAAAGCCGCCTGTATATGCTGGTCAAGATCTTAAATCGTGAAGTACAATTGGCTGATATCAAACAAAGCATTCAAATGCGTACACGCGAAGATATTGACGTCAGCAACGCGAATATTTCTTGCAGCAACAAATTAAAAACATACAGGATGAACTGGGTGCCGGACAGGAAGATGAGATAGATGAACTCCGCCAAAAAGGAAGAACCAAAAAATGGAGTTCGGAAATGGCAGAACTTTTTGAAAAAGAAGTTTCCAAATTGGAAAGGACAAATTCCCAATCACCAGATTTCAATGTGCAACTTACCTATTTGCAAACCCTGTTAGGATTACCTTGGAATGTCTTTACCACTGACAACCTGAATATAAGTAATGCCGAAAAGACATTGAACAAAGACCACTACGGACTAGAGAAAGTAAAGGAGCGTATCCTTGAACATTTAGCAGTGCTGAAACTAAAAGGTGATATGAAATCACCCATCATCTGCCTTTATGGTCCTCCGGGAGTCGGTAAAACTTCTTTAGGGCGTTCCATAGCGGCATCATTGAAACGTAAATATGTACGTATGTCATTGGGTGGTGTGCATGACGAAGCCGAGATCCGTGGTCATCGTAAAACTTATATCGGTGCCATGCCGGGCCGTATCATCAAAAGTTTGATAAAAGCCGAGTCCTCTAATCCGGTTATCATTTTGGACGAAATAGACAAACTGGGCAGTGACCACCGCGGAGATCCCAGTTCCGCTATGCTGGAAGTGCTTGACCCCGAACAGAACAACACTTTCCACGATAACTATTTGGATGTAGATTACGACTTGTCTAAAGTAATGTTCATCGCTACGGCAAACAATTTGAGCACCATCCCTCCTGCTCTGCTGGACCGTATGGAGTTGATAGAGGTCAGCGGATATATCACAGAAGAAAAAGTAGAAATAGCTCGCCGGCATCTTGTCCCCAAAGAACTGGAAGCCAACGGCATTAAAAAAGAATATGTGAAGTTCTCTAAAGCTGCCTTGGAATGTATTGTAGAAAATTATACTCGTGAAAGTGGGGTACGCGAACTTGAGAAGAAGATAAACAAGGTAATGCGTAAAATAGCGTTGGAATTTGCACGTGACGGCTATGAAGTGATGCATGAAATAAAACCTGCCGATGTACGCAAATACTAGGCACGCCAGAATATAGCCGTGACAAATATCAAGGAAATGAATACGCCGGTGTTGTCACAGGGCTGGCGTGGACAGCTGTCGGAGGTGAGATCTTGTTTGTAGAAACCAGTTTGAGCAAAGGAAAAGGCGGTAAACTGACGTTGACCGGGAACTTGGGTGATGTAATGAAAGAATCGGCTATGCTGGCTTTGGAATATCTTAAGGCACATACCAAACTGCTGAATTTACAGGAGGATATCTTTGACAATTGGAATATCCACATCCATGTACCTGAAGGAGCTATCCCCAAAGATGGTCCGTCAGCCGGTATCACCATGGTGACGTCATTGGCATCCGCCCTCACCCAGCGTAAAGTAAAAGCAAACCTGGCAATGACAGGCGAGATCACATTACGTGGAAAAGTCCTGCCCGTAGGCGGTATCAAGGAAAAGATTCTAGCCGCCAAACGTGCCGGAATCAAAGACATCATTTTATGTGAGGAAAACCGCAAGAACATTGAAGAAATTCAGCCGATGTATCTAGAAGGACTGACATTCCATTATGTCACGGATATTAAGGAAGTATTGGCTTTAGCTCTCACCAATGAAAAAGTAAACGGTGCCATTGATTTTAATATTACCAATCAAAAAACAGAAGAAAAGAAAATAAATAATGACTTTTGACTTACAATATACAGACCCTAAATCGAATGCCGTGCCGGATTGATAACGACTGACCACGGGCAAATAGAAACCCCCATCTTTATGCCTGTAGGCACATTGGGAACGGTGAAGGGCGTGCATTTGCATGAGTTGAAAGAGGACATTAAAGCGCAGATAATCCTAGGAAACACTTACCACCTGTATTTGCGACCGGGACTGGATATAATAGAACGTGCCGGAGGTCTGCATAAATTCAATGGTTTTGACCGTCCTATGCTGACTGATAGTGGTGGTTTTCAGGTATTCTCTTTATCAGGTATCCGCAAAATGAGAGAAGAAGGTGTGGAATTTCGCTCACATATAGACGGTTCGAAGCACTTGTTCACTCCTGAACGGGTGATGGACATTGAACGGACTATCGGTGCAGATATCATGATGGCTTTTGACGAATGTACTCCGGGAACCGCAGATTATGAATACGCAAAAAAATCAATGCAGCTTACCCATCGTTGGCTGGACCGTTGCATAAAACATTTCAACGAAACCGATCCCAAATATGGTTATCAACAGTCATTATTTCCCATAGTGCAAGGCTGTGTTTATCCCGACTTACGCAAACAATCAGCGGAATATATTGCCTCCAAGGGAGCTGACGGAAACGCCATCGGTGGCCTAGCCGTAGGTGAGCCAACCGAGAAAATGTACGAAATGATAGAGGTTGTCAATGAAATCTTACCCAAAGACAAGCCCCGCTATCTGATGGGAGTCGGTACACCGGTAAATATACTGGAGGGTATAGAACGCGGTGTAGATATGTTTGATTGTGTAATGCCGACCCGGAACGGACGCAATGGAATGTTGTTCACTAAAAACGGCATAATGAACATGCGCAACAAGAAATGGGAGGATGATTATTCTCCTATCGAGGCCGAAGGGGCATCGTATGTAGATACCATGTACAGCCGTGCTTACTTGCGCCATCTGTTCCACGCACAAGAACTGCTGGCCATGCAAATCGCTTCTATCCACAACTTGGCATTCTATCTGTGGCTAGCAGGCGAGGCCCGTAAACACATCATTGCAGGAGATTTCTCTACGTGGAAACCAATGATGGTAAAACGCTTATCTACAAGATTATAAATTACTAGAAATGAAGAATTGGTTCAAGACAAACACAGATTCATCCCCAAAGGATAAAAAATGGTGGAAGCCGAATATCAGTTGGCTGAAACTGGATAAATGGGTGAAAAGACTGGACATATATATCATTAAGAAGTTTCTGGGAACCTACTTTTTCGCTATTGCATTGATTATCTCCATTGCAGTAGTGTTTGACGTGAACGAAAATATAGACAGGTTCATCAATAATAAAGCTCCGCTGAAAGCGATTGTATTTGATTATTACATGAACTTCATCCCTTACTTCTCCAATCTGTTCAGCCCCTTGTTTGTCTTTATCGCTGTTATCTTCTTTACTTCCAAGCTGGCAGAAAACTCGGAAATCATTGCCATGTTCTCCACCGGAATGAGTTTTAAACGAATGATGCGGCCCTATATGATTTCGGCTGCAATCATTTCCGTTGTTACTTTCGGACTGGGAGCATACGTCATACCTAAGGGAAATGTAACCCGTTTGGATTTTGAGGACCGTTATAAGAAAAAAAAGAAACAGGAATATGTGCGGAATGTGCAACTGGAAGTAGACAGCGGGGTCATTGCCTACATAGAACGTTATGAAAATTATAATAAAACGGGATACCGCTTCTCCTTAGACAAGTTTGATGACAAGAAACTAGTTGCCCACCTTACTGCCCGAAGTGTCACTTATGATACAGCATCTGTACACAAATGGACAATCAAGAACTATATGATACGTGAGATGGAAGGTATGCGTGAAAAAATCACTCGTGGTGACCGTTTGGATACGATCATTAAAATGGAGCCTCAAGATTTCCTGATTATGAAAGGGCAGCAACAAACCATGACAAGCCCTGAACTGAAAGAATATATAGACAAGCAGAAAAGACGCGGGTTCGCCAACATAAAGGAATTTGAAATTGAATATTACCAACGTATAGCCATGTCCTTTGCCGCTTTTATCTTGACAACCATTGGTGTTTCCTTATCATCCAGAAAAATGAAAGGAGGAATGGGACTGCATTTAGGAGTAGGTTAGCACTTAGTTTTTCATACATTTTGTTCCAAACAGTGTCAGCAACCTTTGCTGTCAACGGAAACACCCCTCCTATTATAGCGGTATGGATTCCTAATATACTTTACACATTTATTGCTATCTATTTATACAGAAAAGCTCCTAAATAATTATAGGAGCTTTTCTAGTTTTTGACGCCAATCCTCGCCGTTCTCCGGTTGCATCGTAATAAAGCCCAGTTCTTTACCAATAACAATATTGGCCACACCGTCATCTACAAATATTGTTTCAGCCGGATTCAGTTTACTATCTTTTATCATATAGTTAAAGATGCCAGGATCCGGCTTGGTGGAACCGGCTTCGTAGGAAGTGTAAATCTTATCAACATAAGCGTCCAATGGCTTTCCCGCAGAAGTAAATGCATTACTCCTCGCCCATCCCATCACATAAGGATTGGTGTTGCTCAATATATATACCTTGTACTTCTTACGAAGCTCATTCAAGTAATCCAATTTATATTGCGGCACGTCCGTAACAAATCCTTTCCACCCATTTTCCACATCTTGATAAGTCAATTCTTTCCCACAAATTTTACTCAATTCACAGCGGAAAGTTTCAGCGTCCATGTTCCCATTTTCTACTTCCTGAAAAATCCCCTGCTGATGGTATTTCCCTAATAAACTGTCCGCTTCCCTCACTCCTATCCGCTCAAACGCCTTTACAGCCTGTTCACGGTCAAAGCTAATGATAACCCCGCCGAAATCAAACACAATATTCTTAATCTGTTTCATAACCTTTTTATTTATCCGCCGTAAAGGTAAGCATTTGATTGTGAATGATAAATGATGTAAGTCAATAAAATACCATATAGCAAAAAAACCGCAGATTCCATTGAGAATCCACGGTAATTATTTTTGTTGTATTTTTCTTCCTTTCGGAAATGTTCTCTCAATCAAATAAGAAGAGAGTTCGGATACGGTGATATCCTTGGCAACAATAACGCCATTTTCATCTAACAAAAAGTTCTTAAAGCCTCTTTTCAAGCGATAAGTCTGATATAGATCCGATGAAACACCAGCCAATTCCACAAAACAATTAGAAGTTGATATCTGGTCTTTTTAATGGTTTCGTTAAATATCGACTTGTATTCATCAAATGAAACGGAAACCATTTCTACATTGTCGGCCTGCGCGATGGCATGATTCAAAGTAGCATTCTGCATCCTTGACAGAGCATCATAGCTGGCCCAAAACTAGCAGTACATATTTACCTCTTAAATCCTTCAAGTCAATCAACTGCTTTTCGCCACAGATAGTAAATGTAGGAGCCTTGTCTCCTATGGTCAAGCCTTCTGTCGGCGTGTTTTTCCCTACAAAAGAGAATGAAATCAAGGAACTAATAATTAATACAACAAAAATCCACTTTACATTTTTAATCATGTAATTCGATCTTAGTTAATACTATCCGAGACTGCCCTTAAACAGTGATTTCCACCCGGAACATTATCTTTAGTACTGATAATCAATACCATTTAAATTAGAAATCTGCGACAAAGGTAAGGAGTTTTGAAATCAACTCCAAGATTTTTTCTCAAAAAATATGTTATATAGCATAAAATCATCCTTTTCATCGAGAAAAAAGAATGCAGAAAATATAGCTGATAAGGATTTATTTACGTACTTTTGCAATATGTAAATAGCAACCACAAAGTATGAATAATAATACTGAACTTATTTTAATCAGAATTACCGGTCTTGATCGGCCGGGATTAACCGCTTCCATTACGGAGATTTTGTCAAAGTATGATGTTACCATTTTGATATTGGCCAGGCCGATATTCATAGCACCCTGTCATTAGGCATTTTATTCAAAAGCCAGGAAAAAGATTCAGGTAATATCATGAAAGAGTTGCTATTTAAAGCTTCCGCATTAGGCATCAATATCCGTTTCTATCCCGTTACTGTGGAAGAATATGAGGAATGGGTAAATATGCAAGGCAAGAACCGGTACATCCTGACTTTACTGGGACGCAAGCTGACAGCCAAACAAATCGCAGCAGTCACAGGAATATTAGCGGAACAAGGTTTAAATATTGATGCTATCAAACGTCTTACAGGGCGTATTCCATTGGATGAGCGGAAAGCGAATGTACGGGCTTGTATCGAATTCTCCGTCCGTGGCACCCCCCACCAACGGGAAGAAATGCAACAGGCGTTAATGAAACTGAGCAGTGACCTGGAAATGGACTTTTCTTTCCAACTGGACAATATGTACCGACGTATGCGACGCTTGATTTGTTTCGATATGGATTCCACATTGATACAGACAGAGTGTATAGATGAATTAGCCGAACGCGCCGGTGTGGGTGACCAAGTACGAGAAATCACAGAACGAGCTATGCGTGGAGAAATTGATTTCATAGAAAGCTTCACAGAACGGGTGGCTTTGCTGAAAGGACTGGATGAAAGCGTAATGAAAGAAATCGCAGAAAACCTTCCCATCACCGAAGGTGTGGAACGTCTGATGTTCGTGTTGAAAAGATATGGTTACAAAATAGCCATCCTATCCGGTGGATTCACCTATTTTGGTAATTATCTGAAAGATAAATTCGGCATAGATTACGTATATGCCAATGAACTGGAAATAGTAAATGGCAAATTAACCGGAAGATATCTGGGAGATGTAGTTGACGGAAAACGTAAAGCCGAACTGCTGAAACTGATCGCTCAAGTAGAACGTGTGGACATAGCACAAACTATTGCTGTAGGAGATGGAGCGAATGACTTACCCATGTTGTCCGAAGCCGGCCTGGGTATAGCATTCCATGCAAAACCCAAAGTAGTGGCTAACGCACAACAGTCCATTAATACGATCGGATTGGACGGCGTCCTCTATTTCCTAGGTTTCAAGGACTCTTACCTGGAAGAACGCGGCAAACTCTAAAGAAAGAAGTAACTATATATATGAAATTTTCAGAACTAAATTTAGAAGAAGGGGTGCTTCAGGCATTAGATGCCATGAGATTTGAAGAATGCACTCCTGTACAAGAACATACCATACCGGTCATTCTTGAAGGAAAAGATTTGATCGGAGTGGCACAGACCGGAACCGGCAAGACTGCCGCATACCTTTTGCCCGTTCTTAATCAATTAAGCAAAGGCGGATATCCGGAAGATGCCATCAATTGTGTGATCATGTCACCCACACGCGAATTAGCGCAACAGATAGACCAGCAAATGGAAAGGTTTCTCTTATTTTCTACCGGCATCCAGCGTAGCTGTTTACGGAGGAAACGATGGTGTGCGCTTCGAGCAAGAAAAGAAAAGGTTTAACTTTGGGGGCCGATGTAGTCATTGCTACTCCGGGACGTCTGATAAGTCATCTCAGCCTAGGTTACGTAGACTTGTCTAAAGTTTCTTTCTTTATTCTTGATGAAGCGGACCGTATGCTGGATATGGGATTCTCGGATGACATTATGCAAATAGTGAAATATCTGCCGAAAGAACGTCAGACCATCATGTTCTCGGCCACTATGCCGGCTAAAATACAACAATTGGCAAAAACGATCTTAAACAATCCGGTAGAAATAAAATTAGCGGTCTCAAAACCTGCGGAAAAGATTATCCAAACGCTTATATCTGTTATGAACGCCAGAAATTGGGAATTATTCAATCCCTGTTCCAGGATCAAACACCTGAACGGGTCATTATCTTTGCCTCTTCCAAATTGAAAGTAAAGGAGGTGACACAAGCATTCAAGCGGATGAAACTGAACGTAGGTGAAATGCATTCAGACTTGGAGCAGTCCCAGCGGGAACAGATTATGCGTGAATTCAAAAGTGGCAGAATTAATATCCTGATTGCTACCGATATTGTTTCGCGAGGAATAGACATTGACGATATTCGTTTGGTAATCAACTACGATGTACCACATGACAGCGAGGATTATGTACACCGCATCGGCCGTACAGCTCGTGCCAACCATGATGGTTGCGCCATTACTTTTGTCAGTGAGAAAGAGCAGACCCAATTCAAAGCTATTGAAAATTTCTTGGGTAGGAATATCTATAAAATCCCGGTTCCCGAGGAATTGGGAGAAGCGCCCGAATACAACCCGCGAAGTGGCGCCGGTCGTAGCAATCACAAAGGTGGCAGTTCCAGAAAACAAGGCAATTATAAGGGGAAAAAGAACGGTACGCCCGGTGCCAATAATAGAAGAAACACCCCAAAAGAATAGACGGAAGAGATGATATCTAAAAATCATTGGAGGAAGACGGACTTGTTTTCCTCCAATTTTATTTTATGAAGAAAGTCACTTCATGGCTCTCTGCAAAATAGATGCGGGGCAATCACAAACATCCATTATATGTATTGCTTGTAGGATATATAATCTTTCACCTGTAACATTACTAACCTTACAACCCACACATTAGTAACGTATGAGGTGACACGTTACTAACCTTCCGGTATGCACGTTACTAACCTTTCAAACGTCTTGTTCCTTTCAGAAAAGAACAAGGTCTTTAAAAAAAAGAACAAGACGTTTTCATTGAAAGAACAAGAGCTTTTTAAAATTTGACCTGTTGTTTTTTCCATAACGCATCTACATGCCGAAACACCTTATTTTTCCTTCAGATCTTTCAGCTATTCCGCAAACGCCCTGCCCACCGGCATTCCGACTGAAGGATATGCATTGTGAAATGTTTCAGCCGAAAAATATCCTTCAGGAAAACCGATTCCCCAAGAATCGGAAGAACCACCAATCCGCCTGAAGGATTCCAATCTCCAGCTGAAGAATTCCCGAGCCCAATCCTTCAGCCGGAATACCGATGGGCAGGGCATTTGCGAGCAGACTGAAGCTTTTGAAGATTTTTCGGGGTATTCTCTATAGAGCATGATAGCGACCAAATAGTAATCGCTAAACGAAAAAATGACATAGCCACGACTACCTTACCAACTCGAATGCAAGTCCTCCATCCTTGCCAGCAGTGATATTGACCATATAACAAGATGCGCCGTCAGGTACGCATACCGTGGCCTGATAATGATACCCTTTAGAATCGACGCCCATAAAATCCATATCCGACAATATAGCCCATTGCAAGAAATCATCCGGAACCACCCCCTTGAACATCTGCTTGGTGATATCTTTGGCATAAAGACTCTTCCTGCCTTCATACACGCAAATGTGTATGATATTGTCATAATATACATTATCCACCCCAAGTCCTTCCTCCGAAACTCCCGGACGCATTACTTTAATCTTTGACGGGTTAATGTACACATATCCGCGATAACGGACATTATCGTATGTCACCACCGAATCTTTCTTAATAACTTCGTTATAAACAGGGATTTCCCGAGTGTGGATAAATGCCAGAGAATCATTCTCTGTATCAGACTTATGCAGACGTATCACATCTCCCACAGCCGAATGAAACCAAAAAATATGCTCCTCCTGCTTCTCAATCTTATAACCATTAGTCCGTGCACCATACGTAATCAACGAATCGCTATAATTTTAAAAGCAACGGGAGCTGTAGCGGCATCTGCATAAAACAGGGTGTCGCCTTTCACCCTCAGTAATGCCGTTTCCGTATTATCGTCCAACCATATACCTTCCAACAAAGATTTTGCCTCCTTGTTCTCTTCCAGGGCGGATGCTTTTTGTTGCGGAGTTCCACAAGAAGACAGCGCAACAGCCAACATTATTATCGAAAAACGTTTGTACATGGTTATTCTCTCTATTTTATTTATCGACCGATGCAATGATAAACAAACCCCATTTCCTGTAGTTCGTCACCATCATAAATATTTCGTCCGTCAAGCACTACAGGCTGTTTCATCGCCTTCTTGATTACTCCCCAGGTAGGAAGACGGAACTCTTTCCACTCGGTTACCAGAATCAACGCATCCGCATCAAGAGCCGCATCATACATATCGTGCGCATAATAAACCGACTCTCCTATCCGGCGGCGGGACTCATCCATAGCAGCAGGATCGTATGCGCGGACATTGCAACCCGACTGTTTCAATTTCTCAATAAGTACCAAAGCCGGAGCCTCACGCATATCGTCCGTACCGGGCTTGAATGCAAGTCCCCACAAAGCCACTGTTTTGCCTTTCAAATCTCCATTGAATACCTTTACCAGTTTCTCGAACAAAATGCCTTTCTGATTCTCGTTCACATCTTCCACCGCTTTCAACACCTGCATGGAATAACCATTCTGCTCGGCAGTCTTAATCAACGCCTTCACATCTTTCGGGAAACAAGAGCCACCATAACCGCATCCCGGATACAAGAACTTACGCCCGATACGACTGTCGGAACCTATTCCGTCACGTACCATATTTACATCAGCTCCCACCAGTTCGCACAAGTTGGCAATATCGTTCATAAAGCTGATACGGGTGGCCAACATGGAGTTTGCCGCATATTTAGTCATCTCGGCAGAAGGAATATCCATGAAAATAACGCGGAAGTTAACCAGCATGAAAGGTTTATAGAGCTTGGTCATCAGTTTTTTAGCCCTTTCCGACTCTACGCCCACTACTACACGGTCCGGACTCATAAAGTCGTCGATAGCATTACCTTCTTTCAAAAATTCCGGATTAGAAGCCACATCGAAATCTATCGACTCCCCTCTTTTCTCCAATTCCTCTCGGATGACCGCTTTTACTTTTCGTGCCGTACCCACAGGCACCGTACTCTTGGTCACGACCAAGGTATATTTCTTCATATTAGCACCAATCGTCTTGGCAACTTCAAGCACATAACGCAAATCGCACTTCCGTCTTCATCAGGAGGAGTGCCCACTGCACTGAACACAATATCCACATTGTCCAGACAACTCTCTAAAGAAGTGGTGAAATGAAGACGTCCAGCCTTTACATTACGCAAGACCATATCTTCCAATCCCGGTTCATAAATAGGAATAATACCCTGTTGCAGATTAGCAATCTTATCCGCATTTACATCTACACAAGTTACGTCTACGCCAGTTTCGGCAAAACATGTTCCGGTAACAAGTCCTACATACCCGGTCCCTACAATCGCTATATTCATTTTATTTAATTCGTTAGTCTAACTTTTTCGCTGCAAAATTACAATAAATTATGAGTGAGTTGTTATTTTCTTCCATAAAAGTTGCGCTGAAACGGAATAAAAATGCTAATTTTGCGATATGATTGAATTGGCTAGACATATAGAAATTCTGTTACTGGAAAATGACTGTGTGATTATTCCAGACTTTGGCGGTTTTATAGCGCACTATCAACCGGCACGGTATATCAAGGAGGAAAATCTTTATCTTCCCCCTGTACGTACTATTGGTTTCAATCCCCAATTGACTATAAACGATGGTTTATTAGCTCAATCGTATATGCAAGCTCATCACACCGATTTTCCTGATGCCACACGCATGATAGAAGAAGAAGTAGCCGGATTGAAAGAACAACTATACCAAAACGGATGTGCAGAAATGCATGGTATAGGGGTCTTACATTATAATATTCATAGCACATACGAGTTTCATCCCAATGAGGACGGTGCATTATCACCTACCTTATACGGACTTAGTTCGTTTTCTATCACCAGATTAGAATATCTTACTTCAACAACGTCTGCAACAACCAGAGAATTACTTCCCCAACAAGAAAAAAGAAAGAGAACAGTACGTTTCAAACGTCAGTGGATAGGAAATGCAGTAGCTGTGGCAATAGCTGTAGTCTTATTTTTCTTCTTGTCTGTTCCGGTAGAGAACACATATGTGGACAAAGGTAATTATGCTTCTTTAGGTACGGATGGTCTGTTTGACGCCATTCGTTCCCAATCTTTGGCAACGACCTTGATAACCGTTCCTTCCAGACCGCAGCAACCCAAGAAGACGAATATCAAAAATAATCAAAACACGTTGAAACCTGTAACTGTAAAAGTAGAAAAGGTAGGAAAAGCACAAGAAGCAGTACCCAAGAATGCTGTTGCAGCAAATTTGAACAGTACAGAACAGCCAGTTGCCAAGCCTGTCGCTGTAAGTAAACCTGCCCTTGAGAAGAAAGAAACAGCAACACCTTCGAGCAGTAAAAAAAATAATTATTATATCATCGTATCCAGTTTACCGACAGCCAATGACGCGCAGCAAGTACTTAATGAGTACAAGCAAAAAGGATATAAGGATGTAACAATCATAGAAGGTAACGGACGTTATCGCCTGTCTTTGTGCAACTTTGCAGATAAAGCCGCTGCTTATAAGAAATTAAATGAACTGAAACAAAATGATGCATTCAAGAATGCATGGATATTGAGTTCTAAATAAACAAGATTATTTTTTATGAAAAGAGTTTTGTGTCCCAAATGTGACAACTATATAACTTTTGATGAAACCAAATATACAGAAGGCCAGTCGTTGGTCTTTGTATGTGACCATTGTAAAAAACAATTCAGCATCCGTATCGGAAAGTCCAAACTGAAAGCAACCCGTAAAGAAGAAATATTGGACGAACAAGCCAATAAAGAGGATTTTGGAAGTATCGTGGTAGTAGAAAATGTATTCGGATACAAACAAGTATTACCCCTGATGGAAGGTGACAACCTGATAGGACGCAGAAGCAAAGGCACTGAAGTGGATATTCCCATCGAAACATCAGATCCGAGCATGGACAGACGGCATTGTATCATTAATGTGAAACGCAACAAACAAGGGGAAATCATTTATACCCTGCGTGATAATGACAGCATTACAGGAACATTTCTGATGAACGAGATCTTGGGGAACAAGGACCGGATACGAATCGAGGAAGGCGCTATCATCACATTAGGTGCGACTACGCTGATTCTGCGTGCCACCGAGAAGTAGAACAATGAAACGTATTATCTTAATCACAGGAGGCCAACGTTCGGGAAAAAGTTCATACGCGGAGAAATTGGCATTAAGCTTATCACCCACTCCCGTTTATATAGCTACTTCCCGTATTTGGGATGAAGAATTCCGCCAACGCGTTATCAAACATCAAGAAAGACGCGGATCGGAATGGACGAATATAGAAGAAGAAAAAGAACTAAGCCGCCATCAAGTAAAGGATAATGTAGTATTGATTGATTGTGTCACCTTATGGTGTACCAACTTTTTCTTTGATTTGGATGCGGATGTAGAGGCTGCATTACAGGCAGTCAAACAGGAGTTTGATAATTTTATCCGGCAAGATGCCACTTTTATTTTCGTAACCAATGAAATAGGTTCCGGAGCAGTATCCGAAAACGCCACTCAACGCCGCTTTACAGATTTACAGGGCTGGATGAATCAATATATAGCTTCAAAAGCAGACCAAGTATATTTGATGGTATCGGGAATTCCTGTTCCTATAAAATAATAAATACAATGAAAAACTTTCATATTGAGTATCCCGATGAAAGCTTTCGGGAGGCATTGATAGACAAATCAACAATTTGACAAAGCCCAAAGGTTCATTGGGTGTTCTGGAAGATCTTGCATTGCAAATCGGATTAATCCAACAAACCCTCTCCCCTACATTAAGCCATCCGCACAACGTACTTTTTGCAGCCGATCATGGTATAGTAGAAGAAGGGGTAAGCAAGTCTCCCAAAGAAATCACTTGGCAACAACTAAGTAATTTTTTGCATGGAGGTGCCGGAGTTAATTTTTTATGCCGCCAACATGGTTTTAAGCTTGTATTAGTAGACTCAGGGGTCGATTACGATCTTCCTTACGAGAAAGGCATTATCAACTGTAGCGTAGGACGTGGCACGCACAGTTTTCTAAAAGGCCCCGCTATGAGTATGGAAGAAATGGAATTATGCCTGGAACGTGGAGCAAAGATAACGGATATGATTCATGCAGACGGTTGCAATGTGGTCAGCTTTGGCGAAATGGGTATTGGTAATACCTCCCCTTCTTCTATCTGGATGCATTTGCTGACAGGAATCTCATTAGAGCAATGTGTGGGTGCAGGAAGCGGACTGGATTCAGAAGGCATCCGTCATAAATATAATGTATTGAAACAATCGGTTAACCATTATACCGGTAACGGTTCCGTAAAAGATATCATCGCTTGGTTCGGAGGATATGAAATGGTTATGGCAATAGGCGGCATGCTCCGGGCAGCAGAATTAAGAATGATTATTCTAGTGGACGGCTTCATCATGACCAATTGCATTCTAGCCGCCTCAAAACTTCATCCGGAAGTTCTCTCGTATGCCATATTCGGACATCAGGGAGATGAAATCGGTCATAAACTAGTATTGGATGCCATGAAAGTGCGCCCTTTATTAAATTTAGGTCTCCGCTTGGGAGAAGGAACAGGAGCGATATGCGCTTATCCTATCGTCGTTTCCTCTGTAAACATGATGAATGAGATGGACAATTTCGCCCATGCCGCCATCACTAAATATTTTTAACCATGAAACTGCTTGCCTCCCTCATTTTTTTCACACGCCTTCCGTTTTGGAAAATAGCTAATGTACCACCTGTTTACTTTAAACGAGTAGTGGATTACTGGCCCTTTGTAGGATGGCTGACAGGAGGTATCATGGCAGGCACTCTATGGATCACTGCAGAATTTCTACCTGTACAGATAGCTGTGCTCATGGCGCTGGCCGCCCGGTTACTAGCAACGGGTGCTTTACACGAAGATGGATTGGCAGACTTCTGCGACGGCTTCGGGGGCGGTACATCACGTGACAAGATTCTGTCTATCATGAAGGATTCACATATCGGCACATACGGAGTGCTCGGATTATTATTCTATTATGGATTGATGTGGAATATACTCACCACACTTTCTGTACCCTTGGCATGTGCGGCCATACTAAGCGGAGATGCCTGGAGCAAGTTGTGCCGCACAAATCATCAACACGCTTCCATACGCCCGTAAAGAAGAAGAATCGAAAGCGAAGGTCATATATGACCGTATGAGTCCAGGTATTTTATTATCCGCTTTTATGGCCGGAACCCTGCCTATGCTTTTATTACTGGATAAAGGATACTGGTGGGCAGCCATCGCTCCTGCTATGATGTTCATCCTTTTAATGTCACTCATGCGCAGACGCCTGCAAGGATATACCGGTGATTGTTGCGGAGCGACTTTCCTATTATGTGAGTTTTCTTTTTATCTAACTATAAACTTAATCTATACAAACCTATGGTAATATACTTAATGCGTCATACTGCTGTTGATGTTCCGCAAGGTGTTTGTTACGGACAGACGGATGTACCCTTAAAGCCGACTTTTGAAACGGAGGCAACTCAAACGGCAGCCAATTTACAAGGTCTATCTTTTGATAAAGTTTATACCAGTCCGTTAACCCGTTGTGTACGCCTGGCTACCTTTTGCGGCTACCCGGATGCAGAACGGGACGACCGCTTGAAAGAACTAAATTTCGGAGATTGGGAAATGCATCGGTTCAATGAAATTGCCGACGCTAACTTGGAAAGATGGTATGCAGATTATCTGCATGTAAAAGCGACCAATGGAGAATCTTTTGAAGATCAATACCGGCGTGTTGCCGGTTTTCTAGACGAGCTTCGCCAAAAACCGTATGAACAAGTCGCGATCTTTGCTCATGGCGGCATTTTACTGAACGCACAAATTTATGCAGGTATCATTAAACCCGAAGAGGCATTTAGCGCACTCACTCCTTATGGAGGAATTGTCAAGATAAAATTATCGTGATGCAAGAACATATCGCTTATTTATTTGTTCTATTTATAAAGACAAATAAATATGCTTACTCATTTCCTAGATTTATTAGCTGTTGTTATAAGTGTGACAAGCCTTTTGATTGTCACATACGGAGCGTTGATAGGTATTATTTCTTTTTTGAAGAATGAAATACGACGCTTTACCGGAGGGTATTCCATTACCAATATACGAAAACTAAGAGCCACATTCGGAACTTATCTGCTTCTTGGCTTAGAATTCCTAATAGCTTCGGATATTTTGAAAACAGTATTGGAACCAACCTTGAATGAATTAGCTATTGGGAGGTATTGTTGTTTTAAGAACCATCCTGTCCGTGTTCCTCAATAAAGAGATAAAAGAATTGGAAAGTGAAGAAAAATAAAAAAAGAGCGGAAAACGGGACTCGAACCCGCGACCCTCAGCTTGGGAAGCTGATGCTCTACCAACTGAGCTACTGCCGCATCTCTAAAACAGGAACAAAAGTAATATATATTTTTCAGCTGACCAAATATAAGCAAACAATATTTACTATAATCATCAAAATTTCTGCTCTTCTGTTTATATCGACAGCTTTATGCATATCCTGTGTATGGATAAGCCGATCCTTATCTCCAATAAAAGGTTTATAGACTATCTCTCCAAAATAAACATGAGGACCTCCAAAACGGCAATTCAAGATACCTGCTAAAGCAGACTCCGGATAACCTGAATTAGGACTTGCATGCCGGTTACCATATTTACCTACAAATCTCAGCAAACCGGGACGCCCCACAGACAAAACCATTAAAAGTGCGGTTAAACGAGCCGGAATATAGTTCGCCATATCATCAATATGTGCAGCGGCACAACCAAATTGCAAATAACGTTCGTTCTTATAGCCTACCATAGAATCAAGCGTATTAACCATTTTATAGGCAAGCATACCGGGAACTCCCAAAAGCAAATACCAAAACAGCGGAGCAATAACTCCGTCACTCAATTTTCGGCCAACGTTTCCAAAGCAGCTATACGCACTTCCTGATCGGTCAGTTCTGAGGTATCACGCCCTACAATACGGGAAACCAGCTTTCTCCCCTCCTCTAAAGAACGGTCCGCAGCTAGAAAAACCTGTTTTACTTCTCTAATAAGTGTAGTCCCTGCTAAACAATAGAAAACAAGCACAGCGGAGAGGGCGATCCCCAACCAGCGATTCAACAAAAACAGATAATGCAATGCCAAAGCAGATCCTACATATACTAGCAAAATAAGCATAATAGCCGCCCCCCCTCCTTTCAACATCCGATGTGCCCCACAGTTCCATCGTTTCTCACAAAAAGAGATCAGCTTCCCGAATCCTACCACCGGATGCGGCAATCCTACCGGATCCCCAAGCAATTTATCTAATATCCATCCTATCAACAACGGAAGAATTAATACATATATGTCCATTTCTTTATACTTTCTACCAGTTTGTCATTTTCTTCCGGAGTTTGTGTAGCAATACGGAAGAAGTGTTCATTCAGCCCTTCAAAATTGGATGCGTCACGAATAAGGATACCCTGCTCTGTTGCCAGATATTCTTTCAAAGCCGCTGCCTTTCCCATACGCAATTGAACTAACATATAGTGAGTATCCGATGGCCAGATCTCCATTCCTCCTATTGAAAGTAAAGATTGAGCTAATCTCTCTTTTTCCTTCAACAACAAAGAGATATCTATATCATATTGAGAAGAAGACAATAAATAATGCCCGGCCTCTATAGCCAACTGATTAACAGACCAAGGCATCCGCTGTGTCCGAATTTCATGTAGCAGTTCTTTACATGCAGTGATATATCCTAAACGCAAGCCGGGCACGGCAAAACGTTTTGTCATGGAATGCAACAGGATAACATTCGGAAATTCCGCAGCCTCCCTGGCTGTAAGCAAAGCCTTCTGTGATAAAGATTCATACGACTGGTCCATGACAAAATACGCTGCGGATTTGTTTTATACAGGCTGTCAAGACTTCCTTCTCCCTGACCTCTCCAGTGGGATTATTAGGATTACATAACCATATCAACCTCCCCCTATCCGGCAAACGGTTCAAGTTATATATAGGAACCACTTTATGACCATGCAGACGACAAGCATCCGCATATTCGCTGAAAGTCGGCATCAAGATAGCCGAAATCTGATTCCTGAATGTCTGAGCTATTAAATAAATGGCTTCCGTAGCCCCATTGGTCACACAAACCTCTTCAGACGAAAGATGAAACCGTTTCGCCAAAACCTTTTCCAATGAATAAGGTTCCGGCTCGGGGTACGTACGGATACTTTCCATCTGCTGAAACAAATGTTGATGTAATCCGCTATGGTCTACATGATTATATACGTTTGAACTGAAATTTATCTTTATTGCTTTATACTTATAAGCATCATCACCATGTCCTTCAATCATTCCCACTCATTATTTGGTACAACAAAGGCAGATTGAGATGACTGCGTACATGCTCTGCCAATTTATCATATTGTTCTTCTTTATAAGTCCGGTAATCCAACACCGTATGACACTCCAGTTTTTCTGCGTATGGTTCCAGTAAATAATCTATAAATGCCTGATTATCCAATATTCCATGAATATAACTTCCCATACATTTTTGGTTTACAAAACAACCGTCCTCTCCACCGTCTTCCAGTTTATTCAAAGGAACTACAGACACCCCCGGAACCGGGCGGGTTTCTCCCATGTGTATTTCATATCCTTGGCAAGTTTCCGCATTCTCAAGAAAATGAAAATTCACCTGCCGTGTCACCTTCTCCCCTTGCATCGTAGTAATGACGGGAAGCAGTCCCAGTCCCGGCAATTGGCGGATCTCTCCCTCCACTCCTTCCGGATCGTGAATCTCAAGTCCCATCAATTGATATCCCCCACAAATTCCCATTACAGTAACCCCTTCCCTATGCGCACGCAGGACAGCTTGCGCCACCCCGTTCCGTCTCAACTCATACAAGTCATCCAAAGTGCTTTTGCTGCCAGGAAGCAGAATAATATCAGCTTTGGCCAGATCTTCCGTATTATTAGTATAATAAAGGTGCACTCGTTCATCCCGTTCCAATCTGTTGAAATCTGTAAAGTTTGAGAGATGACGCAACAGAACAACTGCTATGTTTATTTTGCCTTCCACTGCTTGCATCCGTTTATAGTCCAAGACTACGGAATCCTCTTCCTCAATATGTATATTTCTATAATAAGGTATTACTCCCAAGACAGGAATACCACATAAATCTTCCATCATCTTCACACCAGGCTCAAACAAACGGATATCCCCTCTGAATTTATTAATGATTACTCCTTTTATACGTTTCTTGTCCTCAGTAGTTTGTAACATGACCGAACCATAGACACTGGCAAATACTCCTCCCCGGTCAATATCAGCTACCAAAATCACATCCGCATCCGCATAACAGGCCATCGGCATATTCACCAAATCAGTATCCCGCAGATTTATTTCGGAAATGCTCCTGCTCCCTCCATTACAATAGGGTTATAACGTGCGGCAAGACGGTCAAAGGCTGCGTTTACCTCTTGCCTCAGTTCTTCACGCCCCTCCTTGCGAAAATACTCAAAAGCGTTACGATTACCGATGGGACGACCGTTTAACACCACTTGCGAAGTATGATCGGAGCTGGGTTTCAATAACAGAGGATTCATGTCCGTGTGACAAGAAACTCCGGCAGCTTCAGCCTGTACAGCCTGTGCACGGCCTATTTCCAATCCTTCCGGAGTGGCATACGAATTCAATGCCATATTTTGTGCCTTGAAAGGTGCCGTTGATAACCATCCTGTTTAAAAATGCGGCATAATGCGGCGGCAATAACACTTTTACCAACGTCACTACCTGTTCCCGCCAACATAAT
>ENA-OQER01000439-OQER01000439.1-human-gut-metagenome-genome-assembly--contig:-NODE-439-length-22338-cov-9.317725_pt1 | contig 22338 bp, 26 predicted proteins | sample MGYA00242797_ERZ504639 | MGnify/ENA primary metagenome ERZ504639 (study PRJEB26092, sample SAMD00036306) | human gut metagenome | host: Homo sapiens | study: EMG produced TPA metagenomics assembly of...
TGAACAAAGTTTATCTGTAAAGAAAATTGATACAGAGTTTTTCAAAATCGGTCCATCTGCTCCTGGGTAGCCACCTGCCTACAACTTGTATTGCTATTTCCTATCGTTCCGAACAATGCAACCATTGCCTAAATTGTATAGTTCTTCTTTTTGATTATACTCAATTGCAATTCAAAATGATTTCGATTTGTTTTTATAAATCCCTCTTTTTGTAACTTTGATATCTCTGTAGACATTGCTGCACGATCAATACAAAGATAATCTGCCAGCTGCTGCCTATCAAAAGGAATATCAAAAGATAACGACGAATGTCTGATAGATTCTGCCGACAGATATGATAATAGTTTATCTCTCGTCGTTCGCTTCCCAACATGTGTGATCTTATCGTTCAGGATCAGTATCTTATTTGCCAGGACACTGACCAGATTACGGATCAGCTTCTGATGATGCTCACATGCAGTTGGACAGGTAATCAGAAGTCTTTTGACATTTAATAGAATAATCTCACAATCCTCATCTGCTACCACACTGATATTTAAGACAGCTCTCTGGCTTGCTGCATACGGCTCACCAAAAAAATCTCCTGCGTGGCATTTTGACAAAATATTTCGATGTCCCCAGACGTCTTCTTGAATAATGAGGACGCAGCCGGACACCACAAGCCCCATTACTTCGGTAATATCACCTGCTCTGAAAATATAAGAATCTCTCTTTTTAGAAATTGTTGTTGCGTTTACACAATGCAATATGGATAATATCTCGTTATCAGTTAGACCTTTAAAAAATGGACTGTTTCTTAGGATTGATAAATATTTTTGCAAAATAGTTCCTCCCTGTTGGAAATCAAACATACTAGTTGTATTTATAATACTATAATTCTAGCATAAACAAACGCTAAATACTATTGATGGAGGTTAAAAATGATAAGAAAGATTATAAAGATTGATAAAGAAAAATGTAACGGCTGTGGTGCCTGTGCATCTGCCTGCCACGAAGGCGCCATTGATATCATTGACGGAAAAGCAGAATTGGTGAGAGAACATTTCTGCGACGGACTGGGAGATTGTCTCCCTGAATGCCCTACCGGAGCCATCTCATTTGAGGAGAGAGACGCACCTGCATATGATGAAGAAGCCGTAAAAGAAGCTCAGAAAAAAATAGCTGCCAAAAACCGGGCAATGACCTCTCACTCCGGCTGTCCTGGATCTAAAATCATGCAGATCAGACGAACTGAAACATCTGAGCCTGTAAAAGCCACTTCAACCGCAGATTCAGGATCAAAGCTTCAAACTGGCCGGTACAGATTAAACTGGCTCCTGTTAATGCACCATATTTTAACGCTCAAAGCTTTTAATCGCAGCTGATTGTACTGCTTACGCTTATGCCGCCTTTCATCAGGATTTTATTCGAAACAAGGTAACTTTAATTGGTTGTCCTAAATTAGATCAGGTGGATTATAGTGAAAAGCTGACTGCTATTATTCAAAATAACAACATTCAAAGTGTAACTATTGTCCGAATGGAAGTCCCTTGCTGTGGCGGCCTGGAAATTGCGGCCAAAAAAGCTCTTCAAGCTAGTGGAAAATTCATACCATGGCAAGTTGTAACAATAAGTATTGATGGAAAAATCATGGAGTAAAGTCAGCAACCACCAGTTCAACTGGTGGTTGCTATAGCCCCTCTATTAAGCCTCCCTGCACTTCTCATATGCAAAAAGTGCTGCACCAAGCGCTCCGCAAAGCTGTGCCTCATCGCAAATATACAGCTTTGCGCCGAGCTTTTCTTCAAGTGCATTTGTGATGCCTTTGTTCTTTGCCACTCCGCCGGTCATCATATACTCTCCCGGATTATCCTGCCCAAGCCGCGCTGCAAGTGCGCCTACCTTTGAAGCTACAGACATGTTTAGTCCGTGGATAATATCAGAAACAGCCTTGTTCTGTGCCACAAGCGATACTACCTCAGACTCTGCAAAAACTGTACACATGCTTGAAATCACAATGTTTTCCTTCCACTCAAGTCCCATGGTGCTCATCTCCTCAAGTGAAAGTCCGAGTGTCCTTGCCATCATCTCCAGAAAACGTCCGGTTCCTGCCGCACATTTATCGTTCATCAGGAAATTTTTGACCGCACCATTTTCATCTATACTGATTGCCTTTATATCCTGTCCACCTATGTCAATAACTGTGCGCACGTTGGGGTTCAGATAATGCGCGCCTTTTGCATGGCATGTAATCTCTGTTATACTGTCATCGCCGCTGTTGATGTATGCACGTCCATATCCTGTTGTTACAATCCTTACAATATCATCCTTTGATATACCGGCCTTTTCGACAGCCTTCTCCAGACTCTTTTCGGCGCTCATCATAGCACCGCCACCTGTCGGAATAATCATTGTCGATTTAATTTTTCCGTCCTGATCCAGTATCACCACATCTGTGCTTGTTGAGCCGCTGTCAATTCCTGCTACATAGTAGACTCCTGATTCCATCCTTCTTCTTGCCTCCTCGCTTATGCCTTTTGTAGGGTCCATGTCATCTGAGCCCTCTATTGTCTCTGCAAATGCCTGTATCCTTGTCAGAAGCTGCCCGGCACTCTGGCTTGTAAAATCCGTCTCAAGCTTTAAAAGAGGCACCTTAATATTATTCTTTATGCTTGCATACTCAAAACCATAGTAATCGCAGAACTTTATCGTGTGATATATGATGCCCTTAAGACTTGGGTCTAAAAAGAGCTGGTTTCTTCTTGTATTATTGTTCATTCTGGCACATGGCATCTGTCCGAGGAGACTCTCTGCATATGCTACAAAGAGAGTCTCCTCATCCATATTTCTAAGATCCTTCTGTAAAATAATGAGATTTCTGCCGGATGTGCATGTCATATTTTCCACATCCATCTGCATATTTTCACGTATTGTCTTCTCAAGAATACTGCTCACATGCACACCCATAAGACCTATGTATGGCTTGCGCTCAGATTCAGGTTTTGCAAATGACTTTATAAAAAGTTCCCTGTCAAATGTCCTGTGCGAATATCTCTCATATGCTTTCTTCAAACGCAGAATTGACTGTGCAAATTTTATGTTCTCACACTCGTTATCCTCATGAGGCAGATCAAGCATATACAGGAATTTGCATTTCTTTGTATTCTCTATGATATCATAGACTCTGCGCATTGAATCACAGCAGTTCACGAGCACAAGCTCCTCTACCTTGCCCTCGAGCACAGCCTGTATGACTGATTTGCCGAATCCGCAGAGATTCGCATGAGCTATCTTATCTGATTTATCGAAATTCTCCGGCATCTCCTCAAGCACAGCACATTCCTGTCCAAAGCCCTTAAACAGCTCTACCGGAGCATATTTACAAACATAATTTATCATCTGTTTTCCACTTTCTGAAATTGATTTATAGTAAATATCCACACACCTCACGCAATAACCGGTGTATTATTTCTAATTACGTTCCTGCTCTGTAAGCATCTCCACAAATGCCTGAAGCCTTGTGGAAATCTGTCCGTCACTGGCATTTGCCGGGTTGCAGCCGTCTCCGTCTAAAACCATAGTTGGAAGCCCTTCCCTCTCGAGCGAGCGCTTTATAAGGCTTGATGCACCGATTGTATTCTTACAGCCCCAGTGCGCAAAAAGTACAGCACCGTCTGCTCCAACTGTGTCGGCAAGCTCCTTTGCCTCATCTATTCTCTGGTTCACGCTGCCATTATAAATGCAGTAAACCATTTTTTCGGCAAGTGCCTCGTAAGGATCATCCGACTCCATGCTTCTGAAACCATCCGCTATAAAATCGCTTGCACTGATATGGATTGTATCACTGTAATTGAACACATCCTTCACTGCATCCTGCAAAAACGGCATGGTGTGCATCCAAAGTACATGAAATCCATCGCCTGCCGGTGCACGTCTCACATCATCTCTCAGAAGCTGTGTATATCTGACTGATTCATCAGTTCCTGCAAGCAGATGACACATGAAAAGCGCATACAGCTCATTGGTGAGAGTTGACGCAATATCATGTCCTTTTCTCAGGTGAAGCTGCCTGTAATAATTATTTGATGCAATTTTACTCTTGTCCACAGCCTTTTTCACAGACTCCTCTGTGATTTTTCTTCCGGTGACATCCTGTAAAAAATTCTTAAGCTCCCTAAGCTGCTTTGCTACATACATAACAGAGTCATAATTCTTCTCATATGGAACATCTATATAAAAGCTTGGTATTTCATATCTCTCCTTGAGATACGGAAATGTCATCATATTGCCATCGCATGCCAGATTTGTATACACCATGCACTTTGGCTTTGGCACTATACCATTTAATGCTGCACCCAGAAAAACCCTGTGATAAGAGCACATAGTTTCCGGAAAGCCTTCCTTCTCAGTCTGCCTTAGAAAGGCCTGCTCACATTTAGTTCCTGCAATAAAGCACGATAATGCCTCAACCGAATATGGTGTGAGACCTGCCGCCGTCAAAAGCTCACCCGGTACAAAAATACTGACCATGGCGGCATTTTCAGGCTTTGCAAGTGCCTGTATGATATTATTCATGACAATCTTTGCCACATACTGCCCTGACATTGGAAGCTTTCTGTCCGGAAATAATGCTAATCTTTTTTCCTGTAATCTATATCCTGCAAGTAAAAGCTTCCTTGCCTTGACAGGATCGTTTTCTGCTATCTCGCCTACTTTTTCTCCAAATTTATCTACTATACTCATGTGATATTTCAGCTCTTTTCTATATTCAAATATATATATATTCGGTTCACCATACTATTATAGCAATTATGCACAAAAAGTAAACTCTCATTTTAGCTATATTTCACTATAACTATTGTCAGATATCCTTTTGCTTCGGTAAGCTCATCCAGCCCCCTGTACACACGCTCAGACTCCATGCCACAGTTTGTCACACCATACACTGTCATTTTCTTTTTTCTGATAGCATCTCCTGTGCGAAGCACCTCTATAAGCTCTGCAAGCTTCTTTCCGGATTTCATGTATACACAGGTTCCACCATAGCCCACAGTATTCCTCACATCATACGAAGCCGGTATGATATGTATCTCATCCATCATCTCTCCAAGCGAAATGCCAAGCCGCGCTGCAGCTGCACAAAACGACGGCACACCGCTTATCATCACTGCCGTAAAACCTGCCTGTATGACACGCTTATGGATATACATATATGTCGAATACACGCTTGGATCTCCTATTGTAAGCATTGCCACATTTTTGCCTGCTTCAAGCTCACTTACTATGTCACAGTATATCTTATTGTGTGATATAGTAAGCTTTTCCTTGTCCTTTATCATTGGAAACGGAGTGCACATAATCTGTTTTTTCTCTATCTCCGGTAAAACAGCCTGCACTATGCTGTACGCATAGCATTCCTCTTTTGAAACTGCAGGGATTGCAATTATATCACATGCTTTTATTGTATTAATAGCCTTTAAAGTCATAAGCTCGGGATCTCCCGGACCTACACCGATGCCATATAACACACCAATATTATTTTTATTGTCATCACCGGCTCTTTCTATCTGCTTGTCCATCTTTATAATTTCCTGCTTTCTATACCACATCTACAAGTAATGCATTCCTAACAAAATCATCACAAATCGATATCATATATTCTTCTTGTATCAATTACCGTCTCTGTACCATTATCATCCACAACTATCATCAGGTGCCCTATGCTATCAAGCTTTTTAAGATATCCTGTCACATGCTCATAGCTGCCACCCTCCTTGTGCTCATCCGGCACAAAATATGTCACCTCAAAATAATTCTCTGCCATGGTGTTTATGACATTTTCGTCATATAAACTGTCTGAATTGAAATTACGCTTTCTATAAAGCATCATGAGCTCATTCATTTTCTCATCAAGCTCTCTTTTTTTGTCCTCATCAGGCTCATGCCACTCGTTTGTTAGCCTCGCTGTCTCTGCAATAGCCTCCTCATGACCTGTAAGTGCCGCAAAAGGTGCAAACTGTGCTGAGCGGTCCCATATAGACATCTGCGGATGTATCTTTGACACATGATGTGGTAAATCTATAATATCATCATATTTTCCCATGCCATGCTCCTTATATACTTTTTCGTAACTATTATAAACCACTAAAAAAATCCGATTAAGAACCACAGCGGTTGCTGCTATGCCTTGTGTCCGCCAATCTGATTGTTCCTTGAAATAGTTGTGGCCCCCTCCTCAAGATTCATACCCTTTAGCATGGCATTCTTTCCATATTTCTTCTTGACGGAAATCATAGCCTCCTGAAGCTTTCTCTCCTTGGAAAGTGCCTCATCCTCTTTTAGCTTTTCCTTAGCCCTCGCCTGATAATCTGTAAATAAATCAAGCTGCTCAAACTGCTCACTTTCCTGCACCTTGCTCTCATCACAGACCCTGTTTGCCACCACAGTAATCCTTCGTGTCAGAAGAGAAGGATCTATGATACGGTCATAAAGCTCCATCACCGCATCCATGATGATGCGCGTGGATGACGTATAACGTCCTAAATTTGCTGTACCATGTGCATGCTTTGGAACCTTTCTGCCGTATCGGTCTATGGTAATCTCACCTGTATAATCTCTGTGTGTACCTTTTTTACCGCCAATACTGTCTCTTCCTTTATTATTTACTGCATGGTCATAATTATTGCCAAAACAGCTATCAGCCTTATTAGACAGATTTGCAATATCATACCCTATAGTGAGTACTATCTGGTCTGTAACCAGCCTCTTATCTACCAAATCAAGCACAAGAAGGTCCGTCATCTCACGCACAATAAGCTTTGTCTTCTCATAATCATACGGCTCCTGAAGCACCTGCCTGAACTGATGCTGTTGGTCTGCGGTCTGTATGCCTTGATATCAGCTATTGTAACAGGCTCATACCCCCATGCATGGTCTATAAGAAGCTCTGCATTGATGCCAAACATCTTATACAGCTTTTCCTCATTGTAAAAATCATTCGAACCACCTGTTGAGCACCTGGCCACATCTCCCATTGTATACATGCCGGCTGCCTCGAGCTTTTTGGCATAACCTGCTCCCACTCTCCAGAAATCGGTAATCGGCCTGTGGTCCCATAGCTTTCGCCTATAGCTATTCTCATTAAGCTCTGCTATACGCACTCCTCGCTCATCAGGCATGGCATGCTTTGCCATAATATCCATGGCTATCTTGCACAGATACAGATTGGTACCAATGCCACAGGTTGCCGTGATACCGGTATCCTTAAGGACATCGTCTATCATCTTAGACGCAAGCTCCCTTGCCGTCATGTGATAAGTGCGAAGATAGTGTGTCACATCCATAAAAACCTCATCTATCGAGTAAACACTGATATCCTCAGGTGCGATATACTTAAGATAAATATTGTATATGCGTGTACTGTAATCCATGTACAAGGCCATACGCGGTGGGGCAACAATGTATGTCAGCTCATACTCAGGATGTGCGTCAAGCAGCTTCGCATTATATGATGCATAATCAAAGCCTGCCATTGTGCTTTCTGTTATATCATTTTCTGCTATATCGATTTCTGTTACATATTTTTTTATTTCATCCGGATTGCCCTCAGTCTGAATTCTTTTTTGCTGTTCACCTGCTGATTGTTTTCTATCAGATTGTTCGCCCTCAATTTGTCGACTTCTCTCCACTGTCCCGGCAGCATGTCCACTCGCCATAAGCTTCGACAGACGCAGCTTGTTTACCTCCTTCACACGCTGTACCACCTCAAAAAGGCGCGCCCTGCCCGGTATGCCATATGCCTTAAGAGCCGGCGATACTGCAAGACAGATAGTCTTCTCCGTGCGGGTTGGATCTGCCACGACCAGATTAGTGGTCAGAGCATCCTTTCCCCTCTCTCTGCACTCTACTGATGCGTAAAATGATTTTAAATCTATTGCCACATAAATGTGCTCTTCATTATGCTTGTCCATATTATGATTTTACATGGATTATGTTTAAATGTCAAGAACATATGTTTGTATATATAAATTATTGTCACCACATAAGAAAATGCCGCTACAGCACAGTTTAATGTATCTGCAAGCCTTACGCAGTCACTTAGTGGCTGTTAGAATTATATCCGCACACAACAATGCCCCGCCAAGGATGGCGGGGCAAGGCGTATGTGCCGTCCATGGCACATAAAAGCCAGTTGTGTCATGGTCTATAACAAACTGAATATATAATTCTTACAGCCTCTTAGTGACGCAGTACCGGCTTACGGATGCATTAAACTGTGCTGTAGTGGCATTTTCGTACTATAACCACTATGAATCACTAAGCTTTAAAACACTACACTACAAGGAAGAACTTCACAAGGAAAAGAAGCGAAATAGCATAAGTAAGGATAGAAACCTCCTTTGCTTTTCCTGTAAAGACCTTGAGTACAGTATATGTGATAAGTCCAAGACCTATACCATGTCCGATAGATCCGGAGATAGGCATTGCAATAAGCATGAGTGCTACCGGAGCAACCTGTGAGAGATCCTCGAAATCCACCTTCTTAAGACCGCCAAGCATCAGGATACCAACATAGATAAGTGCTGATGATGTTGCTGCGGCAGGAATGATTGCTGCAAGCGGTGCTATAAAGATGCATGCAAGGAACAGGATACCTGTTGTGAAAGCTGTAAGACCTGTTCGTCCACCGGCCTCTACACCTGATGCAGACTCAACAAAAGTTGTTACTGTAGATGTACCTGTTACGGCACCAACACTGTGGCAACTGAATCGGAAACCAAAGCCTCCTTCATGTTTGGCATATTTCCCTCTTTGTCAACCATTCCTGCTCGTGATGCAGTACCAACAAGTGTTCCGATGGTATCAAACATATCTATGATACAGAATGTGATGATGAGTGAAATTGCTGTAAACCATCCAATACTGATGAAATCCTTGAAATCGAACTTGAACAGTGTTGTATCTGCCATATCCTTAAACTGTGGCACAAATGAAGCTGTTGCAAGTGATGCAAAAGGATTTGTTCCAAAGAATATAGCCTCTCCTACCCAGTAACTACGCAGCTGCAAGCATACCAAAAGTACTGCTCCGTTGACGCCCTTATGAGCTAAAATAATGATAACAAAAAGTCCGATGAACATAGTCACAACAGTGAGCACCATTGAAGAATATCCATTTGTCATATTTGTTTTGGCAAGTCCCGGTGTGAGTGCACCGAAGAAATCCTTCATCACATAAAATGGTCCGCCATCCTTTGAGTAAACACCGGCATTTGAGCCAAAGCCGATATTTAAAAGCATAAGACCGATAGCCGGTGAAATACCCATGCGGACACCATAAGGAATGGCATCTACTATCTTGTCACGGATATTGAATATTGAAAGTATAAAGAATAAAATACCCTCAATAAGGATGATACACAGTGCAGCCTGGAATGAATCAACATATGACAGGCCTGTGATGCTTACGATATTGGCAACTACTACAGCAAAGAAGCTGTTAAGTCCCATACCCGGAGCCAGTGCAAATGGCTTGTTGGCAAGAAATGCCATGACAAACATACCGACTGCCGAAGCAATACATGTTGCCAGGAACACTCCGTTCCATAGTGCTTTTGTTCCCTCAGCACCAAATCCGGTGAGGAGGTTTGGGTTAAGAGCAATGATGTATGCCATGGTCATGAATGTTGTCAGACCGGCAAGAATCTCTGTCTTGACCGTTGTGTTGTTTTGTTTGAGTTTGAAGATTTTTTCTAACATTTTTCTTCCTTTCCTTTTATTTTTTTTGCAGCTGTTATCCGCTTTCCTGCTACAGGCGCCTGTTAATAGCTGCATTGTATATAAAATTGTGAATCACAATTGATTCCTTGTTTTTTCCACGAACTCACTCGTGAAAACATCAAATGTAACCGGCTTTGAATAGAAATAGCCCTGAATAATATTACAGCCAAACTGCTGTAATAGCCTTACCTGCTCCTCATTCTCTGCCCCCTCGGCAACACACTCTATGCCAAGCTCCATAATCATGGATATGAGGTGCTTTAACATAATCCTGCTCTTTTCATTGCTCTCGAGATTCTTGACCAGGGAACGGTCAATTTTAGCAATGCTGAACGGAAACTTAAAGAGCATCTCAAGATTTGAGTACTTCGTGCCAAAGTCATCCATCGAAAGACGAAAGCCCATTGAAATCAGCGACTGCGCGATATTATTTATCAATACAATATCCATATCACCAACAGACTCTGTTATCTCTATCTGAACAAGCCCCTCCGGGAGATCATACCTGTTCATTATCTCCTTCACCTGCTCCAGGAGGTCTGCATATTCCAGTGTATTTTTTGAAAAATTCACAGATACCGGAACCACTCTCCTGTCACTTATACAGCGAAGCTCTGCGCCTTGCATACCTCATCAAGTACAAATAAATCAATAAGATGCGAGCATCTGTTTTCTTCTAAAATCTCGATAAAATGAATTGGCCCTACAACGCATGAGCCTCATCAAAAAATCTGATAAGGGCCTCCGCCCCGACTGTGATGCCTGTTCTTGAATCAACCTTCGGCTGATAATACACCATGAAGCTTCCCTTTTCAATCTCAGAAACCACATCCTTAAATACCTTATTTCTCATTATACTGTCAAGACTCTTAAGCTTCGCGTCCTTTTCAATATCATACATTAAGCGAACCTCTGAGAGCTGCCTTGCTATGTCGGGCTTGTCCGTCCAACTAAAGCCTGTCGATACTGAGACATCCAGATCATCAAGGCTTTCCCTTACTATCCTGACAAGTCCCATAAATGATTTTTTATCAATATCCTTGCAAAAAACAACTATCTCATCCTGCTCGTACCTGTATATATCGTAGCCTGTAAAAACGTCACTGATCACATCTGCAACCATCTTAAGACGCGCATTTCCTGCCATATACCCAAATTTTTCATTTATATCTGAAAGCCTTATGATATCTGATGCAAATACTCCCATAAAGCTGCAGTCATACTCCACATAGCTCTCTCCCAAATTATTAAAGGTCTCTCTCTTTCTTAAGCCTGTGACCTGGTCAAAATTGAGCCTGTACTCATACTCTGCCCTCGCCTTCTCATAAAACAGACTATTCGATATTGAAATACCAATCATTTCAATCAAATCCAGACTTCCTGAATTGGCTCTTGGATTCATAACCACGATGGCACCAAAGCATTGTTCCCCCTTGTTTAGAAGAGCAGCAGATGTAGACCATATTCTGACATCAGCCATACGCTTGAATAAATCCCTGTATTCACCCTCAATTGCCTGAATATCACTTATAAACACACGGCCGGTGTCATTAAACAGAGCGAGAAAATCTGTAATTGCACCTCTTGAAACAGATTCATTAACCACCTTTGCCATAATCTTAGCACTTGGTATATGTATCTCCTCAATTGTGTCCCACGCACTCTCTCCATTATAAATGACAGCCACACAATCTGCATTATAAACCTCTCTAAGCAGCCGTAAATAGTTCTTATACCCCAAGCCTTCAGTGGTATCATTAATAGCATCAATGAAATTCTGCATAAACGACCTGTAGCTGATTATCCGTCTCATAACAGCATTCAGCTTTGACTCATCACTCAAATCTATCATCTTGAGCAGTCTATAGCCATTATAATCCTTATGATTCAGCTTGATTATGAGCTTCTTTTCGCCTAACAGCTTTGCAACTATATTGTCGGGATGATCCTTTCCTGAAAAAACCGATACTCTGTTTCCCTGCTCTTTTTTCCGTAAAAACAAATCAATAAACCCATCCTCAAACGGCTTTGAAATAAATTCATCAATCTGAGATGCTGTCATAACGCTTGAATTTCTGATAGCCTTATTGACAAATACTATTCTACGGCTCTCCTCATCTACTGCAAGTATATAGTCCGGCATTTCATCATACGAGAATATCTCCCTATCTGACATCCTGCAGGATACATCTGTAATGGAAGGAGCGCAGGAATTATGCGGAACGGTTATATCATTTTTCCTGATAGAATTGAAAAACGATATGCGATTCTTTCCCTGCCTCTTTGAGTAATACATAGCCTGATCCGCCTCATAGTACAGATCCTTAAAGGTCAGCTCTCTGTCATCGCCGGTAGTCATGCCGATTGATGCAGAATACTCCATATCAAAGATAATATTCTTCAGTCTGCCTGACAGCTTTACGCAGAACTCGTCCACAGCATCACTGTCCTCTAATCCAAATACAATCGCTGCAAACTCATCACCGCCAAGCCTGCCAACTATACCATTGGCTCCAACTGCTTCCTTAAGCACCTGTCCTGTCTGGCTTAATACCCTATCCCCTACATTGTGTCCCAAGGTGTCATTTACTATCTTGAAATCATCCACATCAAGCATCACAAATAAAAGCTTTGTTCCCTTTTGCCTGATAAGTGATGTACATTTATTCTCAAATGCAAGGTGATTGTATGTTCCTGTCAGCGAGTCCAAAAGCCCATTTTCATCTCTGATATCAAACATTACTCCAACTACCATACATACCTTTTTATCCAAATCAGGTATGCTGACCATGTACATCTCAACCGGCTTGCTCTTGCCATCCTCTGATATAAAACTAAGCTGGAATGCAGTACGCATAGGCCGAAGCAGACATTTATCAAGCTGCTTTTTGAAGCATTCGATGCTGTCTGCCGGACACTCTGACATGTATGTGTCAATATTTTGTTTAAAAACCGGATATACTGTCTCCTGAGCCGGAGAAGAGTTGACTATTTTGAAAATATATGCCTCATCATCTTCCACATAGTACTCAAACATGCGCTCATGATTGTTTTCTGCAACAATCTTCATCAGCTCATAGTAAGCCTCTGTTATTCTATCTGTAATTCTTCTCCCTCTGTTACGCTTATCTTCCATGCGGAAACCCCATTATCTACAACATATTCATAAACTTTGCTTCAAACTAAATTCTTATCAGTGCTTTTCAATTTCCTCAAATACTCTGTCAGCCACCCACGGCAGCTCAGAGAATTTGCGAATAGCAGGCACATCGTCATCTATTGTGCCGAACCCGTATGCTGCATGGATGAACTTAACTCCTGCCTTTTTGCTGGAATCGTAGTCTCCCTGTATGTCACCTACATACACTGCCTCATCTATATTATTGCGCTCTACAATAAGCTTTATGTTTTCTGACTTCTCAAGCTCATTGTTGCCGTAGCACTCAGTATCCTTAAAATACCTGCCAAGTCCGTGGTACGCAAAAAAAGACTCTATATAACCACGCTGGCAATTGCTGACTATATAAAGGTCATATCTTTCTGACAGCTCATCAAGTGTCTTTTCAACATCAGGATAAAGCTCTCCCCCATGAACGGTCAGGTAATCGTTTTCTTCTCTATAGCATACATTAATTAACTCATCTCTGCAAGTACAATTAGGAAAGATAATGGATGCAAGTACATCCATTGTCTTTCCCATTACTGAATACATATCTTCTTTTGTGATAGGTGCCCTCTCATAGCCATAATCTGCTATGGCCTTATTCCATGATTTTGCCACATTCTCTGCTGAATCCCAGAGAGTGCCATCCATATCAAAAATAATACCCTTATGCTTCATCTATTGCCTTTCCGATATCATGTCTCATGTATTTATTATCAAACTGTACCCACTCTGTTGCCTCGTAAGCCTTGGCTCTGGCCTCCTTGAGTGTGGCGCCTGTTGCAGTGATACCAAGCACACGTCCTCCGTTTGTGACGATATTGCCGTCAGCATCAAATTTGGTGCCGGCATGATAGCAGTAATAATCCTCTTTGCCGTCAAACTTCTCAAAGCCAGTTATCTTAAAGCCCTTCTCATACTTGACAGGATATCCGTCTGATGCCAGAACCACGCATACGCATGCATTGTCCTCAAACTGAAGATCTATTGTGTCAAGAGTTCCGTCTACACAGGCCTCCATCACATCAATGATATCATTCTTCATACGAGGAAGCACAACCTGTGCCTCAGGATCTCCGAATCTTGCATTGTACTCAAGCACCTTTGGTCCATCCTCTGTGAGCATGAGTCCGAAAAAGATAACTCCTGTAAAAGGTCTGCCCTCTTTAGCCATAGCATCTACAGTTGCCTGATAAATATACTTCTTGCAGAAATCATCGACCTCATCGGTATAGAACGGGCTAGGTGAGAAATTGCCCATGCCGCCTGTATTAAGGCTGTATCACCATCGCCTGCACGCTTGTGATCCTGCGCAGATGACATAATCTTGATAGTCTTTCCGTCTACAAATGAAAGCACTGAAACCTCACGGCCTGTCATGAACTCCTCAACTACCATGGTGTTTCCGGCTGTTCCGAACTTCTTGTCCTCCATGATTGTTCTGACACCCTCTTTTGCCTCCTCAAGAGTATTACAGATAAGCACACCCTTTCCAAGAGCAAGTCCGTCTGCCTTTAACACGATAGGGAACTTTGCTGTCTCTAAATATTTAAGTGCCTCTTTGGCATCAGTAAAATTCTCATATGCCGCAGTAGGGATATTATACTTTTTCATGAGGTCCTTTGAAAATGCCTTTGACCCCTCAAGAATAGCTGCATTCTTCTTTGGTCCGAAGCACTTGAGCCCTGCCTTTTCAAACTCGTCAACGATACCTCCTACAAGCGGATCATCCATGCCGATGATTGTAAAATCAATGGCATTATCCTTTGCAAATGATACGAGCTTATCAAATTCCATCGCACCGATTGGCACACACTCTGCAAGTGCAGCGATACCTGCATTGCCCGGTGCACAGTATATCTTGTCAACGCGTGAGCTCTTTGCAACAGCCCTGCATATTGCATGCTCTCTTCCGCCGCTTCCTACTACTAATACCTTCATTTTTGCCTCCTATACCTAAGCTATAATATAAGCTTTTCATTGTCCGGTAATCATAATCTATCTGTGTTTACATACTAATTACTTACAGCACTGTCATTACTTCTCATCTATAATAACATGTCCGTCTTCTACTGACACCCTGCCATTTGCTATCAGGTCGATAGCGTGTGGCATGATTTTCCACTCAGCCTGCTCCATAACCCTGCGCTGAAGCACCTCAGGTGTGTCACCCTGCTTTACCTCGACTGCCTTCTGTAAAATAATAGGGCCTGTGTCTGTGCTTCATCCACAAAATGGCAGGTGGCACCTGTCACCTTCACACCGCGTGCAAGCACTCCCTCATGCACCTTAAGGCCATAGTAGCCTGTGCCACAGAAAGATGGTATGAGCGATGGATGGATATTTATGATTCTGTTTCTGTACTGCTTTATCATCTCAGGTGGAATCACTACCAGAAAACCTGCCAGTACGACTAAATCCACATGATATGAGTTAAGCTGCTTTAGGAAATCCTCATTGAATGCAGCTCTGCTTTCATAGCTCTTTGGCGAGATGCATACTGCCTTTATTCCAGCCTTTTTAGCTCTCTCAAGTGCATATGCATCTGCGTTGTTGCTGATAACAACCTCTATCTGTGTGTTTGTAATTGTTCCGTTATCTATTGCATCTATGATGGCCTGAAGATTGGTGCCGCCACCCGATACACATACTGCAATTTTCATTCTTTTTCCTCGCAACGATGTATACGTTATTAACAATATAATGATATTATACGAGATCTACACCCTTCTCGCCGTCAATAATCTTTCCGACTACGTATGGTGTATCTCCGGCAGACTTCATAGCCTCCATAGTCTTGTCCACGTCTGCAGGGTCAACTGCGACAATCATTCCAAGTCCCATGTTGTAGGTATTGTACATCATCTGCTCCTCGACATTTCCCTCTCTAGCCATCATTTTAAAAATTGGTGGAACAGGGTAGCTGTTTTTCTCAACTACAGCACGTTTGCCATCGATGAGCATACGTGGGATATTCTCATAGAAGCCACCGCCTGTGATATGACTGCAGGCCTTTACTGTGACTCCTGCGTCCTTTACAGCCTTAAGAGCCTTTACATAGATTCTTGTAGGGGCAAGAAGTGCCTCTCCAAGTGTAGTGCCAAGCTCCTCATGATATGTATTTAATGTCTCCTTGTCCATCTTGAAAATCTTTCTGACAAGTGAAAATCCATTTGAGTGTACACCTGTTGATGCCATTCCGATAAGTACATCACCATCCTTTAATCCCTCGCCTGTGATGATGTCCTTTCTGTCAACTACACCAACTGCAAAGCCTGCAAGGTCATACTCGTCCTCAGGCATAAGACCCGGATGCTCTGCTGTCTCACCACCAACGAGTGCACAGCCTGACTGCTTACAGCCCTCTGCCACACCGCTTACGATTGTAGCAATCTTCTCCGGATAGTTCTTTCCACATGCTATATAATCAAGGAAAAATAATGGCTCACCGCCTGCACATGCCACATCATTTACACACATGGCAACTGCATCGATTCCGATTGTATCATGCTTGTCCATGATGAAAGCAAGCTTTACCTTAGTTCCGCAGCCATCTGTTCCCGATAAAAGCACCGGATCCTCCATATCCTTGATGGAAGCAAGTGAGAACGCTCCTGAGAAGCCTCCGAGACCACCTAACACCTCCGGTCTCATAGTCTCCTTTACATGCTTTTTCATAAGCTCTACTGACTTGTAACCTGCCTCGATATCAACACCTGAATTCTTGTAATCCATTATTGTTCCTCCTAATAATCTGCAATTCGTTCAATACCTATAGTATACCTTCATAGTGCTAAATTTTCCAATTATATATTGTAATTATTCTTATTAGTTTTACTAATATAATATACCTTTTATAGAAATAATACTTATAATTTATTTCACGGATTATATTGACATCAGACATTCATCGTCCTACACTATCCATGCAAATAAATATTTAGATTTGAACGATTAATAATACAATTAATAATACAAAAGAAAGCTATGATACACAGCACTGCAATAAATACCTGACAAGCTGTCAAATCATAAAGGAGAACAACAAATGCTTAAACAGATAAAAAATTTTCTGATAATGACACTCAGTATCACCATCATGGCAATCGGTGTATACTATTTCAAGTTCCCAAACAACTTCACCTTCGGTGGCGTAACCGGTGCCGCAGTTGTTTTTGCAAAGATAACACCTCTCTCAGCGAGTATGTTTTCTACTATTGTGAACATGCTTCTGCTTGTAGTGGGCTTTTTCTTCCTTGGCAAAGACTTTGCTATTAAGACCACCTATGCCACAATACTTTTGTCTGTTGAGCTTCTGGTGCTTGAAAAGCTTGACCCGCTCACTCATCCTCTCTCAAACGAGCCAATGCTTGAGCTGATTTTTGCCATCGCTCTTCCTGCAATCGCATCTGCACTGCTTTTCTATGTGGGGGCTTCAAGTGGCGGAACCGATGTCATCGCCATGATTGTAAAAAAATATGCACATGTAGAAAATATTGGCATGGCTTTATTTCTCACTGACCTCGTCATGATTATCATCGCCTGCTTTGTATTTGACATAAAGACTGCTCTGTATTCATTTGTCGGACTTGTTGTGAAATCATTTATGATTGATGCAATCATCGAAAATATCATGCTCAGAAAATCCATAATGCTTATCTGCGATGACAAGGATGTGATATGCGACTATATTACTAACACGCTGGAGAAAAGTGCCACATATGTGGAGGCACGAGGTGCTTACACCGGTGAGAGAAACTATATCGTTTTCAGCACTCTCACAAAGAAGCAGGCCATAGAGCTTAGAAGCTTCATACATCAGAATAAGCTGCATGCTTTTATGTCTGTGATGAGCACCAGTGAAGTATTTGGTAAGGGATTTTCTTCTCTGTAAATTCATTAGAAATCTTCCCTTACCTGTCAGAACACCTCCTATTTCATTTAGTCTATAATTTTGAATAAACTGCATCGTTTCTGGAAAGAAGATATACACAATACTGATTCATGCTGATACCTTCCTTCTTAGAATGTTCTGCAAGTGAACGATGAAGACTTCGTGGAATTCTAAGTTTAAACTGTCCAGAATAATCCTCTAAGCTGTCCGGCTCATGGATTTCAATACCATCTTCCATAGCAGCTTCTAACCATGCTTTCTTGGCATCTAAAGCGTTTGCGACAGCGGATTCTACTGTTTCTCCGCAGGTAATACATCCCGGGAGCTCCGGAAATGAAACCACAAAACCACCCTCATCCTTATCCTCTACAATTTCCATACGATAATTCATTGTAAAATAATCATTCAGCGTTTTCATCATTCACCGCCTCACTTTCCAATACCTTACGCAATTCATCAAACCGGAGGTCTTTTGATAAAGCACATATTCTCGTTAATAGTTTATCCCATTTTGACATTCTGAATACCTCCTATCTATATTATACGTGGTATCACATTTGGTGTCAATGACGTTTATTAAAAGAATTTTGCATGACCGTTTTTGTCAAAAGCCTTCTGTATTTGCTTATCATCTCTGACATAAATATTGATAAGGTCATTAACTACAAAACAGCCGTAACCGCGATTTTCTTTTTCAATCGCAGCTACGGCTGTTATATTTACATGAACTAATTTATTTCAAAAACTAGTGCTTCGGAATAAGCTTCTCTGTACCACCCATGTATGGCTGAAGTGCCTTAGGGATATTTACAGAGCCATCTGCATTCAGGTTGTTCTCAAGGAATGCGATAAGCATACGTGGTGGAGCAACAACTGTGTTGTTAAGAGTATGTGCAAAGTATTTCTTGCCATCCTCGCCCTTTACACGAATCTTAAGACGTCTTGCCTGTGCATCGCCTAAGTTAGAGCAGCTTCCAACCTCGAAGTACTTCTTCTGTCTTGGTGACCATGCCTCTACGTCGCATGATTTAACCTTGAGATCTGCGAGGTCTCCTGAACAGCACTCAAGAGTACGGACAGGCACATCGAGACTTCTGAAAAGCTCTACTGTGTACTTCCACATCTTCTCATACCATTCCTTTGAATCCTGTGGCTTGCAGACAACAATCATCTCCTGCTTTTCAAACTGATGGATACGGTAAACACCTCTCTCCTCAATGCCGTGTGCACCCTTTTCCTTACGGAAGCAAGGTGAGTAGCTTGTGAGTGTGTATGGAAGCTTTGACTCATCGTTTATTGTATCGATGAACTTACCGATCATTGAGTGCTCAGATGTGCCGATAAGGTAGAGATCCTCTCCCTCAATCTTGTACATCATGGCATCCATCTCCTCAAAGCTCATAACGCCTGTTACGACATTTGAACGGATCATGAATGGTGGGATACAGTATGTAAAGCCCTTTCCAATCATGAAGTCACGCGCATATGCTGTCATGGCTGAGTGAAGACGTGCGATATCTCCCATCAGATAATAGAAACCGTTTCCTGCAACCTTTCCTGCTGCATCGAGGTCTATTCCGTCAAATCTCTCCATGATATCTGTATGATAAGGAATCTCGAAATCAGGAACAACAGGCTCACCAAACTTCTCGTTCTCCACGTTGAAGGTATCATCCTTCCGATTGGAACTGATGGATCGATGATGTTTGGAATCTTCATCATATCCTCAAGCACCTTGTCCTGATACTCTTTCTCGAGCGGCTCAAGCTCTGTGAGGCGCTTTGAAATCTGTGCTACCTCAGCCTTTACAGCCTCAGCCTCTTCCTTCTTGCCCTGTGCCATAAGAGCACCAATCTGCTTAGAAACCTGATTCTTCTTTGCACGAAGATCATCAGCTCCTGCTGTGCTTCTCTTGCCTTCTTGTCATACTCGATTACTTCATCAACGAGCGGAAGCTTGTGGTCCTGGAATTTCTTTTTAATATTTTCTTTTACGAGATCCGGATTCTCTCTTAAAAACTTTAAGTCTATCATAATTCCTCCAAAGTATTATGTTTTTATAACTTATAACATTTTACTCTGAAAACCCTTAAAATGCAAGAGGATACTTGTCAGTAAGTGTCTTGATGATAGCCTTTGCAGGCTCAACTGCGCTCTCACCCTCTTTGATGATCATGGCGATTGCCTCTGCAACCTTGTCAAAATCATCCTCCTTTAAGCCCCTTGATGTAGCAGCAGGTGTTCCGAGACGGATACCGCTTGTGACAAATGGCTTCTGTGGGTCGTTAGGAATAGTATTCTTGTTGGCTGTGATATGAGCCGCATCGAGAAGCTTCTCGATAGACTTTCCTGTAAGACCAAACGGAGTTAAGTCTACGAGCATGAGGTGGTTGTCTGTGCCGTCTGATACAATCTTGATGCCACGGCTCTGAAGACCCTTGCAAAGTGCCTGTGCGTTCTTTACAATCTGCTTCTGATACTCCTTGAATTCAGGCTGTAATGCCTCCTTGAAGCAGACTGCCTTTGCAGCGATAACGTGCATGAGAGGTCCACCCTGGATTCCCGGGAAAATAGCCTTGTTGAAATTGTACTTATCCTGCATCTCCTGACTGCAGAGAATCATTCCTCCACGAGGTCCGCGGAGAGTCTTGTGTGTAGTGGTTGTAGTGACATGTGCATATGGGATTGGACTTGGATGAAGTCCTGCGGCTACAAGTCCTGCGATATGAGCCATATCAACCATGAGCACTGCGTCTACCTTGTCTGCAATCTCTCTGAAACGCTTGAAATCTATAGTTCTCGCATATGCAGATGCACCTGCGATAATCATCTTTGGCTTGCACTCAAGGGCGATCTCCTCTACCTTGTCGTAATCGATGAAGCCTCGTCATTTACTCCATAAGGCACTACATGGAAATATGAGCCTGAGAAGTTGACCGGTGAACCATGTGTGAGGTGTCCGCCGTGGTCAAGATTCATTCCCATAATGGTATCGCCCGGCTTTAAGATGGCGAACTGTACTGCCATGTTGGCCTGAGCACCTGAGTGCGGCTGTACATTTACATACTCTGCACCGAAAAGCTTCTTGGCTCTTTCTCTGGCAAGTTCCTCTACCTCGTCCACGCACTCGCAGCCGCCATAGTATCTTCTTCCCGGATATCCCTCAGCGTACTTATTGGTGAGGATGCTTCCCATAGCTGACATAACAGCAGGGCTTACCCAGTTCTCAGAAGCAATAAGCTCGATGTGGCTGTTCTGGCGCTCAAACTCATCTGTGATGGCGCTCGCAATCTCCTGATCTTCTTTCTTGATGTCGTCAAGTGTATACATATATGTGTCTCCTTTTCTTTATTGCAAAATACTTGCATTATTTATCGCAATTATATGCTTTGCTGTGATTTATTACTTTGATGCGCTACCGCATAAAAATAATCCTTGCTACAATTCTACTATTTAAAGCAGAAAGTGGCAAGGATTATTTGATATATCCTTCATATTTAATTCTAATAAGTAACTATACCCAAATCAAATAACTAAAATCACATATATGAATACATTTAAAAAATACGGTCATCCTATAAAAAAGGAGGTCTGAAAACATGACTACTGACCAAAAAGAAAAACGAAATGATGAATATAACAAATATGTAAAGCGCGTCACACCTACTCACTGCCTTTCTGCAAACATGCTAAAGGCATTTATACTCGGCGGAATCATATGCACTATCGGACAGCTCATAGTAAACACCGGCACGCAATACTTTGGGTTAAGCAATGATGAAGCCTCAGCATGGTGCAGCATGATTTTGATTCTCATAAGCTGCGTGCTGACATCGCTAAACCTGTATGCACCACTTGCAAACTGGGGAGGCGCAGGCGCTCTCGTTCCTATAACAGGCTTTGCAAACGGAGTATGCTCGTCCGCCTGTGAATTCCAGGTGGAGGGACAGGTATTTGGCATAGGCTGTCAGATATTTAGGATTGCCGGTCCTGTGATACTGTACGGCATATTTTCAAGCTGGGGGCTTGGTGTGATATACCTTGTTGTAACAGGCTTGTGATTGATTAGCATTTATGGCAATTCTTGTGTGGGTAAATGTGGGTGTGCTTTCACTAATACCACTGTACATCATAGATTTTAAGTTTTTCGACAAACTAAATATTGGTTTACAGCGCAAGATAGCACTTGCAAAGGAGCGTGGACATGTGGCGAGAGGCATGATTGTGAAGGAGGATGCAAAGAGGCTCGTTGTCAATAATTCACAATCCGCTTACAGCTACTGGGCTGCCAGATACACATATACTGTAGACGGAAAGGAGTACCGCAAGCGTTTTTTCATGCGATAACAGTCGGATGTGATACTTTTTGGCACAAAAATCCACTATACCAAATACAATGGTTAGCGGATTTTTGCTATTTACATTTTGATAAATTATTCATGCCTGATGCTACACAGTCTCCGGCACCTTATAGCCTGCTTCACTCATTAATTTTTCAAACTCACTGAGACTGCCAAGCCAGAC
>ENA-OQER01000440-OQER01000440.1-human-gut-metagenome-genome-assembly--contig:-NODE-440-length-22338-cov-4.912926_pt1 | contig 22338 bp, 29 predicted proteins | sample MGYA00242797_ERZ504639 | MGnify/ENA primary metagenome ERZ504639 (study PRJEB26092, sample SAMD00036306) | human gut metagenome | host: Homo sapiens | study: EMG produced TPA metagenomics assembly of...
CAAGCAAGCAAGCAAGCGACTGTAGCCTGGAGGGTGGGAGAAAGATGAAGAAGTGCAAATTAGTACAGAATATAAGAAATTTCAAATCTTGTTATTTTATATTTTGCATAATGATATGTTTGGTTGTTTTTCCTGTTTCCACATCTGCCCAAGAAAGATCCAGAGCGGATCTTTATCACAGGAAATACAGGAATTGATGCTTTGCACTATACGGTGCGAAGTGATTTTTATCATCCGGAAACAGAATGGGCAAAAGGCAGCAGACTGATTGCTGTAACAGCACACAGAAGGGAGAATCTGGGAGAGCCCATGCGTGATATGTTCCGGGCTATACGCAGGATCGTGGAAGAATTTACAGATGTGAAGGTTATTTATCCTGTACATTTGAATCCGCAGGTCAGGAAGATCGCAGATGAGGAATTTGGTGGATGCGAGAGAATACACCTGATCGAACCACTGGATGTGGTGGAATTCCATAACCTGATGAAAGCCAGTTATCTGATCATGACAGACAGCGGCGGAATTCAGGAAGAAGCTCCTGCACTGGGAAAACCGGTACTGGTCATGCGGGATACAACAGAGCGTCCGGAAGGTGTGGAAGCAGGAACCTTAAAGCTTGTAGGCACGAAGATGGAGGATATTTACAGAGAATGCAGGCGGCTTCTTACAGAGCCGGAGACATACAGAAAAATGAGTGAGGCTAGAAATCCTTATGGTGATGGGACTGCAAGTATCAAAATCAGAAAAATCCTGGAGGATATAGATGCATAAGCATAAACAGAGCCAATGCAAAAGAAAAGTGAAACATCGAAAGAACGTGATGGGACTTATTATATTTTGCATAACTGTGTGCATTGTGTTTATGTTTGCTTATTATCAGAACCTGAGAAAAGAAATATCTGTCCGGCAGGAATGGCTGGAAACCGTCCTGACCAGAGAAAAAAAGTGGATCCTTGAGAATCAGGGCCCTGAAGGCGAAATCTATATGAATGGAAGTAAAGCCGGAGATGTTAATCCATACTTTGCATGTATGGCTGCACTGGGGCTTCTGGCAGAAACAAAGAATTGCCCCATGACTGAAACAGAGCAAAAAGCTGTTGGCAGGTATCTGGACTGGCATACTGGGGTTTTGCTGGAAACAGATGGAAAAATGGGAATCTACAGGAAAGAGGGTGGGGAACTTATTTATAAAGAAAAGGCTGATTCCGAAGACGGATATCTTGGTATGTACCTTTTTTCTTATGGGAAAATATCTGGAAAAGACAGAAAGTACAGACCTGCCGGAATCCTGGAAAAATGGAATCAGCCTTGCATTAAAAAAGATTCAAAGCCTGATGCAGGATGGAATTACACAGGTTTCAGAAGAAAACACAACAGTTTATCTGATGGATAATCTGGAAGTGTGGAAAGGCCTGTACGAATTGGAACTTGCAGGACTGGAAGATACGCAGGCGATCAGTGAAATTCGTAAAAAGATACAGAAACAGATAGAAAAGATATTCTGGGATGATGTGAATCAAAGATGGAGAATTATCGGAAACAGTGATCGGTATTATCAGACAGAATTTTATCCGGATGGTGTTGCTCAGATTTATCCGCTGATTTATGAATTTCCGGTAAAAGAGAAGAAAAAGCAAAAGGTATTATATGATCAGTTTACGGAAAGGTTTCAGTGGCAGAAACTGAATAAAAAAAGAACTGGCTTTTTGTGGGCAATGACAGGAATGGCTGCTGCGCAGATGAGGGATATCAATAACCTTGTGGAATTAGTAGGAAATTATGAAACAGAATATTGTAAGGAACGAAAATATCCGCTATATACAGGCGAAGCAGGATGGATATGCATGGAATGCGAGAAATTGTATGGATTATATGAAAGAAAAATAAAAACAGCATATTTGCAATATGCAGTTTGCGGATGTTGATGAAGCTCAAAGAACCCGAATCTGATTGCAATCAAGTAAAACGCCGGTTGTGTGAATTTCTGAAAAAACGTGAGGAAGAATTAAGCTCCACGCATGAAAACCTCCAGTTTATTGCCGTGAACCAGGAAGGATACTATTATTCCGATGAGGGTCTGCAGGGCGTGTGGTACGGATCTAAAGATCTGCAGGATGCGGATATCAAAAGCTTTCTGACATTGGACTGGATCACCAATGAAAACCAGATGGTATTTGCCAGAAAACTGCAGAGCCAGCTGGTGTTCGACGGCAGTATCATCACACACTTTATTCTGATCCGTTCGATGGAGGAGATGGCACCGTATTTCAGAAGCAGTGCATTCAGCAACCAGAGCACGACGTATGTGGTGGACAGCAACGGAACGAAGATGTTCGAGGATACCGCTGTCGAGGAGCTGAGGATTCTGGCAGTAATTCTGCTCCTGATCCTGGCATCGGTTCTCTTTGTGACGAAATTCCGGAACAGCAGCCACCCGCTGGCAAAGAAAATCCCGATTCTTGCGATGACAGCCAACGCATTTTCAGAAGATGTGCAGAATGCCTTCAATGCGGGCATGAACGCACACATAGTAAAACCGGTGGATATGAAGGTACTGATAAAAACAGTGCGGAATCTTCAGACGGGCGCCGGAGCGGCAGGAACTTAAATTGAAAAATCCGGCAGATTGTTTATAATGGATGGGAAAAACAAAACAGAAAGGCAATGCCGTTATGCGTAAAATTACAGAATTAAAAGAAAAACAGGAGATTGCGCTTGGAATATTACTGTATCTGGATGAAGTCTGCCGGAAACATCACCTGATCTATTTTGCAGCAGATGGAACACTGCTCGGGCTGATCCGGCATCAGGGGTTCATTCCGTGGGATGATGATGTGGATGTCTGGATGCCGAGAGCGGATTATGAAAAACTGGAACAGATTGTAAACAGCGAAACGGATACACCGTACCGCGTCATGAATTTTCATAATACAAAGGGTTTCACACTGGCATACGGAAAGCTGGTACACACCGGAACGAGTCTTGTGGAGCACGTGGCAGGAGCTGTGGATACCGGTCTTTTCGTCGACATTTTCCCGTTTGACGGACTGCCGGAAAAAGATACACCGGAGTACGACCGTCACTGGAAAAAGCTGCTGTTTCTGGAAAGCCAGCGGATGAATGCATTCCGCACCTACCGCCAGACCTTAAAAGGAAACAAAGGAAGCTTCGCAAAATGGTGCAAATGGGCGATCCGGAAATGCTATGGAAAAGAGCGGATTCTGCGCGAGATGGAAAAAGAGTGCAGAAAGTACCGCGCGGAGGACTCAAAGTGGGTGGCCTGCCAGTGCGGCGGTTACCGCAAGTCGGACGCGATTCCCAAAACAGCGATCGAAGAGATCGTGCGCCTTCCGTTTGAAGGCCATCTGATCAATGCCCCGGCGGGATACGAGACGTATCTTCACACCCTGTACGGCGATTACCATCAGCTTCCGCCGGAGGATCAGCGTCATCCTGCGCATGTGGGAGATGCCTACTGGCGTTAGAACAGAGAAAAAAGCAGATGAGAGGTAAGCAATGAGTAAAATACTGGTGCTGGGACGTACCATGGACATGGGCGGAACGGAAGTTGCCATGGCAGCGCTGCTGCAGAAACTGGTGGAGAAAAAAGAAGATGTAACGCTTCTTCTGGTCGAAAAAAGAGGCGTTCTGCTGGAGCGGATTCCGAAGGAAGTGGAAGTGCGCCAGATGATCTGGAACAAAAAACCGCATCCGGCTTTGGAACGGATTGTGGGAAAACGGGAGACACCGGCAGAACGGTCTTTCTATGCCAGAGGAATGGGCGTATTTCTGATGCGCGTCGTGTATGGAAAGAAACGGTATGGAAAACTGTATGAACGGATTCTGGAGTGTGTGGAGCCGGAAACAAAACAATACGATCTTGTTTTCGACTTTTTCGGATTCGGTGCGTTCACAACCGCATTCGGAGCCAGAAAGACGAATGCGCGGAAAAAAGCGGTCTGGTTCCACGGAGAAAATCTCTGGTGGCTGTTCCGGACCAGGGACTTTATTCCGGAGTATGATAAAATTTACTGCGTTTCCGAGCCTGTCCGAAAACAGGTCATTGCCCGTTTTCCGGAACTCGCGGACCGGACAGAGGTTCTGCTGAATTTCATTGACATCAAACAGGTGCAGAGACGGAGTGAGGAGCCGCTTAGCGATCCGCAGTACACAGGAGAGCTGAAATTTCTGACGGTGGGAAGAGTTTCGGAAGAAAAAGGATATGATATTGCGGTGCAGATTACGGCGGAGCTGAAAAAACGGGGACTTCGCTTCAAATGGTTCATCATCGGTGATGGAAGAGATCTGAACAAGCTGCGGACCATGGCAAAGGAATATCAGGTGGAGCAGGAAATTATTTTTCTCGGAATGCGCGAAAATCCTGCGCCGTACGTAAAATCCTGCGACCTGTATCTCCAGCCGTCCCGTCACGAAGGCTATCCGATTACGATTGTAGAGGCGAGAAGCCTGCAGAAGGTCATCATCGCTTCCGATATTCCGTCCATGCGCGAGCAGATCCGGGATGGGGAAAACGGATATCTCTGTCCGCTGGATGTGATGCAGTTTGCCGATAAAATCCAGAAAGTGATGGCAGATCAGGAAGGACGCGATGCGGTCAGAAAGAAGCTGCGGGAGGAACCCATTGATTTTTCAGCGGGATATGCGCAGATAGAAGCGTTTGCAAAAAAATAAAAGAGAAACAGCAAGAAAAAACGCAGAACCGGCGATAAGATATTTCCGGTTCCGGCGTTTCTTTAGTCCTGGCGTCCCTGCTTGTTTTCATACATATATTTATCTGCTTTGTCAAACAGCGTGCGGAGCGTACATTCGTTGTAATCGGTGGAAAGTGCCAAGCGGTGGGAATAGCTGATGCGGAACTGGGTTCCGTAGCTGTTGAACTGTTCGACTTCGTTCTGAAGCTCTGTGAGGATTTCTGTGATGCTTTCGCGGGTTGCATCATAGATGACCGCCATAATTCATTGCCGCCGTATCTTCCTACAAAATGCTTCGCGGGAATCGAGTTTCGCAGCAGCCGGGCAAAGTTCAGAATCAGCTGGTCGCCGATGGAGTGGCCGAGGCTGTCGTTGACGCGTTTCAGGTTGTTCATGTCAAAGACGATACAGGCGGTAGGAGTTTTGATGAATTCCACATTGTGGAACAGCTCTTCGCACTTGCTCTTGTTCGGCAGTCCCGTGTGAAGGTCGATGTAGGCTTTCTGTTCCAGCTGGCGGTTGGCACGGGAAACTTTGACTGCGGCAACCGTTTCATCTGCCATCTGGAAATACGTCTCTCTCATGTCTACCAGACCCGCCGTTCCGTTTTCTCCGGATCCGACCTTCTGAATTTCATTTTTCAGTTTATCCCAGCAGGCAATCTGGACATCCAGTTTTTTCTGATAATCCTTGTCGGAAAGACTCACGAGATCGTAGTGGCCGTCCTCGTATTTCAGTCCGCTTAAGATATCGTCCAGGTCTATCTCAAATCCGGAAAGATCCCAGACTTCAATACTCTTTTTTCCCTTCCTGAAGCTCCTTTTTCTCCCCTCGTCCCGCTGAAACATGCTTTCCGCATCCTGAAACAGAAGCCTTCTTTCATCTTTCAGACGGATTACCGTTTCTAAACCGCATTCCTTCAAAGTATTGATAAACGGGGCATTCAGGTACAGCGCATCCGCCACAATCACATCTGCGAAATGACCATGCCTTTTCTTTAAATGCCGGATGAGCTTTTCGCTCCTGTCAGTCCCCCTTCATCTTTTTCTGAACCATCTCTGGGTTTCAGCATTTCCTGCCCAAAGATCACATGCGGCGATTTTCCTGCCGTCATACATACCACACTTCGATGAAAGTATTCTGTCTTCCCCGTCACGTTCTTCCGGCTCAGGCAGTCTGGACAGGACTTTTTTTGTACTGCTGAATAATTCCATCCCCATCAATACCTGCCGCAACATATCTGCCTATGGTTCCTTCCCGAAATACGCGGTTGCGTTTCAGAACATCAATCGTCTGCGCGTGAATTTCCTCGATTTCTTTTGGATCAATCCGGGAAAGAAGATCCCTGACTGCATCAACTTTTGGGATTTTTCCACGGATACAGTTTTTCAGTCGTTTCTCCATGCTTTCCGGCGCTGAAATGGTGTGAAAACTTTCATACTGAAGCATCAGGAAAATCAGCACTGGCATAACGATATTAAACAACGGGATGGATTTTCTTTTTCTTTCATCGGATAAACCCTTGATTTTTTGTGGAATTTTGTATACACTTTTCATATAAGTTAGCAGTTTCTTCAATGCTAATTTTTCATTAAGGACACCTTCTTTCGTATGTTTGTGGGGTAACATAATTATACAATAAAAGGTGTCCTTTTTGAGTGTTTATCCGGACTGCGGCACAGATGGCCCGGGCATTTGGTGCTAATTTTACAGCACTGTATGTGCAGACCGCGGAACCGGCAGAGAAAACGCCGGAGGATCAGGCAAGGCTGCAGAAGCATATCCGCCTGGCAGAACAGAGCGGGGCGGAGATTGTAACGACGCACAGCGAGGACATTGCCCTGCAGATTGCAGAATATGCGAGAATTTCCGAAGTAACGCGGATTGTCATTGGAAAAAGCATGATGGATCAGGGATTTTTTCGAAAGAGAAGGGGATGGACCGAACGGCTGACCGATCTGGTGCCGGATTTGGAAATCCATATCATTCCGGATTCCAATATCATTACCATATATCTGGTCGGCGTTATGATGACGTCAATTCTGACCAGCGGTTATACCTGCAGCGTAATCAGTTCTGTGATCAGTGTAGTGCTGTTTAACTACTTCCTGACAGAACCTTCTTTTCAATACCAGCCAGCTTCTGCAGAAGGCAGAGGATGCGTCGGAGATTTTTGATATTACAGCGACAAAGCTTGTAAAACTGCTGGGAAGGGATCTGACGGCCGCACCGGCAGGGGCACAGGAGAGCAGAATTGTCCGCGGAACACTTTACAGCGCGCAGACAGGAGGAAAGACGGAAAAAATCTTTGACCCAAGGGAACAGGAAATCATTCAGTGGGTTCTCGACAGCCAGAAAAGAGGAGAAAAATATCTGGATCGCGGTGGAGGACAACGGCCCCGGGATTCCAAAAGAGTCCAGAGAGCATGTGTTTGAGATGTTCTATTCCGGGAAAAATAAAGTAAGCGACAGCCGCAGAAGCCTTGGCCTTGGACTGGCACTCTGCCGTTCGATTGTAAATGCGCACGGCGGGGAGATAGCACTTTATGACTGCGATCCACAGGGCTGCTGCTTTCGGTTTACCCTGCCGCTCAGTGAGGTGAATTTGAATGAATAAGACATTAATTCTGGTTGTGGAAGATGATACGCCGGTTCACAACCTGATTACTACGACGTTAAAAACACACGATTATAAGTATATTTCTGCAAAGAACGGTGCGGGTGCCATTATGGAGGCATCCACACATAATCCCGACATTGTTCTGCTCGACCTTGGCCTGCCGGATATTGATGGCGTAGAGGTGATTGAAAAGATTCGAAGCTGGTCGAATATGCCGATTATCGTAATCAGTGCAAGAAGTGAGGACAGCGATAAAATCGAGGCATTGGACGCAGGAGCGGATGATTATCTGACGAAACCGTTTTCTGTGGAGGAACTGCTGGCCCGCCTTCGAGTCACACAGCGCCGTCTGTCCCAGATGCAGGCAGAAAATGGAGTCCAGTCGGCTGTCTTTGAAAATGGCGCACTGCGGATCGAGTACGCAGCGGGGTGCGCATATCTTGACGGAGAGGAACTTCATCTGACCCCAATCGAATACAAGCTGCTCTGCCTGCTGTCGCAGAATGCAGGGAAGGTGCTGACGCATACGTTTATCACACAGAAAATCTGGGGAAGCAGCTGGGAGAATGATATCGCTTCCCTCCGTGTTTTCATGGCGACGCTTCGGAAAAAGCTGGAAAAGAACGGAGAGCAGACGCAGTATATCCAGACGCATATCGGGGTTGGCTACCGGATGCTGAAGGTAGAGTAAAAGAAGAAAAAATTTGACTTTACAGGCCTAAAATGATAGCATAAAGGACAGAGAACGCAGTTTGGGAGGACGAAAAAACGGATGATGAAAAACCTCGAAGTACTGGAGGAAATAAAAAAACAGGGAAAAAACCTGATTGGGACAAAACGGGATGAATTTGTAAAGCAGAATCTTTTATCGGATGAGTTTATTGAGATGATGCAGAAGAACAAAAAGCCGTTCGATCTTCTGATGTCGTATTATCAGTGCGCCATTATGGAAATCGAGACAAAGTTCCGGGTGCTGAATCAGGAATACTCGCTTTCCTATGACCAGAACCCGATCGAAGGAATCAAAACAAGGGTCAAATCGTATGAGAGCATTATGCGGAAAATCCGCGTGAAAGACATCCCGGTCACACTGGAGTCTATCGAGGAAAATATCCGCGATATCGCCGGTGTGCGCGTGATCTGTTCTTTTCCAAGCGATATTTATAAGCTGGCAGACAGTTTTCTGAAACAGGATGACATTACGCTGATTGAGCGGAAGGACTATATTCAGCATCCGAAGGAGAGCGGCTACCGCAGTCTTCATCTGATCGTTCAGGTGCCGATCTTTTTACAGGATACAAAGAAACTGGTTTACGTGGAAGTACAGTTCCGTACGATCGCGATGGATTTCTGGGCGAGTCTGGAGCACAAGATGCGCTACAAGAAAAATATTCCCGAAAATCATGTCAAATATCTGCAGGATGAACTCTACGACTGCGCAAGACAGAGCGCGGAGCTGGATAACCGTATGCAGAATATCCGGAATCTGATTGCAGAGGAAGCAGAAGAGGAAGAGTGCGATACGCTTGCAATGCTGCCGATGAAATAGAGAACGGATTTGGGAGTTGGAGAAAAAGAGCATAAAAATACGCCGCAGGTCTAGTGATCAGATCTGCGGCGTATTTTGCTCATGCTTCTTTCGAATAATGAATATGCTGCAATTTCCATTTCTCGTCCTCTTTGACGGCGACCTGTGTCTCGAGTCCGCGGATGCCGTACGAAGTGCCATCCTCACGGCGGATGCATTCGGTGTGGTAAGAGAAAAGGATGAGAGCTGTGTTTTCGTTGATCAGACGCGGTTCAATTTTATCTGTGCGGAACAGGATGGAAAAATCAAGCGAAGGTTCATAAGCGGCTTGCGCGGCTCGATTCGGTTAAAAAATCAGCTCCTGTTCCCGAAAGAGCGAATCAACGGCCTCTTCATACTCGGCAAGGCGATTTGCTTTTTTGATCTTTTTCAGATACTTCTGGGGATTCGTAAACGATGTTCCGAGGTAAATCCACAGTGCCTTTAATTTAAACAGCACATTTTTATCCCCGGAAATAACGCGCGCATAGCCGGCACAGAGATCTTCGCAGAATGCGCGCAGCAGCTCCTTATCTGCCGGAGCTAAATTTTCACTGCTGGCAGGATCTGTACTGCGCAGCATCCCGATCAACCAGGGGTTCTGCAGCACCCCGCGGCCGAGCATGACCTTTTCCGTCAAGGGAAAATCATGGCAGAGCTTCTGAAAATCAGCGGTTGAGAAAAGATCCCCATTGTAGCACAGCGAGTGGCGGCTCGTCTCATATGCTGTCCGATAACACTCCATGCGCGGCGTATATTTGTAGAAATCTTTCTGAATCCGCGGATGAATAATCAGCTCTTCCAGCGGATATTTGTCATAAATCGCAAGCAGCGTCTCCCACTCATCGGTGTCGGTTGTGCCAAGTCTTGTCTTGATGGAGATCCGGCAGTCGCAGGACGAAAAGATTTCATCGAGAAATGCATCGAGTGTATGCGGCCACGCAAGCAGTCCGGAGCCGCGCCGCTTGGCGACAACCGTGCCGGACGGACAGCCAAGGTTCAGATTGACGGTATCGTAGCCGTACTCCTTCAGTTCTTTTGTCAGAGAAAGAAAGTCCTCCGCCTGGTTTGTGAGAATCTGCGGGAGCACCGTCATCCCTTCGTTATGCTCCGGGAGAATGTCATTGCGCTCGCGGGAGCTCATCTTTTTATTTGTAATAAATGGCGTGAAATAACGGTCAGCCGCCGGAAAATATTTGTGGTAGGCGCTCCGGTACACATATCCGGTCAGCCCTTCCATCGGGGCGAGATAAAATTGCATGATGATAAAATCCTTTCAAAAAATCGGTTTTCCAATACGAAAAGTGTATCATAAAACTGCCGGAAGGGACAGAAAAAAATGAAAGTAAAATAATATCTACTAAACAAGTAAGAGGTTAAAAGAAGAAGCCGGTGCGACGTCTGTTTTACAATGTGTGATGAGATGTAGAAAAATCCGATACAGAATCTTTTTTTGAGGGGTCCTCAAAGATTTCTGTACCGGATTTTTCTAATTCTGCATATGGATCTGCTCGCCCGTCACCGGCGCAAAGCAGCGAAGCGTTTCGCCATCGAGATTCTCGCGGTGCATATCAACCGCAGAAATCTGATGATTGTCATACGTCGTATAATAGTAAATTCCCTGCGTCGCATTGCAGCAGGAAGTATAGAGCGTGATCTCATACTTTCCGTCCGCCACCTCACAGCATCCTCTCTGCTGGTCAACAGAATTTAAAATATGGAAAAACTGGCTGACACTCTCCGTTTCGCTGTTTCCCGAGATCGAGTTCTGCTTTACAAACGCCACGCGTGCAAAGCGGGAAGCAGAAGAGAGGTCGCCCGGCAGTCCAAGACCGCCCATGCCACGGCTGTACGTAGAAAGATCGAGCTGGTTGGAAAACGTGTTGGCCGGCTGTTTCGGTGACAGATGCAGGTAATTGTTCAGTGAGAACATCTGCATTGGAAACGGCGGATTGTTTGTCAGAACGCCGACCGGATTGTCGTAGACATGCAGACCGTCCGCCGTGGATTCCACGGTGATGGCACCCGATGCATCTGCGATGATCCAGTGAAGCTGTGCGAGCGGAAGATTCTTTTTAAAAGGTGTGCTGATGAGATTGATACGGGAGAGGGATTCTTTTGCTTCCGCAAGCGAAGCACATGTACCGAGAATCCACGGGATCAGCTCGAACTGCGCGATATTGTCTTTCTCCGGTTTCGGATCGAAATAAACGGCATTTCCTACAAAATTAAGGCCGGCGATACCAAGCCCTTTTTCATTGAACGCCTCATAATAGAGCGGGTAATCATCATCACACACGCCATGCCGATCATTGCATAGTGATGGGAAAGGGACGGCATATGAAGAAAGGAAAACGGGTAATTGCGAGGTGTAACGGTGATCTGGTCGCCATAGGAAAATTCATAATCGAGTGTGCGGCCCATATAAAAGTCGCGTGTTTGATAGGTTGCTGCTGTACACATAGAAAAACTCCTTTCGATGGATGATTTGTCATTGCTATAAGGTATCATAGCACAGAAGCGGAGGAACGAACAGGAGAAAAATATGAAAAAAGTATAAAAAAGGATCCTTCAGAGTGGAGACAAAACCCTGCTTTTGCAGGGTTTGCTATGGATGTTTTTTGAGGGATGATTGCTCAGATACGCTCCGGGTCGCTGACTGGTACCTGTTTCGAAGCAGCAGATCAGACATAGATGCTGTGATTTGAAATGATGCTGCAGAAAGAGGTGGAATTACGCAAGATGCTTCCGGAAGTGTTCTATGACAGCAACGGATTCTGCACTGACAGGTTTCGGAACAGCGGACGGTTTTGCAAGAAAATAGCCCTGCAGGAGATCAACATCCAGTTCCAGTACCTTCAAAAGTTCAGCTGGAGTTTCCAGACCCTCGGCAATGATTTTCATGCCTCTTTGATGTGCATAGGAAACAATATTTTCTACGATCTGCTGCTTGTCCGGATCGGAGTCGATATCGCGGATGATGGAAAGATCCAGCTTGATATACGCCGGTGCAAGCTCCAGAAGCGTTTTTTCATTGCTGTAGCCGCTGCCGTAGTCATCCAGGGCAAATACACCGGAAAATCCCGGCATCTCACGTTTTTTCAACAGAGCTGTAAGATCCTGTGAATCCTCCTCTGTGATCTCGATGACAATCCGATCCTGAAGAAAGCTGTATTGTTCGACGTAAGCCACTGACTCATCGTGATTCATGTATTGGCTTGCAATCGAATTGACAAAGAGAAGCTCATCACCGCGTATCTGATGGGTGGAGAGGAATGTGGCATAGGATTTTGCAGAGAGAAACATAGTCAGACGTTCTATTTCATGCAGCACTCTTCCTCGTGAGCCAGCTGCAGGATCTGATCCGGACGAGTAAGTGCCGGGAGATTTCCGCGCATCAGCGCCTCGTAGGCGTAGATACTGCCGTCCGCAGCGGAAACAATTGGCTGGAAGTAATACGTAAACAGCTCTTCATTCAACATTTTATGGAACAGGCGGCGCATCTCGGTTTCCTTTGCGTTTTTTGTAAAAAGCTCCAGATCGAATTCGGTAATGTACCCTTTTTCTGCTTTCTTTACCTGGTACATTGCGAAATCCGCATATTTTTTCAGCGTAGACAGATCTGTACTGTTTTCCGGATACCAGGAAACTCCGCCGGAAAGGCGAAGGGGCAGTTTACGACCACTTGGCAGCTCCAGGGCTGTATTTGAAACCGCAAGGGAAAGATTCTGCAGAAGTGCTCGAATTTCTTCCTGCGATTGGTAGCCGTAGAACAGAAGATTAAATTCATCGCCGGAAATACGGGCACAGAGCGTTTTAGCCGGCACAGAGGAGATAAAACACTGTCCTGCCTGCCGGATATAGGCATCGCCCCAGTCGTGGCCGAAGGTGTCGTTGGTGCGTTTTAGATTGTCAAGGTCGATCATCAGAAGGGCAGCGTGACCGAGAACTTCCGAATGCTCAAAAAGAGCTTCACTTTCCCGCTGAAACGCGCGTCGATTGTAGAGACCGGTCAATGCATCGTAATCACGCTCGTGCTCTATGCGCTGCCGTTCCAGCATAACGGAGGTAAAATCTTCGACAAGTCCGATCTGCGCATAGCCCTCGCGGGAGGTCTCCATACGGATGTAGCGGATTGTTCCGTCAGAAAATGAAATTTCATACACCTTAGAATGCCCGACCCATACGGTATGAGAATGTGTCTGGTCAAATTCACGCAGCATCTGCTGGAAATACCGGGTGGAAAGCCCGGAGACATCTTCAGATGGAAGGTTGAGCATGGGAAAAAAGTTCTTTGTGACATAGACCGTGTTGAGATCAAAACGCATCTCATAGCCACCCAGTTCAATACTTGCCATTTCCATGATACGCAGGAATTTTGTGGAGGTTGTCAGAATAATGTGGATACTGCCGTCATCGGAAAAGTCACCTTCTTCCAGGTAATTGGGAAGATAGGCAGCCTTTTCTTTCTCTGTAAGATAAGGGGAAAGATCAACGACCTGTCCCATCTGCTCAAGCGTATAGGCGGTATCGGCGTAGGCGGAAAAAATATTTGGCATGGCAAGGGCACCAACCCTTCCTTTGGCGGCATCGAGAACATTTTTTTCCAGGTCATTGATGCTGCCCTGACTGGAGGCTTCGACCGTAATATGCTCTTTTTTTTCCGATCGTTGTATTGAATTCCTCAACAAGACGTTCAAAGGAAGCTAACTGATCTCCGTTGTAATACGTCCATACGGTCAGCGTAACGGGTTTGTCGGAGGCGCGGCATCCGCCAAGAAGCGATACAGCGAGAACAGAACTCAAAAGAAAGGTTGTGACTTGATTTGAAAGAATTATAACATAAAGGAACAGGAGCCGCAATCGAAATTAAGCCGTGGAACAGAAAAGTTGTTACAGTTCACTGGTTCCCAGCGAACTGTAACATTCGCAGCCCTCATTTAAAGTTTTGCTTCGCAAAGGAGGGCTGCTCACGCCTGAATCACTTTCTTACGCAGCGAAACAGCAAGTGTTTCACTGCTGAGTGAACAGTAACGAAAAGTTACCTGTTGTTTGCCGGGTACCGGTGAAGTGTAATGCAGCAGGAAAGAATCCGGTAAAGGAAAAAAGCTCCGCCGGAAAAAAAGGTGGTATTTCCGGTGGAGCTCTGTGAAAAAAGTGATCAGAATTTTACTGATGATAATAGGAGAGGAAGTCGGTGATCTTTTCAACCGCATCCTTTAAAACTTCAATTCGCGGCAGGTAAACAACGCGGAAGTGATCCGGCTGTCCCCAGTTGAAGCCGCCGCCGTGGACGATCAGAAGTTTTTTGTCGCGCAGCAGATCGAGAGCAAATTTTTCGTCGTTTGTGATATTGAACTTTTTCGTGTCAATTTTCGGGAACATATAGAACGCAGCTTTTGGTTTGACTGCGGTGATACCCGGAATATCGCAGAATGCCTTGTAAACGTATTCGCGCTGCTCGTAAATCCGTCCGCCCGGAACGATGTAGTCGTTGACACTCTGGTGGCCGCCAAGAGCGGTCTGGACAACGGACTGTGCCGGAACATTGGAGCAGAGACGCATGTTGGAGAGCATTTTGAGCCCTTCAATATAGTCCTTTGCGATAGCTTTATTTCCACTTAAGATCATCCAGCCGATACGGAAGCCTGCGATCATGTGCGATTTGGAAAGACCACTGAAGGTGACACAGAACAGATCCGGTGCGAGGGATGCAATAGAAACATGCTCGAGACCGTCCATGACGAGCCGGTCATAAATTTCATCGGAAAAGATGATCAGCTGATGTTCTCTGGCAAGCTCGACAATCTGCTGCAGTACCTCTTTCGGATAGAGTGCACCGGTCGGGTTATTCGGATTGATGATAACAATCGCTTTTGTGCGGTCGGTGATTTTTTTTCGCATATCATCGATGTCCGGATACCATTCGGACTGTTCATCGCAGATGTAGTGGACGGCTTTTCCACCGGCCAGCGTTGCGCAGGCGGTCCAGAGCGGGTAATCCGGGGATGGGATGAGGATTTCATCCCCGTCATCCAGAAGAGCGGACATACAGAGGTTGATCAGCTCACTGACGCCGTTTCCTGTATAAATATCATCAATAGAAACATTGGCAGTTTCTTTAACTGTGCGTATTGCATGATTGCTTTTCTTGCGGAGAAAAGTCCCTGGGAAGGAGAGTAGCCCTCACAGTCGGTAAGCTGATGACTCATGTCGTAGATGACCTCATCCGGGGTACGGAAACCAAAAGGAGCCGGATTTCCAATGTTCAGTTTCAGAACCTGTGTGCCGCACGCTTCCATGCGGTTTGCTTCTTCTACGACAGGTCCGCGGACATCATATAAGACATTGTCGAGTTTCGATGATTTTTTAAATTCTCGCATAGGGGAACCTCCTGTTTTTGTCTGGGAAAGGGAAGCGGCAGATGGATCAGAAAAGGATTCTGCCGGATCGGAAATCGTATCTGCCGTATAGTTTGCTGTGGAATCTTTTGCAAGCAGCCAGTCGGGATCGACCTGGAGCACATCGGCCAGAAAGTGAAGAATGTCGGAGCGCGGAACCGTTTTTCCGCTGACATACTGGCTGACATGGCTTTTTCCAAGCTTCACACCGCGCCGCTGGGCCGCTCGGATCAAATCGACCTGCTTGAACTGTTTCGCCTGCATGGCCAGTTTCAGACGGTCGGAAAAGGTTTCATTTGTCATAGAAAATCTCCTTAAGATAGAATACAAAATAAAAAAAGTTCAAAACTGTGCTTATTGTAGCATGGACAAGAAAAAAGTTCAATAGAAAAACTGAAAATTGTAAAAATGTTGAAAAGTTCAAAAATAAAGCGAAACAAGTTCAATTATAATATTGTCTATTCTGTACAGGTAAAGCGTTAAACCTTGCGCATTTTGCAAATTGACAAACGATGAGATTTCGGTAGAATAAAAAAATAGGATGCTATGCGTTTCTGTTGGGATCCGCCAATAGAAACGGGAGAGAAAGGAAGGAAAATGTATGGGGGAAGGTCATAAAAAACTGAATTTTTCCGATTGTATGGGACTTGCGATCGGACAGATCATCGGTTCGGGCATCATGGTACTGACGGGAATCGTCATCGGTCTGACAGGACACGGCATTGCCGCAGCGTTTATTTTAGGTGCCGTGCTTGCCATTATCACCTGTGTACCGTTCATCATCCTGACGTCCGCAATCCCGTCATCAGGCGCCGGCTTTACTTACATCCGACGATTGATGGGTGAAAAAGCCGGCTTTATGTACATTGCGATGTTTGTTTTAAGCCAGGTTCTGATCGCAACGTACGCGAAAGGCTTTGCAAGCTATTTCTGCTCGATTTTTCCGCAGTTTGGCGAGTCGGCTGTCGCAATGGCAGCACTTGTAATCTGTACCGCCGTCAAACTCATCGGACTGAAATCGAGCGCACTGGTGCAAAAGGGCATGGTTGTGCTGCTGCTTTTAAGCCTGTTCTTATTTATTGTATTCGGGTTGCCCAAAGTAAGCTGGGATGCCCTGACACCGACGGTATCCAACCTGATGCCGAACGGTCCGAAGAACTTTTTCACAGGCGTGGCACTTTGAGTTGCGTGCGGAGGCGCAAAATTCGTTGCGGAGAACGGAGACGATATTGTGGAGCCGTCCCGCACAATTCCAAAGGTTATCGTGCTTTCCACGAGTATCGTTGCTGTATTCTATGTGCTGATCGGTATCGTGGCAGGCGGCGTGCTTCCGGTCGAAACGGTTGCATTTCAGAATCTGACGCTTGTCGCACAGGAGATTTTTCCAACCTGGATGTACCTGTTTTTCGTGTTCGGTGGTGCCGTATTTGCGCTGCTTACCACCTGAACGGAACCTTGAGCTGGGTGACAAGAGGACTGCAGGCTGCCGCAAAACAGGGCTGGCTGCCGGAAAAAACCGCGGAGGAGAATAAAAACGGTGTTCCGGTGATCCTTCTGATGGTCTTTTTCCTGATGGGCGCTATTCCGATTCTTACGGGAATGGATCTGACATTGATTTCAAACATGGGTGTCGGAACCGATATGGTGACGGAATTTATGGTACTCCTGGCCTGCTGGCGTCTGCCGGATATCTTCCCGGAAGAGTATCAGAAATCTGCGTTTTGTATGAAAAAGCGGACACTTCACATTCTGCTGTTTTTCATCGGCATTCTGATGATCGGAACCTCGTATGTCAATCTGTCGGATCTTACGGTTCCCGCGGCGATCGCATGCGGCATCTATATTCTGGTGATGTTTGTTTACACGCAGGTCCGATACCCGTATGTGAAGGCAAAACAGGAAAAGAAAGAAGACAAATAAAGAAGAGAAATGGAGAAGAAACATGAGGGCAACAACAAAAGAGCAGGGCTTTTACAGCCAGATTTTTAAGCTGGTTCTGCCGATTGTGATTCAGAATCTTTTAAGCGCGGCAGTCAACTCTGCCGATGTCGTGATGCTGAACTACGTGGGACAGTCCGCTATTTCCGCGGTATCCCTGGCATCCAACTATGCAAATGTATTATTTATGGTTTATTACGGACTGGGAACAGGAGCAACACTTCTGTGTGCCCAGTACTTTGGAAAAGGCAATATGCGAGCAATTCAGACTGTCGAGGGAATCGCACTTCGATTCTCCGTCATCATCTCCGTCGTTGTGGCAGGAATTGCTTTTACCATGCCACAGATGATGATGCGTCTGTTTACAGATAATGCGGAACTGATCCGGATCGGTGCTTCGTATCTGCGCGTCATGGGTGTGACCTACCTGTGCTGGGGCATTACGGAGATCTATCTTGCGGTGCTTCGAAGCCTCGGCCGTGTGACGATCAGCATGGCGATGAATATGATGGCATTCGCACTGAACGTATTTTTCAACGCATGCTTCATTTTTGGTCTCTTCGGATTTCCGAAGCTTGGAGCAACCGGCGTTGCAATCGCAACGGCGATGTCGCGTGTCATTGAACTGATCGGCTGCGTGATTGTATCAATTATGAGTAAGGATATCAAGCTCGATCTGCGGTACATGTTCATCCGCAACAAGCTGCTGTTTTCCGATTTTGTGAAGCTGTCACTTCCGGCGCTTGGAATGATCTTTCCTGGGGCGTTGCATTTTCGATGTATTCTGTGATCCTGGGCCATCTGGGAAGCGATGCGGTAGCGGCAAACTCGCTCGTTGTCGTTGTAAGAAATATCGGAACCGTGCTGTGCTTTGGTGTGGCAAGTGCAGGCGGTATTCTGCTTGGAAATGTTATGGGAGAAGGAAATCTGGAAAAGGCGAAGGAATATGCATCGAAACTGCTGAAGCTGACGGTTGTTACCGGAGCTGTGGGCGGACTGGTTGTACTGGGTATCACGCCGTTTGTACTGAAGTTTGCTTCTTTAAATGAGACCGCGATGCATTATCTGAAATATATGCTGCTGATTAACACCTATTATATTATGGGGACTGCCGTCAACACAACGCTGATTGCCGGAGTATTCCGTGCCGGAGGTGACACAAAGTTCGGACTGGTCTGCGATACGATTGATATGTGGTGCTACGCGGTGCCGCTTGGATTTATTGCAGCGTTTGTCTTCAAGCTTCCTGTCCTTGTGGTTTATTTCCTGCTGTGTACAGACGAGTTTGTAAAATGGCCGTGGGTTCTGAAACGGTATAAGAGCGGACTGTGGGCAAAAAACATTACGCGGGATCACCTGTTTGAGGATGAAGAAAAAGAATAGATGATATAGAAAAAAGACATCTGCAGGGATGAAAAATCACTTCGCCAGATGTCTTTTTCAAACACGCTCTAACTGTGCTGCAAGAGTCAAAGAAACAACAGCGGAAAGTCAGAATGGTTATAGCATAACGGATCGGAAACTGGTATGATCAGACCGTAAAAGGATAGTGCAAAAGTTTTAAAGAACGGTATATCCTTTGCTCTTTAAGCTTGCTTCTGTCTCGTACACATCCGGTACATGGAACACCATGATCGGGCAGCCGGACTCACGGTTGAAGGAGAGATAGATATAGTCGATGCTGATATTTGTCTCAAGCAGTGTTTTCAGAAGGGAATTTAAGTTGCCCGGCTGATCGACGACTTCAACACCGAGTACATCCGTCTGGCGTGTCATGTAACCGGCAGCCTGAAGCGCCTGCTCTGCTTTATCCGGATCGGAAACGACCATGCGGACAATGCCGTACTCTGCGCTGTCGTTGTTGACAGAACCTAAAATATTGACGTCGTTTTCAAACAGAATCTGTGTGATCTGCTGCATCGTGCCTTTTTTATTTTCTGCGAAAATAGAAAGTTGTTTTAACATAATGGGGGCCTCCTAAAATTGATCTCTGATTCCATTATACTGCCAAAATCAAACGCGTCAACGAATTTTGTAAAAGAAGACGAAAAAAAGGTAAAAAAGCGTATCGTTTACAGAAAATCAATAGAATAAAAGCATCAATATAAAGAAATAAAAAAAGAAATCAATGAGCGAAAAAAAGACAGAAAAGTCGGATAATAAGAGAAAATGCACAAAATACAAATAAAATATGAGAAAACGGGTGAAAAAACTTTTGCATAATGACGAAAAATGCGCTACAATATAAGCGCTATATGTGAATTTATTATTGGGAGGTATTAGAATTATGGCAACATTTTATGCATCAAAAACAGGAGAAGTATCTGCTAGAGAAAAAGAACATTCCGCGCTGTACGTGAACTGGCCGGTGAGTGCATGACACTTCTTGAAAACGACGGAACCCTGCCGCTTGCCGGTGCAGGAAAAGTCGCAGTTTATGGTAACGGCGTCCGCCACACGGTAAAAGGGGGTACCGGTTCCGGAGACGTTAACACAAGAACGGTTGTTACGATCGAACAGGGCTTAAAAGAGGCCGGCTTTGAAATTCTGACTGGTAAATGGCTCGATGAATATGACAAAGTGCTTGCAGATGCGCAGGCTGCATATCAGGCAGAGCTGGCAAAAAAGCAGAGGAGCTTCACGTTCCGATTTTTGCTGTTATGTTCTCGGAAGTATTTGCACAGCCTGATGTGCCGGTAATTACCGAAAAAGAGGACACCGATACCGCTATCTATGTTCTGTCAAGAAACTCCGGTGAAGGTGCAGACCGCTATAACAGAGCATGCGATTATCTGCTCGGCGAAAACGAGCTCGCTGACATTGCCTATCTGGCAGAGCATTATGAGAAAACAGTTTTAATTTTGAATATTGCGAACCTTGTAGACACCACAGAGTTAAAGAAAATCAAAGGACTGAATGCAATTCTTCTTGCAGGACAGGCCGGAAATGCAACCGGAAACATCGTTGCAGACGTTGTTCTCGGAAAGAGCATCCCATCCGGAAAGCTGACTGATACATGGGCTGCTTCCTATGAAGACTATCCGTCCTCAAAAAATTTCAGCCACAACAACGGTGACACCAACGATGAGTATTACAGCGACGGCATTTATGTCGGCTACCGTTATTTTGACACCTTCAACGTAACCCCGAACTACTGCTTCGGCTATGGCAAAGGTTATACTGATTTTGAGACGGAAGTAAGGGACGTGGAGGCAGATGCCAAGAACGTTACCGTTACCGCATCCGTAAAGAATATTGGTGATACATTCGCCGGAAAAGAAGTCGTACAGGTTTACTATTCCGCACCGGATGGCACGATTGAGAAACCGTATCAGGAGCTTGGCGGCTTCGGAAAATCCGATCTGCTCTCGCCGGGTGAGTCCCAGACGATTACCATTTCCTTCCCGACAAAATCTATGGCTTCCTACGATGAGAAAAAAGCAGCATGGGTACTCGAGGCAGGAACGTATTACATCCGTGTCGGCAACAGCTCCAGAACAACGAAGTAGCAGCAGCCTGAATCTCAAAGAGACCGTTGTTACGGTTCAGGGAAAGAATCTTTTCCCGGCAGATGACGCTCCACAGGAACTCTCCAAAGCAGGCGTAACACCATACAGCTATGAAGGTGAGGCAGAAGAAAAAGCAGCTGCAAAACAGATTGAGATTTGTAGTAAATGCATCAAGACAGAGACCGTTATCTACAGTGGAACACCGGAAGCATTCCCGGTTTATGAGGGAGAAAAGCTGACTGCGGCAGATGTAAAGAGCGGAAAAGCGACGTTAAAAGATCTCGTATCGCAGCTGACCGTAGAAGAGATGGCTGCCGTTTGCAATGGTACGGCAGACGGCCTCGGACAGGAAGCTTTATCGGATCTTCTTCCGATATGGCGCCTGGAGCAGCGGGAGATACGACTTCCATTCTTCTGGAGGACAGAGGTATTTACAATACGATTCTTGCAGACGGTCCGGCCGGTCTTCGTCTGATTCCGCACTTTGTCGTTGATGCAGACGGAAAGATGGTATCCTCCGGAAATCCTCTGGAAGATGCGTTTAACAAAAATGAAATCGAAGTTCCGGAAGGCGGCACGGAGTATTTCCAGTACTGCACCGCAATCCCGGTAGCAGCGCTTCTTGCGCAATCGTGGAACATGGATCTGATCCGGAAATGTGGTGATATCGTCGGAAAAGAGATGGAAGAATTCCACATTTCTGTATGGCTGGCACCTGGCATGAACATTCACAGAAATCCGCTTTGCGGAAGAAATTTCGAGTACTACTCGGAAGATCCGCTGGTGGCAGGTATGTGCGCCGCAGCCGATACCAGAGGAATCCAGTCCCATGCCGGAATCGGAACCAGTATCAAGCACTTTGCAGCCAACAACCAGGAAGACAACCGTATGTACGTCAATGAGCACATCAGCGAGCGCGCAATGCGTGAAATCTATCTGAAGGGCTTTGAAATCGCAGTCAAGACAGCACAGCCGATGACGATCATGTCTTCCTACAACCTGGTAAACGGTGTACATACTGCCAACAGCCACGACCTTCTGACCGCAGCAGCAAGAGATGAGTGGGGCTTCGCAGGTTATGTCATGACCGACTGGGGAACCTCAGAGGACATGAGCGGATTGTTCGCTTACAAATATAACCTGAAATACGGACATTCCACTTCAAGAGAGTGTGTTCTTGCAGGAAACGATCTGCAGATGCCTGGCCAGCAAGGAAACCGTCAGGAAATTGTAGCATCTGTTGCAGACGGAACTCTGCCGCTTGGACAGCTTCAGACCTGTGCGTACCGTATTCTGAATGTTGTTCTGCAGTCCCTCGCCTATGATGACTGCAAACCATATGGTGATCAGTCGATCTCGAAGAGGCAGTTACCGTTACAAAAGCATAAAAAATCAAAAAAACATAGAAGCAGCCCCGCAGACCTTTACCATAAGGCTTTGCGGGGCTGCTTTTTGTACGGTCAAAGGAGCAAGGCTGTGACTGCAAGAGATAAGCGATTTCCGCAATCTGCAAGCCCAGCTTGGTGGCATAAAATGTAAAAAGCTCACGAAAGAACTGTAAAACTGGAGAAAAATACAGAATAAAATCGGT
>ENA-OQER01000441-OQER01000441.1-human-gut-metagenome-genome-assembly--contig:-NODE-441-length-22330-cov-10.371121_pt1 | contig 22330 bp, 23 predicted proteins | sample MGYA00242797_ERZ504639 | MGnify/ENA primary metagenome ERZ504639 (study PRJEB26092, sample SAMD00036306) | human gut metagenome | host: Homo sapiens | study: EMG produced TPA metagenomics assembly of...
ATATAAATATATAAGTAACCTCTAAATAGAGAAAAAGGGAGGGGTACCCCTGAAAACCTGTCACAACTGTCACAACTGTCACACTGTAACGCTTAGGTCTACCTGATGAAACCCAATACGTCCATCAGCAAACCTATCTTCTCTTCCGGTAAAATTTATTGATATATGCTCGCCTACTCATAGTTTCTCTCCTGCTAAAACTATGAGTAGGCTTTATTGGCTCGGGAAAACGCGAGTGTTAAATCCGTTTAACAGAACTCTGCAGCGCGTTTTTTGGCAGTAACAGAAATATGTTGTACCTTTGCAGCACATTTCACCCATCACGCCCAGAAAGGCTTATTTCATGCCAATCTGCTTCACGCGCTGCTCGAACTCTTCCCTGTCACAGATGGCACTATTCTTGATTTTGGCGCGATAATTATAGATAGTGTTCACAGAATAGTGAAGGAACTCGGCAATCTTAGAACTGTCCTCGATGCCCAGACGGATAAGGGCAAAGATGCGGAGGGTGGTAGAAAGACGGCTGTCATCTTCGAGCACGATACGCTCTTCAGGCTTCAAGAGAGCATTGAACTCCTCAACAAAGTCAGGGAAGAGCTTCAGGAAGGCGGAATCGAAATACTCATACAGCTCGCCCATGTAGGCCTCGCCAGCCTGCATCTGCTCCAACAACTTGTTGAGTTCTCTTGCCTTCACCAGTTTCACTACTCGCTTGCGCATGGTCTCTATCTTGTCGACATAGATGGCACAAAGGCGCAGGAATCGACCAATATATACTTCCTTCATCTTGTTACTCTCGTTGAGTGACTGGTTCATCTCATTGAGCGACTGGTTCATCTCGTTAAGACGCTCATTTGCCAACTGCAAGGCATGGTTGGTTTCCTTCAGCTTATGATGGGCCGCAGCAATGCGCTTGCGCTGCTTGTTGACATAGTAGAGCAAGAGCATAACCACAAAGAGAAGCAAGGCTGAACACGCTACCATGAGCCGCAGATGCTGGTTGCTCGAAGAAAGCTCTTTCTGATATCCCTCCTCAATATGCGTGAGCACAGGCATAATCTGGCGACTGCGGATAGGCGTATTGAAAACGGTAGCCGACTTCCAGGCAAACTTGATATACTCGTGAGACGCTTCTGCTCACCCAGTTCAGCGTTGAGCAGATTGGCAACTTCCCAGAGAGAACCCTGGTCCATCACAGCCAACTGGACATCGCAGATAGCAGAACGCAAGAGGCAGCGGAGGAACTGTTCTTTATCGCCAAACTGATTGTAGGTCATGCCGCGATAAAACTGAACGATGGCATACTGATGGGTGCCCGGTTTCGTCATCGACAGCCGCTTATCGCTCAATCGCAAAGCCTCCTTCATATTGCCTGCATCGCGTGTCCTCACCTCCTGCATCTGCAGATAAAGGTCATCATCATGGCTGAATGTGCTGTCTATTGCAGCCTGATAGGCATTATGCTTGCCGGCATAATATTTCTTCAAGGAAGGAACGTTGGAATAATATGCCATCTCGCCATACAGGTGCTGGCAAGCCCAGAGGTAGTTGCGTTTGCCCTCAGCATCAAGATCAGCGATATTGACAGACTTCAGCAGATCGTACGATTCGGCATAATCGCCCGTGGTAGATTCCTGGAAAGCCAGCAGCGCTTGGCATTCCCCACCTTCTTTTTATCGCCCATTCTGAAGGCAAGTTCCATACACTGGTTGATGTATTTCAGCGCCATGTCATTCTTGTAGGAGCGATATTCCTCAAAGAGCGCAAAGCAGGCATCATACTTACTGCTTAGGCGCCTGGCGGTCTTCAGTTTCTGCTCCCAATCGCGAATTCGGGCTTCACGTACCTTCACATAATCAGCCGAATGGGCAATGGCATTGTCCAGACTATGAAGAAGCTGCTCTATATTATCTGTTGTTTTTGCTGCAAGAGAAAGAGGCATCAAGACAAAGAGCAGGAAGAAGAATGCCTTTCTCCATAATTCATTTACGCGATACATCAACTTGATTCCGTTTAAGATCGATTTATTTTCATGAGGTTTCATGTGCAAAAGTAATAAAAAAATCGGAAACAACAAAATCTGATATAGAAGAAATGTAGATTTCTTCGCATTTTTCGTCTATACCGCATCCACTTTTTGTATATCCTCCATTTTTCTTATCCATCTCATTATCAGATACATTCCTATCTGAAAAAGAAAAAATTCATCCACATTTTAACATTCCTATCGCGCATCGTATCATCTTTTTTATTATCTTTGCATAAGATAAGCTGCATTCGGCAATTTGAAAGCAAGCTTTCATTGCGCTCATTTGCATTATCTTTGCAAAAAATAAGCATAAAAATAACAATTAACATAATAAACAATGAGAACAGCACTTTTATCACTCACATTTCTTTTGGCTGGTTCTATGGCAGCACCTGCTTTCGCCCATACCGCAGCCCCTAAGAAAAAAGTAACTGCCACAACCAAGAAAGGCAAGATTCTACCCATGAAGGAGTATATCGACCAACTGATGGCGAAGATGACACTACAGGAGAAGATTGGTCAGCTGAACCTGATGGTAGCTGGCGACATCACCACCGGCGGCGCACTTGATACTCAGGTAGGCGGCGATATCGCCCAGGGCAACATGGGCGGAGTTTTCAATATCAAAGGGCTCGACAAGATCAAGCTCTGCAGGAAATCGCCATCAAGAACAGCCGTCTGGGCATCCCGCTGCTCGTAGGCATGGACGTGATTCATGGTTACGAAACGATGTTTCCTATCCCTCTCGCCCTCTCCTGCTCATGGGATACCGAGGCGATGAAGAAGGTAGGCGAAGTATCGGCCAAGGAAGCAAGCGCCGACGGCATCAACTGGACATTCTCTCCTATGGTAGACATTGCACTCGATGCCCGCTGGGGACGAATAAGCGAAGGAAATGGCGAGGATCCTTATCTGAGCGGCGTGATGGGAGCAGCGATGACTCAGGGCTACCAGGGCGTGGATATGCGCACAGAAGAGATTCTGAGAGCCAACCGCATCATGGCCTGTCTGAAACATTTTGCCCTGTACGGAGGCGTTGAGAGCGGAAAGGAATATAACACGGTAGATATGAGCGCGTGCGCATGATGAACCAGTATCTGCCACCTTACGAGGCAGTGGTGAAGGCTGGCGTGGGCAGCGTGATGTCTTCATTCAATCTCATCGACTACATACCTGCTACAGCCAACAAATGGATGATGACCGATGTCTTGAGAAAGCAGTGGGGATTCAACGGTTTCGTGGTTACCGATTACGCTTCTATCGCCGAGATTCTGCAGCACGGAACGGCAAAAGACATCCAGGAGGCTTCAGAACAGGCGCTGAAGGCGGGTACCGACATGGATATGTGTTCCAACGCCTTCGTAAAGCATCTGGCTAAGAGCATAGCAGAAGGAAAGGTGAGCGAGGAGGATGTGAACATCGCCTGCCGCCGCATCCTGGAAGCGAAATATAAACTGGGCCTGTTCAGCGACCCTTACCGCTACTGCAACACCAAGCGCAGCAAGAGCGAGATTTATACCGCAGAGAACCGTCAGGCAGCCCGCGATGTAGCAGCAGAGACCTTCGTGCTCCTGAAGAACGAAGGAAATATCCTGCCACTGAAAAAGGAAGGAAAGATAGCCCTGATAGGTCCGCTTGCCGACACCCGAAATAACATAGCCGGTACATGGAGCGTGGCTCAGGTACCATCTAAATATACCACCATCAAGGAGGCAATGGAGCATGCACTTGCCGGAAAAGCCACCTTATTATATGCCCAGGGAAGCAATATCTGGCGCAATCAGGAACTGCAGCAAAACGGCGAATCCGGTAAACCGATCAACTGGGGCAACGAGGCTGAGATGAAGGCTGAAGCGCTGAAGGTTGCGAAAGAGGCGGATGTGATAGTATGTGCTATGGGCGAAAGTGCGAGATGAGCGGCGAATGCGGTAGCCGTACCAACCTGGAGATGCCGGACGTACAGCGCGAACTGCTTGCCGAACTTCTGAAGACGGGCAAGCCTGTAGTGCTCCTCAACTTTGCGGGCCGTCCTACGGTCCTTACTTGGGAAAAAGCCCATGTACCAGCCATCATGAATGTATGGTTTGGAGGTTCAGAGATGGGCGATGCACTCTGCGATGTCATCTTTGGCGACAAATCGCCATCGGGTAAACTCACCACTTCGATGCCTAAGACTACCGGTCAGGAGCCTCTCTACTACAACCATCAGAACACCGGCCGCCCTGTAGCAGACGATAATGAGAAGTTTGCCAAGTTTGCCAGCAACTGTCTGGATGTAAGCAATGGTCCGCTCTATCCTTTCGGTTACGGCTTGAGCTACACCTACTTTTCATACAGCAACTTCCGCCTGAGCAGCCAGGAGGCCGGCATCAGCAATGAGGAGGCTACCGAATGGCAGGATGGCAAGAAGATTACAGCTAGCGTTACCGTTAAGAACAATGGCTCCCGCGATGCCGATGAGATTGTGCAGCTCTACATCCGTGACATGGTAGCCAGCATCTCCCGCCCTGTAAAGGAACTGAAAGGTTTCCAGCGCATCCATCTGGCAGCAGGTGAGAGTAAAGAGGTAAGCTTTGATATCACCCCAGATATGCTCAAGTTCTACAACGCAGATCTAAAGCACGTGATAGAACCTGGCGACTTCCAGATTATGATAGGAACCAACAGTAAAGATGTAAAGACATTGAAACTGAACGTGAAATAAACAACTGAACTTTCGCATATCAGGAAGTTAAAGGAGTTAAGGAGTTAAGACGTATGTCTTGCTGCTTAAAAACTACGCCAAAAAGACTATTGTCTTAACTCCTCAGCGACCGTAGGGAGCGATAACTCCTTTAACTTCTTTAACTCCTGAACTTACGAAACTTAAATTACTTACTCATCTCGAAACCTACACGCATACCATCGTAATTATTGGCGATAGTACCGATAGCGCTGAGCGTAGAACTGCCCTTGAGGGCACCCATGGTCTTGATGAGGTTGAGCAACTTTGTCTGGTCGAAAAGCAGGCTGATGCCGTTGGTAGTCTTCGTAGCATAGCCCGACATACTCAAGAGCAAGCCCTTCATCTGAATGGCATGAGTCTTCTCATCAAAAGTATAATTGCCCTGCCATGACTTGCCATCTATCTTGGCAGCGAAAGTTCCATCAGTTTTGAAGGTGAAATAAGTATTTGAACTGCTGAAACCAAACTTGCTGTAATACTCACCCAACTTCTCCTCTACCTTGTTGGCAGCAATCTCACCGCCAGCCTTTGCCAGGAGATTCTCAGAGGTAAAGGCGCATCCCGGCTTGCTGTACTTCCAGGTATGGGCACAGAGATCCTGCTTGCTGAAGGTACCTGAACCGATTACATTATTCAGAATGCCATTGATAATGCTGCTACCTGCAGAGCTGCTGCTGTTAGAGTTTCCGCCCAGTACAGCACCCAAGATACCTGCAACGGCTGAGCCTGCATTGCTGGTTGTACTGGTAGATGTAGCGGTATTGCTGGTTGTTGCTGCGGTTGTTGCTGCAGTTGTTGTTGCAGTTGTTGTTGCAGTTGTTGTTGTCGCAGCTGTTGTGTTAGATGCAGCAGAAGTTGTTTTCTTTGTAGAAGTCTTCTTGGTCGAAGTTTTCTTCGAAGTTTTCTTTGTTGTCTTCTTAGTCGTTTTCTTAACCGGCATCATCTCAGACATTGAGGCATTGAGCGCTGCCTCGTTCATAGCGCTTGCGTTGCTGCCAGCTGTGCATGCGAGCACGAGGGCAGCCAAAAGAAATACCTTTTTCATTGCTTTCTATATATTTATTTTTATCACTCTTATTGATATATACCCAATACTTCCTATTGTTCTTTCGGGTGCAAAGTTCGCAAAAAAAACGGAAATACGATAAGAAAAATCCCTATTTCGCGGTATGAATCTCCCTAAAAACTCAGCATTTCTGCTCTTTCTACGCTATTATAGACGAATACTATGACAATTCGTTTAAAAGACTATGAAAATATCGTTCAGGAAATGATAATTATCGGTCTAAAGGAGGGGAAACTGTTCAATCGTTTGCACTTTTTGACATACATCAAAAAATAACGAATAAAACACGTATTTTCATGCATTTTATACCTAGAAATAGGTAGAAACCCCTATCTTTGCAAGCGGTTAACAAATATCAATAGGTTATGAATGATTTAATTAAAGTAAATTCAGAAAATCAGAATCAGGCTATCGATAGATGCCAACAGATTCTTCAGGATCGCCGCGAGGCTCTTGCCTCTAAGGCAAAGAGAAGAGGTTAATACTCTTCAGAAACATGACGTAAAGGAGGAAAGATGATGCTCTTATATAATATAAAGACGCATCCTTTCTTTTTAAAGAGAGATTTTCGAAACGACTCTTAAATGATGAGTTTCAAAAATTTTGGGAAAAGAAAAAAAACGTAAAAATCCCGTTGTCAGCCATCTGGCTTGTACAACGGGATTTTTTCGTTTATTATTCAAGTTTATTATATCAAGTCCGAGATTTACTTCTCGTTCTTCACTGCCTTCATGATAATCTCGAAATGATTACCACTCTTCAAGATGACATTCTTCAGGAAGTCTGAAATCTCAGATGCCTTCAGATTCTTCACCATCTCCTTGTAATCGCTATGAGTATCAACACCCATACGCTCGTATGTGCTCAACGCACCAAGCCAATAACCATTGGTTTTTTCGCTAACAGCAGCCTGCTTCAGGAGGATCTCCTTCACCTTCTGAAGGTCTTCTGCATTTGGCTGGGCCACGGTCTCTTCCATACCCTTGAAGAAGTAAGGAATAGCGATATCCGACTTCTCTGGTTCAACTGAGCCACGGCAGAAATAGAGATGGCAGCCTTGTTATCATAATCGCGAAGCAAACCATAGTTTGCTCCTGCATGATAAGCAGCGCTGAGTTCCTCACGGATAGTACGCAAATACTTCATCTCCAAAAGGCGGGCTGAAACATCAGCAAGAACCATATACTGCAAGGTGAATGGAGCTTGGTATACCAGATTTCTGTTGCCTGGTTCTGTGGATTCTCCATTGCTTGGTAAAGACATTGCTTACCTTACCCTTAGCATAAGGAATTTGCTTGTTCTTAAGCTTGAAGCCATTGTTTGGCAGACTGGCGATATACTGCTCGATGAGTGGGAGGAGAGTCTTCTCATCATAGTTACCTACGAAATAGAAGGTGAAGTCCTTGGCATTGCCGTAGAACTGCTTACCAATCTCCAGGATACGGTCGTAGTTGATATCTTTTATATCGCTTGCCTCTGGCACACGGGCAAGTTTGCTACCCAAATAGAGGGTGCTCTGAACAGAATCCTGATATACGAGGCTTGGGTTGTTGCTCTTGTTGGCAAGAACAGTAGCATCATACTCTTCATATTGTCGAAGCTCTTCTGGTCCTTGCTTACTGCGGTCATCTTGAGATAGATGAGCTGCATCAGGGTTTCGATGTCCTTAGGAGTAGAATTACCCTTCAAACCATGATTGAAAGGACTCAAGGTGAACGAAACACCAGCCTGCTTACCTGCCAAAGCCTTATCAAGCTCATTGCTTGAGAAATCGCCAAGACCACTAGCATTGAGCACATCTGCTGCAAATGCAGCATTCAGGAAGTCTTCCTTGCCGAAAGTAGAATAACCCACATTGGCTGAAGCTGCGAAAGCAATCTCATTGTCCTTGAAATCGGTCTTCTTCAATACCACCTTAGCGCCATTAGAAAGAGTCAACTCCTTGAAGCCCAGCATCTTGTTCTCAACAGTCTTCTTAATCTTACCAGCCTTAGGAGCCTGAGCGATGAGAGGTTCCTGCTTAACATTATCCACATAAGCCTCGAGCTTCTCAGCACGTACCTGCTTTACGATGGCAGAGAGTTCCTGCTCTGTAGGATAAACGGCACCAGCCTGCTCGCGCATCATAACCAATGATACAAGGTTAGTATCGCTCTGGCAAACCAACTGCTTGGCATAGCTGTTGATAACCTCAAGAGGCAAGTTTGGAACTACCATCTTCCAGATCTGGCTCTCCTCTTCTACTGACGGAATAGGCTCGTTAGAAGTGAAGTTATCCACATACTGGGTGGTAAACTGCTCGTTTTTCATCTTATCCTTGTTGGCAAGCGCCTTGTCAACCTGGCTCATGAATTCATCCTTGGCACGCTGATACTCAGTAGCTGTGAAACCGAACTCATGCATACGCTGTGCCTCGCGGAGAACAGCAGCATAAGCCTCCTTAATCTTTCCTGGCTTAGCTACACCGGTAAGGGTGAAAGCATCCTTAGTGCTTGAAATCAGGTATGAACCATCACTGGCATTTGCCTGGAGATATGGACAGTCTGGCTCCAAAGCCTTCTCTGCATAACGGGCAGCAATCATTGAAGAAATCACGTTATCCATGTATCCCTTCAGGAGATAGCTCATATTGCCCTTCAGAGAATCTGGCACAGCATTGTGCTTCATATAAACCTGGAAGAGATCAACCTGCTGCTCCTTATCCTTGTCGATAACATAGATGGCTGAATCATTATCAGATACTTCTACCTTCTCAATCTTAGCGGCATTCTTAGGTACCTTGATACCAGAGAAGAGTTCCTTAATCTTAGCTTCGATATGATTTACATCTACATCACCCACGATGATAATAGCCTGATTGTCTGGGCGATACCATTTGCGGTAGTAAGCACGGAGAGTTTCTGGCTTACAACCATCGATAACGCTCATCAAACCGATAGGGAAACGGTAGCCATACTTTTCGCCCTGATAGAGTTTAGGAAGTGAACGCTCTATCATGCGCTGCTGACCTACGATACGCATACGGTACTCATTGTGTACCACATCGCGCTCGTCATTGATGGCTTCCTTGGTAAGAGAGATACCGTTGCTCCAATCCTTGAGGATGAGCATGCATGAATCTACGGCTGTAGGGCGGGTAGTAGGTACATCGGTGAAGTAATATACGGTTTTCTCTACGCTGGTATAGGCATTGAGATTTCTACCATACTCCACGCCGATGCTCTGCAGGTAATCCTGGAGGGAATTACCTTTGAAGTGATCGGTACCGTTGAAGGCGAGGTGCTCGAGGAGGTGAGCCAAACCGCGCTGGTCATCATCCTCATTGATAGAACCCACTTTCTGTGCGATGTAGAAACTGGCTACATGCTCAGGATAACTGTTGTGACGAATGTAGTAAGTCAATCCATTATCAAGACGACCTATCTTCACATTCTTGTCTACCGGAATAGCTGGCATCTGCTGTGCCATCGCTGTACCTGCAGAAAGGAACAGCACAACTGCTGCAAAAATCTTTCTTAGTTTCATCTGATTTTAATTATTTATATATTTATTGTTTTCTATATCATTCTTTCTATATACCTTATTATATATATCATGCTACTTAACAAGTTCGCCTATATATAACGACAAAACCTGTGACATGGTTACTGTCTGCGATGCAAAATTAAGAAAAATAAAAAAGATTTGCAAGCATTTTAGAGAATATCTTCCCGATGTATGCAAATCTTAACCTAAAACTAACATTGGAGGCAGAAAACCAATCCTAACCTACATGAAAACTCTTCATCCATGAACCTCTGAAGAGGCGGATAAGGAAGAGGATTCCCCTGAATGTGAGTTCGGTAGCCATCGCTATCCATACTCCCTCCAAGCCATAGCTCTTGGAAAGCGCATAAGCCAGAGTGAGGCGCACCAGCCACATGGTACCGAGATTGATCATCGCCGGTTTCCTGGTATCGCCCGCTCCTACACAAACACAGTAGGTCACGATGCTGGCTGCAAAGAATGGTTCAGCAAAAGCCTCGATGCGCAAACAGATGGTACCCATCTCACGGATGCTTTCTACCGGAGAAAGAACGCCAATCATCTCAGGAGCAAAGACATACATCACCGCTCCCATCACAGCCATCACAGCCATTCCAAGTCCTACTGTCATATAAGCAAAATTCTTGCACAAACCTACTCGCCCAGCTCCATGCGTCTGTCCCACCAGAGTGGTAGCCGCATCACCAATTCCATAACCCGGCATATAGCAAAGACTCTCAGCCGTAATAGCAAAAGAATGGGAAGCAATGGCTATATTGCCAAGAGGTGCCACAATCATGGTACTCACTATCTGCGCCCCGCTCATCAATATGTTCTGTATGGCTATCGGAATGCTGATTTTACAGGCATTATGAACATACGACCTGACCCAACGGAAACGGACATGGTCCTGACGGAGATTCAGTATCTTATTCTTGAAACCTGCAAGATAAAGATTAGGCAGAGAGATGCAGACATAAGCCATCGCCGTTCCTAAGGCAGCCCCCACAACACCCAACTTCAGGATATAGATAAACAGGTAATTGAATATCACATCGCAGATACAGATCAATACAGCCATCACACTAGGTGTATGCATATTGCCCGCAGATTTCAGCATCATCTCGGATATATGATAAAGGAAAACGAATGGAAGTACCAGACCGTATATCAGAAAATAGCGAGAGGAATTGGTGGCAATATCAGCACCTCCACCCAGCCAATAAGGCAGATAACCATGAATGCCGACACAGAGAAGAGAAACAAAAATGCTGAACGCCACACCGCAAATCAGCGCATGACGAAACACCTGACGGGCATTTGCAAAATCATTAGCCCCGATAAAATGAGCCACCTGTACTGAAAAGCCTGTAGCCGCTGCACTGAGCAAGCTACCTATAAGCCAGGTAGTTGACTCAATCAATCCGATACTGGCAGAAGCCTCTGCTCCCAAATGCCCCACCATAGAAGCATCGATGAAGAACATCATCACCGTAGAAATCTGAGCCAACATAGAAGGTATACTCAACCCTACAATAAGATTGAGTTTCTCGCGCCGATCCATCTCCCTACCCAGGCGAATCGACTCCATCAAATAATCTGTCTTCTTGCTATAAAGCATAAATTAATTTCTCGTATATCGCTCATACAAAAAAATATGTGCATATATCATTTCAAACATATGCACATACTTTTCTCTAAATCTTTATTCTAATTATTCAGTAATCCACTTCTTGCCAGAAGCTCTCTTATAACTCTTGAGCACCATCTCAAAACGGAGCATTGAATAGCCTTGGATTGAAGAATTACCTCTCTCGCCATAAGCCAGCTGGTATGGAATGAACACCTGCCAATGGTCGCCCGGATGCATCTTGAGCAATGCGGTGGTAAAGCCATCGATAAATCCACCGGCCACACTACGGATAGGTTTAGCTGTAGCTGCATCAAAAGTACCCGTAAAACTCTGGTCGAAGACGTAACCTTCCGCATAATTCTTAGTAGGAATGAAACGACCACGATAGCTCACCTGTACCGAATCGGTAAGGATTGGAGAAGTTGTACCCTCTCCCTTCTTCAGAACATGAACGATGATATTATCGCAATCCTTATAAGTAAGGGTCACTAAATTACCATTCTGATCCTTGTTCAGAGTCGGAGTCTGGTTTTCGAACGTCCAGTTCTTATAAACGTACCAGCCGTTAGCTTCGCCCATCTTTCTGGCATAAGCCAATGTATCGGCAAAAGCCTGCTCGTTACGCTCCTGCCAGTTGGCATATTCCGAGACATTATCATCATCTTCGCTACATGATGACAGTGTGATCACTGCCATCATGAGGAAGAAGAAATATTTCAAACTCTTAAGATTCATCTAAATGTATTTGATTAATTAGAAGTTCTTGATTTCCTTGCCAAGCTTCTTCAATACGCTAGTGATGCTTACGCGCTCCTCGATGATGCTGCGAAGATCTGAGATAGCTACGCGCTCTTGCTCCATGGTATCACGATAACGCAGAGTTACCTTATGATCGTTTGGAGTCTCGTGGTCTACGGTGATACAGAATGGAGTACCGATAGCATCCTGACGGCGATAACGCTTACCGATAGAATCCTTAGGATCGCCATAGTGAGTATTGAAGTGGAACTTCAGCTCGTCAACGATTTCGTGAGCCAACTCTGGCAAACCATATTTCTTATCCAATGGGAACACAGCACACTTAACAGGTGCCAAAGCCTCTGGCAAACGCAAAACAACACGTGTCTCACCATTCTCCAGCTTCTCCTCGCAGTAAGAGTGGCACATTACGCTGAGGAACATACGGTCTACACCGATAGATGTCTCTACATCGTAAGGTACATAGCTCTCGTTCTTCTCTGGATCGAAGTACTTGATAGAACGGCCGCTGTACTTCTCGTGCTGAGAAAGGTCGAAATTGGTACGGCTGTGGATACCCTCTACCTCCTTGAAACCGAATGGCATCTTAAACTCGATGTCGGTAGCAGCATTGGCATAGTGAGCCAGCTTCTCGTGATCGTGGTAACGGTAATTCTCATTACCCATACCGAGAGCCTCGTGCCAAGCCAGACGAACCTTCTTCCAATACTCAAACCACTTCATCTCAGTACCAGGCTGGCAGAAGAACTGCATCTCCATCTGCTCGAACTCACGCATACGGAATACGAACTGACGAGCAACAACCTCGTTACGGAAAGCCTTACCAATCTGGCAGATACCGAATGGCAACTTCATACGGCCGGTCTTCTGAACGCTCAGGTAATCTACGAAGATACCCTGAGCTGTCTCAGGACGGAGATATACCTTGCTTGTAGCATCGCTGGCAGCACCCATCTGGGTAGAGAACATCAGGTTGAACTGGCGAACGTCTGTCCAGTTCTTAGTACCGCTGATAGGGCAAACAATACCCTCATCCTCGATAATCTGCTTCAGCATTTCCAGGTTAGGACCCTGCATAGCCTCAGTATAGCGGGCATGGAGATCATCAAACTTCTTCTGGTTCTCCAGACGCGAGGATTAGTTGCACGGAACTGAGCCTCATCAAAGCTATCGCCGAAACGCTTCTTAGCCTTGGCAATCTCCTTGGCAATCTTCTCCTCATACTTAGCCATGTGGTCCTCGATGAGCACATCGGCACGATAACGCTTCTTTGAATCGCGGTTATCAATCAATGGGTCATTGAAAGCATCTACGTGTCCAGATGCCTTCCATACTGTAGGGTGCATGAAGATAGCTGCATCGAGACCAACAATGTTCTCGTGCAACAACACCATACTCTGCCACCAGTACTGCTTGATATTGTTTTTGAGCTCAACACCATTCTGACCATAGTCATAAACGGCAGCCAAGCCATCATAAATTTCACTACTTGGGAACACGAAGCCATATTCCTTGCAATGGCTTACAATTTTCTTAAAAACATCTTCCTGTGCCATGATTAAATCTTATTTTTTTCAAATTTTCGGCAAAGATACTCTTTTTTCTCGAAATTGTTGTATTTTTGCATAAATTAATAAAATAAGTATTAAAAGCTATATATGAGCGACGAAATTAAAGATAAAAACGGTCTTGAAGAGGAAAAATCGCCAAATTTGGAAAATTCTTCTGCAGAATCTGAACAGGATGCTGCGGAAGATGACAACGAGGAGATTTCGACCGAGAAACATTCCGATTATAAGCCGGTGAACCGATTCGATGCTTCTGCTGTACATCACCTCAGCGGAATGTATCAGAACTGGTTCCTCGACTATGCATCGTATGTGATCCTCGAACGTGCCGTTCCTCATATTGAGGATGGTTTGAAACCGGTACAGCGACGCATCCTCCACTCTATGAAGCGCATGGACGACGGAAGATACAACAAGGTTGCCAATATCGTGGGACATACCATGCAGTTTCACCCTCACGGTGATGCGTCTATCGGAGATGCTTTGGTACAGATGGGACAGAAAGACCTGCTCATCGATACGCAGGGTAACTGGGGAAACATTCTTACGGGCGACCGTGCTGCAGCTCCCCGATATATCGAGGCACGCCTCTCTAAGTTTGCTCTCGACGTGGTTTTCAATCCTAAAACCACCGACTGGCAACTCTCTTATGATGGCAGAAACAAGGAGCCTATCACGCTCCCTGCCAAATTCCCGTTGCTCCTGGCACAAGGTGCGAGGGTATTGCCGTGGGATTGAGCAGTAAGGTTTTGCCACATAATTTCAATGAGATTTGCGATGCTGCCGTCCACTATCTCAAGGGCGAGCCATTCCAACTCTATCCCGACTTCCCTACAGGCGGTGCCATCGATGTAAGCAAATACAATGATGGACAGCGAGGGGGTGCATTGAAGGTAAGAGCCAAGATAGACAAGCTCGACAACAAGACACTCGTTATCAGCGAGATACCATTCAGCAAGACTACAGGCAGCCTCATCGATTCTATCACCAAAGCGGTAGAAAAGGGTAAGATTAAGGCACGCAAGGTAGACGATGTTACTTCGGCAAATGTTGAGATTCTTGTGCATCTGGCACCAGGTACCTCATCAGATAAAACGATGGATGCACTCTACGCTTTCAGCGATTGCGAAATCAACATCTCGCCCAACTGCTGTGTCATCGAAGACAACAAGCCTGTTTTCCTCACCATCAGCGATGTGTTGCGCCACAGCGTAGACCGCACTATGGGATTGCTGCGCAAGGACTGATGATCAGAAAGGGTGAATTGGAGGAACAGCTCTTCTTCTCTTCTCTCGAACGGATTTTCATTGAGGAACGCATCTACAAGGAGCGAAAGTTTGAACAGAGTAAGAGTCAGGATGAGGTTGTTGCCTTCATCGATTCTAAACTCGAGCCATTCAAGGACAAACTCTTTACTGCCGAAGTAGACGGTAAGGGTATGGTAGAATATGCCTTCCATCGGGAAATTACCCGCGAGGACATTCTCAAACTCCTGGAAATCAAGATGCAGCGAATCCTTAAATATAATAAGGATAAGGCAGACGAACTGCTGATGAAGATTAAGGCTGAACTTGCTGAGATTGAGAACGACCTGGCTCACATGACCGATGTAACCATCAACTGGTTTGAATATCTCAAGGGCAAGTATGGAAAGAACCATCCTCGCAAAACAGAAATCAGAAACTTTGATACCATTGAGGTGACTAAGGTGGTAGAGGCTAACCAGAAACTCTATATCAACCGTCAGGAAGGTTTCGTTGGTACAGGGTTGAAGAAGGATGAATTCGTATGCAACTGCTCCGACCTCGATGACATCATCATCTTCTATAAGGATGGCAAGTTTAAAGTCACCAAGGTAGCAGACAAGATATTCGTCGGTAAGAATATCCTCCATGTACAGGTATTCAAGAAGAACGACAAGCGCACCATCTACAACTGTGTTTACCGCGACGGCAAACAAGGCGATTACTTCATCAAGCGATTCAACGTAACCGCCATGACCCGCGACAAGTTGTATGACATCACCCAGGGTACACCTGGCAGCCGCGTCATCTACTTCTCCGCCAACCCGAATGGAGAGGCAGAAATCATCAAGTGTACGATGGAGCCCGACCTAACGAAGAAGCGCCAGAGCATCTTCCTGGAGAAAGATTTCTCAGACATTCTGATTAAGGGACGTGCTGCCAAAGGTAATCTCCTTACCAAGCGCACCATTCGCCGCATCGGTCTGAAGAGTCACGGCCACAGCACGTTAGGAGGCAGAAAGGTTTGGTTCGACCCAGACGTAAACCGCATCAACTACGATGAGAACGGACGATTCCTGGGCGAATTCAATGATGATGATTCTATCTTGGTAGTACTCGACAACGGTGAATTCTACATCACCAATTTCGATGTCAACAACCACTACGAAGACAACATCATCCGCTTAGAGAAATGGGATGAGCACAAGATCTGGACGGCTATCCTTTACGATGCCGACAATCAGGGATATCCATACATCAAGCGATTCACGATGGATGCCACCAAGCGCCATCAGAATTTCATGGGAGAGAACCCTAACTGCAAGCTCATCTTGCTTACCGATACGGTTTATCCACGCATCAAGGTTACTTATGGCGGTGTGGATGCCATCCGTCCTGCCGAAGAAATCGATGCCGAGCAGTTCATTGCGCAGAAGAGTTTCAAGGCAAAGGGTAAGCGCCTCACGACATGGAAGATTGAAAGTATCGAGGAACTGGAACCAACCCGATTCCCTGAACCTCCTTCTGAGGATAATGATGAGGAACCGGATGGTTCTGACTCAGAAAATGAAGGTGAAAACCTTGATCCAGATGCTGGCAAAAGCGAGCAACAGGTGATTGACGAACTGACCGGTCAGACCAACCTCTTCTCTGAAAAAGATTTTGAAGAAGACCAGAAGGATAAAGACTGGTTATCGAAGCAATAAAAAGCGCTAAGAAAGCGCAAAAGAAAGCGCAAAAGAAAGCGCAAGAAAAGCAGCAAGAAAAGCAGCAAGAAAAGCGCCCATCATAAAAAAGGAGCTTAAGCCCCAAAAGCTTAAGCCCCTTTTTTATTATCTAGCCATTTGCATTTCTGCATTTGGCGTTTCAGCATTTCGCGTTCAGCAAAAAAAGAAGCCAGTCCCCCTCCTGCCCCGTTCCAGGCGATTCCATCGCCTGTCCCCCAGCAGTCAGTAGCCTTCATTTTTACCTTTTATACCCCGCCAGCTTTTTCAGGCAGTATTCCTTAAAGTCATTCCAATGGTAATAAGGTGCCACATCGCTCTTGATAGGCAAAGTAGCCTCGTCTTCATTCAAAAGCACCTTCACCAGCACATCATTCGCCTTGTTTCTATAAAAAACAAACTGCAAATTCGTAGCCATCGGAGTAATCTTATAATCCCACCATTGAGAAGCAATCTTCTCCGGATCCTTAATCTCCTCGCCATATCCATTCAAATCCAGCAAACAGGTAAGCGGAGTAACCATCGTATCGTGTCCATATCTCAATGTAGCTCCCGGATGCGGCAAAGCGATGCAGCTATCTGCCTTCTGGATGATGTTTCTCAAGAGATTGCGCTGGGAGAATGGCTGCACATTGCCCGTATAAGGCGAGTTGCCGTAAGCCATCTGCCACCAGATGTTGGCATTCAGCCAGTTCTGATACAGTTCCTCCTCCGTAAAGAGTCATAGAGAGAAACCTTGCCTCTCAGTTCCGTGCCTTGGATTGAGCTTGCCATCTCATAAAGTTTTCTGTTCAGGTCACTCTGGTTGATATTCTGCTTCACCCAGGCAGGGTCGTTGAACAGTTCCTGCATCACACGGCTATAGCTAACGTGCTTCTGTGCAAATTCCTGCAGTGCCACCTTGATACCCACGCTATGCTTCAAGCTATCCAGGTATCTGTCGTCCTGGTTCATATAATACATATCATGCTCGCTGGCATCATGGAAGATATGAAGTTTCGGATTGATACGCAGCATCTGCTGCAAACCGTTCTCCATAGAGAGGATGCATCGGATTACCAAAGTACTTCGGGCCTCAATATTCGTATTACCGGCAAAAATCTCAGGGAATCGCTCCATCATTCTTCTGGTAATACCCTGATGCTGGAGAGCTCCGAGCGGAGTCAGTTCGCCATCGCGCCCCTTCGCCTCCTCACGAATCATCTTCACCTTAGCCAGCGTTTCCTCGCCCTTAGCTGTCAGTTTGCCCTCCTGCTTCGCTTTGAGCAGAGAGAAATAAGGTACATCATAAGCCTTCTTGCCTATCATATAGCGGGAACCATGCCGGCCATAATGGCTCAGATAGAAAGGCTTATAACCCTTAGGAGCCGCAGTCAACTGCTTCTGAGGACCACGATAAGCTACATAGTTACTACCCGAAAGCGTAATATCCCGCTTGAAATCCTCTTGCGGAGTCTGTGCTGTCAGAGGCATCGTCAATGTAAGAGATGCCAATAATAATAGATTCTTTGTATTCATTGTTATCATATAATTTTGTTTGGGAAACATACAGTCTCATTTAATTCCAATTCATCAGTTTTCTCAGGAACGGAAGCAATTCTGCTGCCATCTTCCGATGCTGCAACATACTAGGATGCCAGCTGGCACCATAACCTAAATCTCCTTTTTGGAAACTGAAATCGAAACGGTAAATGTTCTTATCGGTTTTATTGGCATCAGCACAGATTCTATCAAGTACAGTTCGCTGCTTGCTACTCTCCTTCTCGCCGAGCATCGGACCTGTCAACATCACAATCTTTGCATGAGGATACTTGCTACGTACCGTTTTAAGAAACATGCGATAATTCTTCTCGTAGAGTTGAATATCATAATTCTTGGTAGAAAGATCGTTCGTACCCAGATTGATGCAGACTAACTGAGGCTGATACTTGGCAAAATCCCACTTTTCATCATGCTGGTCAAATAAGGTATATTCATATTGCCAAGGCATGTTATCGGCATCACCTGTCTTCGGACCATTATAATTACGATATACACCGATACACTACGGGAGATAGAAGTATGCTGAGCCTTCAGACTGTCACTTACGATATTGGCATAAGTAAGCCAATGGTTCTCCGTTTCATCCTCAAAAGGATCAGACATGTTGATACTTCTACGCCATAACCGCAGGTGATTGAATTTCCGATAAATTCAATCTTCCGTTCCGGGAGAGCCGGAGCCTCAACGAGCTGACATCCCTTATCAAGAACGAATCCCCTGAATTCCGGTTTGCGGAACAAGCCTTCTATCACATACATCACCTTAGCATGATGCACCCCCTTTGGCAAAGCCGCAGCCAGGGTAACAACCGAATCGCGTTCGGCATTAAAGCCCACTTTGAAAGGTTCGCAACCATCAATCTGTGCCATGAAATATCCAGTCTTCGGGCGACACAGCATTTTCAGAGAAGACCCTTGAAAACTAGCCTCAATCGTAGTTCCCGGATAATTGAAACTGGCTACATCAGGATTCTTAGCAAAGCTCACACGCCCAACATACTGAATCATCGGATGAGAAGCCTTTACGATCTCTCCCTCAATAGGAAGAGTAGTTGATTTCTTCACATTTCCAGCCATCATCGTGGAAGAAACCATCAATGTAGCCAGCATCATAACCCATACTTTTTTCATATTACTGTTATTTAGTTTTTATCTGTCCTTACCATTCTGCCTTCATTTTTGCAAAATAAAAATAGAACAGTATCTGTTTGCAAAATTACCATTATTTCTCGTAAAAAGCAAGTAAAACCATCATTTTTTCATTTTTATTCTTTTTATTCAAATTATTATTGTATCTTTGCACCCAAGAATGCGCTTGTGGCGAAATTGGTAGACGCGCTAGACTTAGGATCTAGTGGTTCAGGCCGTGTAGGTTCGAGTCCTATCAGGCGCACCGAAGAAAATCCTAACTACTTGATAATAAGCGGTTAGGATTTTTTGTTTCTAGAAATTGCCAACATTTTGGCAACATATTTCAATGCTAATCTATAGTGACCGCCAAAAGCAAGGTATCATTTTACATACTTTCACACTATTTCTTGCGAGTACAAAAGCGCTTTTGTTATATCTTGTTAAAGATTACACTATAGGCACATAGTTATAAAAATAAATCACTAAATTTGCATCTAAAGCAATAAATTGAACGTTATGGAAGATTTAAACCTGCTAAAATTGGTCTTAGTTAAAAAGAAAAAGACCAACAAGGCTGTCAATACTCCAACAAACCGTATCATCACTTCCATGTTGAGCAAGGAGCGTTTTCTCTTCTTGCTTCGCTATGGTTATGCCTATGTAGAACGCAAGATTGAACTTGAAGACGGCACGCAAGGGACGGAACTACAGAAGCACATCATGCGCTATCAACAGATGTTTGCCTCTTATGCCATTCGACATACCTTGGATAAAGGAGTGAAAAGTGGTATCATTTGGAATACAAGGAGGGTAACAACCAGAAACGCCGCTTGCGTGATTTTGAAATTGACAAGATTGTCAACACTTTCCAAAACAAGGATGCTGTGGATGACTTCTCCGTTACTGTGACCTACGATGAAATCAAAGAGAAAGGTTACAGTCTTTCTGCTGGTCAGTACTTCGACATCAAGATAGACTACGTGGATATTACGGAAGAGGAGTTCAACAAGCGAATGAATGATTATAAAACAACGCTTGCACAACAATTCGCAGAAAGTCATCGTTTAGAAGATGAGATTATGAAACAACTCGAAAGTCTCAGTTTTAATAGTAATGTGGGTAAGGAATAAAGATATGAACAAGCCGATAAGTATATTGGATAAAGATTACTTGCAATGGGTTAAGGAACTCTGCAAGCGTTATCGCCAAAGCCAGATTAAGGCTGCGGTAAAGGTCAATACGGAGATGCTCAAATTCTATTGGAGTTTGGGTAGAGACATCGTAGAACTACAGATAGAACAAAAATGGGGAGAGAAAGTTATAAGTCGCCTCGTACAAGATTTGCGTGAAGCATTACCTAATGTTTCAGGATTAACCAAACGCAATATATATTATTGCAAGCAATTCTATGCCCTTTATGCCCCTGTGACCAAAATGTTGCCCCAAACTGGGGCAATAAATGAAACTGAAACTTTGCCCCAAGTTGGGGCAACATTTGATTCAGATATATTCTGCGTACCATGGGGACATCACAAGGTGTTGATTGACAAGTGCTTTGGCTATCCAGAGAAAGCTATGTTCTATATTCATGAGATTGTTTCAAATGGTTGGAGTCGTTCTATGTTACTTAACTTTATTAGCACAGAATTATATGAACGACAAGGCAAAGCCTTGAACAATTTCAAAACCACATTGCCTGACATAGACAGCGACTTGGCACAGGAACTCACCAAAGACCCATACAACTTTGCGTTTACTGGCATTACCAAACCATATAATGAGCGCATCCTCAAAGATGCCTTGCTCAATAATATCACCAAGTTCTTGACCGAACTCGGCACAGGCTTTGCCTACGTTGGCAAGGAATTTCGTTTGCAGATTGGAGAAAAGGAGAACTTCATCGACTTGCTTTTTTACAACTTGAACTTGTCTTGCTATATAGTTTTGGAAGTCAAGATTGGAAGTTTCACCTTTGCAGATGTCGGTCAACTTGGCGGCTACGTAGTAGCTTGCAATCATCTTCTTCGCAAAGAAGGAAGAGACAACCCTACAATCGGTCTTCTTATTTGCAAGGAGAAAGACCGCATCCAAGCTCAGTATGCGCTGGAATCAAGCAGCCAACCTATCGCTATCTCAGAGTATGACCTCGAAAAATTCTACCCAGAGAAGCTGGAAGGAACCATGCCAACTATAGAAGAATGGGAAGCAAAGTTAGGAGGAAAAGTTAATGAGTAAAATTGGTCAAGTCTGACTTGACCAATTACGATATAAAGCACAACAAATAATAAAGACTTTTATGGAAGTAAAAAAATACAAGTTAGGCGATTGCTTTATTATGGCAGAGAATGGTGTCGTTATCAAGCAATCAAAAGAAGCAAAAGGACTTCCTATTACTCGTATAGAAACATTATCTAACGATTGTTTTAATCGAGACAGATTGGGATATGCTAATATTTTTGACGAAGAGAAGTACAAGCATTATATACTAGATGATATGGATTTAATTATGTCACACATAAATAGCCGTACTTTTCTAGGAAGAACTGTATTGTATAGAAAAATAGGTAACGAGCGAATTATACATGGAATGAACGTTTTAAGAATAAAGACCAATCAGGTAATTCTTAGTCCTATCTTTGCATATTATTTTTTTTAAGACAAGATTCTTCAAAAAATGTATCGATAGTATTCGTAAAGACGCAATTAATCAATCAAGTTTTGCCTTGTCTGATTTAAAAAATCTAGAAATAAAAATTCCAACAATCGAAGAACAACAAAAGATTGTGTATATCCTTCAATTGTTGGATAAAAAATATCTACAAACACTTCGATAAATTATCATTTATCGGCAAAAATAGAAATAACTTTTGGAAGATACGATGGAAGGCGCTACCGATTCTTTCCAATGCAGATTACGATATCTACAACGAACACCGTGCTGTTGGCGTAACTATCTATGGCAAAAGATAACCTGCAAACAAAATCACCCAATGGTAAAAAATGGATGATAAGCCAAAAAGGTGAAGAAGAATTTGGAGCATAAGAGCTATCATATTTCAATCGTTATTGCAGTCGTTTACGGTCGTTTTTGCGGTCGTTTGCGGTCGTTATAAGTCGTTTTAAGTCGTTTTAAGTCGTTATTCGGCTATTTGAGATCGTTACTTGGGCATAACTCATGTAACCAGCATGTAACTGAGCAACTCGAAATAGCCCTTAAACAGTGCAAAAACCTTTAAAACGGTGCCTGACGCATGTAACTGACCTCAGTTCGGGATAAGAAATAGTGCCTAAAAAAGTTGGTAATCTCCGATATTTTTTGTATCTTTGTAGTTGAAATCCAATTAGTTACAAACATAAAAAGATATCATTATGGAGATTACCAAGG
>ENA-OQER01000442-OQER01000442.1-human-gut-metagenome-genome-assembly--contig:-NODE-442-length-22327-cov-8.697207_pt1 | contig 22327 bp, 29 predicted proteins | sample MGYA00242797_ERZ504639 | MGnify/ENA primary metagenome ERZ504639 (study PRJEB26092, sample SAMD00036306) | human gut metagenome | host: Homo sapiens | study: EMG produced TPA metagenomics assembly of...
GATGGTTCCTATGTTAGCTGCTGGGATTGCATATTCTATTGCAGGAAAACAGGTATGTGCTCTGGTATGGTTGCTGGTGTAATTGCCAAAAGTATTGGAGCTGGCTTTTTAGGTGGTCTTATTGGTGCTATTTTTGCAGGCTATTTGACTAAAACTCTTATGGAAAAAATTCACTTACCAAAAGCAATTCAAACCTTAAAAGGTCTTATTTTAGTTCCTCTTATTTCTGTATTCATCACTGGTATGTTTATGATTTTCATCGTAGGAGAACCAGTTAAATTTTTATTAGATGGATTAACTAATTATTTAAATTCTATGGATTCTTCTAATGGCGTTATTTTTGGTTTAATTATTGGTGCTATGATGGCTTCTGATATGGGTGGTCCTATTAATAAAGCAATCTCCACGTTCTCTATTGCTCTTATGTCCACTGGAGTTTATGCACCTATCGCTGCTTGTATGGTTGCTGGTATGACACCTCCTCTTGGATTAGCATTAGCTACTGTATTATTTAAGAAAAGATTCACTAAAGAAGAACGTGAAGCTGGAAAATCTTGTTGGGTTTTAGGATTATCTTATATTACAGAAGGAGCAATTCCTTTTGCTGTAGCTGACCCAATTCGTGTAATACCAGCCTTAATGTTAGGTTCTGCTGTTGCTGGCGCAATATCTTTAGGAGCTGGTTGCGCATCACTTGCCCCTCATGGTGGAATTTGGATTTTACCAATACCTAATGTTATAACTAATTTACCTATGTATGTATTAGCACTTGTTGCTGGTTCTATTGTTACATGTTTATCTATAGCCTTATTAAAACGTAAAAATAATTACGAAGATTAAAATTATTCAATAAATAAAAGGAGATTATATTATGCTTTATAACATGAAAGAATTATTAACTATTGCTAAAGAAAACAAATTTGCTGTTCCAGCTTTTAATATAGGAAGTCTAGAAATACTCCGTGCTGTTATGGAAGTAGCTGAAGAAACTAATTCACCTGTAATCTTAGAAATCCATCCATTAGAAATAGAATATTTAACTGATCCATTTGTTTTAACAGTAAAAGAATATGCACATAAATCTAAGTTCCTGTTGTTATTCATATGGATCATGGTTCTAACATTTATGACGTTATGCGTTCTATAAAAAATGGATATACATCTGTAATGATTGATGCATCTAATTTACCATATGAAGAAAATGTAGCACTTACTAAACAAGTTGTAGAATTAGCCCATAAAGTAAATGTATCAGTAGAAGCTGAAATTGGTACTATAGGTGCTATGAATTATGAAACAGAAGGCGTTGATAATGTTTTATATACAGATCCTGAACAAGCTAAAGATTTTGTAAAACGCACTGGTATTGACTGCTTAGCTGTTGCTATTGGAACTGCACATGGATTATATCCTAAAAATTTTACACCTAAACTTAATTTGGAATTACTTAAAATTTTAAATAAAGAAGTTAATATTCCTCTTGTACTACATGGTGGTTCTGGCAATCCAGATGAAGAGGTTACTGCTTCTGTAAGCTTAGGTGTTAGTAAAGTAAATATTTCCAGTGATGTAAAAAGTGTTTTCTTTAAAAAATGTCATGAACTTCTAAATGAAAATCCTAATCAATATGAACCTTGCGATTTATTCCCTAAATGTATTGATGAAGCTAAAAAAGTTATTTATCATAAATTAAATGTTTTAAATACAATTGGTAAGGCTAATTTATATAAATAATAAAAAACATTCCTTAAATTTTAATGAATTTAAGGAATGTTTTTATTTTATAACTATTTTTTATATCTCTAAAAAAACTATTATTTTAAACCAGTAATTACGCTAAATGTTTTTTCTTCATCAGGTTGTAACATAAGTAGACTGCCAGCTTTTTTTGCTGCTAAAAATCCTTCTGGTCTACATGTTCCTGGAATGATGCAAGAAGATACTTGCTGTTCTGGTGTGTACATAATCCAACGTGTACCATATTTAAAATCTTTAGTTGAAAATTGTGTTTTAAAACCATAGCCTTCTGGAGAATTAATCTCTACTATAGCTTCATCTGTGTATTTATCAAGTCTATCAGCTAAAAATACTACTTCTGTGTTATATAAATCAGGATTTTCTAATTTAGTCAAAGTTTTCCCTTCAACTTGTGCTTTTTTTATTTCATCAGTATAGTCAAACCATTCTTTTGTAGGTTTTATATGACTAGGAATACTTTCGCGCAATTTAAAAGCTTCATCTGGTATATTAGCTTTGAATTCACCTTTATCCACATAACGATGATTTATATGACACATATATTGTAGTGGCATTTCTACGCTTGTAAGATTTTTTACTTGCATACTGATTTTTATATTTGTAGCATTCGCTTTCAAACTTACACTAGGTCTAGCTAAATATTTAAAACCAAAGCCTTGGCAATATTCATATTCACCGCTAATAATAACTTCATCTTCACTAAATTCAATCCATGTAGCATCTAAATCAGCACAACAAAATTCACCATGCATTGGATGTGTATCTTCACTTGATGGACAACCATTAGCTAAAAGACCTGAATGAAAAGCAAAACAACCATAAGTATCTAACATATTATTCACTTTTCTTGGTCTAGAAAACATATTCTTCATGGTTAAATCAATGCCATCAAATTCAACTCGCCAAATCATCTGTCCCATATAAGGAAGGACAATTATTTTACCACGAGAATTTGTTACTTCTATCGCTTCTACGCCTGAACTATATTTAAATAAATTTACTTTAAATTCATCATTTTCCATGATAGTTTTTGCATTTTCAGCAAAAAAACCACGTTGTAAATATATTTTTGTATTCATAAATTAACCCTCTTTATTTTCAAGTTTCATTTTGTAATAGAAATACCAACCTATATAAGCAAAGCAGAAGAAATTAACAATAAAGGAAAATTGCATAGAGCCTACCATGTCGGATACAAAACCTTGTACTGCTGGCATGAAAGCACCACCGATGATAGACATTACAATTATTGCACCTGCTGTTTCTGTGTATTTTTTCTCTACAGATTTTAATGTTTCAGCATAAATAGTTGCCCAGCAAGGTCCAAGTAAAATACTGATAGCTACTGCTGCATAGATAGCTGTTAAATTTGGAATAAATGCTACATATAAGATTAAAATACAACCAATAATAGAATAAGCTAATAAAACTTATTTACAGAGACTAGTCATCAAGAAATTGGCAATAAATTTACCAACGAAGAAACAAGCAAAGCTAATTACCATGAAATCTGCTGCCATACGTTCATTAATATGAGGCATTAAATCTAAAGCTAAACGAATAGTAAATGACCAAACTGCAACTTGCATACCTACATATAGGAATTGAGCTACAATACCTTTTTTGAATAAGCTATTACCAGAAAGATATTTTAAAGTTTCGCCTAAAGTTACTTTTGGCGTATTCTGATTATTTGCTACTTCTTTTACTTTACATTTTGGATATTTAGTGATTAAAAATAGAATAAAAATAGCTACCAAAATACAAATCATAATTTTATAAGGCTCTAAAGTATGTTGTAACATCTGTAATCTAAATAAATGAATTTGATCTGGAGTCATTTGAGCCATCTGACTTGCTAAACTTTCACCTTCTTGAAAAACTAAATATTTACCAAGTAAAATACCAGATGCTGAACCAATTGGCTGGAATGTTTGGCTAATATTTAAGCGAAGTGTTGCATATTTACGAGGGCCAAGCATAGTACTATAAGTGTTAGAAGCTGTTTCCAAGAAACCAAGACCAATAGCAATGGAGAAAATAGCTACTAAAAACATAGTGTAAGTCGCCATCATAGAAGCTGGGAAAAATAAACTACAACCACCGATATAGAAAATTAAACCAATCATGATTGCTAATTTATATGTAGTTTTGCGAATAACTACAGATGCTGGTATGGAAATTAAGAAATACCCACCATAAAAAGCACTTTGTACTAAAGCACTAGCAAAATCGCTCAAAGTAAAAACTGATTTAAATTGTGTAATCAAAATATCATTCAAACTAGCTGCCGCACCCCAAAGTGCAAATAAACAAGATAATAACATAAATTGAAATATTGGGGTCTTATTCAAATAACCATCATCATACTGAATTAATTTACTGCTTTCTGTCATTTTTAACTCTCCTTCAAATTAATCATAAATCTAAAAAAACTTAACCAAAAAAATAAATTATAAATCTTCCTCCTAGCCATTTTTATTCTTTATTATGCCTAATCACTTTTAATAAAACGTTTTACTAAAAACTATAAAATAAAATATATATCTAAAAATATGATATATATTTCAATAAAACGTTTTACTAAAACTCAAACCAAAATTTACATTCATATAATAACATGTATATTTCACTAAGTCAATATTTTCTAAAAATTTTTATTCTACATTAAATTAAAACAAAGACCCCACATAAATAAAAATGTGAGGTCTCAATATTAAAATATAATATATGCTATCGCTAAGGATAATACTGTAGAAGCTGCCATAGATACTAATCCTGGGATTAAATAACTATGGTTAAAGCCGAAACGACCAATTTTAGTTGTACCTGTACGGTCAAAAGCAACACAACTAATTTGAGCACCACCTGGTATGATGAATACTGCACAAGTTGCTGGAATAAGACCAATTAATACTTCTGCTGGTAATCCTAAGGATACACCAATTGGCATTAAAGCTACGGCTGTTGCTGCTGGACTGTATAATACCATAGAAGTAACAAATAACATTGCACCAAAAAGCATAGGATATTGTATCAATGTTTGAGCAAATACATCTGTAATAAATTTTAAATGTGTAGCAAAAAATGTATCAGTCATCCAAGAAATACCTAAAATACCTACTGCTCCAATAAGACCAGATTTAAATACAGAACCAGAGTCTAATTTATCTCTAGGTACACGACAAACTACCATGATAATAGCACCAGTAGCAAGCATCATGATTTGTAATAAAGTTGGTACAGAAATAGGTTTTCCACCTGGGCCAATATTTGGCAATAAATCAGGGTGAGAAGTCATTCCCACAATAATAGCAATAGCTAATAAGAAAATAACTACAGATACTTTTGCTGATGTAGTAGCATTTTGTGTATCTCTTTCCAAAACATAATCTTCTTGGAATTGACCTGTAGCTACACGACGTTTAAATTCTGGATCATCGGCAAGTTCTGCTCCACGTTTATACACAAATAAACAACCTACTAATACCCCAATTAAACATGCAGGCACTGTAACTGCAAGTAAACTAAGTGGAGTAACACCGATTGGTGCTGTAATCGCAATCATAGCCGCAGCAATCGCACTTGTAGGGCTAGCACAAACTGCCATATTAGATGCAATAACTGACATAGACATAGCACGTTCTGGACGAACTTTTGCATTAATCGCAATTTCTGCAATAACTGGATATACAGAAAAAGCTACATAAGAAGTACCACAAATAACTGTGAAAATATATGATACTAATGGACCTAAAAAAGTAATAGCACTAGGTTTTTTACGAAGAATTTTTTCGGCCATAGATATCATATAATCAAGACCGCCTGCACCTTGTAATAAAGATACACATGTAATAACAGTCATAATGATGAATACTACGCTTGTTGGCATTTCTCCTACTGGAAGACCAAAACCTAAAGTCAAAATAGCAAGACCAAAACCACCTGCTACACCAAGACCAATACCACTAAAGCGTCCACCGATAGCTAAACAGATAACAATAACTGCTAATTCTAACCAAAAGCTAAAAATGAAAATCAACCCCTTTTTTATTTTTAGATGATACTATGTAGGTATTATTTTTACCCAAAACAAAAGTATGCAATTTACTCTTTGAATAAATTGCATACTTTGTTTTATATTATATCATAATTTTTAAAATTTATAAATAACTATATTATTCTTTATTATATTTAGACAAAAACTCTTTTACTTGCTCTTTTGTTGGATATGATATTTGCGTACCTTTTTTTTGTTACACTTAATGCAGCAAAAGCACTAGCTTCTTTCATAGAAAGCATTACATCATTATTTTTTACATAACAACTAGCAAAACATCCAATAAAAGCATCACCTGCGCCTGATGTATCTACAGCATTAACCTTAAAAGATTTTAAATACTGACAATTTTCTTTTGTAACCCACATAGCACCACGAGATCCCATTGTTACTATTACATTTTTTAATCCTTTATTAACTAAATATTCTGCTGCATTTTTTATTTCATCATCAGTATTTACTGGCATATCAGTTAATATAGCTAATTCAGTTTCATTTGGTACAAAAAATTCACACTTACAAGCTTCTTCAATATCTAAATCTTTAGTTGCTGGAGCTGGATTTAATAGAACAGGTATATTATATTTTTTACCAAAATTAATTGCATAATATACAGTTTCTAAATTTATTTCTAATTGTAAAATAATTAAACTACTTTTTTTTAATTCTTCACTTGCTCTATCAATATCAGATGGTAATAAATACTTATTTGCCCCTTTTACAATAATAATTCTATTTTGTCCTGATTCATCAACAAAAATAGGAGCTACTCCACTTGACAAACCTTTTACTTTTTCTACATATTTAGTATCTATTCCTAATTTATCAAAATTTTTAATAGTATTATCCGCAAAAATATCATCACCAACTTTAGTCATCATCAACACATCAGCACCATATTTAGCTGCTGCTACCGCTTGATTTGCTCCTTTACCTCCACATCCTATAGAAAAATTTGGTGCTTCTACAGTTTCTCCTGCTACTGGCATTTTATTTATATAAGATATTAAATCTACCATATTTGAACCAATTACTGCTATTTTCAAAATTCTCACCTCATATTATATAAAAATAATATTTATTTTAAACCTGTTAATACTGAAAATTCTTTTTCTTCATTTGGTTGTACCATTACTAATGTATTAGCTTTCTTTGCAGCTAAAAAACCTTCTGGTCTACAAGTTGCCGGTAAAACAAATGCTGATACTTGTTGATCTCCATTATATAAAATCCATCTAGTTGCACTAGTAAAATCTTTTGTAGAAAATTCTGTTTTAAAACCATATCCTTTTGGAGAATCAATTTCAAAAACAGCTTTTTCTCCATATTTATATATATCATCTGCCATAAAAACTATTTCAGGATCATACATATCTGCTTGTTCTAATTTTGTTAAAGTTTTATTATTCTTTTGCATTTCTTTTATTCTATTATTATATTCAATCCATTTTTTAGTTGGCTTTACATGAGCTGGAATTGTTTCACGTAATTTAAAAGCACTATCCGGAATATTAGATGAAATTTCTCCATTTTCTACATAAGCATAATTCATGTGACACATATATTGCAGTGGCATTTCTATACTTGTAAGATTCTTTACTTTCATATTTATATTAAAACATGTTTCGTCTGCTTTTAATGTAATACTTGGTTGAGCAATATAATGATACCCAAAACCTTGACAATATTCATATTCACTAACTATAGTAACTTCATTATTATTTATTTCAATCCAAACTTTATCCATATCTGCACAAGAAAATTCTCCATGCATAGGATGTGTATCTTCTGGGGAAGGACAACCATTTGATAATAATCCTGAATGAAAAGCAAAACAACCATAAGTATCTACTATACATTTTGCTTTTTTAGGTTTATTAAACATATTCTTCATAGTTAAATCTATGCCATTAAACTTTGCATCCCAAATAATTTGTCCCATATATGGTAATAATGTAATATAACCTTTTTTATTTTCTAATGTTAAACCCTCTATTCCAGAAGGATATTTAAATATTTTAATATTAAAATATTCATTACTTAAAATTACTTTATCTTCACTTGTAAACCATTCTTTATTTAAAAAATTATAGTTTTCATAATACCTTATGTCACTCCTTTAATAATCTTTATTCACTCTTCATTTTTTATAAAAATATCCTCCTACATAAGCAAAACAGAAAAAGTTTACAATAAAGGATAACTGCATTGAACCTAACATATCTGACACTAAACCTTGAATTGCTGGCACACAAGCTGCACCAATAATTGCCATTACCAATATCGCTCCAGCAGTTTCTGTATATTTTTCTTCTACAGATTTTAAAGTTTCAGCATAAATAGTAGCCCAACAAGGTCCCATTAAAATACTCATTGCAACTGCAGCATATACAGCAGTAAAACTTGGTACAAAAGAAATATATAAAATTAACATACAACCAATTACTGAATATGCAACTAATACTTTATTTACTGAAAATTTTGTCATTAGGAAATTAGCTACAAATTTACCAATAAAGAAACAAGCAAAACTCATTACCATAAAATCAGCTGCCATACGTTCATTTATGCTATGATCTAAAGTTAATGCTAATCTAATTGTAAATGACCAAATAGCTACTTGCATACCTACATAAAGAAATTCAGCTAAAATTCCTTTTTTAAATTTACCATTTTTTGATAAATATTTTAATGTTTCATAAATTCCTGTTCTATTTTTCTTAGAAGTATCTACAGTTTTTACTTTACATTTTGGATATTTAGTTAATAAAAATAAGATAAATACAGCTATTAAAACGAAAATCATTACACGATATGGCTCTAATGTGTGTTGTAACATTTCTAAACGAAAAATATGAATCTGTTCTGGTGTCATTGAAGCCATTTGAGCTGATAAACTATCTCCATCTTGGAATACTAAATATTTTCCTAATAAAATACCTGATGCCGCTCCTATAGGATAAAATGTTTGGCTAATATTTAAACGTAATGTTGATTTATCACGTGGTCCTAACATAGTACTATAAGTATTAGAAGCTGTTTCTAAGAAACCCAATCCTATTGCTATTGAAAATACTGCAAATAAAAACATAGTATATGTAGCCATATGTGATGCTGGGAAAAATAAACTACATCCTACAATATAAAATAAAAGTCCACATAAAATTGCTGTCTTATAACTTGTTTTTCTAATAACTATTGATGCTGGTATAGAAATTAAAAAATATCCACCATAAAAAGCACTTTGTACTAATGCACTAGCGAAATCACTTAACGTAAATACTGATTTGAATTGTGTAATTAATATATCGTTTAAACTTGCAGCAGCACCCCATAATGGAAATAAACATGATAACAAAATAAATTGAAAAATTGGTGTTCTGTTTAAATACCCATCGTCATATTGAATCAACTTATTATTCTCATTATTCATAATATTCACCTCGTTATTTATTTTATGAGGTTATCAAGAGAAAAATAACCTCATAAATACCTTATTATCCTTCCACAATTTTTACACCATTACTTGTTCCAATACGAGTAGCTCCTGCCTTTATCATTGCATCAGCATCTTCTCTAGAACGAACTCCGCCAGAAGCCTTTACGCCCATTTGTTCACCTACAGTTTCTCTCATTAATCTAATATCTTTAACAGTAGCACCAGCTGTAGAAAAACCTGTTGATGTTTTTACAAAATCAGCACCTGCTGATTTAGATAATTTACAAGCCATAATTTTTTCTTCATCAGTTAACAAACATGTTTCAATAATAACTTTTGTTAAAGCTTTTGATTTTGCAGCCTCTACTACAGCTCTTATGTCATTTTCTACAGCAATATAATCTTTATCTTTTAACACTCCCACAGGAATAACCATATCTACTTCAGTTGCACCATTTTCGATAGCATTTTTAGTTTCAAATACTTTTACCTCTGTTGGTGTAGCACCTTGTGGAAAACCAATAACTGTACAAACTTTTACATTTGTATCTTTTAACTGCTCAGCTGCATATTTTACCCAAATAGGACTTACACATACAGACATAAAATTATATTTTTTAGCTTCTAAAAGTAATTTATCCAAATCTTTCTTTTGAGCATCTGTTTTTAATAATGTATGATCTATCATTTTTGCATAATCCATTTTAATAATTCTTGTGCTGTATATTGATCTGTAATTAAAATATTAGCAATTTCACCAACTAAAGTTGCTTTTATTGCTGAAATTTTACGTTTACTTCCGGCTACTAAAACACGTTTTTCCTTTTCTTTCAAATCCTCTAGTTTTATTCCTACTGTACGTTCATCTAATTCTTTATCACAAATATTACCCTGAGCATCAATAAATCTTGAACAGATATCACCCACTGCTCTATTTTGTATAATATCTCTATCTTTTTTATCAATATAACCCAATCTAAATAATAAAGCGTCATTTTTTACAGTACCTACTGTAAAAACAGCATATTAGCCTGTCGTCCCAAATCTAAAATCTTTTTAATATGTTTATCTCTTTCAATTAATTCTTTTATCTGTGCAGTATCAAACATTACTGGAAGCGGTAAATATCGTCCTACTGTAGAAAACGCTTCTGAAAATAATTCTACTACTTCGTAAGCGTATGTATTGCTTTGTGAATGACTTATCCCACCCTTTAATTGTACAATCTGCACGCCTTTTAATGCTTTATGTTTTAAATTTAAAGCCATATTATAGATAGTAGTTCCCCAACTTACACCAATAATATCGCCATCTTTAACTATTTCATATAAATAATCCGCTGCTTTCATACTTATGGATTTTTTAATCTCATTTGTCGTATTTAAAGGCGCATAAGCAATCTTTACCACATCTAAATTATATTTCTCACATAAGGCTTCTTCTAAGGAGCTGTTATCTTCTATAGGGTCAGCTATATTTATCTGCACAAAACCTTTTTCTTTTGCATATTGCAACAATCTTGATACTGTAGGTCTTGATAAATTTAATTTATTGGCTATCTGTTGTTGGCTATAATCTGATTTATAATAAAGCTTGGCAACATCAATACTAAGTCTATCCTTATTTTGTTCCATCATTTACACCCCCTTTATATTATATTAAACTGCAAAATTAGCATTTATATCTTAACATATAAAAAATAAAAGAAAAAGCCCACAACCAGAAAGATTGTGAGCTTTGTATTCTCTTTGATAATCGTATGTGATTAACGTTTGGAGAACTGAGATGCTTTACGAGCTTTTTTGAGACCGTATTTACGACGTTCTTTTTCACGTGGGTCACGTGTTAAGAATCCAGCTTTTTTAAGAGCAGGACGAAGTTCAGCATCAAGTTCTAATAAAGCACGGGAAATACCGTGACGAATAGCACCAGCCTGACCGGAAGGGCCACCACCCTGAACGTTAGCGATAACATCATATTTATCAGCTGTTTCAGTTAAGTTAAGAGGCTGTTTAACGATTAAATCTAAAGTTTTAATGCCGAAATATTCATCAATATGACGGCCATTGATTACAACGTTGCCTTCACCTGGAACCAGACGAACTCTAGCAACTGAAGTCTTTCTGCGGCCTGTGCCGTAGTAGGATACTGCCATTATATTGTTCCTCCTTCCAAGTATTATCTAATATTTAATTCCAAAATTTCTGGTTTCTGAGCAGCATGTGGATGTTCTGGGCCAGCATAAACATTAAGTTTTCTGTACATCTGTGCACCTAATTTATTTTTAGGAAGCATACCACGAACAGCTATTTCTACAACTTTCTCAGGCTGTGTTGCGAGCATTTTCTGAGGAGTTGTAAAAGTTGTGCCTCCTGGATATCCAGAATGACGGAAATAAGTTTTATCAGTTAATTTTTTACCGCTGAATACCACTTTATCAGCATTAACTACGATGACAAAATCACCAGTGTCAACATGTGGTGTGAATGTTGGTTTATGTTTACCGCGAAGTACTTTTGCAACTTCAGCAGCTAATCTACCTACTGTCTGGCCTTCTGCATCAACTACGTACCATTTACGTTCAACGTTAGCAGCGTTTGCCATGAATGTTGTTTTCACTTGTATATCCCTCCCTGTACAATTTTCAACTATTTAATATTGAATCTTTTTTCTCAATAGATGTCCTTTGCACGGTTCCGGGGCTAGTGGAAGCCGTCATCGAACGTCATACGAAGATATTTTAAAGTAAATGACTTCTAAAGTCAAGTATTTTCTTAAATAAATTTTACAATATTTTTATTGCAGTTTAATAAAAGTCTTACAACTTTGCACTTAAAGCTATATAATGTTCTAATTTTTTTATATAGCTTTGAGCCAATTTACTTAAATGATTATATTTATTATAAATATAGCCCACACAGATTTTTTCATCACTATCAAGTGGAATGGCAATTATATTTGTACCATTTAAATCTTCACTCAATACACCTGTAGATATCGTATAGCCATTTAAGCCTATAGCTAAGTTAAATAAAGTCGCTCTATCACTAACATAAATATTTTTACGATGAGATATTGTTGAATGTATCTCTTCGGCAAAATAAAAAGAATTATAAATTCCCTGCTCAAAAGAAAGACATGGATATGGTTCTAAATCTGCAAAAGTTACAATATCTTTATTAGCCAATGGATGCTTTGCTGATAAAAATACATGAGGATTAGCCGTAAATAATTCTTTAAAACATAAATCATTTTCCTGGAGTATTTTACGTATTACTTGTTCATTAAATTTACTCAAATACAATACACCAATCTCACTACGCATATTTTTTACATCATCAATGATTTCATGTGTTTTCGTTTCTCTCAACGTAAAATCATATTCATCTTGAGCATATTCTTTAATTAAATTTACAAAAGCATTCACAGAAAAAGCATAATGTTGTGTAGATACAGCTAACAATCTTCGTGCTGGCTTATCTTTATGATAACGCTGTTCTAATAATTCAGTTTGCTCAATAATCTGTCTTGCATAACCTAAAAATTCCTGTCCACTAGAAGATAAAGTTACACCTTTATTAGTGCGAATGAAAATCTCAATACCCAACTCTTTCTCTAATTCTTTAACTGCATTCGATAAACTAGGTTGAGAAACAAATAATTTTTGAGCTGCTAAATTCATTGAACCACAATTTACAATTTCTATAATGTATTTTAATTGTTGTAAGTCATACTCTTCCTTTACTCCTATTTTTTAATTATTAACGCACTTTCGGCAAACTCAATGGTAGTAAATACCTATCATACGCAAGAAAAATACTACAAAAAAGGATATAGGTGATGCTAAATACCAATAATCATCACCTATAATTGCTATAAGGTAAAATACTATTCCTCCAATTATAGATGGCAATGCATATATTTCTTCTTGCAATACTGAAGGTATTCTTTGCGCTAATACATCACGAATAATACCGCCACCTACAGCTGTTATCAATCCCAATATAATCGCAAATAATGGATATTCAGGATAAGCATTAAAGCCTATTGTAGTCCCTGTAACTGTAAATGAAGCTAACCCTAAAGTATCTGCTAATAAATATATTTTACGAAGTTTTCTTCTTGACATATATCGTAAAATTTGGTTGCGATAAATAAAAAAGATAATAAAAGTAATGACTGTTGTAAGCACTATATATAACGAAGTCTTAAAAGAATTTGGAGGAATGTTTCCCACCAAAACATCACGAATAATACCGCCACCAATAGCTGTGCTTAAAGCCAATACCAATATACCGAAAATATCCATACGTCTTGATATTCCTACTAAAGCACCTGAAATAGCAAAAGCAATTGTTCCTGCAATCTCAAAAAAAGTCCATAAAAAAATCATAACTCTCCACCTTTCTAAAAAGATTTCCAACTAATATTAATTTCTGCATACATTATACAATAATAAATTAATTTAGCAAATTAAACCCAACTATCCTAAAAATATCATTCTAATATATAATATCTATATACATATTTTTATTCAAAGGAGGTTCTATTATGCCAATTTATCAATTAAAAATTCGTCAATTATTTCTTGCTTTACTTACTTTTTGTTTTATTTTTATACCAAATTCTGCATGGGCTATACAAAAAGATATCATCATCTTATATACCAATGACGTTCACTGTGGTATCGAAGATAATCTAGGATATACTAAATTAGCTCAATACAAAGAAGATTTACAACAAGATACACCATATATTACTTTAGTCGACGCAGGTGATGCCATTCAAGGGGCTCCTATCGGCAAATTATCCACTGGCGAAGCTATCATCAACATCATGAATGAAATAGGTTATGATTTTGCTATTCCTGGCAATCATGAATTTGATTATGGTATGGATAGATTTCTCACTTTAAACGACAAATTATCTTGCGGTTATTATAGTTCTAATTTAGTAAATACAATTACAGGAAAAAATTTATTGCCAGCTTACAAAATTTTCCAATTCGATGATAAAAAAATAGCTTTAATCGGTGTTACAACGCCTGAAACACTCAATTCTTCTACACCTGCTTATTTTCAAGACGATAAGGGAAATTTTATTTATTCCTTTAATGAAGACGCTACTGGCAAAAAATTATATACTAATATCCAAAATACTGTAGATACAGTGCAAAAACTAGACGTAGATTATGTCTTTTTAGTAGCTCATCTAGGCATGAATGGTATCACACCTCGCTGGAGTAGCCTTGCTGTAGCTCAAAATACACAAGGTATTGACGCTATCATTGATGGTCATTCTCATGAAGTTATTCCTACTTTTATAGCTAAAAATAAACAAGGAAAAAATGTTCTCATCACTCAAACAGGCACCAAACTTCAAAATATTGGTAAATTGACCATCACACCACAAGGTAAAATCTCCACTGAATTAATCAATGATTTAACAAAAACCAATCAAAAAACTACCGACTTAATCAATGAAGAAAAGAATAAATATGCACCTTTGCTCAATCAAATAATCGGAACAAATACAGTAAAACTCACCACTAACGATCCTAATACTAATATACGCTTAATCAGAAATGGCGAAACAAATCTTGGCGATTTTGTAACTGATGCTTATAGAATAGTTTTAAATACTGATGTAGCAATCTGCAATGGTGGAGCAATCCGCAATGAATTACCTATGGGCGATTTTTCCTATAATGATATTTTGACAACGTTTCCATTTGGCAATATGTGTGTAGTCCTAGAAATCACAGGACAACAACTATTAGACGCTTTAGAAATGGGAGCTATCCGCTATCCTGAAGAATTTGGTGGATTTATGCAAATCTCTGGTGCTACTTATACGATTAATAGTAAAATCCCATCATCTGTAATAACTGATGAAAAAGATAATTTCATAAAAGTAGATGGCGCTTATCGTGTTCAAGACGTAAGAATAAATGGTAAAGATTTAGATTTAAATAAAAAATATACCATTGGTGGAACTTCTTATATCTTGAAATTCGGTGGCAATGGTATGACAATGTTCAAAGACAGCCTATACTTCAAAATGAAGAACTATCCGAAACAGATGTAATCATCGAATACATTCAAAATTATCTTAATGCCACTATCGGTAATGAATATACCAATCCATATGGTCAAAATCGCATAACAATCATCAAATAAGAAAAGCAGGTATTATTTACCTGCTTTTACATTTCATTATACGCTTTTTCTATTAAACTTTTAGCCTTTTCAAAACTTTGTTCATCTTTAATAATTATTTCTAAATCACCAGTTCCATAATGCCCTATATTTCTCATATCCCTGGTAAATCCTTCTTCTAATTTAATCTTATCAGGATTTAATTTTAAATAAATGGCAACATATTTATTATAAAGTTCAATACATGCCATATTTTGAACTTTTTTTATATGCCAAATAATATTTTAATTGGTTAGACTCTATATCATCACCTAGAGATTCTATATAATTACAAATAGAATCATATAATATATTTATTTTTTCTGGAACAGTTTTTAATTTTTCTACATAAGTTTTATAATTATTATTTTTCCTACTAATCAAATCTTTTTGATGAACAATATTTTCTACTTTTGGTGAATTTAAATGCTCAAATAAAATCAAATCATTACTATATTTCTTATACTTTACTAATTTTATATTTTTTTGCATTTGATTAATAGCATGTATATCGTATCGTGTAAAATTACTCGCAATACAAATAACACATGCTGCAGACCAATCAATATTTTTTACATATTCATAACCATATTTTTCGGCAACTAACATATGAAAAGCATCTTTATGGTCTAAAAGCCAATCTAAGTAAAACAATCCTTGATTTATAATATTTTCATTACTACTACGCTTATACTCTACAATTACAGGACAATTATTTTCATCAATTCCTATGCTATCCATTCTTCCATTAGTTATAACATATTCGCTTTTTAAAAATCGAACACCAAAGAATTTTTCCATATTATCTTCTATTAAATTTTGCAATTCTTTTTCTAATAAAACTTCTGACGGTATCAATTGTTTTACATCATTCTTTATACTAAATAACTTTATTTCTGACATTATACTCACCTACAAAATATTATCAAATCATCTCTAATTATACCAATATTTATTAATATAAAACATTAAATCATTTATGAAAAAAAACTATATGTATATTAAATAAACCATTATAAAAGGCTTGACTTAATAATTTTATTAACTATTAAATCAAGCCTTTTTCTTAATATATTAATTTAAAAATTAATGTTGAACTATTCCATAATCTTTATAGCCGAACCAATTGCTATTTTCGTCCCAGAAGAATGATATTCTTGTGCTTTTGGATGTAGGGACATCACTCTATATGCTAAAATAAGTTCTCCATTTTCTACATATATATTTGCTTCAGCATATTTTCCTAAAGGATTATAATAATTTATTGGATTTACATATAGTTGCCATGCCTCTTTTTGTTCATCATAACCCATCAAAAGCGACAAATCTGAATCCCCCATACTATTTATACTTCCCGATATAATATAAGCATATTTTCCTGTTTCTGTATCATATACTTGCTTTACTCTTACATATTTTACATTTGGTATTTTGGCTGCATAATAGGTTCTCCATCTTTACCTACAATTAAATATCTTTCATTATCTTTTGTTAAGAATGCAATTTGAATGGTATTATTATTTTCTGGAAAACTAAATTCTATGCCATTGCCTTCTACTTTTCCATATTTATCTGCGGAAACAGAAAATGAGCTTGCATATGTTACTCCGACAAAGGCTAACATCAAGCCACAAACTAATAAACAAATACGTATAAATTTCATGATTATGCCTCCCTTATAATTTATAATTTCTGCTTTTACTATACTATATATCTCTAAAAAATCCTTATCCTCAAAGGACAATTTATATATTTTTTTATACTATTATGTACTAAATAAATATTATTAGTCCTGCTTTATTCTCAAAACAAAACCACTATTTAAATATTAAAATAGTGGTTTTATCTTTCATTTATCCAACTCTAACATAATCTGCTGAATATCCTGTAGATACATTATTTAACATCATATAATTAGGATTGTTATTGTCAAAAGTTAAAGTATTTATACTACGTCCACCATTTATACTAATAGTAACAACTGTATAATTGCCATCATTGGATACACTTCTTACACTATATGGAGCTTTGCCAAAATCTCTATCCGTTATACTCATTATACTGCCATCTCTACCTTGCCATGTTCCTTCAATTAATTCATATCCACGAGAAATATTTTCTTGATAAGCATAAGCTGGTTGCATAGGTATTATTGCTTCACAAAATATTACCGAAAATGCACATAAACCTATTAAACAAAATTTTTTCAATATGTTCATTTTTATTCCTCCTTTATCAACTATTATGCTACTAAAAATATTAAAACTCCATAATCCTTAAAGATGAAAAATTTCACTGCTAGAAATAAAAAAAACCACCGCATAAAACGGTGGTTAATTTTTTATCTCATATTGATGAATTGTAAATCAATACCAAAATCGCCAGCTTTTAAAGTCTGTATAACTGCTTGCAAATCATCTTTTTTCGCACCAGAAACACGAACTTGTTCACCTTGCATTTGTGTATTAACTTTTAATTTTGTAGCTTTTATCGCAGCGATAATTTTCTTTGCATTTTCTTTAGAAATACCCTGTTTAATAGTGAGCATTTGACGAACAGAACCTTTTGCTGCATCTTCGATTTTGCCAAGTTCTAAAGAACGTAAAGATAATCCTCTTTTTGCCATGCGTGCACGTAAAATATCAATGATAGCATTTAATTTATAATCATCTTCTGCTGCAATTTTAATTGCTTTATCTTCTAATTCAATGCTTGCAATACTACCACGGAAATCATAACGCTGAGAAATTTCTTTTTCTGTTTGGTTAACAGCATTGCTCATTTCTTGCATATCAACTTGAGATACAATGTCGAATGAACTATCTTTTGCCATTTATATCACTCCATTTTTAAAATTCGTGCTTATATTTTATCATATCGCCAAATATAAAAAAAGGCTTTAAAGACTAACTTTAAAACCTTCTTTTTTCACTATTACTTTTAATAAATTCATTATTATTATTTACAATTATAGATTACCAAATATCACGATTAAATATGTTTATATATTTTCTCTACCAATGAAAAAATCAACCTATTTAGTTCATGGGAATTTACTCTTTTTAGTAGCATAATAATTCTATAATAAGTATTTTTATAAAAAATTTATCCATTATTTAAATTTATTTTATAAAAAGGAGTTTTTTATATGTATAAATTCTGTACTCATTGTGGAGCTAAAATGCCTAATGAAAATGCTTTTTGCACTAATTGCGGAGCTAAATTTTCACAAATTCCTACCCCACAACAAAATATGGCTCCAACAAATATCAATTATAATACTTCAAATTCTAATACTATGCCACCTTATATGCATAATCAACAAACTCAACAAATTAATAATATGCCAAATCCTAATAATATGCAAATGGCTTCACAAGAATTTGCTATTGGTCAACAATACATGGATATAAACAATCCTCAACATAATTATATTAAAGCAATCAATCACTTTCAAAAATCTTCTTTACTCGGCAATCAAAATGCTAAATTTTATATGCTATGGCTTATTTGTATCAGCTATGGATATATTAAAACAAAGTGCGCCTCTACAAAATAATCCTTCGCCATCTGTTAATAATTTTTCTCCTCAAGCACCATTTTTCCCTCAAAATCCTAATAATCATGGCAATCAACAATTTGCTTCTAATCCAAATAATCAAACCAATCAAAATAATGACAATAGCACTTTAAAAAATGTAGGTAAATACGCAGCAGCTGCCGCTGTTGGTGCTGTAGCTAGTTCTATGCTCCATTCTGCTTCTACAGCTAGTGCTGCACCACATAATACGGATACAAGTCCTCTTTCTGACCTCAATGCACCAATTGATCCTACAGATACAATCAATCAAACAGTGGATTCTGCCAATGACTATATCCAAACACCAGAAGAATTTGTTACTAATGTAGTTGACCCACTAAGCACAGCTAGTGAACAAATAACGCCTGCTAATACAAGTGATGATGGTACAAACCATATTTCTAATCTGGATAATAACTCAGAACTTACTGCAACAGAACAAATTGAACCTTCAGCAGATGCTGATATTTCTTCTGATAGTGGTGAAGAAGATTCCAGTATTTCCGATAGCGTAGGCAGTCTTTTTGATGATTTATTCGGCGAATAATTATAAATTTTAAAGGAGTTTTAATATGAATAAACAATTAAAATCCCCAAGACTAATAATATTAGTAATGATATTATCTTTAATGAGTGTATTAGTTGCAGGTTGTGGTGATGATAAATATGTACAATCTGTAAAAAATGGAACAATGTATATGGCTCCTAATGCACCTGTAGGCAAAGCTTTTGATCAATTCTTCAAAAATGGCAAATGGAAATCTTTCGTTTCCGATAAAAATGATCGTATTGTAGAATTTACAGGCGAATGTAATTGGAATAATAGACCTGCAAAATTAACTGCTCAATTTAAATTATATAAAGATAATAGTTTTGAACTAGCATATTTAGATATAAATGGCAATCCTACAACTGTTTTAGACGGACTAGATATCATGCAAAAAATTCTGCACCAATATAGAGCAAAATAAAATATAAATATTGTAGGTGTAAACAATGGAAAGTGTATTAAAATCATTATTTAAACGTGAATTAAAAGCTATTTTAGCACCTTATTCTGATATTATTTGTGCATTATTTATCATAGCGATTATTGGTTATATCATCTATTATCTTTATAATAAATTTAATGAAAACAAAACTAAAAACAATGTTAATTCTATTGTAAATAATTCTTTAAAATGCCCTAATTGTGGTCTAGAAATATCACCAGAAGATAGATTTTGTCTAAAATGTGGAATAGCTTTAACACCCCAAACAGTAAATCCATCACCATCAGAAAAAACCTTTTTAGATACATTACTTCAAATTCTAAAATATACTATTATATATGCTCTCATTGGTTTTGCGATTTTATTTATTTTACTTATTCTCATTGGTGTTATGGCAGAATAAACTATTTTTTATAATTAACATAAAAAATAACATTCCCACCACCTCATTACTAAATATAATAACTTTTTAAAACGTCCATATTCAAGCCCTCAAATTTATTTTCAGTCTAATAACGATACGATTTTCAAAACACTACTTTTAAAACCTCATATATTGAAAACAATAATATTTAAAAGTAAAATTATTTTAATTAGCCTTATATTATAAATAATGATTATTATAAGAGGTGATTTATAATGTTTATAGTTGGATTTGTACTATTTATTATAGCTATTGAAATACTTTTTCCTGATTCCAACTAGGAATATTGATAAAAAATCAAAAGTAGTATATTACCATAATATCAAAGAATAAATCTTCGTAAAGCTATAACAATTTGAGTTTTAACTCTTTTTGTTATAGCTTCTTTATTTCTACTTATAAAGAAAAATTAAATCCATTTTTACTTCTAAATCTTTAAAAATTTTATTATAACCTATATATTTTTTCTTTTATAATTGACTTTATCTTTCCTGCCATAACCTCTTATTATTCAATAGAATTATTTAAAAGTTATATACTCAAATTTAGACAGCAAAAAAGGCTTTACGGAAAACCCGTAAAGCTTGAATTTACTAGTGGTGCCGAGGCGGACTCGAACCGGCACGTAGGGACTACGCTTGATTTTGAGTTCTCTATTGAAAATTTTATTACCTATTAATAATTTACATAATACATTATAAAGGCTTATCATTATTGAATTTATCACATTTTATTTTTTAATTCATTCCTAGTCATTTTTTATAGTTTTAGGGAGTCTGTTATCAAAATGTTATCAAAATGCTTAATCAATAAAAAGAATTATCCATACTAAACTCTTTAATAACCACAATAAAAAACTATGCGATATATTTTTTATTATCAACATTCAAAACAATTCTATTATTAGACTTAGACTATTATTATGATACATCTCTTATAATTTTTCTTATATCTTTTAAATAATTATTCAATTCTCTATAAACTATCTTAGAAACTAATGCAAAATATTTATCATAAATCTCTAGTTTAGTTTTAGAACAATTCTCTTGCAATAAACCTTCATATCTAATAAATACTTCAATTAAAACTTCAACAACAGCATTATCTATTTCTTCTATATCTTTATTAAACTCATTATATATAGTTTTCAAAGTCAATTTATTAATATTTTAGAAGATATTCCACTATGTGTATATTTTAGACCTTCTACAAAAAAAGAATCACTTTTCTTAAGCTTAAGATTATAAATTAACCATATTAGAATAAAAATATCATATAAATACTTTCTCCATATATTATATATATCATCATCCTTATATAAATCTTTATTCTCATGTAAATAGTTGCTTATATTTGAAAAATCTTCATAATCTATATTATAAATATTACTATTACTATATATCTTTTTCATGAAATAATAACCGTATGCTTTTTCAATTATACAAAATATCCTTTTCAGCTTCTTTTTTTTTATTTTTCTCACTTGTATCTTCAGGATATAAAAATGATAAAGTCCAATCCCTATCTTCTTTTTTCATATTAGACAAAAAATCTTGTAATATATCATTTTCGTTTATTTTAAATTTTCCTATATAATTATTAATGATATATCTTAATTTTTCAAAAGATGGATTGTATAATGAAGTGCGACACCTAGAAAAATAAAAAACTCATTATGAATTTTCGTGTAAAATAAAGTTACCACACAAAACCTACACGAAAGGAAAATTCATAATGAGCTATCATCATATTACCATATCTGAACGTATTCGTATAGAGGTTCTTTCTATTTTAGGTTATTCTACTCGTTTTATTGCTAAATTTTTGCATCGCCATCATTCTACTATTGCTCGAGAATTATCTCGTAATAAAATTAA
>ENA-OQER01000443-OQER01000443.1-human-gut-metagenome-genome-assembly--contig:-NODE-443-length-22322-cov-2.506781_pt1 | contig 22322 bp, 33 predicted proteins | sample MGYA00242797_ERZ504639 | MGnify/ENA primary metagenome ERZ504639 (study PRJEB26092, sample SAMD00036306) | human gut metagenome | host: Homo sapiens | study: EMG produced TPA metagenomics assembly of...
TGGAATCGATGACGCCATTCTCTTTCAAGATACGGATGGCATGATTGATGGACTGCTGCAACTCAGCATGATCCTTAGCCACACAGATGGCGAAAGAGGACGCATCGAAGGTTTCGGGCAGGATACGTCGTAGGGTTCGGCGTTCATGCTCTGATCCTTGCCCTGTGCAATAAAGTCCTTCCAGTGGATCACATTGGACTTGTAGCGGTTCTTATCGGGGTTGGTCAGCTTGTAGCCGACGGCCAGATGCAGCGGCAGAGAGTCTGCGGGGCTGATGACCAGAACGCGCTCCACATTGGTGCGCTTTTCTGCCTTGTGGCAGCGCTCATAGGTCACATTCAGGCAGATCAGCAGGCGGGAATCCACCTCCTCGATGTACTCGTGGATGCCCTCAACGCTGTAGCGCGGGTCCACCAGATTCAGCGTTGCGCCGATCATATCGACAGCGTAGAAGGCATAGATCACCTCGGGGGTCATCACGCTGACAACGGTGATGATGTCGCCCTTCTTCACGCCGAGAGCACGGAAGGCGGCCGCGGTTTTCTTGACATTCACAAAGAGGTCTGCAAAGGTGAATTTGCGGCCATAATACTCCAGAGCGGTCTCGCTCAGATGGTTCTTGTTCTGATGGCAGAGATACTCAAAGGCGCTGCACTTGGGCAGGGGCATGTCGATGTATTTCTGGTCATAGTACTTCAGCCAGGGCTTCGCAGTGGACGCATAGAGCGGTTCACGCTGTTCAGTAGTCATAGAATAAAGTCCTCTTTTCTTTCTTCTTCTTTTCATTGCTAAAAGCCGACAGCTTTTGCAAGAAAGATGAAAGCCGCCGGTCAGAACACGCTAATAACTCAAAAATCAGAATCGATGATGCAGATTCTATTGTAGTGGAGCTGCCGGAGAATGTCAAGAAATAAACTTTGAATGTTGCGTAAAAGTGCCGTAAAACAACGGTTCCTCCCGAAATGTCGGGGGTCAGCGCGGCAGCCACTGTTCGGCTTCGGCAGCGCTGCACAGTACAAAATGCTCAGGCCGCAGTTCGCGCCACTGGGGGGCCTCTCTGGAGTAGTCGTGCATGGCGGGGTCGTACACCAGCAGCTTTTTCTGCCGCTCCCGGCGGGGGTCCGGCATGGGAATGGCGGAAAGCAGGCTGCGGGTATAGGGGTGGATGGCGTGGGCTGTCAACTCTTCAGCTTCGGCCAGCTCCACGATGCGGCCCTTGTGGATGACGGCGATGCGGTCGGAGATGTAGCGCATCACGGAAAGATCGTGGGCGATGACAGGTAGGTGATGCCGCGTTCCTTCTGCAGGCAGCGCAGCAGGTTCAGCACCTGTGCACGGATGGACATATCCAGTGCGCTGATGGCTCATCGGCAACGATGAACTCCGGCTCCACGATCAGGGCCCGGGCAATGCCGATGCGCTGGCGCTGTCCGCCGGAAAATTCGTGCGGGAAGCGGGAGGCAAATTCCGGCAGCAGACCCACGTCCAGCAGAGCCTGACGCACCTTTTCCTCCTGCTGGGCGGTGGAAAGATCAGGCCGGACGTTCTGCAGGCCTTCGCCCACGATATAGCTCACCTTGGCGCGCTCGTTCAGCGAGGACTGCGGGTCCTGAAAGATCATCTGGATCTCTTTGATGATCTGCCTGTCCAGCTGGCGGGAAATTCTGCCGTTGATCTTCTGGCCCTTATAGAGGATCTCACCGCCGGAGGTGGGCAGAATGCGCAGGATGCGCGGCCAATGGTAGTTTTGCCGCTGCCGCTTTCGCCTACAAGGCCGAAGGTCTCGCCCTTATAAATTTTAAAGTTGGCATCCTGCACAGCTTCATATGCTTTTTTGCCGGAGCCGTAGGTTACGTTCAGGTGGTTCACTTCCAAAAGAACTTCGCGTTCATTTTCCATCTTACAGCCCCTCCTCTCGCAGCATTTTTACCGCAGCAGGCGGCTCGATCTTGGGTGCCCGGGGGTCCAGCAGCCATGTTTTGGCCTTGTGGGTGGGCGTTACCTCAAAGTAAGGCGGGCGCTTGACAAAATCGATCTTCAGCGCCTGCGGGTTGCGGGGCGCAAAAGCATCGCCGCGAATTTCCGCAAACAGGTTTGGCGGTGTGCCCACGATGTTGAACAGGTCCTCGCCCTTCACGCCCATCTGCGGCATACTGGAAAGCAGCGCCCATGTGTAGGGGTGGCGGGGATCGTAATAAATTTCGTCAGCAGTGCCGATTTCCACAATGTCGCCTGCGTACATCACAGCCACGCGGTCTGCAATGTTTGCCACAACGCCCAGATCGTGGGTGATCATGACGATGGTCAGATCGTACTTGAACCGCATTTCCTTCAAAAGCTGCAAAATCTGGGCTTGAATGGTCACGTCCAGTGCGGTGGTAGGTTCGTCGCAGATCAGGATCTTGGGGCTGCAGGCCACCGCAATGGCAATGACCACACGCTGGCGCATGCCGCCGGAGAACTCGTGCGGGTACTGCTTAAAGCGCTTTTCGGGGTCGGTGATGCCCACATCCCGCAGGTATTCCAGTGCTTTTTCCTTGGCGGCAGCACCCTTTAAGCCTGATGCAGGGCAACGGCTTCCATGATCTGTGCCCCGATGGTCTTCAGCGGGTTCAGGCTGGTCATGGGGTCCTGCATGACCATGGCAATCTCGCGGCCGCGTACCCGCAGCCAGTCCTTTTCGGTTCTGAGGTCAGAAAGGCGCAGCGGCTTGCCGTCCGCCATGCCGTAGTAATCAATGGTGCCGCTGGTAATGGAGCCGTTGGCATCCAGCAGGCCCATGAAGCTCTTGGTAAAAACGCTCTTGCCGGAGCCACTCTCGCCTACGATGGCAAGCACCTCTCCCTGATAGAGGTCAAGATCGATGCCACGGATGGCGTGCAGCACTTTTCCACGCAGGTTGAACTGGATGTTGACATCTTTTGCGGAGAGAATGAGCTGGTTGTGTTCCATGATACCCCCTCCTTACTGCAGATGGTTCTTCGGGTCGGCGGCGTCCGAGAAGCGTTGCCGATCAGATAGAACGCAATGGTAACAAAGCTCAGGATGAGGGTGGGGTACAGCAGCTGGTAGCGCAGCCCGCCCTGCATCATCACCTTGCGGCCATCATTGACCAGGTTGCCCAGCGAAGGCGTCTCCACCGAAAGCCCAAGGCCGATGTAGGTGATGAACACCTCGTTGCCGATGGCTTCCGGGATGGTGAGGGCCATGCGAAGCATGATGACCGAGACGAGGTAGGGCAGCAGGTTGCGCAGCACGATGCGGATGGTGGGCGTGCCGATGCAGCGGGAAGCCACATTATAATCCCGGTCGCGGATGATGAGGATCTGGTTGCGGATGAAGCGTGCCATTTCTATCCAGCCTTGATGGCCATGCCAAGACCATGGTCCAGATGCTGGGGGTGGCTACATAGGAAATGAGGATCAGCACGATGGCGGTGGGAATGTTATCGAAGATGTTGTACAACTCGGTGAACACAAAGTCCAGCCCGCGCACATAGCCCCACAGCACACCGGCGGTAATGCCCACCACAGCTTCGATGAGGGCCACGAAGAAGGCGATAGTCAGACTGGTGCGTGCACCGGCCCAGATGCGTGCCCACAGGTCCTGACCGATGGAGTTGGAACCCCAGATAAAGCCGTCCTGCCCGGGGGCGATGTTGCGGTACTGGATGCCGGTCACGGGGTCCACGGCGCACAGGTTCGGGTCTGCCTGACCGGGCAGGTGGGGCTGGATGAAGGCAAAGGCAACCACGACCACCAGCGCGATCAGCAGGGCCACGGCGAACTTGTTCTTGAAAAAGGCACGGAAGGTGCTGCCCCAGTAGCTGTAGTTGGAGCTGGCGGTGGCTTCGGCCTGTTCCTCACTGAACCGGCGGGGGTGAACAGCTCATCCTCCGGCAGATTTTCCCAGCCGGTGCGGCGCTGTGCCTGAGCAGCATTCAGCTGATCCTCCAGCTGCTTCGATTTTTCGCGTTTCAGAAAAGAGAGCATCAGCGTCCACCTTCTTTCTTGCCAAAGTTGATGCGGGGGTCAATGAGCACCATGAGCACATCGCCCAAAATCAGGCCGATGATGCCCACGCAGGCGTACAGTAACACGATGCCCTGCACCATAGTGTTGTCGTGGCGCTGCACACAGGTGACCAGCAGGCCGCCCATGCCCGGGATGCTGTACAGGCTTTCGATGTAGATGGAGCCGACGACGGTGTTCAGGAATGCGGAGGGAATGTACTGCACCAGCGGCACCATGGCGTTGCGGAATACGTGGTGCAGGGCGATATTGTTCTCGCTCACGCCCTTGGCGCGGGCCAGCTTGACGTAGTCCTTGTTGCTCTCGTCCACCATATAGCGGCGCAGCACATGGCGTAGAACGCAAGGTTTGCAAGGCTCATGCTGCACACCGGCAGCACCCAATAGCGCCAGTTGGCGGCATCGAACAGCAGGCCCACGCCCATGGCGGTGGTGCCGTACATCTGGATATACAAAAAGTACACTGCCGCAGGCACCGCCTGAATGAGCACGATGAATGCCGTGCCCAGCTTATCCGGCCAGCGGCCCTTATAACGGCCCATGACAAGGCCCAGCGGGACGCCCAGCACAAGGCTCAGCAGCATGGCCAGCACACCCATTTCGATGGAAATGGGCAGCTTCTGGCAAGGATCTTGGTCACGGGAGCGTTGAGCTTGTAAATGTGGCTCACGCCCAGATCACCGTGCAGCGCATCCCGCCAGAAATGGCCGATCTGCACCGGCAGCGGGTCCAGCAGGCCCATGGACTGCAGCCCGGCCTGGATCTGTGCCTCGGTCATTTTTTCGTAGTTTGCAAAGTAGCCTTCCACCGGCATGAGCCGCAGCAGGCAGAACACCAGCGTCACAATGACGAACAGGGTCAGAATGGAGCGTCCGATGCGTTTTGCGAGATATTGCACCATAGCCGTGCACCTCTCTTTTCTTTGTTAATACAGATAAGTATAGAATAACGCAAAATCTTACGTTTGGAAAGTGATTTGTGAGTTTTTGCGGGAAAAATGAGGAGCAAACAAAAAATCCCTCAGTCTTTGCTACGCAAAGCCAGCTCCCTCGGGGAGGGAGCCCTTGGCATGACGGGAAAGTTTCCGGTTTCGCCAGAGGCCCATCCCAGAGGGGGCTGTCTGCGCAGCAGACTGGGGGAGTTTCCGATTCAGTTTTTACCGGGCGTCGCGGTTCTGGTTGTACTCCTCCATGGAAACGTAATGGTCGAGGATGTGCACACCCTTCAGACGGTTGGTGGAAAGGCCTGTGGGCGCGTACTGGCCCTCCCACAGGTTCAGGCGGGTGGCAATGTAGGGCGGCACCGGCATCCCCAGCGGGATGACCAGTGCGTTCTCAATGAGGAAGGCTTCGGCATCCGCAAAGGCTTCGTACCGGCGTCCAGATCCTCGGTGATGGTCTTGGCGTTCTCCACCATGGACATGTACTGCATCACGAGGTCGGCGGTCTCGCCGGTCACGATGCCGTCCTCCACGCCGGTGCGCAGGAAGCTGTAGCAGGTGCCGCGGTCGCCGGCTTCCTGATAGAAGGGGTACACCTCGGTCTCGGGGTCGGAGTAATCGGCACCCCAGTAGTAGGACATCAGCTGGTAGGCACCCACCCGGCGCACTGCGTTCAGGAAGTTGTCGGACGGACCCTGGGTGATGATGATGCTGATGAAGTCGAAGCCGTCGTTCAGCACGGCTTCCACCTGCTGCTTGAACACCTGACACTGCTTGTCCCAGTCCACCACAGCGGGGTTGTACGGATACTGGATCTTGATGGGGAAGGTGACACCGGCGGCGGTCAGCTCTTCCACGGCGGCATCACGGTACTCTTTGGCCTTGGCTTCGTCAAAGAAGTCGGAGAGGTTTGCAAGGCCGCCGCACTCAGTATAATCCACGCCTTTGCTGTTGGCACAGAAGGACGGCGGAGTGATGGTGTGCAGCTTGTAGTTATCGTAGCCTTCCGGCGCGGTGACGGCCAGCGTGACGGAGGGATTGATGGCATACAGGAAAGCCCTGCGGAAGTTGGTGGAGTTGATGGCCTTGGCCCAATTGTCCGGCTCGTACTGGGCATCCACGCCGGTCACGGTCCAGTTTGAGAACTCGTGGCGGTAGGGCAGGAAATTGAAGATGTAGAAGTAGCTCTTGCCGGTTTCCGGGCGCTCCATGGAAACCATGTCCTTGGTGGTGTCGTCGGCCAGCCAGCTGTCCAGAATGTCGGAGCTGATGGTAGCCTGATCGATCTCGCCGCGCTTGACCATCTCCGGGCCGCTGATCAGCTCTTCCTGATTGTAGATGTAGCGCACCGTGTCGATGTAAACGCTGTCGGCATCGTAGTTCTCGGGGTTTTTCTTCATCACCCAGTTTTCCAGCGGGGTGTACTCGGCCAGATAGAACGCGCCGCAGCTGCAGGCGGTCTCGGCACTGGTGCAGAACTGGTCGGCAAACTCCTCCAGCAGCGGGCCGTAGGCAGGCTCGTAGGGACATAGCTCAGCAGGCTGAGGAAGCCGGGAAAGTCGAAGTTCAACGTGTAGGTCAGGGTGTGGTCGTCCACAGCCTTCACGCCCACGGTGGAAAAATCCACAGCCGGGTATTCGGTGGTGGTGCCGTCGGCGGCAGCGGCGGTCACGGTGCCGTTGGCATCAATGGCGTAGGTGGTGCCGTCCTCGGCCACGGTGCCGTTATTGGCGTTGTTGCGGTAAACGCAGTAGTTATAGTAGTCGTCCGCACCGGCCACATAGGGGGTGACAAGGCTTGCAGTGAGGAAGCGTAGTCCGGGTTCAGCACATAGGCCAGCGCATCCACAAAGTCCTGCGCGGTCACAGGGCCAAGCACCTCGCCGTTGCAGTCCACCCAGTTCTCATCCCGCAGGTGGAACGTCCATGTCAGGCTGTCGGCATCCCACTCCCAAGCAGTGGCAAGGCCCTCCCGGATCTTGCCGCGGTTGTCGTACTCCACCAGCGTGTCGATGCACTGAGTGCCGTGGTAAAGGTCCGGGTCAGCTGAGCAGACCAGATAGTTCAGGGTGGCGGGCTGACGGGAATACAGCACGGTGTAGGTGGAGCTGCTGCCGGCAGCGCCGGTGCTGCCGCCATTGGAAGCGGAAGAGCCGCCGCAGCTGCTCAGCAGACCAGCCGCTGCTACAGAAAGGGCGGCTGCACCGCTGCCTTGCAGGAACTGGCGGCGGGAGATGGAATGAGCCATAGTAAAATCCTTCTTTCGTAAGATCTTGGCAAAAGCTTGCTTCGTGCTTTGGGATAAGAAAGGGGTAACGGAAATAGCTCCGTTACCCCTTTGTAACAGTCGGTGGCCACGGTGCGTGGTCTTATGGTCAGTATAGCATTGAATCTGTGCGCCGTCAATCGTTTTTCGGTGTGTCGGGCACATCCTTTTCTGCGGTGTTTTCCGGTGCGGCAGCAGGGGTTTCGTCCAGCGCGGCGGGGGCTGCTTTTTCCGGGGTCAGTGCTGTGATCACGGACCGGCCGCAGCGGTTTCTGCGGGGGCGGCAGCCGTCTGTACAGCTGTCTCAGCAGCGTCGGCACCGGCTTCGGCTGCTGCCTTGGCGGCTTCCTCTGCAGCCTTTTTGGCTTCGCGCTCCTCACGCAGCTGCTTTGCCTTGGCAGCGGCTTCTTCCTGCCGCTTTTTGGTGCGGGCCTTGATGCGGCACACGGTGCACACACCATCCACACTGCCCGGCGCAATGGGCTTGCCGCATTCCTTGCACAGGGTCTTGGTGCATTTGTGTACACTTACCGGGCCAAGGGTGGTGAGCTGGCGCAGCTTCATGCCGTCGATGCCATGGTTGGAGCAGGAGGCCACGCACACCTCGCACTCGCTGCACTTCCACGGCGTGATGACGATGCGGGTCTGGCCGTCGGGCAGGTCCTCCAGCTTCAGCGCACCGGCGCGGCAGGCCTTTTCGCACTTGCCGCAGCCAAAGCATTTATCGGTAAAGTTGGGCAGGTAGTAGCCGTACTTCAGCGGCGTTTCCATGGATGCCTTCAGCTGCTTTGTGCGCTGGTGCAGCAAAAGGCGGAAATCCACACCGCCGTCGTCCTCGCTGTGCAGGCCGGGCAGCATCTGCAGCAGCTTTTTGGTGCCACTTTTGGAGCCGTGGCTCACCTGCTCAAACATTTCGCGGCGGCTCAGCTCCTTTACGTGGTAGAGCGCTTCGTCCGGCTCGTAGGCCAGAGTGAACCGTGCCTCGAACATGGGCTGGCCAAAGAAATCCACAAGCCTTGTCAGCTCCTTGCGCAGCTGGGCGGCGCACAGGTCGTTCTCACATTCACCGCAGGGGGTCAGGTCCAGCACGATCTTTTTGTTCAGGGCAAGGTAGGCCAGTGTCTCCCATGTGAGGGCCGCAATGCAGGCGCGCACCATGGAATTTTTGCGGGTGGACTTTTCGCAGCCGATCCAGATGGTGTCATTGTCGGTATCGGCGGCAGAGGTGTCCCGCTGCACCTGCTCCGGCGAAGGGATGATGCAGCCGCTGCGGCAGGCAGAGACGCACAGGCCGCACTCGGTACAGGGGTCCCAGCCTTCACAAGGTTCGGGCGGGTAAAGATCTGTTCGCCATAGGGGCAGATATCCTTGCACTCGGTGCAGGGCTTGCGATGGGGATGCAGGTTCCAGCACTGGCGGCGGTTGATCTCGGGATGGGTAGTTTTCATCAGCATATCCATCGCGGTGCGTGTAAAAAAGCCCATAGTTTACTCCTTTTCCACAACCGAAGTGATGTTTGCGTGGTCGATCAGGAAACGCTGCACCTTCTGAGTGGTCACGGCAGAGGCCACAGCGTCCCGGCTGAGCACATTGCGGATCTCGGCTTCCGGGGTATCGTGTAGCTTGGAAAGGCGGACGTACTCGGCATCCACCTCTGCGTTGGACACGGTGATCTGTTCGGCCTTGGCTATGGCCTGCACCGCAAGGATGCTGCGCATTTTGCGCTCGGCATCCCGGCGGAAGGCGGCGCGCACCTCGTCCGGTGTGGTCTGGCCTGCCTTGCAGTACAGCTCCATGGTCATTTTGCTGCGGCGCAGCGTTCGCGCAGGGCGTTCATGTCATGGTCGGCATTCTGGTCCAGAATGGCGTTATCCAGCTCCGCCGTCAGGTTGGCACCGGCCATGCCCAGCAGGGCGGCTCCGGCAATTCGGTCGGCGTTGGCCTCGTGGGAGCGGCGCTTTTTCTCGCGGATGCTCTCCTTCAGGGCATCCACCGTATCAAAGCCCAGTGTCTTGGCAAAGGCATCGTCCAGCGGTACAGGCTGCTTTTGCTCCACGGTGTGCAGGGTGATGGCGAATTGCGCCGTCTTGCCGGAAAGCTCCGGCACCCGGAACTCGGCGGGATAGGTAAAATCGAATCGGAAGCTCTCGCCTGCTTTGTGGCCGTACACGGCATCCTCGGCGGCGGGCATCAGCTGACCGGTGCCCAGCACAACGGTCACATTTTCCATTTTGCTTTCCGGGATGGTGCGCCGTCCATGAAGCCCTCAAAATCCAGCGTGACGCGCATCCCGCGCGCGGCGGACTTTTCCACCGGTGCAAAGGGGGCGTGGGTGCGGGTGAGGTTCGCCGCCTCCAGCTCCACGGCCTTTTCCGATACCGGGCGCACCGGCGGGTGAATTCCAGCCCCTTGTATTGGCCAGCGTGACCTTGGGCAGGGCGTTTGCATTCTGTTCCATGGGAAATACTCCTTTTATATCCAAAGCGTTTGCAATTTAAAGTCCATGTCCGGCAAGCCAGGCTTCCGCCACCTGCGAGAACATTTCGGGGTAGAGGGCATCCTCCTGCGCGAAGGCATCCAGATAATATTCCACCTCAGCCCGGTCGGCAGGCTCGGTGCGCTCCCACACGGTGAACACGGTGCCGTTGCCCATGTCAAAGCTGGCGGCCTGCGTAAAGTGCTCATCCCGCGCGCGCAGAAGAGGGCGTTCCAACGGCCGGAAAGCTCGCCACCGCTGACAAAGGTCTGGGGGAGCGGCTCTGCAGTGAGCACATACTTCGCCTCAAAGAACCGCACCGGGAACTCGTGGGTGCCCGGGATGGAGATGCCAGCGGCCAGCTTGCCCTGCAGCTGGATGTCCGGCAGGGCGGCGTACTGGAACATGTCCGAGTTGTACAGCATATCGTGGGGGATCATGTAGCGAACTCGCCCTTTTCCGCATCGCAGTGGGCATCGATCCAGTCGTCCACGCGCTGGATCTGGGCGGCGTCGGTGCGGTCGTAGGTGAGCTTGTCCAGCCGGACGAATTCCGACACGGCCTTGAGGGGAAAATGATCCACCACAAAGCCCGGCAGAGCAACGGTGGTCAGCGGCGAGCAGCGCACGGACACCGCAAACACCATGGTAAAGCCCCAGTAGCAGAGCTTGACGGCGGTGTGCTTTTTCAGGCCGTCGGCCAGTGCGGCGGAACCAACGAGGAACAGCAGCAGCCACCCAGGCACGAACAGCAGCATCTGGTGGGAGCCGGTGTTCTGTACCCGGGTAAACAGCAGAAGGCTCACCAGCAGCTCTGTCCCTGCAAGGCAGGGCAGGGCAGGCAGACGGCGTTTTGCGGCAAACCACAGCCCCATTCCGATGAGGATGAAGTTCAGCAAACCGATGCGCAGTGTCTGTGCGGCCAGTTCCAGCGTGATGCCGCCGAAGTTGTAGTAAGAGTAGCGCCCGGCGTAGTCAAAGCTTAAAATTTTGCGCACCATGGGCAGAAGCAGCAGCACCATGGCCCCGGCCGCACACAGGCCGAACACCATTAGCCGTACCATGCGGTGCACAGCGCGGCTGGGCTGGCCATCTTTTGCCAGCCGGATGCTGGAAACTGCCAGCAGCAGCACGTAGGCAAAGCAGTAGCCCACCACAAAATATAAGTACCAGCGCCGGGTGAGGATGATGCCCGCCGTGGCGGCGAAGATGAGCAGATAGCGGGGCAGGTCGATGCCGTCAAAGCGGTAGTCCAGTGTGAGCAGCATAGGCATGAAGCAAAATCAGCCGAACCAGTCCGGCTGGCCCAGCACCGCCGACATGCGCACGAACGGGAAGGTAGCGCACCACGAAAAGCCGATGAGGAAATACCAGAACCGGTTCTTTACCCGTAGCATCCGGCCCACCTTGACCGTCAGGCCCGCCAGCAGCACCAGCAGGCTGGGCAGTACGCTGAATACCTGACAGAATGCGTAGTCATCGCCGGTCTTGCCGCTCAGGCAGAACGGGAACTCGGTGAACAGGGTGATGAAATTCGTATAGTCCTCGGTGATGGAATCGAGGAGAAACCGGAAGCCTGCGCCTGTGCTCTGGGCAAAGGCGGCTTCGGCATGATACTGCTTTAGAATGTAGTTTACGTAGTCCCAGTGGTAGAGGAAGGTGCGGCTGCCGAGGGTCCAGTAAAAGTAAAGCGCGGCCGCTGCCCACAGGCCCACCAGCACCGCCTTGTGGAACAGGTCCAGCTCTATACCGGCCCGGCGCAGCACCAGCAGCGCCAGTGCAAACAGTGCTGCATTGCACCACAGGCTCACCAGCGGGAAAAACAGGCTGCTGCCCGGTGCGGCAAGGCAAAATATTATAAGCGCCATCGCTCCGGTAGCAAGGCCCAGCCAGACCTTGCCAAGGACAGACAGACGGGAAACGATTCCACTCATCCCAAAAACCTCTCAGCTGCAGAATATCACAGCTACAGTATAGCAAGCAAAATCTGCACTGTCCAGCCGCTGTGCACGGAAAACAACAAAATGTCCCGCCGCTTTGAACGCAGACGGGACATTTTAAAACGAATATTACTTGTTGGAATTGGCTGCGGCCTTTGTGCTGCGGGCAGCGCGGCGCTTTGCGTTCAGGGCCTTGTTGGCGCTGATGCGGGCCGCATCGGGGTTCGGGGCCTCCGGCGCAAGGCGCAGCAGGCAGCTGCCCATGGCAGGCAGGTCTACTGTAAGGGTATAGTCCCGACCAAACCACACCGCCATCGGTGGTGTGAAGCTTTGTCTTGCGGCGGCTTCAGTGCACCGCCCCACTCGGGGGATTCGGTGTTCAGCACCTCCTCGGCACTGCAGGGAAAGCGCAGATACAGCGGGAACTTTTTGTGGGCGTGGTCCTGCGTGTTCATGATGCACAGCAGGTTTTCGCCCCGGCCCTTGCGCAGCCATGCGTACACGCCCTCGTTGCGGCTCTCGCAGGCCACCCACTCAAAGCAGTCGGGGTTGTACTCGCCATCGTAGAGGGCGGGCTCGGTGGAGTAGACCCGGCACAGGTGGGCAAAGTATTTCTGGAAGGCATCGTGGAAGGGATATTTCAGCAGATCCCAGTCCAGCTCCCGCTTTTCGTCCCACTCCCGGAAGTGCCCCATCTCGTTGCCCATGAAGTTCAGCTTCTTGCCCGGGTGCATGTACATATAAAAATAGAGGGTGCGCAGCTGGGCGCATTTTTCCGCATAGGTGCCCCACAGCTTATCAATGATGGTCTTTTTGCCGTGCACCACCTCGTCGTGGCTCAAGGCCAGCAGATACAGCTCGTTGTAGAAGTAGTGCATGCTGAAAACGATCTTGCCGTAGGCATTTGGCCGCTCACCGAAGGGGGTAGCAAAATAGTCCAGCGTATCATGCATCCAGCCCATATCCCACTTGTAGTCGAAGCCCACGCCGTCGTAGCGGGTGGGAGCTGTCACCTTGAGGAAGTTGGTGGAGTCTTCGGCAGTGTAGATGCCGGTGGGCCAGCGCTCGTTCAGGCCGTGGTTCAGGCTGCGCAGAAGTTCACGCACCCTCGTTCACGCCGCGGTTCGGGTCGCCCTGCCAGTACAGCGCGCGGGAGATGGCATCCATACGGATACCGTCGCAGTGGTATACGTCCATCCACAGGGCGGCAGCGCTGTTCAAAAAGCTGCACACCTCGCGGCGGTAGTAGTTGAAGTTGCAGGTGCCCCACTCGCTGTGGCCCACATCGCTGTCGTACTCGTAGAGGTGGGTGCCGTCAAACTTTGCCAGAGCGTCGGCGTTGGCGGCAAAGTGCACCGGCACAAAGTCCATGATGACGCCGATGCCCATGCGGTGGCAGGCGTTGACGAAGCCGGCAAACTGGGCGGGGGTGCCGTAGCGGCTGGTAACGGAAAAGTAGCCGGTGGTCTGGTAGCCCCAGCTGCCATCGAAGGGATGTTCGGCCAGCGGCAGCAGCTCCACATGGGTAAAGTGATGGTCCAGCAGCCAGGGAATCAGCTCCTTGGCCAGCTCCTCATAGTTGTACCAGCCGTCTGAGCCGTCCTCCTGCTTGCTGCCGGGCTTGTGCCGCCAGCTGCCAACATGCATCTCGTAGATGTTCAGCGGGCGGTTGCGGCATTTGTCGCGGCGCTCCATCCATGCACTGTCATCAAAATGAAAGTCCAGTTTTACCAGACGGCTGGCCGTGCCCGGCCGCAGCTCGGTGGAAAATGCGTAGGGGTCGCTGCGCATCACCACACTGCGTCGGCGCCATGCACCCGGTATTTATAAAGGTCGCCCTCTGCAAGGCCGGGGACGAATGCGCTCCACACGCCGGTATCGGCTTTTTCCATGGGCACGCCTGCCTCCCAGCCGTCGAAGCCGCCGCAGACTTCCACTGCCGTGGCACCGGGGGCCCACACCGCAAAGCGCCACCCTTCGGTGCCGTTGTCAGAGCAGGGATGCGCACCAAGGATGCGGTAGGCATCAAAGCAGTCTCCATTGAAGAATTCACGGGGAATGGCGGGGTAATTCATGCAAAGATCTCCTTACATTCTATGATAGGCAGCGCCCGGCGGCACTGCATGTGACACAGGTGTTTGGGCAATATATCCAATAAGAACAAGACGAAATGGGGCATAGTGGCTGATATTCTTGTAGATTCTTGACAAAAATCGGCAAAAATTAACATGTTTTACAGATTCTGTGCTATACTATTCCTGCCGCCGCAGTGGGCGGAGGCTGATTTTTTTGTATGGGAGCGGTATGAACAATGGCTTGGTATGACAACGCGGTATTTTATCACATCTATCCTCTGGGGCTGTGCGGCTGTGCACACGAGAACGATGGGCAGGCGGTGCCCGGCGCGTTTAATAAACTGAACGCATGGGCTGAGCACGCAGCGGACATCGGCTGCACGGCCATTTATATCGGCCCGCTGTTCGAGAGCGGCTCCCATGGCTACGACACCATCGATTACCGGCTGGTAGACCGCCGCATCGGCACCAATGAGGAGTTCCGGGACTTTGTGGCCCGGTGCCATGCCCGGGGCCAGAAGGTGATCGTGGACGGCGTGTTCAACCATGTGGGCCGCGATTTCTTTGCGTTTCAGGACCTGAAGGCAAACCGCGAGAACGCCCGCTATAAGGACTGGTTCTGCGATGTGAATTTCTGGGGCAACAACGAGTACAACGACGGCTTTTCCTACGGAAACTGGGGCGGCTTCAATCTGCTGGTCAAGCTGAACCAGCGCAACCCGGAGGTGCAGAACTACCACTACGATACCATCCGCTTCTGGGTGGATGAATTTGACATTGACGGCATCCGTCTGGACGCAGCCGATGTGCTGGACTTTGACTTTATGCGCGGTCTGCGCCGCCTTGCCAACGAGGTAAAGCCAGAGTTCTGGCTCATGGGCGAGGTGATCCACGGCGATTACAGCCGCTGGGCAAACCCGGAGATGCTGCACTCGGTGACCAACTACGAGCTGCACAAGGGCCTGTGGAGCGGCCACAACGACCACAACTATTTCGAGATCGCCCACACCATGCGCCGTCTGCAGGGCCTGTGCCACGATACCCGGCTGTATCTGTTCTCGGACAACCACGATGTGGAGCGCTTCCAACAAGCTGCGCAACCGGGAGCACATCCGCCACATTGCAATTCTAGTATATACGCTTTGGGGCATTCCGTCCATCTATTATGGCTCAGAATTTGGCATTGAAGGCAAAAAAGAGTGGGGAAGCGACTGGCCGCTGCGCCCCTGCCTGGAACTTTCCGACTTCAAGGACGCTGAGACCACCAACCTGTCACCAGCGTGTATGCCGCACTGGGCAGACTGAAGGCGGAGCTGCCGGAGCTGACCGACGGCGAGGTGAAAGAGCTGCAGCTCACCACCCAGTGCTATGCCTTTGCCCGGGTGCTGGATGGAAAGGCCTGCGTCGTGGTGCTGAACAACGGCGACAGTCCCGCACAGCTGGAATTTCAGCTGCCGGTGGAGGCATCCTCTGCAAAGGACCTGTTGGCCGACACGGTGGGCGCACAGCCCGTTTTGACCAGCATGGAGTGGGGCCGCATGAAAGTGCAGCTGCCCTCCAATTATGCTACCATCCTGCAGCTGGAAAAGTAAACGCATTCTTGCATGATCCGCCGTCTTTTGCTACAATAAGAGCATAATACCGTAAAGCGGAAAGGAAGCTTTGAAAACCATGAATGCAGCGCAGCGCAGAGAATCCATTCTGAAACGGCTCAGCGGGGCCGAAGCACCGGTCAGTGCCAGCGCACTGGCGGCTTTGCTGGGGGTCTCGCGCCAGATCGTGGTGGGGGATGTGGCTCTGCTGCGGGCAGGCGGTGCGCAGATCGATGCAACGCCCCGGGGCTATCAGCTGCACCCGGCGGAAAAGGCTATACCGCCATTCTGGCCTGCGTGCACAGCACCGAGGACGAGATGCGCACCGAGCTGTACACCGTGGTGGATCAGGGCGGCATCGTGGTGGATGTGGCCGTGGAGAACAGCCTGTATGGCGAGCTGCGCGGCAACCTGAACCTTGCCAGCCGCTACGATGTGGACAACTTCATCCAGCAGGCCAAGGACACGCCGGAAGCGCTTTTGAGCCGCATGACCGGCGGCGTGCATCTGCACACCCTGCACTGCCCGGATGCCGGGAGCTTTGAGCGCATCAAAAAAGAGCTGGAAGAAAAAGGCATCCTGTACCGCAAGGAGTGATGCGGATGGGGATAGACCCAGTATAAAAAAGGCTGAGGGCCTTGTCTATCCGCAAAACAGGAAAATGGTTGGATAATCAACGAAAAAGCAAAAGAGGTGGGTTTTCTGGATATTCGCATTGAAAAAACGGAGCGTGCCATCAAGCAGGCATTCATGGAGCTGCGGGCGCAGAAACCGCTGGAAAAGATCAAGGTCAAGGAACTGTGCGATCTGGCCTGCATCAATAAGTCCACCTTTTATGCGCATTATCAGGATATCTATGCGCTGGCCAACGCCATGGAGGACGAAATGGTGGAGGTGGTGGTGGAAAGCCTGCCGCAGCTGACCGCCCGTGATGTGAGCGAGCGCACCGAGTGGCTGACCCGGGAAATGTTCCGGGCATTCACCCGGAATCAGACCGAGATCGGCATTCTGTTTTCCGGCTCCCGTCAGGGACTGTTCATCAACCGCGTGGAAGCTGCAATGAGCAAATGCATCTCGGAGAGCGATCCCTCGTTTGATGCCGATGTGGTGCGTAAGATCGTGCTTTCCTTCTGCGTGCAGGGCTGCTACTACACCTTCACCAGCTACTGCGGCCAGATGGACGAAAAGCGGCTGGTGGCGCTGCTGGCGTCCATTGCCCGGGCGGCGCAAAAAATCAGGATGTAACACAACAATTTAGAATGCCCGCCGCGTGCGCTTTGGGCATGAATAGCGGAAAAATAATTTTAATAGAGCAATGCCGGGCGGTCTGCGGACCGCCCGGCATTGCATTTTCACAGATGGAGCTTGGACGGCAAGGGGCGGATGCCGCGCCTGCTTCCTATGGAAGCGGCGGCGCAGCGGGGGAAAAGCTAGCCCTCTCAGCTCGCTCCGCTCGGCAGCTCTCCCAAAGGGAGAGCCCTTGGCATGGCGGCAAGGTTTCCAGCTCAACTGCGAAGTTTCCAGTTTCGCCAGAGCCTCTCCCTTTGGGAGAGGTGTCACCGCAGGTGACGGAGAGGGTTCCCTCTCGTGAAAAGTAGATCGGAAAATCCGCAGAGTTTCCCGATCTACAAATTATAGAATATTCTTTCCGCTATTCATGCGCAAAGCAAAGCGGAGCGCATTCAAAATGGTCTGGCGTTACACGCCGGAAGCACCGTAGTTTGCCAGCACACGGGCCGAGGGGTCGTTGACGTTGCAGTTCGGCCATGCCTTGTTGGGCATCCAGAAGCCCACGATGGTGCGGCTCTGGTCGTGGTAGTACTTCTCGAAAATTTCACGGTAAAACAGGCTTTCCTTGGTGAACGGCATGCAGTGGGCCGAATAGTTTGCCCGGCGCAGCTGGAACTCCTCGTCGGTGTAAAGGCTTTCGGCATACTCCTTGATGTCGTCCACCATGCTGTGGCCTACAGCATCCGAGAAGGCGGCCTTTTCGCGCCACAGGATCTCCGGCGGCAGCAATCGCCCTCAAAGGCCTTGCGCAGCAGATACTTGCCCTTGCCGTAGCTGTTCAGCTTCTTTTCCGGGTCGATGGCCATGACGTAACGCACAAAATCCAGATCACCAAAGGGCACGCGGGCCTCGATGCTGTTGGAGGAGATGCAGCGGTCGGCGCGCAGCACATCGTACATGTACAGCTCACGGATGCGCTTCTGGCTCTCCTGCTGGAAGGCATCGGCGGTGGGGGCGTAGTCGGTGTACTTGTAGCCGAACAGCTCATCGGAAATCTCGCCGGTCAGCAGCACCCGGACATCGGTTTGCTCGTGGATGGCTTGCACAGCAGGTACATGCCCATGCTGGCGCGGATGGTGGTGATGTCCCAAGTGCCCAGCAGGCGGATGACCTCTTCCAGACTGTTGATGACCATATCCCGGTTGATGATGATCTCGTGGTGCTCGCTGCCCAGATATTCTGCGGTCTGGCGCGCATATTTCAGATCAATGGCATCGGTGTCCATGCCAATGGCAAAGGTGCGGATGGCTTGCCAAGCTTCTTGGCGGCAATGGAGCACACCAGCGAGGAATCCAGACCGCCGGAGAGCAGGAAGCCCACAGGGGCATCTGCGTCCAGACGCTTCTCTACGCCTGCGATCAGCTTTTCGCGGATGTTCCGCAGCACGGTGTCCATGTCGTCCTGCATGGGGGCGGGCACATCGGCAATGTCCTCATAGCGGACGAAGCGGCCATCGCAGTAGTAGCTGCCAATGGGGAAGGGCCGGATGTCGTCGCACCAGCCAATGAGGTTCTGCATCTCGGAGGCGAATGCGATCTGGTGGCTGGACTTGGAGTAGCCGTAGAACAGCGGACGGATGCCGATGGGGTCGCGGGCGGCGATGAGCCGGTCCTTGCGGGAATCGTACATGATAAGCGCGAACTCGGAGTCCATGTGGCGGAACATATCCAGACCGTACTCATAGTACAGCGGCAGCAGGATCTCACAGTCGCAGTCGGACTGGAACTTGTAGCCGCGGCGCTTGAGGATCTCTTTCTCAAAGCGGAAGCCGTACAGCTCGCCGTTGCACACCACACAGTCGGCACCGCGGTAGAACGGCTGCATGCCTTCCGGCGTCAGGCCCATGATGGCAAGGCGGCCAAAGCCCATCAGACCAAAAGGCCCTTCCACCACACGTTGGTCGTCCGGGCCGCGCATGACCGTGCGCAGCAGGTATTCCTTGAATTTGGCGGCACTCAGATCGTGCCCGGTATAGCCCATAACACAACACATATTTCTTACCCCTCTTTTTAAATAAAAATACGGCAGCTCATTCATCCCAATCGCTAGGACGAATATGCTGCCGTATCCGTGGTGCCACCTAAATTACCGGCATAAAACCATGCCAGTCACTTTTGTGCGCTCTCCCCGTTGAAAGCACTGCCGCGATAACGAGCGGCGCACGTCGGCCCCTACTGCTGCACAAACAGGTTCAGGGTGAAGCTTGCGGGTGTTCGTTCGGGTTTCGCTCTCTGCGCGGCTTCCACCTACCCGCACTCTCTGAAAGAGGACATTGAAACCTTACTTTTCCCGGTCAACGCTTTTTCTTGCATGCATTGTATCACGGCTTTTTGTCCGTGTCAACACAGCAGGCGCATTTTTGTGCGGTTTGACCATCAGAGTCGGACTGTTCCTCTTTTTGGGCGCAGTGGCGGCACAAACCATACAGAACGCTGCCCTCGCACTGCAGGGTAAAGCCATGCTCTGCCATCAGGTGGGCGCGCACCTCGTCCATGAAGTGGCAGTCCAGATGATAGATGCGCCCGCACTGCACGCATTTGAGGTGCAGATGCTCCCGGCAGTGGCGGCCCTCGTCCACGTACTGGAACACAGCTTTTTCGCCCTTGTCGGCAACGTATTTCATGATGCGCTGCTCCCCGGCCAGCTTGTCCAGATAGCGGTACACCGTGGTGGGGTTGGGGCTTGCGCCCTGCTCTTCCAGATGCTCCAGAATGTTGGAAGCACTCACCGCGTGCTGCCGGTTGTTGATGAGATAATCTAAAATCAGTTGACGGGTCTTGGTATTGTAGCCGTCGCTTCGTGCCATAAGAGAGATCCACACCCTTTTCAATATTTTTTACATTGTAGCATATTTTTGCATTGGATGCAGAACCGGGCCAAAAGAAGCGGTATTGGCTACAAGCACAAAAAAACTTGTTGATTTTGGCAAAAATGGGATATAAAAATTAGATAAAACATAAAACGCGCCAAAGTTCACAAAAAAGTATTGTAATAATTGCCCTATTATGAAATAATAGAACTGGAATACTACTTGGATTGCAGCAAGAATACAAGATGCTTTGAAGTTAGAAAGCATGCGCCCCAGAGTATTATAGGAGAAGAACCTTTTCCTTTGCAAGGGAAAAGGGAATAGGAGTTGTGCAGAACATGAAAGAAATGGAGTCGCAGACCAAACCGAGCCTGAAGCTGCAGGCATACCAGTACCTTAAGACCAAGATCCTGAACTGCGAGTACCGGCCCAACGAGTTTTTGAACGAGCAGAAGCTTTGTGCCGAGATGGGCAACATCAGCCGCACCCCCATGCGGGATGCTCTTGGCCGTTTGGAGCAGGAAGGCCTGATCACCATTCTGCCTAAGAAGGGCCTGATGGTTTCCGGCATCACCGAGGAGGACGTGCATAGCATGTTCGAGATGCGCCTGCTGGTGGAGCCTTACGCCCTGCGTACTTATGGCAGCGGCATCCCGCGGGAACAGCTGGAGACATTTGCCGAGTTGATGCATCACCCGGACAGCATCAACGACTTCTGCGAGTCGGACGATGAGTTCCACGAACTGCTCATGAGCACTTTGCCCAACAAGTACCTGCGTTCGGCGTATGACCGCATCACCGGTCTGAACACCCGCTTCCGCATCATGACCGGCAAGGTGAGCATGATCAATCAGGAGCAGACCTGTGACGAACATCTGGAAATTTTGGATGCCGCTCTGGCCGACAACTGGGACAGTGCTGCAGATTCCCTGCAGCACCATCTGGAGCTGGCCCGCGATAAGGCTGAAAGCGTGATCAAGGTCATCCGGCTGTGGTAAGAACTGCATAAAAAAGACCGTTGCACGAAAAACGTGTGACGGTCTTTTTGTTATGAAACTCCCCCAGCCGCCTGCGGCGACAGCCCCTCAGAGATGGGGCCTTAAGGCCTCCCTCTTTGAGGGAGGTGGCATCGCGCAGCGATGACGGAAGGAGTTACAGTGCGTCCAGCTCCTTTTGCAGTTGTGCCAGAGAATCGCGGATGGGCAGCTTCTGCGGGCAGACGGCTTCGCACTTACCACAGCGCACACAGTGCAGGGCCTTTTCGCTGTCCGGGAAGCAGGTGGTCCACTGGGCTTTGATGGCATCCTTCTGCCCGAACATGCCCAGCTTGTTCCAGATGCTGAAATTGTCCGGGATGTCCACCCCCATGGGGCAGGGCATACAGTACCGGCAGCCGGTGCAGCCGATCTTGATGCGGCGGTGCAGCTCGTTGGCTACGCTTTCCACAGCGGCATTCTCGGCGGGGGAAAGCGGTTCAAAATGGTCAAAGGTGGCAAGGTTGTCGGTCAGCTGATCCTCAGCACTCATGCCGGAGAGGATCACATGCACGTTTTTGTGGCTGCCCACCCAGCGCAGTGCCCAAGAGGCATCGGTGGCATCCGGACGCAGGGCGTGCAGCGGTGCGGCGGCGTCTGCAGGCAGGGATGCCAGCGTGCCGCCCTTGATGGGCTCCATGATGATAAGCGGTACGCCGCATTCTTCGGTCAGCTGATAGCCCCGGTCACCGCTGATCTCCTCGGCACGGTCGTCCCGGTCCAGATAATTGTATTGCAGCTGGCAGAAATCCCACGCTGGTCGCGCAGAATATACTCAAATCCGGCAGAGTTGTCATGGCAGGAAAACCCAAAGTTCCGGATGCGTCCTGCGGCCTTCTGCTGCCACAGCCAGTCCACAAGGCCCATGCTTTTGCCTTTTCGTACCGGGCCTTGTGCAGGGAGTGCAGCAGGTAGAAGTCGATGTAGTCCACGCCCAGCCGCTGCAGTTGCTCTTCAAAAATGCGCTTGGCATCGTCCAGGCTTTTGCATTTCCACAGCGGCATTTTGGTGGCAAGATAAAAGCTGCTGCGGTCCCATTTGGCGATCACGCGGCCCACAAACGGCTCACTCTGGCCGTTGTGATAGGGATAGCAGTATCGAAGTAGTTGACACCGGCGGCCTTAGCGGTGTTCAGCAAAGCTTCGGCGCGCTCTTCGTCAATGGTGCCGTCGGCTTTGGTGGGAAAACGCATACAGCCGTAACCCAAAAGGGAAGTGCGGATGTTGTTTTTGTTCCAGTTGCGGTGTTCCATAAACTCTTTTTTTGCGGCAGAGGGGGGTTGAAGGCTCTGCCGTTCCTCCTGTTGAGAACAGTATAGCATAGTTTTTGAATGCAGAAAAGATACGACGATGACGATTTAAAATGCCCTCCGCTTCGCTCTGGGCATAAACAGCGGAAATCATATTTGCAGCTCCGAAACGACTGCGGTCGTTTCGGAGCTGTTTTTTCACCATAGAGTCGTAGCGTCAAATGCATTTTCCTACCGCACAGATGCCACTTGCCTTTACCGCCCCTCCTGTGAAAAAGTGTTCAGAAATGTCCGCAGACATTTTCTGAACACAAATTAAAAATAATAATTCATCTAAACATGCCTAGAGCGCAGCGGAGGGCATTCCAATCATCAAACAAAAAAAGATGCCCGCACCTTTCGGTACGGACACCTCATTGTTCAAGAATGAACGACTCTCAGAAGAGGTTCAATTACTTGACCTCGACCTTAGCGCCAGCCTCGGTCAGCTTCTTCTGGATGTCCTCAGCCTCAGCCTTGGAGACCTTCTCCTTGACAGCCTTGGGAGCGCCATCGACGATAGCCTTAGCTCCTTCAGGCCCAGACCGGTGACTCTCCTTGACCAGCTTGATGACGCCCATCTT
>ENA-OQER01000444-OQER01000444.1-human-gut-metagenome-genome-assembly--contig:-NODE-444-length-22314-cov-2.452878_pt1 | contig 22314 bp, 30 predicted proteins | sample MGYA00242797_ERZ504639 | MGnify/ENA primary metagenome ERZ504639 (study PRJEB26092, sample SAMD00036306) | human gut metagenome | host: Homo sapiens | study: EMG produced TPA metagenomics assembly of...
CCTGCCCGGTCTGCGGAGCGAAGCTCGAAAAGAAGGATTTGATATTCCATTTGAAACATTCCTTGGATTTAAGGGAAACAAAGAGCCGGATATCGACCTGAATTTCTCCGGTGATTATCAGGGAAATGCTCACCGCTATACCGAGGTTATTTTCGGAAAAGGCCAGACTTACCGTGCCGGAACAATCGGTACGCTTGCCGAGAAGACGGCATTTGGTTACGTGAAAAATTATTACGAAGAACGCGGCGAGCGGAAGCGTACCTGCGAGATCAACCGTATCGTAAAAGGATGTACCGGCGTGCGAAGGACAACGGGGCAGCATCCGGGCGGTATTATCGTTCTGCCTCTTGGCGAGGAGATTGATTCGTTCACACCGGTGCAGCACCCGGCAAACGATATGACAACGGATATTATAACGACGCATTTTGACTACCATTCCATCGACCACAACCTCTTGAAGCTCGATATTCTCGGACACGATGATCCGACGATGATCCGTATGCTGGAGGATTTAACAGACATCAATGCACAGGACATTCCGCTGGACAATAAAGAAGTCATGTCGCTTTTTGTCAGCACGGAGCACTTGGCGTTACACCGGAGCAGCTTGGAGGATGTCCGCTCGGTTCGCTTGGTATTCCGGAGTTTGGAACCGATTTCGTTATCCAGATGCTTGTGGATACCAAACCGCAGAGCTTTTCAGATCTGGTCCGCATTTCCGGTCTGTCCCATGGAACAGACGTATGGCTTGGAAATGCACAGACCCTGATCGAAGAAGGCAAGGCAACCATTTCCACGGCAATCTGTACACGAGATGACATCATGACTTATCTGATCGGAAAAGGGCTGGACAGCGAGCAGTCCTTCACGATCATGGAGAGCGTGCGAAAGGGGAAAGGACTGAAACCGGAGTGGGAAGAGGAGATGCTGGCACACGATGTGCCGGACTGGTATATCTGGTCGTGCAAAAAGATCAAATACATGTTCCCGAAAGCACATGCGGCAGCTTATGTTATGATGGCATTCCGCATTGCCTGGTACAAGATTTTTTATCCGCTGGCATATTATGCGGCATATTTCAGTATACGAGCTTCTGCATTCAGCTATGAGCTGATGTGTCAGGGACAGGAAAAACTGCTTCACTACATGGACGAATATCGCAAAAAAGGCGATGCACTCTCCAAAAAAGAGCAGGATTCCATGAAAGACATGAAGATCGTGCAGGAAATGTATGCCAGAGGTTATGATTTTCTGCCACTTGATCTCTATCAGGCAGATGCGAGACGTTTTAAGATCATCGACGGCAAGTTGATGCCGGCGTTAAGTACGATCGAGGGTCTTGGAGAGAAGGCTGCGGATGCGTTATGGATGCGGCAAAAGAAGGAAAATTTTATCAAAAGATGATTTCAGAGACCGGACAAAAGTCAGCAAGACAGTCATCGACCTGATGGATGATCTGGGAATTCTGGGCGATCTGCCAGAGAGCAACCAGCTGTCGCTGTTTGACTGGTAGGATAGATAAGGAGAAAAAAAGAATGAGCGAAGCAATCGTTACCCTGAAAAAGGGCGAAGGAAGAATGTTGAAATCAGGAGGACTGTGGATCTTTGACAATGAGATCGCAAGTATCCTCGGAAGCTTTGAGGACGGAGATATCGTGGCAGTACATGATTTTGACGGCTATGGACTTGGCAAAGGCTTTATCAACCGCAATTCCAAAATCCGTGTGCGGATGATGACAAGAAACCGTCATCAGGAGATTGATGAGGCATTTCTGAAGATGCGTGTGCAGGAGGCATGGGATTACCGCAAAAAGTCAGCGATACCGGAAGCTGCCGTGTGATCTTCGGCGAGGCAGACTTTCTGCCGGGACTGGTGATAGATAAATTTTCCGATGTGCTGGTCGTACAGTCCCTGGCACTTGGCATTGACTGCCTGAAAAATCAGATCGTGGAGCTGCTAAAAGAAGTCCTGGCAGCAGACGGCATCAAGATCCGCGGTGTCTATGAGCGAAGCGATGCAAAAGTACGCCGTCAGGAAGGCATGGAGCTGTACAAGGGATTTATCGGGGAACCGTTTGATACCAACGTGGAGATCAAAGAGAACGGTGTCCGCTACATGGTCGATGTCAAAGACGGACAGAAAACAGGATTCTTCCTCGATCAGAAATACAACCGAAAAGCGATCCAGCATCTCTGCAAAGATGCAAAAGTGCTCGACTGCTTTACACACACCGGATCCTTTGCCTTAAATGCCGGATATGGCGGGGCAAAAGAAGTGACAGGAGTTGATGCTTCCGAACTTGCCGTAGAGCAGGCAACACTGAACTCCAAGTTAAACGGCATGGAGACCGCGTGAAATTTATCTGCCGAGATGTCTTTGAACTTCTCCCGGAACTGGAAGAAAAAGGGAGAAATTCGATGTGGTCATCCTCGATCCGCCGGCTTTCACCAAGTCCAGAAATTCCGTAAAAAATGCCGTGAAAGGCTACCGTGAGATCAACCTGCGTGCGATGAAACTGGTGCGTGACGGAGGTTTCCTGGCAACGTGTTCCTGCTCACACTTTATGACCTATGAACTGTTCACACAGACCATCCATCAGGCGGCAAGAAATGTCCACAAACGCCTGCGTCAGGTCGAGTACCGCACCCAGGCACCGGATCACCCGATTTTGTGGGCGGCAGAAGAGTCCTATTATCTGAAGTTTTACGTGTTCCAGGTGGTGGATGAGAAGTGATTTTGTAAAATAGTCACGCCATAATGATTCGAAAACAATCCAAATGGGAAAATCCTGGCAGCATGTTAAGTGAAATCCGCCGAAGACGATATTCTCAAATTAAAGTAATGAAAACAGACTCCTGTATCAAGAAAGAATACAGGAGTCTGTTTTTTGGCAGAGTGGAAAAAAGGATTGACGTTGCAGCCTCGTCTGTTCTATACTAGAGGACAGAGAAATCAGATGATTAAATGCGGTTTTCAGGCTGCATTTCAGGAGGAATAAAGATGGAAAAGATCATTTGACCGGCGACAGACCGACCGGCAGACTTCACGTAGGACATTATGTTGGATCTCTGAAACGCAGAGTTGAGCTGCAGAATTCCGGAGAGTACGACAAGATTTTTATCATGATTGCAGATGCACAGGCACTGACGGACAATGCAGACAATCCGGAGAAGATCCGTCAGAATATTATTGAGGTAGCACTGGATTATCTTTCCTGCGGACTGGATCCGGAAAAATGTACGATTTTTATTCAGTCACAGGTTCCGGAGCTGGCAGAGCTCTCCTTTTTCTATATGAATCTGGTTACTGTTTCCAGACTGCAGAGAAACCCAACCGTTAAGACTGAGATTCAGATGCGTAATTTTGAGACAAGCATCCCGGTAGGATTTTTCACCTACCGATCAGCCAGGCATCCGATATCACAGCTTTCAAGGCAACGACTGTTCCAGTAGGAGAAGACCAGCTGCCGATGATCGAGCAGGCAAGAGAGATCGTCCGCAAATTCAACAGCGTATACGGCGAGACACTGGTAGAGCCGACCGCACTGATCCCGGAGAATGAAGTATGCTGCCGCCTGCCGGGTACGGACGGTAAGGCGAAGATGAGCAAGTCTCTTGCAACTGCATCTATCTGTCCGATACAGAAGAAGAAGTTCGCCAGAAGATCATGAGTATGTACACCGATCCGAACCATATCAAAGTGTCTGATCCGGGTAGCGTAGAAGGAAATGCAGTCTTTACTTATCTGGATGCATTCAGCAGACCGGAACATTTTGAGCGTTACCTGCCGGACTATAAAAATCTGGATGAGCTGAAAGCACATTATCAGAGGGGCGGACTTGGAGATGTAAAAGTAAAACGTTTCCTCGATGCTGTGATGCAGGAAGAGCTGGGACCGATCCGTGCAAAAAGAAAAGAGTTGGAACAGCACATTCCGGAGATCTATGAGATCCTGAAAAAAGGAAGCGAAGAAGCAAGAAAAGCAGCAGCAGAAACGATGGCTGAAGTGAAGCGTGCGATGCGTATCAATTATTTTGAAGATGCAGCACTGATCCAGGAACAGTCAGAGCGTTTTGCAGCTAAACATGAGAAATAAATATCAGAAATCAGGCAGATTCTTTTTCTTTTGACACAGAAAATGTGACCGTAAAAGAAGTAACGAGATTTTTGGCACTGACCACCGTGATCTTACCACGGTGGTTTTTTGCTATGGTCTGAGCGATGGCAAGACCAAGTCCATAACCGTTGTCCGTGCGAGCTCGCGATTTGTCGGTGCGGTAAAAGCGTTCAAACAGATGTGGCAGGTCTTCTTCCGGGATGGCCTTTCCGGTATTGTTGACAGAATGCCGGATTGCTATTTCACTTTCTGCACGAAAAGCATGTATACGGGTGAAACAGAACATGCCAAGCACCACACAGAGGATTACGGCAACCAGGGACATGTTGATGATCACAAATTTGCGACGCAGTTTTTTGATCATGATGTTTCCTCACTTTCCAGCCGGTAGCAGACTTTGCGGACAGTTCCGATCGTGACTTTCGAATCCAGATAGTGGAATTTCTTGCCGTAAGAACGAAATATAAGCCTCCACATTGTTGCTTTCGGCAGCAGATAAGATCAGACATTGCAAACAGTGCCTGCGAATGAATATTATAATTGATGATGCCATACGAATTGCTCTGTACTGCGTACTTGCGAAATTCTGTAACCCTGGCATCATCAGTATAGCATAAAAAACTGAAAACAGGCTGAAATATATCACAGTCAGATATTTGATCAAATCAGGCAAGTTCTCTGCTTTCATTGAGAGTATCCGCTTGACTCTCCGACTAAAATATGTTCGACTTAAACTTCGTGACATGAGCGAAAATTTCGTTTACAATAGATTTCAGATCCGCACAAGGAACAAAGCAAACAAGTTCAGATATCATACACAGCGACTGATCATCAGATAAAACCCAAAACAAAATAGAAGAAAAGAGGAAGAAGCATATGAAATCATTAGTGATCGCAGAAAAACCTTCTGTGGCAAGAGATATTGCAAGAGTTTTACATTGCAGCAAAAACATTCCGGGAGCACTCGAGGGGGACAAGTACATTGTAACCTGGGCACTGGGACATCTGGTGACGCTTGCAGATCCGGAAGAATACGATAAAAAATACAGCAAATGGGACATGGAAACACTGCCGATGATGCCAAAGAAAATGCAGCTTGTCGTTATCAGACAGACGGCAAAACAGTATGGGCTGGTGAAAAAACAACTGTTCCGCAAGGATGTAAATCAGATCATCATTGCGACGGATGCCGGAAGAGAAGGAGAGTTGGTGGCACGCTGGATCCTGGAAAAATCAGAGTGCAAAAAGCCGATCAAACGTCTGTGGATCTCCTCAGTCACAGACAAAGCCATCCGCGAAGGATTTGCAAACCTGCGTGACGGCAGAGCGTACAACAATCTTTACCATGCGGCAAAAGCCAGGGCAGAAGCGGACTGGCTGGTTGGCATCAACGCTACCAGAGCGATGACCTGCAAATACAATGCACAGTTGTCCTGCGGACGTGTCCAGACACCGACACTTGCGATGGTGGCACACCGCGAGAAAGAGATCCGCAGTTTTGTACCGAAGGAATATTATGGCATGCAGATTTTATCCGGCGGCGTACGTTTCACCTGGAAAGATGCAAAAAGCTCCGGTTACTGCACATTTCAGAAACAGAGAATGGATGAAATTGAGAAAAAAGTAAAAGCAGAGATCAAAAGCGGCAAAAAAAATGATTATCAAAGAGGTGAAAACAACAGCAAAAAAAACATTTGCACCGGGACTTTATGATCTGACAGAGCTGCAAAGAGATGCCAACAAACGTTTTGGATATTCGGCAAAAGAAACCTTAAATATCATGCAGCGGCTTTATGAAAGCCATAAAGTACTGACTTATCCGCGAACCGATTCCAGATACATCACAACCGATGTGGCAGATACTTTAAAAGAACGTTTAAAGGCATGCAGTGTCGGACCTTACCGCAAACTGGCGGGGAGCCTTTCCATGCGTCCAATCCGGAAAAATGCTTCTTTTGTGGATAACAAAAAAGTGACAGATCATCATGCAATCATTCCGACCGAACAGTTTGTGGATCTGCAGGCAATGACGAACGAAGAGCGTAAAGTCTATGATCTGGTGGTACGCAGATTCCTGGCGGTACTGCTTCCGGCATTTGAGTATGATCAGACCGTATTTACCGGCGAGCTGGCAGGAGAGAGTTTTACGGCAAAAGGCAAGATTGTGAAGAGCCAGGCTGGAAAGAAGCCTATGAAAATCTTGAAACGGATGAAGAATGGGAAGAAGCGGACGATTTGGCAGCGGCACCGAAAGAACAGACGCTGCCGTCCGTGAAAAAGGGCGATAGTATGCCGGTCGCAAAAGTGACAGTTACAACCGGAAAGACAACGCCGCCGGCTTATTTTACGGAGCAACGCTGCTCTCCGCCATGGAAAATCCGGTCCGCTACATGGAAAGCAAAGATGCAAAAGCGGCAAAAACACTGGGCGAGACGGGCGGACTTGGTACGGTAGCGACAAGAGCCGATATCATTGATAAATTGTTTAACTCTTTCCTGATGGAGAAAAAGGGAAATGAGATCCATGTGACCGGAAAAGGAAAACAGCTGCTGGAGCTTGTTCCGTCCGAACTGAAGAAACCGGAGCTGACGGCAGCCTGGGAAATGAAACTTTCCGGCATTGCAAAAGGAAACTTACAGGAAAAAGCATTTATTGAAGAAATCAGCGATTATACCGAAGAACTGATCCGTGAGATCAAGGCAGGCACACAGACCTTCCGCCACGATAACCTGACCAACAAGAAATGCCCGCAGTGCGGCAAAAGACTGCTTGCGGTCAATGGAAAGAACAGCAAAATGCTGGTATGTCAGGACAGGGAATGCGGCTATCGGGAAACTCTTTCCAGAACATCCAATGCGAGATGCCCGAAATGCCATAAAAAGATGGAACTGTACGGAAAAGGAGAAGATCAGACATTTATCTGCAAATGCGGATACAAAGAGAAACTTTCAGCATTTAAAAACCGAAGAGAAAAGGAAGGAGCAGGTGTCAGCAAACGGGATGTGCAGAGTTATCTGAAAAAACAGCAAAAAGAAGCCGCCGAACCGTTAAATAACGCGTTTGCGGCGGCTTTTGCCAAACTGGACATCAAATAGAAGCCAGAGTGCCTGTAAGCGGATGCGGATGTTTTATCCGATCAGCTGCAGGATCATTCCGGCGATCACAGCGATCAGATAGAGAATACCGGTAATGGCAAAACATTCTTTTTTATTCCGACTGGTTTTAAACAAGACTACAAGTCCAATCCCGGCACCGGTGCACAGACCGGCAACGGCAGAACCAAAACTGATCGCACCTTCCAGGAAGAGCTGCGTGATCAGGATAGAAGCTGCACAGTTCGGAATCAGCCAAGCAGTGCAGTCAGAAACGGCTGGAAGACAGTCCCGCCAAGCAGGGCTTTCGAGAGTGATTCCAGCCCGATCACTTCGAGCAGGAGATTCAGAACGGCATTGAACAACAAGGATAAAAGCAAAAAGCTTTAACGTGTGATTCAGTGCCGGCCTTATAATACCGTGATGATCGTGACATCCGCAGTGGTCACAGAGATCCTCGACGTGTTTCTGAGGATGTCTCCACCTGTTCCAGATAAAATCAACCAGATATCCGGCAGGAATGGCGATGATCAGTTTGGCGAGCAGAAGCTTTCCGACCACACCGGCCCGATCCGGATGTGCAAGAAGGATCAGGATCGCTTCATCCGAAGTGGATAAGTATACAGCGATCAAGGTTCCGACTGTGACAATGCCTCCGCAGTAAAGGCTTGAGATCAGAGTGGAAAATCCACACTGAGGGATGCAGCCAAGCAGGGATGCGATGGCCGGTCCGCCTTTTTTGTGCTGAAAGAAATGCGTCAGCCGGTTACTGGAATAGTGTTCGAGGGCTTCCAGGATCAGAAAAGCTACAAATAAAAAGGGAAGCATGCGAAGACTGTCAAGCAGTGCGTCCAGTGCAGCATCCAGAAATAAAGTTGCATTCATATGATATCTCCCATATTCAGGTTATGTTTCTGAGTTACCGGGTATCCGACGGGCAACAGATCGTATGCTGTGCGGATACCAAGCGTGATTATAACAAAAACGCGGGAAAAAGTATAGCAAAATTTGCGGAGGTTCTCTTCCGGTGCAAAAAAATATGCCGACCGAAGGAAAAATCCGTGGAAGTACTCGGAGAATTCTTAGTTGTAGTTTCAAAGGAAATATGATATACTCTCAGCAGAAAGTTTCAGGTAAACAGACACATAAACTGTCTCGAAACAAAAAAACAGATTGAGGTGCAGAATGAAAAGAGTATTATTGAAATTAAGCGGCGAAGCACTTGCAGGTGATAAACATATGGGCTTTGATGAGCCGACCGTTACAAAAGTAGCAAAACAGGTAAAAGAGATTGTCGATGCAGGTCTGGAAGTCAGCATCGTGATCGGCGGCGGTAACTTCTGGAGAGGCCGCTCCAGTGAGAATATCGACCGTACAAAAGCGGATCAGATCGGAATGCTGGCAACGGTCATGAACTGCATTTATGTATCGGAGATCTTCCGTTCTGTCGGAATGAAAACACAGATCCTGACACCGTTTGCATGCGGAGCGTTTACAAAACTTTTCTCAAAAGACCGTGTCAATAAATATTTTGAAAAAGGGATTGTATCTTTCTTTGCAGGAGGTACCGGACATCCGTATTTTTCCACCGATACAGCAACCGTGCTTCGTGCCATTGAGATTGAGGCAGATGTGATCCTGCTCGCAAAATCCATTGATGGTGTATATGACAGTGATCCGAAGACCAACCCGGATGCAAAAAAATACGATGAAATCTCTATTCAGGAAGTCATCGACCGCAAACTGGGCGTAGTAGATATGGCAGCGTCCATTCTCTGCATGGAAAACAAGATGCCGATGCTTGTTTTCGGGCTGAACGAAGAGAACAGCATAGTCAATACCGTAAACGGCAAATTCAACGGAACAAAAGTTACCGTATAATACCAGAATACAGGAGGAATCAGAAATGGATGAAAGAATCAAAGCATACGATGTCAAAATGACAAAATCATATAACAATCTGCTCGAAGAGTTCGGAGCGATCCGTGCAGGTCGTGCCAATCCGCACGTACTGGATCGTATCACCGTAGAGTACTACGGAACACCGACGCCACTTCAGCAGGTAGGAAACGTTACCGTTCCGGAGCCGCGTATGATCCAGATCCAGCCGTGGGATGCATCTCTGATCAAAGAGATCTGCAAAGCGATCCAGACATCCGACCTTGGCATCAATCCGAATACCGACGGAAAAGTGATCCGTTTGGTATTCCCGGAACTGACAGAGGAACGAAGAAAAGATCTCTGGTAAAAGAAGTGAAGAAAAAAGGCGAGGGTGCAAAAGTTGCTGTCCGCAATATCAGACGTGACGCAATGATGCATTCAAGAAACTTGGAAGGGAAAAGAGGTAATCCGAGGACGAAGTCAAAGAGCTGGAAGAAAATGTTCAGAAGCTGACAGACAAGTACATCAAGGATATCGACAAGGCTATCGAGGAGAAATCAAAAGAGATCATGACCGTGTAGTCTTAGAAGGTAAATATTGGGTAAATACAGGGATGTTGCAGTGTGGCATCCCTGCTTTTTTGCACACAGGAGGTTTTGTGTATGAATATTCCACAACATGTAGCAATCATTCTGGACGGCAACGGACGCTGGGCAAAGAGCAAAGGGATGCCGCGTAATTACGGGCATGTGCGCGGTGCCAAGAATCTGGAAAAAATCTGCCGTGACGCTTATGATATCGGCATCAAATATCTGACGGTCTATCTGTTTTCGACTGAGAACTGGAAACGTTCCAGAGAAGAAGTTGACGGGCTGATGAAGCTTTTCCGAAGCTATACAAAGACCTGTATCAAGACAGCAAGGGAAAATAATATGAAAGTCCGTGTTCTCGGAGATCCGACGGCACTTGCAGATGATCTGCAGGAGAGCTTAAAAGAACTGGTTGAGTCTTCCAAAAACAATACCGGGCTGAATTTTAACCTTGCGATCAACTATGGAAGCCGTGATGAGATCGTGCGTGCGATCCGTCAGCTCAGCCAGGACTGCGTAGACGGGGCAGTAAAACCGGAAGACATCACAGAAGATCTCTTCTCTGCATATCTGGATACGAGAGAGATACCGGATCCGGATCTTCTGATTCGCACCAGCGGTGAGCTGCGTCTGTCCAACTATCTGCTGTGGCAGCTGGCTTATTCGGAGTTCTATTTCACGGAAGTTCCGTGGCCGGCATTCAATAAAGAAGAACTGTTAAAGGCCATTGAGAAATATAATGGAAGAGAACGCAGATATGGCGGTGTGAAAGGAGAATAAGATATGTTTGTGACAAGACTTATCAGCGGTATCGTTCTGGTGGCAGTGGCACTTCTGACAATCTGCAGCGGAGGCTGGATTTTGTACGGAACACTGACCATCGTATCGCTGATCGGTATGTTTGAACTGTACCGTGCAGTGAAGGTACAGAAACAGGGTGAAAACCTGCTGGCAGTGGTGGGATATCTGGGCGTGATCTTACATTATATTCTGCTGAGTCTCGGATATTCGGAGTATACGATGATGAACTTGATCATTGTGCTGATCGCCATGATGTTTGTCTATGTGTTTTCTTATCCGAAATATCATGCAGAACAGGTGATGGCAGCCTTTTTCGGTGTGGTCTATGTGGGTGTCATGCTGTCCTACATTTATCAGACCAGGATGATCCGCGACGGAGCATTTCTTGTATGGCTGATCTTTCTGTGTTCCTGGGGATGTGATACCTGTGCTTACTGTGTCGGCATGCTGATCGGGAAACACAAAATGTCTCCGGTTTTAAGCCCGAAGAAATCCGTGGAAGGAGCCGTCGGAGGTGTTGTCGGTGCGGCACTTCTGGGAGCCATCTATGCGGCAGTCGTAGGCAGTCATCTGGAGGCAGAAAATCCGGTGATCACTTATGCGATCATCTGTGCAGTCGGAGCACTGATCTCCATGGTCGGAGATCTGGCAGCATCAGCGATCAAGCGTAATCACAACATCAAAGACTACGGTACACTGATACCGGGACATGGCGGGATCATGGATCGTTTTGACAGTGTGATCTTTACTGCACCGGTTATTTATTATCTTTCCATGTTTATGATGAGATAAGGAGGAACAAATGAAAAATATAGCAGTTTTGGGTTCAACCGGATCGATCGGAACGCAGACGCTGGATGTGGTGCGTGCCAATCCGGAAAGGCTCTGTGTAAAAGCACTGGCAGCAGGTCATAATATTACACAGCTGGAGAGCCAGATCCGCGAGTTTCATCCGCAGATTGCAGCTGTCTGGGACGAAGAAAAAGCAAAGGAGCTGCGGATCTGTACCGCAGACCTTCCGGTGAAGATCGTTTCCGGCATGGAGGGACTTCTTGAGATCGCACAAATGGAAGAAGCAGAAGTGCTGGTGACAGCGATCGTTGGCATGATCGGGATACGCCCGACCATTGCAGCAATAAAAGCAGGAAAGGATATTGCACTTGCAAACAAAGAGACACTTGTAACTGCCGGTCATATCATTATGCCTCTGGCAAAAGAATACAACGTAAAGATCCTTCCGGTGGACAGCGAGCACAGTGCGATTTCCAGTCCTTAAACGGAGAAAAGAAAACACAGATCGACAAAATCCTGCTGACAGCATCCGGCGGTCCGTTCTGCGGAAAAGATAAAGCATTTCTGAAACATGTGCAGCTTGAGGATGCACTGAAACATCCAAACTGGTCGATGGGACATAAGATCACGATTGATTCTGCGAGTATGGTAAACAAAGGACTGGAAGTGATGGAGGCAAAATGGCTGTTTGATGTGGAACTGGATCAGATCCAGGTTGTGATCCAGCCGCAGAGCATCATCATTCCATGGTGCAGTACAAAGACGGTGCGGTGATCGCCCAGCTTGGAACCCCGGATATGAAGCTTCCGATCCAGTATGCACTGTTCTATCCAGATCGGGAATATCTGGCCGGAGAACGTCTGGATTTCTGGAGCCTGTCACAGATCACCTTCGAAAAACCGGATATGGAGAATTTCGAAGGACTTCCGCTGGCCTTTGCAGCGGCAAAAGCAGGCGGCTCCATGCCGACTGTATTTAATGCGGCAAACGAGCGTGCAGTCAGCAAATTTTTGAACCGCAAGATCGGTTTTCTGGATATTTACGAGATCATCAAAACCTGTATGGATGCACACAAAGTGATTGAAGCTCCAACGGTGGAACAGATCCTGCAGTGTGAACAGGAAACTTATGAAATGATTGAAAGCAGGTGGTAAATTGAGCATAATTATAGCATTGTTGATCTTCAGCCTGATTGTTCTTTTTCACGAATTCGGACATTTCCTGCTGGCGAAGAAAAATGGCATTACGGTTGTGGAATTTTCTCTGGGAATGGGACCGAGACTGTTAAGCTTTGACAAAGGAGGAACAAAATATTCCTGGAAACTTCTGCCGTTTGGCGGTTCCTGCATGATGCTTGGAGAAGATGAAGGAACGATGGAACCGGGAGCATTTGCAGCGGCATCCGTATGGGCAAGGATTTCAGTTATTGCAGCAGGTCCGGTATTTAACTTTATCCTGGCATTTGTACTGTCCCTGTTTATTATAGGAAGTATCGGGTACGATAAACCGGTGATCCTGCAGGTGAGTGACGGATACCCGGCAGCAGAAGCAGGCCTGAAAGAAGGCGATATTGTTAAAAAGATCAATCACAGCAATATCCATGTGGCAAGAGAAGTAACCAACTATGTGACCTTTCATCAGAAACAGTCCGTGACGATGACGGTAGAACGCGACGGCAAAGATATCACCGTTCAGATGGATCCGGTTGCAAATGAGAGCGGTCGTTACATTTTCGGTATCAGCTGCAGTTCCAATTACCGCGAAAAATGCGGTATCCTCGGCACCTTGAAATACAGTGCCTATGAAGTAAAATATTGGATTCAGCTGACAATCGAGAGTATTAAAATGCTCTTTACCGGTCAGGCGAGCATCAATGATATGTCCGGTCCGGTCGGTGTTGTGAGTTACATCGGAGAGACGTATCAGGAGTCACAGTCCTCCGGAGGTTTCTATGTATGGCTGAATATGCTGAACATATCGATCCTTCTGACAGCAAACCTGGGTGTCATGAACCTTCTGCCAATCCCGGCACTGGACGGCGGCAGACTGGTCTTTCTGATCATTGAGCTGATCCGTGGGAAACGGATCGATCCCGAGAAAGAAGGAATGGTACATTTTGTCGGACTGATGCTTCTGATGCTTTTGATGGTAGTGGTGATGTTCAATGATGTGAGGAAAATCTTCTTTTAAGTGTTAAGATGTTGAGGTTAAAAATTAAAACTGCGATACCGGTGGATCATTCCGTGCTTTGCAGACTCACAATCGTAAAAAAAGGTTCATAAGAATCGTAAAAAATGTAAAAAAAAGGTTGACACACACGGGTCTGTATAATATAATTAAGCAATGTGACGAAGTATGTAAATGTCTGATCCAAGCCCCGGTAACGACATTTTACTATAGAAACTCATAATGGAATATCAATCAGGAGGTTACCCCATGAAAAGTTATATGGCTAGTCCAGCAACAATCGAAAGAAAATGGTATGTAGTGGACGCAACAGGATATACATTAGGTAGATTAGCATCAGAAGTAGCAAAGATCTTAAGAGGTAAAAACAAACCGATCTTTACTCCGTTTATCGATACAGGTGATTATGTAATCATCACAAACGCAGACAAAATCAAAGTAACAGGTAAAAAACTGGAACAGAAAGTTTACTACAGACATTCCGACTACGTTGGAGGAATGAAAGAGACAACTCTGAAAGAAATGTTAAACAAGAAACCGGAAAGAGTTATCGAACTGGCAGTTAAAGGTATGCTTCCAAAAGGACCTCTGGGAAGAGAAATGTACAAAAAACTTTTTGTATATGCTGGTCCGGATCACAAACATGCAGCTCAGAAGCCAGAAGTATTAACATTTTAACAGGAGGTAAATGACAGTGGCTAACAAATTCTACGGTACAGGAAGAAGAAAAAAATCTATCGCAAGAGTATATGTAGTACCTGGTACAGGTAAGATCACAATCAATAAAAGAGATATCGACGAGTACTTTGGTCTGGAAACACTGAAAGTAATCGTTCGTCAGCCGTTAGTAGCAACAGAGACAGCTGATAAATACGACGTACTGGTAAATGTACGCGGTGGTGGTACAACAGGTCAGGCCGGTGCTATCAGACATGGTCTTTCAAGAGCACTGCTTCACGTAGATGGCGAGTTCAGACCAGTCCTGAAAAAAGCAGGATTCCTGACACGTGACCCGAGAATGAAAGAACGTAAGAAATACGGTCTCAAAGCAGCTAGACGTGCACCACAGTTCTCAAAACGTTAATCTCGATTATCAAAAAGAGAATACGAAAAAGTATATCAAACCTCAGAAACCTTGTGTTTCTGGGGTTTTTCTTTACCCTTAACTCTTGGTGAAATGTCTAGATATGTGGTGAAGCTTTTTTGGTCAAAGTCATAGTGCCGGAGTGTCCCACAATTTTCTTGATGGTTGTATCCTGAGCACCAGCTTCCGATAACCACTATACCCTGATGTCTATGACACCGTTTCCAAAGAGGAAATAGCAGAATTTGAGGATATCATGCGTAAAATCATAACAGGAATCATCTCTGAGGCCAGTGGTATAGCTACATGGGTGTATGTGCAGAAATGTTTTTCTACCGGTTGGGACTAAAAGATGGACTGAATCTGAAAAATACAGTAAAATCTACATTAGAAATGTTATCGGGAAATATTCGTGGAGGGGAACTAAAAGATGAAGAATGAAATCGTATTATTTACAGATGGTGATGTCAATATAGAAGTTCAAATCAATCCTGAGCAGGAGACAGTTTGGCTGACGCAAAAACAAATGGAAGTGTTGTTTGATGTTAAGCACGCTACAGTAAGCGAACATAATTTCAAATATTCTTGCTTCAGGAGAACTGGATGAGACTTCTGTCGGTTTTTCCGACAGAAGTACAGGGGGACGAAAACCCAAAATTTATAATTTGGATATGATTTTGTCTGTCGGATATCGAGTTAATTCTAAAAGAGGTATAGCTTTCAGAAAAGTCTGAACTCTTAAAACAGATGAAATCTCAATCGGAATTTTCAAAAAAACGTATGTCAAAGAATCTTTGCATTATAATACACGCACTGTAAACAGATCCTTGCTTTACTTAATATACAACTGTCCTATATAATTTGGACAGAAGGAGGAACTTATTATTATGAATATTGGAAATCAAATATCAACAATTCGAAAAGAACAGCAATTAACACAAGAGCAATTTGGGGCGTTATTTCATGTGACACGACAAACAGTTTCAAACTGGGAAAAATGAAAAGAAGCAGAACAATGGGAGATGACAATGAAAAGAAGCAGGACAATGGGGGATGAGACCCAATGTCCTGTTTTTAAAAGCAGAGTGTTATACTTCAAGATGAGATTCCTTAGATCTTTGAAGCTGCAAAATCCTGTATTTTCTGAAACGATTATTCTACATCTTTCAGAGCCGCCAGATCTTCTTCGCCGGTACGGACTTTTACAACATGCCGTACGTCATATACAAAGATCTTGCCATCGCCGATGTGACCGGTATAGAGACATTTTTTGGCAGTTTTGATGACTTTTTCCACCGGGATATTGCCACCGATGACTTCTACTTTAACTTTTGGGAGGAGTGTAGCGTCAACTTCGGCACCACGGTATTTTTCGCCGGAACCTTTCTGGATACCGCAGCCCATAACCTGTGTAACGGTCATACCGGTGACACCAAGTTCATTGAGAGCTTTGCGGAGTTTGTCATACCGGGAAAGTTTTACAAGGATGGAAACTTTGTACATGCCGGTTGGATTGGCAGCAACCAGTTCTTCACCGGCTACTTTGACGGCGGCATTTTTCTGTGAATCGCTTGCTTTCGTATAATCAGATTCACCAAGATCTGTATTTTCATTCACATCCATCGTAGCAGTAATATCAGAAATGTTGAATCCGGCATAAGCACTTGCCAGGCCATGCTCGTGATAGTCCAGGCCCTCGATTTCGATATCAGCCGGAACACGCAGACCAACAAGTTTGTCGATGACCTTGAAAATAATGGTCATGGTAATGATAACCAAGAGCATAACAGAGGCAACACCGAGCAGCTGGATCAGGAAATAATGGATACCTCCGCCGTAAACCAGACCGGCAAGGGCACCGTTTAATGTCATGGAAACATCCGGCTTACCGTAACGAACCCAGGTAAAGATCATGGCAGTACAGGTTGCGATAGCAGCGGAAAGGTTTGTGTTCATGTATACCAGACTGGCTTTTGTAAGATCGGCGTCAGTTGACATTGCAGTTGTGCTTGCTCCGTTAAATCCGAACCAGCAGAACCAAAGAATGAAAACACCGAGTGCGGCAACGGTGAGATTATGACCGGGGATTGCTTTTGGTTTTCCGTCCCTGTCATATTTTCCGATACGAGGATCAAGGATTTTTGCACCGATGCATGCGGTGACACCGCCGACCATATGTACGGCAGTACTTCCGGCAAAATCATGGAAGCCAAGCTGAGAAAGCCAGCCGCCGCCCCAGATCCAGTGACCGGAGATCGGATAGACGATCAGAGAGATCATGGCACTATATAAACAGTAAGCTTTGAAATTTGTCCGTTCTGCCATGGAACCGGAAACGATCGTGCAGATGTTGCACAGAAAACTGTCTGAAAAATGACGAAACACCAGGTCGGCAGAGATCCAAACTGATAACTTCCGCGGATCAGCGGATCGAGTTTTCCGATAAAAGCACCGCTTCCGCCGAACATCAGCCAAATCCGACCAGCCAGAATGCGGAAGTTCCGATACAGAAATCCATCATATTCTTCATAAGAATATTGCCGGTATTTTTGGCACGCGTAAGTCCGGCCTCACACATTGCAAAACCAGCCTACATAAAATAAACAAGTGCGGCTCCAAGTAATGTCCAGATGACATCAACAGATGAAAAATTATAAAAATAAAGCAGAATCCAATTTTTAGTTCAGAATCGTAATCAAACAGAAACGATACCTGATCCGGAGCATTTATTCATCAAGATCCATTGTTTTGGCCGAAATTCCGTTGACGGTTACATTATCATCCACCGTGATAACAAGACATTTTTTGCCATCCACAATACGTGTCTCCACAAGATCAGCATACTCCGGGCTGACCTGAATTGTGATCAGAGGGGTTTGATCTCAAAACGTCTGGTGTTTACAAGGTTGGAAGCCATAAGGGAAGTATCTTCACCGACTGCATTGTCATAGGCAGCATTAAAATCAGAAAGCTTTTCATCTTCCACACCGCTTCGCTCCAGAAGCTGCTTTACTTCCCTTTTATCCAGCATGACCGGTTCCGGATCATCTTTGTGTTCCTCCATCAGCATAGTCAGATTGTCATGGATATTTTTGACTGTTTCATAATTACATTCTTCACCGAGAGTGTCGGAAATAACAGCCTGGAATGATTCCTTCTGTTCCCCGGCAGTAAGGGAAGCTTCACAGCCAAACATATTTTCCACAAATTCTGCCTGAAGTTCTTCCGGCTTTTTTGAATAGTAGAGCATCGCATGCAGGTCAGTGCTGCGATCATGAAATGCCGGGAACAGGAAACCGCGTTCCGGAAGTTCCACGATCCAGTCACGGATACGGTCACGGATGCGGTTTTCCGCTTCGTTGTACACAGTCCGGCTTTGGAGAGCCTGACCGGGCAGATGCAGCACAGGATGTATTCGTAAACCTCATCGGAAGAATCGAACATCTCTGTATTATCTTTGGCCTTTCCAGGAACATCGTAGGCAGCATGTACGAGAATGATAAAATAATTTTCCGCATTGTAATAATGTTCGATGATCTTGTCATAACATTCATCGACAAGAGCATCATCCGTCAGACGGCTGTTTTTTAAACGCAGCAGAAATTCCTGCTCGCCGCCTTCCGCCTCTGCTTTCAGTGGAAATTCCAGATTCAGCAGATTTTTGCCGATCGTTCCGGAAAGTGTCTTCTTGAAAATTTCAAAATATTTAAACATTTCTTCATCAGAAAGCGAAAGAATGATTCACGCATCTCCAGACGTTTTTCCTTTTCCGAATCGACATAACAGCCGCAGATTCGGGGAATCGTACAGTTGTCCGGTGTGAATTGCTTCTTTAACTCAGAAATCTCTTTTTTATTCATAGGTATCCTCCCCTGTGGTTTGTCTATATCAATGAGCCATACGTGATTTTTCCGTACTTTGTACTCTCAAAATCACGAAAACATTCGGAATTCGCATATTTACTGCGTAAATAGCTGCACCCTCATGTTTTGTCGGTCCTCATAGACACAAATATGTATGCAAGCATCCGTTTTGTGTCCATTTGTCCCTTGAATCATCAGTATTTTAATATAGACCCGGACAAAAAGCAAGAAATGAAAAATTGCCGTTTCTTATTGACAAACGCAGGATTTTGCCATAAACTGATGAATGAAACAGAGCTGACAGCTCGTTATAGGGGCAAGACGAAGAAAAGGGATAGTACATTTCGGACAATCTACAGAGAGGGGATCACTGGTGCGAGATTCCTGTGCGGAAGAGATGGAACCTGCCTTGGAGTCCTGTATGAAAATACAGCGTAGTTCCGGCGATAACGGAAAATGAGTGAGTACTGTTTTTAACAGTGCTAATCAGGGTGGTACCGCCGAAGAGATGACAAGTCCTTGGTTCCTGCGTTCACGCAGAGACCGGGGCTTTTTTATTAGGTGCCAAAGAGGAGAATTGTGAGAGTACCATGTATGAAACGATTTGTATGGCATCTTCTGGCTTTAATATTTTCAGCAAGAAAAGGAGAAAACGATGGCAAAAGAAAAGAAATTAGTTGAAGCAATCACATCTATGGATGAAGATTTTGCACAGTGGTATACCGATGTGGTAAAAAAAGCAGAGCTGATCGATTATACCAGCGTAAAAGGATGTATGGCGATTAAACCGGCAGGCTATGCAATCTGGGAGAATATCCAGCATGAGCTGGATCGCAGATTCAAAGAGACCGGCGTACAGAATGTATACATGCCGATGCTGATCCCGGAAAGTCTGCTTCAGAAAGAAAAAGATCATGTAGAAGGTTTTGCACCGGAAGTAGCATGGGTAACACACGGAGGACTGGAGCCGCTTCAGGAGCGTATGTGTGTACGTCCAACTTCTGAGACACTGTTCTGCGATTTCTACTCCAGAGATATTCATTCTTACCGTGATCTGCCGAAAGTATACAATCAGTGGTGTTCTGTTATGCGTTGGGAGAAGACAACAAGACCGTTTTTGCGTTCTAGAGAGTTCTTATGGCAGGAAGGACATACCGCACACGCAACAGCAGAAGAAGCAGAAGCACGTACGATCCAGATGCTGAATGTTTATGCAGATTTCTGTGAAGAAGTTCTGGCGATTCCGGTTGTAAAAGGAAGAAAGACCGATAAAGAAAAATTTGCCGGAGCAGAAGCAACTTACACGATTGAATCCCTGATGCACGACGGAAAAGCACTGCAGTCCGGAACAAGCCACAATTTCGGTGATGGATTTGCAAAAGCTTATGATATCCAGTTTACAGACCGTGACAACAAACTGAAATATGTTCACCAGACATCCTGGGGTATGACCACACGTATGATCGGTGCGATCATCATGGTACATGGAGATAACAGCGGTCTGGTGCTGCCGCCGAGAATTGCTCCGGTACAGGTAGATATCATCCCAATCCAGCAGAAAAAGGCAGGCATCCTGGAGAAAGCAGCAGAAGTGGAAGCAACACTGAAAGCGGCTGGATTAAGAGTGAAAACAGATGATACTGACAGAAGTCCGGGATGGAAATTCTCCGAGCAGGAGATGCGCGGTATTCCGGTTCGTGTGGAGATGGGACCAAAAGATATCGAAGCAGGTCAGGCTGTTGTCGTACGCCGTGACACTCGTGAAAAGATCACCGTAGCAATCGACGAACTGGCAGCAGAATTGCCGAAGATCCTGGATAGCATGCAGAAAGATATGCTGGAGAGAGCACGCAAACACAGAGATGCACATACTTATGTTGCTCATAACATGGAAGAGTTAAAAGACATCGCAGACAACAAACCAGGATTTATCAAGGCTATGTGGTGCGGTGAACGTGAATGTGAAGATAAATTAAAAGAAGATGCAGGAATCACATCACGCTGTATGCCGTTTGAACAGGAAACCATTTCCGACGTATGCGTATGCTGCGGAAAACCGGCGAAAAAAATGGTATACTGGGGCAAAGCATATTAAAAAATACGGAACGCAGATCAAGAAGCAGCGAAAAAGGCTGTAAATATTCGCTTTAAAACGAAAAGGCCGTAACCTTTCGAAACAAAAATTGTTTTCGAAAGGTTACGGCTGTTTTTGCATCAGATGTGAGATGACTTACGTCTCTGTCATTGCCGGAAGTGTTTGTAAACGTGTGCCAAGTCTCATGTGAGATAGACTTGGACGGACTGTTTTGGAGAGGTGGAGGTTATTTCTCAGGCTTGCGGTATGCGTACACAGCCAGTCCGTCTTTCATGGGAAGTTTCGGAGATCCCTGGATCAGCGGAAGTGCATAATCAATAAATGCCTGAGCAATATCAGTTCCGTTTTTTGTGATCCATTCAACAGGAACCGTCTTTTCCTGATTGCAGATCAGGTTGACATCCTCAAGGCCACATTCCATCACGTATGGTTTGTCAGATTTACGGACAAAGCTGACCATCTTGCCGGTTTCACCGCTGATGGCAGAAGTCACGCCGAAAGCTCCGGCCTGTGCAGCTTCCAGTCATCCGTTTCAGACTGCAGGAAGGCAGAACATCTCTGATTGACATTCAGCTCGACCGAGCGACTTTTACACCGAGGCGGTCACGCACCAGATTTTCCAGATATTTGCCGCAGCCGGTCAGCATTTTGTGTCCAAATGCATCGACACCTGCAGAGGCTGCATATTCACAGATAAAGGTGCCATCCTTGTCATGAATGCCTTCGGATACACAGACGATCAGGTTGTTTTTTGTCTTAAAACATTCTTCCAGAGAAGCAGGAAAGATTCCTGGTCAAAATCCGCCTCCGGCAGATAAATCAGCACCGGGTTGTCCTGCTCGAATTTGCGGGCAAGTACGGATGCTGCGGTCAGCCAGCCGGCATGGCGGCCCATGATCTCAATGATGGTAACAGATTTTGTATTATAAACAGAAGCGTCCAGTCCGATTTCACAGACGGAAGCAGCCACATATTTTGCGGCACTGCCGAATCCCGGTGTGTGGTCGGTGAGGATCAGGTCGTTGTCGATCGTTTTCGGAATACCCATGATACGTACATCAATGTTGTGGGCAGCAGCATAGCGGGAAAGCTTGCTGACCGTATCCATAGAATCGTTTCCTCCTATATAAAAAAGTAACCGATGTTCATCTCTTCAAATTTCTGAAACAGCAGAGGATAGATCGCATCATTTAAATCATCCGGAAGTTTGAAACGGCAGGAACCAAGGTAAGCCCCTGGAGTTGTACGCAGAGCTTCCAGTGTATCGTTATCCAGTTCTTTCATATCCATAAAGCGTCCGTCTAAAAATCCCTGGATGCCGTTGATCATGCCGTAGACATGTTCAATCTCTTCGCTGCGGTTAAAACCTTCACGGATCACACCGTAAAGACTGCTGTTGATAACGGCGGTCGGTCCGCCGGACTGTCCTACAATTAAATTTTTCACAAGTTAAGCTCCTTTCAGCTTCTTTTTGGCATTCCTTTCTATTTTACTACATTTTCTGAAAAAAAACTATTATGAATCGCGGGAAATTCTAAAAATAATTCTCTCTGTTTCATCAATTACTTTTTCAGAATATTTTTGGAAATATTCAGGAAAAGTCAAAGAAACCGACCGAAAAATTTACGGAATCTCGTACAAACGAGGTAAAAACATAAAAAATAATTGACAAGCACAAAACCCGGCGGTATTATAGAACACAAGATTTTTTATTAAAATATAATAAAGATAAAAAATCTGTAAAGTGAAGTTTTAGAAGGAGGAAAAATATTATGAAAAAATTCACAAGATTTTTTGCTACCGTTGCAGCAG
>ENA-OQER01000446-OQER01000446.1-human-gut-metagenome-genome-assembly--contig:-NODE-446-length-22260-cov-1.792346_pt1 | contig 22260 bp, 32 predicted proteins | sample MGYA00242797_ERZ504639 | MGnify/ENA primary metagenome ERZ504639 (study PRJEB26092, sample SAMD00036306) | human gut metagenome | host: Homo sapiens | study: EMG produced TPA metagenomics assembly of...
CTGACGCTGGTGGGTATGTATGGTTTGATGTTCCTGACCTATAAAACGGCGAATAAGCGACCGGGATTATCTCCGCATTCGCCTTTACCGGTTTTCTGGGTTATATCCTCGGACCTATTCTGACACCTATCTGTCTGCCGGAATGGGTGACGTAATCGCTATGGCACTGGGCGGAACGGCGTTAGTGTTCTTCTGCTGCTCTGCATATGTGCTGACCACCCGCAAAGATATGTCGTTCCTCGGCGGTATGCTGATGGCGGGTATTGTGGTGGTGCTGATTGGTATGGTTGCTAATATCTTCCTGCAACTGCCTGCTCTGCATCTGGCGATCAGCGCGGTCTTCATTCTGATCTCCTCTGGCGCTATCTTGTTTGAAACCAGCAACATCATTCATGGCGGTGAGACGAACTATATTCGTGCCACGGTTAGCCTGTATGTTTCGCTGTACAACATCTTCGTCAGCCTGCTGAGCATTCTGGGCTTCGCTAGCCGCGATTAATCTCACCCGCTAACACTTTCATAGCCTCGCTTTATGCGGGGCTTTGTTTTTTGTTACACTGCCGCCAGTCTGATTAAGGTAGTAATAATTATGCTGATCTTCGAAGGTAAAGAGATAGAAACGGATACCGAAGGCTATCTCAAAGAAAGCAGCCAGTGGAGTGAGCCGCTGGCTGTGGTGATTGCAGAGAACGAAGGGATTTCGCTGTCGCCAGAACACTGGGAAGTGGTGCGTTTTGTGCGTGATTTCTATCTGGAATTCAATACTTCTCCGGCGATTCGTATGCTGGTAAAAGCGATGGCGAATAAATTTGGCGAAGAAAAAGGTAACAGCCGCTATTTATATCGACTGTTTCCGAAAGGTCCGGCTAAGCAAGCCACCAAAATTGCTGGCCTGCCAAAACCGGTAAAATGTATTTAACGGATACGAAAATCGGCTAATTCCCCGAGATGATGCGGCTCGCTAAGCACCCGTTCCACACGCGCAGAACGCGGGCCGCCACTCTTTAACCACTGCATTAATTTTTCCACCTGCCCTTCTTCACCGCAGGCAACCACTTCCACGCTGCCATCGTCAAGATTTTTGGCGTACCCGGTTAAACCCAGTCTTTTCGCTTCATACTGTGTGGTGTAGCGAATCCTACGCCCTGAACTCGCCCGTAAACCCAGGCAATTATGCAGACTTTCGACATTGCTGCTCTCCTTATCCTTAATGGACGCGTTGCAAATCCATGGAAAACTCCGGACAATGACGCCCATTTCTTTGCATCGACAGAAAAGTAAATTATGAGTGTACGTTTAGTGTTAGCCAAAGGGCGCGAAAAATCATTACTTCGTCGCCATCCGTGGGTCTTTTCCGGGGCCGTTGCCCGCATGGAAGGTAAAGCCAGCCTCGGTGAAACCATCGATATTGTTGATCATCAGGGAAAATGGTTAGCACGCGGCGCTTATTCACCAGCTTCGCAAATCCGGGCGCGCGTCTGGACGTTTGACCCGTCTGAGTCTATCGACATTGCTTTTTTTCCCGCCGTTTGCAACAAGCACAAAAATGGCGTGACTGGCTGGCGCAAAAAGATGGCCTCGACAGCTATCGTTTAATCGCCGGAGAATCTGATGGCCTGCCGGGTATTACTATCGATCGTTTCGGTAATTTTCTGGTGCTGCAACTGCTGAGTGCTGGCGCAGAATATCAGCGCGCGGCATTAATTAGTGCCCTGCAAACGCTGTACCCGGAATGTGCGATTTACGATCGCAGCGATGTTGCGGTACGTAAAAAAGAAGGGATGGAGCTGACCCAGGGCCTCGTCACCGGCGAGTTGCCACCTGCCCTGCTGCCGATTGAAGAACACGGCATGAAACTGCTGGTGGATATTCAGCACGGACACAAAACGGGCTACTACCTGGACCAGCGTGATAGCCGCCTGGCTACCCGCCGCTACGTTGAAAATAAACGTGTGCTGAACTGTTTCTCCTATACCGGTGGTTTCGCCGTATCGGCACTGATGGGCGGTTGCAGCCAGGTTGTCAGCGTTGATACCTCCCAGGAAGCGCTGGATATTGCACGGCAGAACGTTGAGCTGAACAAACTGGATCTGAGCAAGGCTGAGTTTGTCCGTGATGATGTCTTTAAATTGCTGCGTACTTATCGCGATCGCGGTGAAAAATTTGACGTTATCGTGATGGACCCGCCGAAGTTTGTTGAGAATAAAAGCCAGTTGATGGGCGCGTGTCGTGGCTATAAAGATATCAACATGCTGGCGATTCAGTTGCTGAATGAAGGCGGTATTCTCCTGACTTTCTCCTGTTCCGGTCTGATGACCAGCGATTTATTTCAGAAAATCATCGCGGATGCCGCAATTGATGCCGGCCGTGATGTACAATTTATAGAGCAGTTCCGTCAGGCAGCCGATCATCCGGTGATCGCTACCTACCCGGAAGGCTATATCTGAAAGGGTTTGCCTGTCGCGTCATGTAACTTGAAATGTGGAATTTTACCCTTATATCAAAGGTAAAGATTTCCCGGGAGGTGACTATGATTGCCAGCAAATTCGGTATCGGCCAGCAGGTCCGCCATTCCCTGTTAGGTTATCTCGGAGTGGTCGTGGATATCGACCCGGTTTATTCGCTCTCTGAACCGTCGCCTGATGAGCTGGCGGTGAATGACGAGCTTCGCGCCGCTCCGTGGTATCACGTGGTGATGGAGGACGATACGGCCTACCGGTTCATACCTACCTGGCTGAAGCCCAGCTAAGTAGCGAATTGCAGGATGAACATCCTGAACAGCCATCCATGGATGAGCTGGCGCAGACCATCCGCAAACAACTCCAGGCCCCGCGTCTGCGTAACTAATCCCTGAACGAATCCCCGGAAGGTTTTTGCCTTCCGGGGATTTTTTATTTGGCCAGGCCCAGGCGAGGGATCTCAATAGCCGGGCAGCGATCCATCACCACATTTAACCCGGCATCCCGTGCCAGTACTGCCGCTTGCTCATTAATCACCCCCAGTTGCATCCAGAGGGTTTTCGCGCCAATGGCAATAGCTTCCTGTGCCACGCCCCACGCCGCTTCTGAATTACGGAAAACATCGACCATATCGACCTTTTCCGGAACGTCTGCCAGCGTGCCATACCCCTGCTGGCCCAGCAGCGTTTTGCCGGCAACTTTTGGCGAAACCGGAATGACGTGATACCCCTGGTCGAGTAGATATTTCATCACGCGATAGCTGGGACGATCGGGTTTGTCGCTTGCCCCCACCAGCGCAATGGTGTGAGTGGACGTTAAAATGCCTGCAATATCGGTTTCTTTCATTATTTCCTCCAGACTGTTTAACAAAGTGTACGACAAAGCGACATGCCAACCATGCAGCTAATACGAATGAATGAGAGCAAAAGCGGGAAATATGTCTATATGTTAGTAAGTATGATTAAAGAAAAATTTTGACACATTATTATTCGGGCGGTCTTTTGACAGGAGCTACCTATGAAAACCGGCATCGTGACCACCTTGATTGCATTATGTTTGCCGGTATCCGTTTTTGCCACCACGCTGCGGCTTTCAACCGATGTCGATCTTCTGGTACTCGACGGCAAGAAGGTTTCCAGCTCTCTGCTGCGCGGTGCGGACAGCATTGAACTGGATAATGGACCGCATCAGTTAGTGTTTCGCGTTGAGAAGACGATTCATCTTTCCAATAGTGAAGAACGGCTGTATATCTCCCCACCGCTGGTGGTCAGTTTTAATACCCAGCTCATCAACCAGGTCAATTTTCGCCTGCCTCGCCTGGAGAATGAGCGGGAAGCTAACCATTTTGATGCCGCGCCGCGCCTTGAATTGTTGGATGGCGATGCGACGCCGATTCCGGTAAAGCTGGATATTCTCGCCATTACCTCAACGGCAAAAACGATTGATTATGAGGTCGAGGTTGAACGCTATAACAAATCCGCGAAACGCGCTTCACTACCGCAATTTGCCACGATGATGGCAGATGACAGTACGCTGCTCTCGGGTGTTTCCGAGCTGGATGCTATTCCACCGCAGTCTCAGGTGCTCACAGAACAACGGCTGAAGTATTGGTTTAAACTGGCTGACCCACAAACGCGAAATACTTTCCTGCAGTGGGCGGAAAAACAACCATCTTCCTGAGATTTTTGTGCCTGTGCGCAGGCTTTTTCGGTCTTTATCTTGCAGCGATAAGTGCTTACAGTAATCTGTAGGAAAGTTAACTACGGATGTACATTATGGAACTGACGACTCGCACTTTACCTGCGCGGAAACATATTGCGCTGGTGGCACACGATCACTGCAAACAAATGCTGATGAGCTGGGTGGAACGGCATCAACCGTTACTGGAACAACACGTACTGTATGCAACAGGCACTACCGGTAACTTAATTTCCCGCGCGACCGGCATGAACGCAACGCGATGTTGAGTGGCCCAATGGGGGGTGACCAGCAGGTTGGCGCATTGATCTCAGAAGGGAAATTGATGTATTGATTTCTTCTGGGATCCACTAAATGCCGTGCCGCACGATCCTGACGTGAAAGCCTTGCTGCGTCTGGCGACGGTATGGAACATTCCGGTCGCCACCAACGTGGCAACGGCAGACTTCATAATCCAGTCGCCGCATTTCAACGACGCGGTCGATATTCTGATCCCCGATTATCAGCGTTATCTCGCGGACCGTCTGAAGTAATATTGCACAGGTGGCAAACGCCACCTGTTTCTTACGGTTTTCTCGCCACCGGCACATCCAGATTTTTCAGTATTTCCACAAAGGGAGAGGGATTCTCTTTGTTAAACAGTGCCCATACCCGATGGCGTGCCCGGGTCAGCGCCACGTACATTAACCGCCGTTCTTCAGCGTCCGGGAAATCCTCAACCGGTGGCAGTAGCGCCTCTTCCATAATCGACTCCCGCGCCGCAGCCGGAAAACCATCACTTCCCTCCTGCAAGCCAACGATGATGACGTAATCCGCCTGTTGCCCTTTGCTGGCATGAATGGTCATAAAGTCGATTTGCAACTTCGGCCAGCGTGTTGCCGCTTTTTCCAGGCTGGCAGGCCTCATGTGATGGTAACGCGCCAGGATAAGAATGCGCTCTTCCGGTTTGGCATAACCAGAGAGCTTATCCAGCAAAGCGTCAAGCTGGCTCTCATCCAATAACGTGACGGCTTTTTCGTCTCCATTGGTTAAGCTGTTTAGCGGCTTTTTCAACTGGCCTGGGTTCTGCTGAATAAACCGGTTTGCCACCTCACCGATACGACTGTTAAAACGGTAAGTCGTGTCTAAATCACAGCGATCGCCTTCACCAAAGTTTTCATGGAAAGCGGTGGTGAGCGACATTTGCGCACCGCTGAATCGGTAAATCGCCTGCCAGTCATCACCAACGGCGAACAACGTCGTCTGACTGTTTTGCTTGCGTAATGCCGCTAACAACGCTGCCCGCTGCGGCGAGATATCCTGAAATTCATCAACCAGAATATGCTTCCACGGCTGATAAAGCGACCTTTCTCCAGAATCACAATCGCCTGATGAATAAGGCCCGAAAAATCGACAGCGTTTTCTGCCTTCAGCGCACCTTTCCAGGCTTTTAATAACGGGGCCATCAACTTGATACGTTTACTGAACAGATCGCGAATCTCTTCGGGTGCACTGGCAATCATTTCTGCCTGTGCACCACCGTGCATCCGCATCAGACTTACCCAACGATCGAGGCGTGAGGCAAGACGACGCTGTAATTTTTCATCATCCCAGAAGTTACCTTCTGGCACTGACCACTGCATTTCTTCCGTCAGCCATTGCCGCCAGCCCTTCGCCTGCGCTTTCTTTTCGCTGCATTGCTTGCGCCACTCAGCAATAAAGAGTTCATGACGGGCAGCGGTATCATTTTCCAGTTTGCTGACTATCGGAACTTTTTTGCTGCCCTGCTGAATAATATGCAGCGCCAGCGCATGAAACGTGCGTGCGGTAATGTCTTCGGTATGTAGCCGTTCGCGAATACGCTCGTCCATCTCTTCAGCGGCTTTGCGACCAAACGCCAGCAATAAAATTTGCTCAGGGGACGCTTCACCACGCGCCAGCAACCAGCCTGCACGGGCCACCAGCACCGACGTTTTTCCGCTTCCTGCACCTGCCAGCACTAACAGAGAATGCTCGCCATTAACGACTGCCCGGGCCTGCGCCGGATTCAGCGGTGAAGACTCGACCTGGCGGAAAAAATCCGCATACTCGGTAAGCATGGCTTCGGTATACGCCTGGTTATGCTGCAACCGAGCGCTTTCAATATCTTTCAACCAGGCCTGACATTTACGCCACGCCTCACGGCAGTTATCGAATTCTTCCAGTCGGTTAACCGGCAACGGCAACGCGACATAGCCTGGCGGATTTGTTGCTGAACGCCAGAGGTTTGCTCACGCGTCAGCCATTTATTTTCTCCAGTGCGCGTGGCAATCAAATCCAGTTGCTGGCGTAAAACACCAGACGCAATTTCGCTCATCTCGCCACTCCACCGCCGCCAGTGAGCATCAAGATGATGGTAAAAACGCTGCGTCTCGCCCCATTCGGTGCCGTGCAGACGCACCACTTTTTCGTCCGGCAGTACAAATTCCAGCTCGCCCCATACCAGACCGCGCTTACAGTGAATCGCCAGTAATTGATTGAAAGGAATAAGGTATTCGTGGCGATCGCCGGAGACTTTAATCCCGGCATTGAGGATCACCGCCCGATCGTAAGGGTGCTGTGCCAGACGTTTTCCAAGCGTTGTCGCTTTCAGTTCCATGACTCTGTAGATCCACACGAAATTATTTCTTATCAGTGTAACCGTCAGAGAAAACGTGCTCCAGCCCAAAAACGTTACAATTGCCGCCCATTACTGAAAACCACAGTAAAGCGAGGTTTTATGCGTACCGTTTTGAACATTCTGAACTTTGTGCTTGGCGGATTTGCCACCACTCTGGGCTGGCTGTTGGCGACTCTGGTCAGTATTGTGCTGATTTTTACCTTACCGCTGACACGATCCTGCTGGGAGATCACTAAACTGTCTCTGGTGCCTTATGGCAATGAAGCTATTCATGTCGATGAACTGAACCCGGCTGGCAAAAATGTGCTGCTGAATACTGGCGGTACGGTATTGAATATTTTCTGGCTGATTTTCTTTGGCTGGTGGTTATGCCTGATGCACATTGCAACGGGCATCGCACAATGTATTTCAATCATTGGCATTCCTGTCGGCATTGCGAACTTTAAAATTGCCGCTATTGCACTATGGCCGGTTGGTCGTCGCGTGGTATCGGTAGAAACAGCGCAAGCTGCGCGTGAAGCCAATGCACGTCGTCGTTTTGAATAATCCACTAATATGGCCTTTATGCTAAGTCCTTTGCTCAAACGCTATACCTGGAACAGCGCCTGGCTGTATTACGCGCGTATTTTTATTGCGCTTTGTGGAACCACAGCGTTTCCGTGGTGGCTGGGTGATGTAAAACTGACGATTCCGCTAACGCTGGGGATGGTGGCAGCGGCGCTGACCGATCTCGATGACCGACTGGCGGGACGTTTGCGTAACCTCATCATTACGCTGTTCTGCTTTTTTATCGCCTCGGCCTCAGTAGAATTGCTTCGTTTCCCTGGCCTGGCTATTTGCGATTGGCTTAACGCTCTCTACCAGCGGCTTCATTTTGCTCGGCGGTCTGGGTCAACGCTATGCAACAATTGCCTTCGGTGCATTGCTGATCGCCATTTACACTATGTTGGGAACATCACTGTATGAGCACTGGTATCAGCAGCCGATGTATCTGCTGGCCGGTGCCGTCTGGTACAACGTCCTGACACTTATTGGTCATCTGCTGTTCCCGGTCCGCCCGCTGCAGGACAACCTGGCGCGTTGCTATGAACAACTGGCGCGTTATCTTGAGCTCAAGTCGCGCATGTTTGATCCTGATATTGAAGATGAAAGCCAGGCACCGCTGTACGATTTGGCTCTCGCCAACGGACAACTGATGGCGACATTGAATCAGACGAAACTCTCGCTGCTGACCCGCTTACGTGGCGATCGTGGTCAACGGGGAACGCGTCGCACGCTGCATTATTACTTTGTCGCGCAGGATATTCACGAGCGTGCCAGCTCTTCTCATATTCAGTATCAAACATTGCGTGAACATTTTCGCCACAGCGACGTGCTGTTCCGTTTTCAGCGGCTGATGTCGATGCAGGGCCAGGCGTGCCAGCAACTGTCACGCTGTATTTTGCTGCGTCAGCCTTATCAACATGATCCGCATTTTGAGCGCGCTTTTACGCATATTGATGCTGCGCTGGAGCGGATGCGCGATAACGGCGCACCCGCCGATTTACTCAAAACACTGGGATTTTTGCTGAACAATTTACGCGCCATTGATGCCCAACTGGCAACAATTGAATCAGAACAGGCCCAGGCACTACCCCATAATAATGACGAAAATGAGCTCGCTGATGACAGCCCGCACGGGTTGAGTGATATCTGGCTGCGTCTTAGCCGTCACTTCACGCCGGAATCCGCCCTCTTCCGTCATGCGGTAAGAATGTCGCTGGTGTTGTGCTTCGGCTACGCCATCATTCAAATAACCGGAATGCATCACGGGTATTGGATCTTGCTGACAAGTTTGTTTGTCTGCCAGCCAAACTATAACGCCACGCGCCACCGCCTGAAGTTAAGGATTATTGGTACGCTGGTAGGTATCGCCATTGGCATTCCTGTGCTGTGGTTTGTGCCATCACTGGAAGGGCAGCTGGTGCTGCTGGTTATTACCGGCGTGCTCTTTTTTGCCTTCCGTAACGTGCAATACGCTCATGCAACGATGTTCATCACACTTTTGGTGCTACTGTGTTTTAACTTACTGGGTGAAGGTTTTGAAGTAGCGTTACCTCGCGTAATCGATACGCTGATTGGTTGTGCCATTGCGTGGGCGGCAGTGAGCTACATCTGGCCTGACTGGCAGTTTCGCAATCTGCCGCGCATGCTCGAACGCGCCACAGAGGCCAACTGTCGGTATCTCGATGCCATACTGGAGCAATACCATCAGGGGCGTGATAACCGTCTGGCGTATCGTATTGCCCGCCGCGATGCACACAACCGTGATGCTGAGCTGGCGTCGGTGGTATCAAATATGTCCAGCGAGCCGAACGTTACCCCGCAAATTCGCGAAGCCGCGTTTCGGTTGCTGTGCCTTAACCATACGTTTACCAGCTATATCTCAGCCTCGGTGCTCACCGGGAGCAGTTAACTAATCCTGAAATTCTGGCGTTTCTTGATGACGCAGTTTGCTATGTTGATGACGCGTTACATCATCAACCTGCTGATGAAGAACGCGTCAATGAGGCATTAGCTAGCCTGAAACAGCGGATGCAGCAACTTGAACCACGGGCAGACAGCAAAGAACCTCTGGTCGTACAACAAGTTGGATTATTGATTGCATTACTGCCTGAGATTGGTCGTCTGCAACGCCAGATTACTCAAGTTCCGCAGGAAACTCCTGTTTCGGCGTAAGAGAGTCAGCCCATTCTGCAAGTCCTGGCGGCGTGCCACCGGGAGCGCAGCTTCATGAATGCCGATAATGGCACCTTCAAGCATAAACAGAATCTTTTCTGTCACCAGACTGTTTTGCTGCCGCAGTCGCAACCAACACATTTTTGCCCCAAGTATACGTAACGCCCGTACATCCTTAATCCCCACCTCCCCGAGAATCGCTTCCAGATGAAAAGACATATTGGGCAAATCTTTCAGTCTTTCCCGGGTATTGCGCGTGCTTTTCTCTTTCAGCGCTGCATCGAGAGAATATTTCGACAGACGCACCAGCTTCAGTTGATTTCGCCATAGACTTTCATCAACCCGATAGTAATTGAGGGTAACGGATCGGCCACACTTTTTATATGTCAGCCAGACAGGCGGATGTTTTACACAGTACTGTGCACTTTGCTCACAAGCCCGAAGATACAACTCACCATCAGAAACCATCGCAAACACCGTGTCGTCAACGGTCAGGCTGTAACTGCCAAACAATGATCGGTATTCAATTGTGCCCAACGTTGCCAGGTATTCTTGTGATTTATAGATCCGCTTATAGGAGAGGCTTTTCATAAAATTCCTTTTAAAATCATAACATAAAAGAATGATTCACATTAACGGATCCGTTAACTACGAAAATAGGCAACTTATTCTTAAGGGGCAAGATTAATTTATGTTTTCCCGTCACCAACGACAAAATTTGCGAGGCTCTTTCCGAAATAGGTTGATCTTTGTTGTCACTGGATGTACTGTATATCCATACAGTAACTCACAGGGGCTGGATTGATTATGTACACTTCAGGCTATGCACATCGTTCTTCGTCGTTCTCATCCGCAGCAAGTAAAATTGCGCGTGTCTCTACGGAAAACACTACAGCCGGGCTTATCAGTGAAGTTGTCTATCGCGAAGATCAGCCATGATGACGCAACTTCTACTGTTGCCATTGTTACAGCAACTCGGTCAGCAATCGCGCTGGCAACTCTGGTTAACACCGCAACAAAAACTGAGTCGGGAATGGGTTCAGGCATCTGGGCTACCCTTAACGAAAGTAATGCAGATTAGCCAGCTCTCCCCTTGCCACACTGTGGAGTCAATGGTTCGCGCTTTACGCACGGGCAATTACAGTGTGGTGATCGGTTGGTTGGCAGATGATTTGACTGAAGAAGAGCATGCTGAACTTGTTGATGCGGCAAATGAAGGTAACGCTATGGGGTTTATTATGCGTCCGGTAAGCGCATCCTCTCACGCCACGAGACAACTTTCCGGGCTAAAAATTCACTCTAATTTGTATCATTAAGTAAATTTAGGATTAATCCTGGAACTTTTTTTGTCGCCCAGCCAATGCTTTCAGTCGTGACTAATTTTCCTTGCGGAGGCTTGTCTGAAGCGGTTTCCGCGATTTTCTTCTGTAAATTGTCGCTGACAAAAAAAAGATTAAACATACCTTATACAAGACTTTTTTTTCATATGCCTGACGGAGTTCACACTTGTAAGTTTTCAACTACGTTGTAGACTTTACATCGCCAGGGGTGCTCGGCATAAGCCGAAGATATCGGTAGAGTTAATATTGAGCAGATCCCCCGGTGAAGGATTTAACCGTGTTATCTCGTTGGAGATATTCATGGCGTATTTTGGATGATAACGAGGCGCAAAAAATGAAAAAGACAGCTATCGCGATTGCAGTGGCACTGGCTGGTTTCGCTACCGTAGCGCAGGCCGCTCCGAAAGATAACACCTGGTACACTGGTGCTAAACTGGGCTGGTCCCAGTACCATGACACTGGTTTTATTCCTAACAATGGTCCGACCCACGAAAACCAACTGGGTGCAGGTGCTTTTGGTGGTTACCAGGTTAACCCGTATGTTGGTTTTGAAATGGGTTACGACTGGTTAGGTCGTATGCCGTACAAAGGCGACAACATCAACGGTGCATACAAAGCTCAGGGCGTTCAACTGACTGCTAAACTGGGTTACCCAATCACTGACGATCTGGACGTATACACTCGTCTGGGTGGTATGGTATGGCGTGCAAGACACCAAAGGCTAAACGTACCTGGTGGCGCATCCTTTAAAGACCACGACACTGGCGTTTCTCCGGTTTTCGCAGGTGGTGTTGAGTACGCGATCACTCCTGAAATCGCTACCCGTCTGGAATACCAGTGGACCAACAACATCGGTGACGCAAACACCATCGGTACTCGTCCGGACAACGGTCTGCTGAGCCTGGGTGTTTCCTACCGTTTCGGTCAGGGCGAAGCAGCTCCGGTAGTTGCTCCGGCTCCAGCTCCGGCACCGGAAGTACAGACCAAGCACTTCACTCTGAAGTCTGACGTTCTGTTCAACTTCAACAAAGCAACCCTGAAACCGGAAGGTCAGGCTGCTCTGGATCAGCTGTACAGCCAGCTGAGCAACCTGGATCCGAAAGACGGTTCCGTAGTTGTTCTGGGTTACACTGACCGCATCGGTTCTGACGCTTACAACCAGGGTCTGTCCGAGCGCCGTGCTCAGTCTGTTGTTGATTACCTGATCTCCAAAGGTATCCCGCAGACAAGATCTCCGCACGTGGTATGGGCGAATCCAACCCGGTTACTGGCAACACCTGTGACAACGTGAAACAGCGTGCTGCACTGATCGACTGCCTGGCTCCGGATCGTCGCGTAGAGATCGAAGTTAAAGGCATCAAAGACGTTGTAACTCAGCCGCAGGCTTAAGTTCTCGTCTGGTAGAAAAACCCCGCAGCTGCGGGGTTTTTTCGCCTTTAGTAAATTGAACTGACTTCGTCAGTTATTCCTTACCCAGCAATGCCTGCAGATCATGCTTCAAAGAAGACATTTTATTCGCGTATTTCTCTTTGTTTTCCGCATCTTCAATCAGCTGAACAATCGTTTCAGAAAGCGTTTTACCGCGACGCTGCGCAAGACCAGCCAGACGTTGCCAGACAATAAATTCCAGATCGATCGATTTTTTGCGCGTATGCTGGTGTTCCGCATTAAAATGGCGCTTCCGTCTGGCCCGAATGGTTTGCTTCATGCGATTGACCAGTTCCGGATTCATATGCTTGTCAATCCAGCCATTTACCAGCACGGGTTCATTTTCCAGCGAGAGCAACACATCGACGGCTTCCTGGGCGGCACTGGCTTCTATGTAACGGGTGATTAACTCCCCTTCGCGATGCTTCTTCACCAGATACTTCCATTTCCAACCACTTTCAAGATTTTCAAGTTGTTGATATTTCATAGCGATCTCAATGTTACCGTGTAACTCTTTACAGAATATCAGCTTTTTAGGCCAGTGAAGAAAAGAATCTCCATCCTGTGAGCTTTAACGCCCATGCCAGGAGTATTGTCGGTGCTTTCTACGTGTGCTGTAGTGCCGGTTACGGTATAATCGCGGCTTTGACAACAGACTAAAAAACATCAACTTTGACCATTACGAAACTTGCATGGCGTGACCTGGTTCCTGATACCGATAGCTATCAGGAAATATTTGCTCAGCCACATTTGATTGACGAAAACGATCCTTTATTCAGTGATACTCAACCGCGACTGCAATTCGCACTGGAGCAGTTGCTGCATACGCGAGCATCCTCCTCTTTTATGCTGCGAAGGCCCCGGAAGAGTCTGAGTATCTGAATCTTATTGCCAATGCCGCGCGTAGCTACAAAGCGATGCAGGCCAACTGGTGGGCGGTCACTATGAGGTTTCCGGCCACTCCATCCGCTTACGTCACGCAGTGAGTGCAGATGATAATTTTGCGACTTTAACGCAAGTTGTCGCTGCCGACTGGGTAGAAGCGGAGCAACTCTTTGGCTGCCTGCGCCAGTTTAATGGCGACATTACCCTGCAGCCTGGTCTGGTGCATCAGGCAAATGGCGGTATTCTCATCATCTCTTTGCGTACACTGCTGGCGCAACCTCTGCTGTGGATGCGGCTGAAAAATATCGTTAACCGCGAGCGTTTTGACTGGGTTGCGTTTGATGAGTCGCGCCCTCTCCCCGTCTCTGTGCCTTCGATGCCATTGAAGCTGAAAGTCATTCTGGTAGGCGAACGCGAATCATTGGCTGATTTCCAGGAGATGGAGCCAGAGCTTTCAGAGCAGGCTATTTATAGCGAATTTGAAGATACTCTGCAGATTGTCGATGCAGAGTCAGTAACCCAGTGGTGTCGCTGGGTGACATTTACCGCCAGACATAATCACTTACCTGCACCGGGAGCGGATGCCTGGCCGGTACTTATCCGCGAAGCAGCACGCTACACCGGTGAACAAGAAACACTTCCGCTTAGCCCGCAGTGGATCCTCCGCCAGTGTAAAGAGGTCGCCTCCCTGTGTGATGGCGACACCTTCTCCGGCGAGCAGCTAAACTTAATGCTGCAGCAGCGTGAATGGCGCGAAGGTTTCCTCGCTGAACGTATGCAGGATGAGATCCTTCAGGAGCAAATCCTGATTGAAACCGAAGGCGAACGCATCGGGCAAATTAACGCCCTTTCGGTCATTGAATTTCCGGGTCATCCACGCGCTTTTGGCGAACCTTCTCGCATTAGCTGCGTTGTGCATATTGGCGATGGTGAATTCACCGACATCGAACGCAAAGCGGAGCTTGGCGGCAATATCCATGCGAAAGGGATGATGATCATGCAAGCGTTCCTGATGTCGGAACTACAGCTTGAGCAACAGATCCCCTTCTCAGCATCGCTGACATTTGAGCAGTCATACAGTGAAGTTGATGGAGATAGTGCTCGATGGCTGAACTCTGCGCCTGATAAGCGCCCTCGCCGATGTGCCGGTGAATCAGAGTATCGCTATCACAGGTTCAGTCGATCAGTTCGGTCGCGCCCCAGCCGGTCGGTGGTTTAAATGAGAAAATCGAAGGCTTCTTTGCTATTTGCCAGCAACGTGAGTTAACCGGGAAACAAGGTGTCATTATCCCCACAGCTAACGTTCGCCATTTAAGTCTTCACAGTGAACTGGTGAAAGCGGTAGAAGAAGCAAATTCACCATCTGGCAGTAGACGATGTGACTGACGCACTGCCGTTATTATTAAATCTGGTGTGGGATGCGAAGGCCAAACGACGCTGATGCAAACCATCCAGGAACGTATCGCGCAAGCATCGCAACAGGAAGGACGTCACCGTTTTCCATGGCCATTACGTTGGCTGAACTGGTTTATTCCGAACTGATCGGACTTGTTCAGCGTACACGTGTTAGCTATCCTGCGTGCTTCAATAAAATAAGGCTTACAGAGAACATGTAGATAAACGCGAATCCTATACAAAAGAAGACCTTCTTGCCTCTGGTCGCGGTGAACTGTTTGGCGCTAAAGGCCCGCAATTGCCAGCACCGAACATGCTGATGATGGACGTGTGGTCAAAATGACCGAAACGGGTGGTAACTTCGACAAAGGGTATGTTGAAGCAGAACTGGATATCAATCCGGATCTGTGGTTCTTCGGATGCCACTTTATTGGCGATCCGGTTATGCCGGGATGCCTGGGCCTGGACGCAATGTGGCAGCTGGTAGGGTTCTACCTCGGCTGGCTGGGCGGCGAAGGTAAAGGCCGCGCGCTGGGCGTTGGCGAAGTGAAATTCACTGGTCAGGTACTGCCGACAGCGAAAAAAGTGACCTACCGTATTCACTTTAAACGCATTGTTAACCGTCGTCTGATTATGGGCCTGGCGGATGGCGAAGTGCTGGTTGATGGTCGTCTTATCTATACCGCCAGCGACTGAAAGTCGGTCTGTTCCAGGATACGTCTGCCTTCTGATTATAATCAGACAGAGTATCAAAAGGCGAAACCTCCGCAATGCGGAGGTTTCTTTTTAAAGAGACAGAATCAGGCCATTACTACCCTGTCCGCCATGGCTTCTCGCCAGCCTCCCAGCCATTGTGACCTTTGATTCAGCGTCTGATAGGGACACATTTCTTTTGAGCGTCCGGCGATGCCGGCCTGATAACCACGTTGATGTGCCCGTTCCAGGCGATCTCGTTTTTGTCTCTTCATGCCTCGTTTCCCTCATACTGGTTTCTGGTGGAAAAGAAAACAGTGATTACTAAATGTGCAATCACAGTTAAGCAATACCGCGAATCATAACTGCCGTCAATGCGCAAAATTCACGCCACTGTCATATTTGTGAGCTACACGGGCATGTCGGTTGTACAAAAAATGTGAAGAGGAACAAATTTTTCCGCACGTTAGAAACAAAAAACCGCCTCAGGCAACATACCGGAGACGGTTATATTTACAAATCTTTATAATTAAGGTAGACGCTTTATCTCTTGTGCAATAGAAGCGGCTTCCTGACTCCAGACACCGGCCAGCACTTTAACCATCTCATCGTAACCATCCTGAGTTTGCACTCCTTCCAGACGGAACGGACGTTTGATCAGTTGTCCCTGGTGGTTCAACAGCCACTCACCACTGACAATGACCTTGCCATCATAGCGACCGTTAAACTCCGTTACGGTAACATTGAGCGTGTCCTGGGCGCTTCCCAGAGGCTGGGAGCAACCACCCAGCCGGGCAGTTGCGTACTCAGGTTGGCAACCAGGGTGTTGCGCAACTGTTGATCCAACGGGCTGGCCCACAAGTTGTTGTTGGCAATCACATACTTCACATCACTGGTTTGATAAACCACACCATTCCCCGCCAGATAGTCAGGAACAGTGACCTGCTCTACCCATAACAGACGATTGCCCTGCTGGCGGTACTTTGTGTACCGCTCTGCACCACAGGTAACTGGTAATAGTTTTTATTAATTTCGCCGGAGCTGCATCCGACCAGCACAGTGCTGCAATCGTCACTAGCCACTTTTTCATTGTTTCGCCCTCTTCGGCTCTGGATCTTTTTTGTCCTTCGCTTCAAATACCAGCGCGTTACTCTTCTCATTGAGCGTTTTCAGCACCGGTTGCAGTTCTCGCAACACCTGATCAAGGCGCTGCATATCCGCCACCATCTTGTTGTAGGCTGCGGAGCCAGGCTGGAAGCCCTGCATGCTGCGATTCAATTCACGCAACGTTGACTGCATATCCGTCGGCAACTGCTGCATCGACTGGCTAGCGAGGATCTTGTTCATGCTATCCAGCGTCGTTTGCAGGTTTTTCATTGTGCGCTGACTTTCAGAAAGCGTACTGGTTGCCTGTTCAATCATCGGATTCAATGGCAGTTTGTTGATCTTATCCAACGCTTCCATCAGTCGTTGCTGGATTTGCGCCAGGCCGCCGCTAACGGTCGGGATAATCTGATAACCATTAAATTCACGAATACCGGTTATTGCAGGCGTATTTGGATAGAAATCGAGATCAACATACAGTGCACCAGTGACCAGGTTTCCGGTTTTCAGCGATCCGCGTAAACCACGTTTCAACAATTCGCCAAGGTGCTCAACAACATCCGCATTTTCGCCAAGCTGCATTTTCAGCCGCTCTGGCTCGATACGAATCAGTACCGGAATACGGTAATCATCGTTAAATGTCTGACGCATATTCGGCGCAAAGAATGGCACTTTGCTTACGGTACCCAGGCGAATACCCCGGAACTCTACCGGAGCTCCCGGTTGCAGACCGCGTACCGAATCTTTAAAGAACATCAGATAATCAATGTGATCGGTGTACAACGAATCCTGAATGCTCTTCTGATCATCATACAAAACGAAAGCTGTTTTAGGTGCCACTGGCTGCCCTAAATCCAGACCTTCCGGCACATCAAAGCTGACACCGCCACTCAGCAGCGTTGTCAATGAGCCCATCTCCACACGCATCCCTGCTGACGTCAGATCAACCGCAATGCCACTATCTTTCCAGAAGCGAACATTGTTGGTCACCAGTCGGTCATAAGGTGCATTGATGAACAGTTGATAGCTGATATTGCGTTTTTGTGTATCGAAGGTGCTGGTTTCAACCGAACCTACCGATAGCCACGGAACAGCACCGGATCTCCTGGCGAGAGCTGCCCGGCTTTTTTTGCTATCGAGAATCACACGGATACCTTCGCATCAGCGGGGCCAACGGTGGCGAGTCCAGCAAATCGTATTTATCCATTTTGCTGCCTTTCGCGCCTGGCTGCAGTTCGATATAAACTCCAGACAGCAGCGTTCCCAGGCCGCTAATCCCTTCGCGACCAATCTGCGGTTTCACCACCCAAAAGACGGTGTCTTTATGCAGCAATTTTTTCCATACCGGAATTCAGCCGCGCTTTGATTTCAACGTGCGTCAAATCATCAGCCAGTGTGGCGCTTTCAACCACGCCGACGTCAACGCTACGGCTTTTAATGGTGGTTTTGCCACCTTCAATTCCTTCCGCATTCGCGTGATCAGGGTCACTTCCGGTCCCTGATGGCTGTAATGATAAAAAAAAGAACCCAGGCCCCAATGAGCGCCGTGACGATAGGAAATATCCACACGGGAGACCAGTTCTTCACTTTCTGGATTTTGGCTTCCCCATTATTAGATTCCATACTGTCAGGACTCCTCATGCTCTGATTCAGGTTGACGATCCCACGACAAACGCGGGTCAAACGTCATAGCAGAAAACATTGTCATTATGACGACTAAAGCAAACATTAATGCACCCATTGCCGGATAAATACTCATTAAACCTCCCATACGCACCAGCGCCGAGAGCACCGCGATAACGAAAACGTCAATCATCGACCAGCGGCCTACAAACTCAACAACTTCATAAATCAAATGCATTCTTTCACTGTCGCGCTTGCCATGCCCTTTGGCATCCCAACACAGCCACGCGATGGCGATCATCTTTAACGTTGGCACCATAATACTGGCCAGAAAGATCACCGCAGCGACGGGATAAGAGCCTTCGCTCCATAACAGAATGACCCCAGCGAGAATCGTCGACGGCATCTTCGAGCCTAATAAATCCGTCACCATGATGGGCAAAATATTAGCCGGAAGATACAGCATGATGGACGTTACAAGCAGCGCGAGTGTCCACTGCAGGCTGTTTCTACGCCGAACGTACCCTTTGGTACTACAACGCGGGCACACGGTTCATCAGCAGGAAGGATTGCCGTACAACAGGAGCACGAACGCAGCCCCTGACGTATCCCCGTGACGCCTGGTTTTAGCGGCTGGCGCAGTTCTGGCATCGGGGCGATGTCGTCCCATAACCAGCGACGATCAACGCACTGAAAAGCGCGCAGTTGCAGGACACAAAATAAACACCAGGGGAGAAAGCTGCTGCCTACCCCAATGCTGCCGTAAGCCATCAGTTTAACGAAACTGACCAGCACACCAGCGAGGAAAATCTCCGCCATTCCCCAGGTTTTGAGTTGAAAAAGCACCCGTGCCAGTTGCTCTTTTAAACGGACCGGTAATTCCGCGCGATTCACCAGTAACAGAATGGTTATCAGACAAAACGCGGGAACCAGTTGCACAAACAACAGGAAAAAGGTGCCGAGGCTGGCGTAGTCCTCAGAAAAAAAGCACGCCGGGAATTTCCAGTAATGTAATTTCACTGGTAACTCCTGCAACGTTCATATTCACAAAAGGAAACAAGTTGGACAGCAACAGCATGAACAGTGCAGCCAACGCATAGGCGGTAGGACGCTGCCGAGGGGCATCCCACGCCACGGTTAACGTTGTGCCACACCGGGGACATGCCGCTTTCTGACCATGCTCAAGGCGCGGTAACGCCACCAGCATGTCACACTGCGAGCACAGGATGTGCTTCGCGGCATGATGATGTTCGCACATTGGTACTCCTTAATGATGCGCTATTTTACAGATGACTAACAAAGTGTTGGTTTTCATGCCTGATAAACCCAGTTCATCAGGCAATTTTACCGTTGTCAGCTGTCTCTGTTTAAATCGACTATTTTGCGATCAGCCACCATTTTTTAACGCTTCAAGATACTCCCAGCGTTCAAAGGCTTGCTCCAGCTCCTGCTCTGCAGCAGCCATATCGGCGAGCACTTTTTGTGTCTGCTCATGCGGCTGACTGAAGAAGGAAGCATCCGCCACTTGCGTCTGTAAAGCTTCCAGCTTCGCCTCCAGATCTTCAAGCAATTGCGGTAGCTGCTCCAGTTCGCGCTGCAATTTATAGCTTAGTTTGCTACTGCTGCGTTTTACAGTTTCTGCTTTTGGCACGGCGGCTTCTTCGCTTTTTTTTCACCGCAGGCTGTTTGAGCGCCACATACTGTTCTTGCTGACCACGGGCATCATGATAACCGCCAACATAACGACCAATTTTACCGCCGCCTTCGAAGATCCAGCATTCTGTAACGGTGTTATCGACAAACTGACGATCGTGGCTAACCAGCAATACCGTGCCCTGATAGCTGTCGATCAGTTCTTCCAGCAGTTCCAGCGTTTCGACATCAAGATCGTTGGTCGGTTCGTCAAGAATCAATAAGTTGCTTGGTTTGAGGAACAAACGCGCCAGTAGCAAGCGGTTCCGCTCACCGCCAGAAAGCGCACGTACCGGCGTCATCGCCCGTTTCGGATGGAACAGAAAGTCCTGCAAATAGCCCAATACGTGGCGTGGCTTGCCATTAACCATCACCTCTTGCTTACCTTCGGCAAGGTTATCCATCACCGTTTTATCGGGATCCAGTTCCGCGCGGTGCTGATCGAAATAAGCCACTTCCAGTTTGGTGCCAACGTGAATACGCCCGCTGTCCGCTTGAAGCTGACCGAGCATCAGTTTCAGCAGCGTGGTTTTGCCGCACCCATTCGGACCAATCAGGGCAATTTTTGTCGCCACGTAGAACCTGGGCCGAAAAATCTTTCACCAGTTGCTTACCGTCAACCTGGTAGCAAACGTCTTCCATTTCGAAAACGATCTTACCGGAGCGGCTGGCCTCTTCCACCTGCATCTTTGCGGTACCCATCACTTCGCGACGTTCACCACGCTCGCGACGCATTGCTTTCAGGGCGCGTACGCGGCCTTCATTACGGGTACGGCGTGCTTTGATCCCCTGGCGGATCCACACCTCTTCCTGCGCCAGTTTGCGATCGAACTCGGCATTTTGTAGTTCTTCCACGCGCAGGGCTTCTTCTTTTTCCTGCAGGTACTGGTCGTAATTCCCCGGATAGGTCACCAGCTTGCCGCGATCGAGATCAACAATGCGCGTCGCCATATTGCGGATAAACGAACGGTCGTGGGAGATGAAAATAATCGTCCCATTGAAGGTTTTAAGGAACCCTTCCAGCCAGTCGATGGTTTCGATATCCAGGTGGTTAGTCGGTTCGTCGAGCAGCAAAACGCGCGGATTGCTCACCAGCGCGCGTCCTAATGCCGCTTTACGCAACCAGCCGCCGGAAAGCGACGACAGCGCAACATTAGGATCTAACCCCAGTTGCGCCAGCACTTCGTTGATGCGGTTTTCCAGCTGCCACAGGTTGTGGTGATCCAGCTGTTCCTGAACCTTCGCCAGTTCGTTGAGATTTTTCTCGCTCGGGTCGTTCATCACCAGGCGCGAAATATCGTGATAGCGTTTCAGGTATTCCGCTTGTTCTTCAATGCCTTCGGCAACGAAATCATAAACGCTGCCCTCAACGTTACGCGGCGGATCCTGTTGCAGACGAGCCACGATCAAATCTTGCTCGTAAATAATGCGCCCGTCATCCAGCCCCTGTTCACGGTTGAGGATCTTCATTAACGTCGATTTGCCCGCGCCGTTACGGCTACCAGACAAACACGTTCGTTATCTTCGATATGCAGTTCTGCGTTATCGAGAAGCGGCGCGTCGCTGAACGACAGCCATGCACCATGCATACTGATTAATGACATTACTATTCCTTTCAGGCTGCGGTAATCAGCCAGCAGTTGTGGATCTGGCGGTTACGGGCGAAATCCTGGGAGAGCGTTTTTTGCGTAATTTCTTGTGCTTTCAGTCCCAGTTTTGCCAGCCCGTCGAGATCCATACGGAAGCCACGTTTGTTGTTCGAGAACATGATCGTCCCACCTGCACGCAGCAGACGTTTCAAATCTTTCATCAGCGCCAGATGATCGCGCTGAACATCAAACGCATCTTCCATTCGTTTTGAGTTAGAGAAGGTTGGCGGATCGATAAAGATCAGATCGAACTGTTCATTTGCCTCACGCAGCCACGCCAGGCAATCGGCCTGAATCAGGCGATGCGCACGCCCGGTTAGGCCATTCAGACGCAGGTTGCGTTCTGCCCACTCCAGATAAGTACGCGACATATCCACGGTGGTGGTGCTGCGTGCACCGCCTAATCCCGCATGCACGGTGGCGCTGCCGGTATAAGAGAACAGGTTGAGGAAATCTTTGCCTTTGCTCATCTGGCCGAGCATACGACGGGCGATACGGTGATCGAGGAACAGACCGGTATCGAGGTAATCCGTCAGATTCACCCACAAGTGAGCGTTATATTCGGTAACTTCCAGAAACTCGCCCTTCTCGCCCAGTTTCTGGTACTGATTTTTGCCCTTCTGACGTTCACGGGTTTTCAGCACCAGTTTGTTTGGCGCAATCCCCAGTACCGAAATGGTTGCAGCGATAATATCGAACAGACGCTGACGCGCTTTGTGAGCATCAATAGTTTTTTGGCGGTGCATACTCCTGCACCACCACCCAGTCGGCATAACGGTCAACGGCAACGTTATATTCCGGCAGATCGGCGTCATACAGGCGGTAACATTCAATTCCTTCCTGACGAGCCACTTTCTCGAATTTTTTGAGGTTCTTACGCAGGCGGTTGGCGTAGTCTTCCGCTACCATCGCCGGTTTGCTGTCTGGAGTGCTTTCGG
>ENA-OQER01000448-OQER01000448.1-human-gut-metagenome-genome-assembly--contig:-NODE-448-length-22197-cov-14.024468_pt1 | contig 22197 bp, 26 predicted proteins | sample MGYA00242797_ERZ504639 | MGnify/ENA primary metagenome ERZ504639 (study PRJEB26092, sample SAMD00036306) | human gut metagenome | host: Homo sapiens | study: EMG produced TPA metagenomics assembly of...
AACGAGACAACTATGAGCAATGAAGTAATGACAAGAAACAGCGAGTGATGAACCACATCGTGAACCACCTCAACCGAATGGTTGACAATTTTGAACGTGCCGTGATGAACTACCGCCCCATGCTTGGAGGTGAGCGGTTCATGACGGACAAGGAGCTTTGTGCCAGGCTGCAACTGAGCCGAAGAACCCTGCAGGACTACCGAAACAACGGTGTCATCCCGTATATCCAGCTTGGCGGAAAGATTCTCTACCGCGAGTCCGACATTCAGAAGATTCTGATGGCTAACTATCGTGAAGCGTACAGAATGAAAGGTGTGTAGGAGAATGTCCTTGATGAGTGTGTGAAATGAACAAGGCGACAACGTATAACTTACCGAGTGTGGCTGTTATAGGTTGTCGCCTCGTTTTATTGCTATACCGAGTTGTTCGTGTTTGCCGGGTATCATTTGTGTTACCTGTATAAATCTAATACCATGCTAAAACACACTGCGGTGGTTCGCCCAAGTGGCTGGAGGCGCAAAGCCTCCAAGGAACGTTGCTTTATGGCAGGTCTATGCCATTGGATTTTTGTTCCTTTCCCGCTTGGCAATAAGCTTATCCATGTCATTTGAAATCTTCTGCTCCGTCACCTGCGCATAGACCTGTGTGCTTGTGATGTCTGCGTGTCCCATCATCTTGGCTATGCTGCCGATGGGAATGTCCTCGTTGAGCATCAAGACTCCGAATGTATGGCGGCTGGCGTGGAATCCCAACTTATTACTTATGCCAAGCACCATTCCAAGGTATGCACATCAAGATAGATGTCTTTCTTCTCACCCAGTGGAAAAACAGGCTTGCTGTCGTCCGTGGTATTGTAGAGCGAAAGAATCTTCTCGGCTATCGGATGGAGCGGCACGAAGAACTCCACGCCTGTCTTCTCTCTTTCCTTGCGGATGAACTTCCTACCCTCGGAGTTCTCACTGATATGGTGAGGGTACAGTTTCTTTACATCTATATAGGATAAGGAGGTGAGCGAGGCAAAAATGAAACATCTGCGTGCAAGCTCCGTTCGCTCGTCAGCCATCGGGGTAGAGAGCATCCTGATGAAGTCTGCCTTGCTGATATGGGTCATCTTCGGGGCTGCCTTCTTCTCATACCCTATCTTGGCTATGGGATTGAAGCGGATAATGCTCCTGTCCACTGCCTTGTACATCAACATGTTCAGCCAGAGAAGGCAATGGTTCACGTAGCTGTCGATGCGTCCCTGGTCTCGTTTCAGGAACAGTTTGTATTCCTCCCCGAAATTCTCGTCTATGTCCTCAAAGGCGATGTCGTCCTTATCCAACGAATGGACAAAGGCTCTCAGGTTCTTCTGCCATGTCCGCTTGTGCAGAAAGGTTTGTCTGGCTTTTGAGGTTCGATACCATTCCACGATGGTATCACCAAAGTTCAGCAAGAACCTTCCTGTCGTGTCCTTGTCCTTCAACACAGCCTTCAGCATTTCCACGGTGATGATGCCATTGGTGGTAAGAAGTGAGTTGTATTTATCCTTGACCTCAGCAAGGAAACTTGCCAATCGTCCGTTGTCCCTTGCGTTCCGTACCTCTCCCTTCTTGGCGTTCCACTCCTGTGGGGTACAGGATATGCCTGTGGAAATGGCTGCACTTTTGCCGTCAACGGTGATGCGGCAAAGTATGTTGGCTGTTCCGTCTGCCTTCACCTTCTGTCTGTTGATGTAAGGCAAAATTGAAAATGTACTTCTGCTCATAGTTGTTGTCCTTATAATATAATAATGTAGTTGAACTGTGAAAAGAAAAGTTGAAAGCCTTGGTCATAATGCGAGAACGAAGTCCTTCTCGGTTGCAGCGATGAACTTGTCCATGTCCTCAAACAGCTTCTTTTGGGTCACTCTCGCATACCGCTGCGTCATCTTCACATCCTTGTGACCGAGCATCTTGCAGATGGTCTCCATCGGCACACCAGCCTCCAGCGTAATGAGGCTGGCGAACGAGTGTCGTCCCGAATGGTAGGAATAGGTCTTGCTCGTTTCCGCTAACTTGCAGATGGTGATGAGATCGATACGAACACGATTCGTGCTCAGCAATGGGAAAAGGGTATCTCTTGCCCCGTCCTCGTATTTCGCCATCAGCTCCACGCCTCGGGCAGGAGTTTCACCCTGGCAAGTGTTCCGGTCTTCTTGCGGTTATAGATGAGCCATTTGTCGCCATCCTCCAACACCTTGACATTGGCTTTCGTGATGGAAACGGTGTCTATGAAGGCTGTTCCTGCATAGCAGGCGAAAAGAAACAGGTCACGGCTAACGGATAGTCTCGGCTTGTCTTCGGGCAGTTCCACATCACGGATTTTTATGAAATCAGACATGCTGAGAGCCTTGGGTGTCGTAACCCTTGGAGTGCCAACCCGATAATGGGCGAACAGCAGGTTCTTGCACAAGCCTCGCTCAAAGGCGATGCGGCACATCTTCTTGAAGAGCGACACATAGATGGTGATGGTTCCTGATGAAAAGCCTTTCTCGTCAAGCAAGTAATGGTGAAAGTCACTGATGAAAGGCTCGGTCAGCTGTCCGAAAGCCAAATCAGTCAACCTATACTTCTCCCCGATGAACTCAGCTAGATTCTTGCGAATCTTTCTGTAAGTCCAGACACTGCTCTTCGACATATCGATGCCCTCATGGGTGCTGAGTTCACTGATATGCTCGTCCACGAAGGAGAGAAGGGTGGTCTGTGTCTTGACGCTGCCCTGCAAGGCCTCCTTGACATCCTTAGCCTCGAAGTCCGTTCTCTTTTCCACAAGCACATCGAATGCCTTTTGGATGGAAAGCAACAACTGCTCGATGTCCTTGTTGGTTTCCACGGCTTCCTTGCTCTTGCCCTCCAATCGGCTGGCACGAGGATTCCAAAGCGATGGAGTGCAAGACAACTTGCAGGAGAACTGCGCCATAGTCCTGTTCACCGTGATGCGTCCCATGATGGGAGCTTTTCCATTCTTGTCCATTCCGCTCTTTTTTAGGTAGAGCAACACCTTGAATTTTTCGATTTTCATAACGCTTACATTTTGAGTGTGCAAATATAATCATTTTGTAAGCGTTCCTTGATACGCAAAACATTGAGAATCAGCGCAATAAAATCCGTTGATGCACAAAGTTGCCTTTCCGCATTGTTACCTGCTTTGCATAGGTAACTGTGACTCACGATTTAGTAACTGAACTACTTCAATATTCCTCACTCGCTTGCTTTATGCCGATTTGGCAACTTTGTGCAAATCTACTCATTCCCAACTGTTTACGTTCCAACCTCTCTTATTCTCCTTTGACTGCTTTAGAGCTTTATGTTAACGAATCAATCCTTTATTGTTTGAAAACTAAACAATAAGCAATGAACCTCTTACCAGTCTAACTTCCCTTATTTTTAGCCATATAGGAAATAAAAATCTTGAATTAAAAGATTTTTTGCTGAAATAGCATTAAAAATTTGCATTAAGCCCTTTTAAATTGTATCTTTGCACTTGATAAATCTCTGTTCAAAGCCTTTGAATGTCCGTTCAGAGCCTTTGAATGTCCGTTCAAAGCCTTTGAACGGAGATTTATGAGGTGTTTGGCAACAATATCTTGGGTGACAGACAATCATTTCCTAATAACAAAAAACTTAATATAACTATGGCAAAGTACAAATTAGTAGAAATGGCAGACATGGATAAGACCGGCACACGCAAGGTTTATCCTAAAATGGTGACCTATCGGACACTGTCTACAGAAGAGTTTATAAAGAAGATGAAGTGGTATAACAACGCATTACCAACGAGCGCGATAGAGGCTGCTTTAACGGATATGTGTAACATATTGGCCCGTATGTTGGCTATGGGGTACAATGTCAACCTGGATGGATTGGGAACCTTTTCGTTGTCCCTGGGGTTCGAAGACGAAAAACCTACTGAGATGCAGCATGACGATGACAAGATGGCGTATCGTACAGTGGGAGTAAAGAATATCAATTTCAAGTCCTCGCCCGAGTTGATAAAGGAAGTAAGACTACTTGTCAACTCCGATCTGGAACGTGATATGAGTGGTGTAAAAGTGATCAAACGCGAGCTGTATTCCAAAGAAGAGCGTGTCAGTCGTGCCTTGGAAGAGATCCATGAAAACGGTTTCATCACCCTCACCGATTATGCAGCCATCAATCATCTAAGCCGGACTGCCGCCTCCATGGAATTGAAAACGTTGACAAATGACCCTTCTTCTCCTATCACTGCAAAAGGAAGAGGCTCTCACAAGGTTTGGGTGAAGAAGCAAGAGGAATAATCGGAAATTTTCGAATAACATGACTCAAGTTTCGCTTGTGGTTCAAGTACGGCCTGAAAGGGAAGAAGTTCTTAGCCCAGGGAGGGCACTGAAAAAGTAAAATCCATTAATACATACAATTAATACATACAATTATGAAAGCTACAAGAATCATCACAACAGTGTTTATTGCGCTTGCCTCACTTGCAGCCCATGCACAGGAAGGAGCATGGAACGGCGAACTAAACATAATGGGAACTAAATTGCCTTTAGTATTCAACTTCTCTAACGAAGGTTGCACCATGGATTCGCCTTTGCAAGGTGCTAAAGGAACACCAGCTGAGAAGACCATTAAGAACGATGGTACAATAAAAGTTTCGATTGCCATGATTGGAGCCACATTTGAGGGAAAGATGGAGAATGACGAAATTATAGGTACATACACCCAAAATGGTTTCCACATCCCTCTTACACTAAAGCCCGGCAAACTTGTAGTTAAACGTCCGCAAACTCCGGTTGCTCCATTTCCATATAAGGAAGAGAACATAAGCTTCACAAATGCAGGATATACTTTCAACGGTACTCTCACCCTACCACAAAACTATTCTAAGCAGACTCCCGTAGTGCTGATGGTTACTGGTAGCGGACAGCAGAACCGCGACGAAGAATGGTTTTACCATAAACCCTTTGCCGTAATTGCAGATGCATTAGCCCGTCAAGGCATTGCTTCCTTACGTTATGACGACCGTGGTTGGAATGATAAGAATATTGATTTCGGTCAATTCACAACAGCCGACTTCCTCCAAGATGCCGCATCTGCCTTACCATTATTGCGCAAGCGCTTCAATAAGGTTGGAATATTAGGACATAGCGAGGGAGGCACAATAGCCATGATGCTTGCCGCTGAAGGCAAAGCCGACTTCATTGTGTCGCTTGCTGGCATGGCTATATCTGGTAAAGAAACTCTCGTGATGCAGAACCGCCAGGCAATGTCATCCTTAGGCTTGCCTAAGGAGATGGTGGATTCCTACTGCAATAACATATCAAATATTCTCGACGAGATTGCCAATGGCAAGAAGACAAGTGAGATAACCATCGATGGAGTGCCAGACAACTTAAAGCCTATCCTAAAAAGATCATTAGAGCAAGCCAACTCGCCATACATACGCCATTTCATAACTATAGATGTTGGCAAGCAGTTGTCCAAGATTAAATGCCCAGTGTTGGCACTCAACGGCACAAAAGACACTCAAGTGGACTGCGCCGCCAATACAACTATACTTGAAACTGGACTCTCCAACTGCAAGCACACTATAAAGAAGATTGATGGTGTTAACCATCTGTTCCAGCATTGCTCAACTGGCAGCATTGTGGAATATCAGCAAATAGAAGAAACCATTGCACCTGAAGTGCTGGAGACAATAACCAAGTGGATTAACGAGCTGTAATAATAATTATAAGTGGGTCGGGCGAAGTGCGCTCGACCCAAACTGTCTATACCTATTAAAAATATTTTTTCTTTTTCATGTAGCAAACCATTCCAACCCTTAGTCTAAAGAGTAAAGAAAATACCAAATAATACATAAATTATGAAAGAAAACGAACAACAATTCACCGACATTGTTCGTCGCAACCGTAGCACCATATATACCGTGTGCTATATGTTCTCTAAAGACAACGACGAGGTTGCCGACATGTTTCAGGAGGTGCTCATAAGACTGTGGAACGGCATGGAATCGTTTGACGGACGCAGCAACATCAAAACATGGATTTACCGTGTGGCACTGAACACTTGCATCACCATCGACAAACGCAAGAAACGCAACCATAAGGCACAGCTGTCTATGGACGTAGACTATTTCAACAGCCGTGAAGTGAAATCAGAACAGGCTCAGTTTCTGCATCGACGCATAAGCGCCTGCAACCTCTCGACCGTGCAATAGTGTTGTTATGGCTCGAAGACATCAGCTACGACGAAATTGCTGCTATCATCGGCATTACGCCAAAGAATGTTTCTGTCAGATTGGTGCGCATCCGTGAACAACTGAAACGAATGAAGGAATAACCATTAACGTTAATATTTTTATCTATTATTCGACAAGATAATGGAAAACCTTTATATTATCATCAATATTCAACCTACAAAAATCATTCTATATGGAAAAGATAAACAATAACAACGAACTCGAGATTATGCGTTCGCAGATGGCATCATTCAAGAAACAACTTGAACAACAAGAGATTATCAACAGCCGTATTATGGCTGAATCGATGAAGAAGAAATTCTCATGGATTAAGAAGATGATCATAGGCGAGATTATTCTCATCCCTATATTTCTATACTTAGCATTTGCCGCTAAGTACAACTTCAACTTGTCTTGGTGGAGCATAAGCACGTTCATCATATTGCTTCTTTGTGATGTTTGGTGCGACTACGACATCAATATGCGGGCTATCAAAAACAGCGATTATAGCCGCGACAACCTTGTCAACACAATGGAGAAATTGCTAAGAATGAAACAACGTCGCACTAAGCAAACCGCCATAATGTTGACAGCCACAATAGTCATGAGCATATGGTTATTAATAGAAATAGGCTTTCATCTCATTGCCATAAATGCCGATACTGGCATGTGGTTTGTGTTCTATGGTGGTGGCACAGGAGCCTTCATTGGTGTAGTTGCTGCATGGTGGATATACCGAAAGATGCAAAAGACCAATGACGAAATGATAAAGCAGATTGAGGAAATCAGCAAAGAACAATAAATGAAGCTCAAGAATAAAGATTAATAAATTGAGAGTTGCCTATCACAATAATACCCAATTACCAAGGAGGTTTGGGGATAATTATTTTTATATAAAGACTTTGGCATACTATTTTTTATTTGTAACTTAGCAAATTAAAAACGCTAAGTTACAAATAAAGCTCCTCAAATCCGCAACTAAGCCCTTCATCGTCCTTCTTGCGTGTACACGTCCTCTCATTACTGAATTATCATATAAATTGAGGCAGAAATGCCCACTTCTGCTTACAATATCCCCTTACCCCATAATGCGACTTGAGACAAAGCTCGTACTTGAACCACATGTGAAACTGGGGGGATATTACTGCCCCTAAGGTTAAACATGTTTAATTGTCAAAGAAAATCATGGCTTTTTCGGATGATAATATTACTTTTGTAGCATCAAAACTCAAGACACTAAAACAAACAAAAATTGATTCACACATAACTAATGTTTTAAAAAAACAAATATAAACTACAAAAAACAAACACTAAAAACAAAACAGTGAAAATGAAAACTAAAACAAAGACAAAGGTAGCGCTTGTAGCGTTGTGCCTTTTAGCTTCGCACGGAGCTATGGCTAAAGATTATACTTGGCACCTAATGGTTCAGGTAATGGTATGACTATCGACAAACCTTTTGGTGACCCGGTAAAGGCTTTTGCTGCACTGAAGGCTGGCGACATTCTCTACGTGAGAGGTGGAACCTACAAACTCTCACAAACCATCAATGTGACTGAGACAGGTACTGCAGACAAGCGTATCTGTGTGTTTGCCTATCCTGGTGACACAGAGCGCCCTGTATTCGACTTCGCTGGACAGCCACGTAGTACTGCAACAGAGGCTGCTAACAACCGAGGTATCATGCACAAGATAGGTGCCAACTACTGGCATTATCGTGGTCTCGACATCTGCCATTCTGCTGACAATGGTATGAAACTCGAGGGTAGTTATTGCGTAGTGGAGCTTTGCCGCTTCTATGGCAATGAAGATACGGGTCTGCAACAGGGATTTGGTAAGGATTCCAAGGGAAACAACACTCGTAACACCGAGTTTAAATATGGACGATTCAATATCATAGTGAATTGTGATGCATACGACAATTACGACCCTTGGACCAAAGGCGGTAATGCCGACGGATTCGCTATCAAGTTGTATCCCGGTCCTGGCAATGAGTTTCATGGATGCCGTGCCTGGCATAACTCCCGATGACGGATGGGACCTCTATTATACGGTTTTCCCTATCGTCGTCGACAACTGCTGGTGCTTGAAGAATGGTTTCGCTGATGGTAATGCCAACGGCTTCAAGATGGGAGGATGCAAGCAGGGCGGTACCTCAACAGGCGCTCATGTCTTCAAAAACTGTATTGCCGCATTCCACGCCAAGAAAGGATTTGACCAGAACCATCATCGCGAGGGTTCTTATCTCATTAATGACCTCTCGTATGGCAACGGCATCAACTATGGTTACAACATGGAAGAACCTGAATATGGCAACTGGGTGCTGCGTAACTGCGTGGGCTTTGCCTATGGCTCACAAAAGATGGAACGTAACTCTGCTTTCACTAAGGCGCCAGACATCGAATACTGTACTTGGACCACACTCGATAACACCAATCCTTTGGGTGAAAAGGCAAGTAGCAATGGTACTTCCTATGCCAAAACTATCAATAATTATTCTTCCGAGTACGAGGATCTGAGCTACGAGACAGGCATCAGTGCCCGTCAGGATAACGGAGAGTTGCCTTTGAAGTTCGGTCGTCTGAAAGCTGGCAGCAAGCTGATTGATGCAGGTACTCCGATTACAGATTTCAAGACGGTGGATGCTCATAAGGCTGCATACGAATATGCGGACAATGCGCCACAGAACTGGTCAGTAACCCTCAACATCCCTTATGTAGCAAGGCGCCTGACTATGGTCCATACGAATATGGCGGCGATGACAATGTCTATACTCTCCAAATGCCTGTGAACGACGGTACGGTGGAAGATGCCATACCTGAGCCAAGCGATGGAAAGAACTGGGTAACCACAACCGTAGTCAATAACTATCTCTTCCAGGATGAGGTAATTGCCGATGAGGTGAAGAAGTATATCACAGGCGGAACGGCAGAAGGCGTGAATCCAAGATACTATGGTAAGTCATCTGATGGCAAGAGTTCGGTGACCTACGTAGATGAGTCTACGACGAGAGGCAAGAAGTACTCTGCTACTTATGGTGCTTACAGGATTCCAAAGGCAACCAACGTAGAGTTCACGCTGCCTTCTCTTGCCGAGATGAAGTCTAATGTATATTGCACGGGTGGTCGTACACTCGTTATCGACTGGCATTACGCAGATAACTCCAACTCAGGAACAGCATCTGTTTCTTTGTCAGAAGGTGTTGCTCTGGTTGACGTGAAAGCAAAGGTGGGCAAGATAGAGAAGAAGCCTGTTGTTGTGACATTGACCAATAAAGGTGGTGGCGACATGTACCTTACCGACCTGACACTGGGCGTTTACCTGGAGGTGGACGAAGATGGCAACCCAATCGTTACGGGCATTGAGCAAGTAGAGAAGGAGAGCGCCACAAAGACCTATCAGATGTACCAGACCACCAATGGTCTGATCGTCTATGGTGACATTGCCTCACTCAATGTATTCAGCGCTGACGGTAAGAAGGTGGCAGGCTCAACAGACTCTCAGTTTGTCAACACCTCAGCCCTTGTCAAGGCATGTACATCGTGCTCATCAAGGGCAAGGATGGAAGCACAGTCGCACAGAAGTTCCTGCGCAGATAAGCTTCAAGCGAAAGAAATAATGAATCACAGAATGAGTGAGAAGTATGTGAACACCTATTAATGTGTTTCAAAGTAATTGAAATAATTTGCGATTCAGAAAGATAATTTGTAATTTTGGCATTCGTAAGTTTACTGATAACGAATATCCAAAAATATGAAGAAAATACTTTTTGCAATCGTTCTGTCTCTGACGCTCTGAAGGTATCGGCTTACGATTTCCTCAGAGCCGTTAAAGATTCTATCCCCGGAGGCTACAACTTCTGGGTTTATACACCAGTAGATTATTTTTATTCTCAAGAGCAGACTCCTGTCATCATCTTCCTGCATGGAGCAAGCCTTTGCGGAAGAGACCTCTCGCGTGTTCGCCGTTATGGTCCTCTCGATGCCATCGTGAAAGGCAGGGATATTGATGCCCTCACCATTGTGCCTCAGAACCCCGGTGGAGCCTGGAGTCCGAAGAAGGTGATGGATGTCTTCGACTGGGTAAGGAAACATTACGCCTGCGACTCTACCCGTGTGTATGTGCTGGGCATGAGTCTCGGCGGTTATGGCACTATGGATGTCTGCGGCACCTATCCCGACCGCATTGCTGCAGGAATGGCACTCTGCGAGGTACCTCGATCAAGGATGTGAGTGGACTGGGCAAGTTGCCTTTCTGGATTATTCATGGTACTGCCGACAGAGCCGTGCCCGTGAAGCAGTCGAAGGTGGTGGTGGAGAAACTTAAAAAGAGTGGTAACGACAGCCGGTTGCTGTACGACTGGCTTCCTGGTGCCAATCATGGAGCACCTGCCCGTATCTTTTATCTCAAGAAAACCTATGAGTGGCTTTTCTCTCATAGTTTGGTGGATAAAGACCGTCCTGTCAACAAGAGCATCGACATAGGACTGGGCGATTTGCGCCAGGCTTACCGTGACGTCAACCGCAACAAGCCTGCGCCCGAACTGATCGACGGTCCCAGTGTCATCAAAGAAGAAGGGAATGAGTATTAATGCTCATTCCTTCTTATGCTTTCTTTCCCATTTGTGAAAGTTGAGTTCTATAATCTTGTCATGTGATAACCCATGGCGTTCAGCTGGATGCTGCGCCCATGAGGTACATCTGGTGCAGGGCAGCGATGAAACCCCTGAAGCAGCCTCAGTACCTGGCTCCAGACCTTGATGGATAAGTGTGTTGTAAGTTCGTGCGGCACACTCTGCCACAATGTTCGATAAGCCTTTGTGGGCATTCTCGTCCAACAGCAGAACCTTTTCACAGATGTAGTCATCCATGTGGTCGAAATCTATGCGGTCGCGCAGATAGATATACAGATTCTCCACCTTGCCGTATAGCTCCCAGTCCTCATCCCAGTATTTGGCGATGGCCATGCTACAAACATAATCCAGCCCAAGGCTACAGTGGGATACTTGCCAAACTCACGCATGGCATCGGGCAGATAACTCTCGCCTATCTTTGCCCAAAGTGCCTCAATGTCGGGAGCTTCAGGCAGACGCTCATCTATTCGCCCCACTGAGAGGAGATACTGATGCAGGTCTTCCTTAAATACCAGCTCTATAGGTTTCTTGTTGTTATTCTCCATAACGATTTACTTTTCTATGATTTCGTTGGCTCTCTTCAAAGCCAGGTTGATATGGCTGCAGATGTTCTCTTCGCCAATGAGGTGATAGAATCCTGCATGCTCCAACTGTCCGTTCACTTTCTCTCTTACTCCCGAAAGCACAATCTGGATGCCTTCCTTCTTACTCATCTCGCAAAGGTTGGTAAGGTTGTGGATACCTGTAGAGTCAACGAAGGGCACCTTACGCATACGGATGATGCGCACTTTAGGACGGTCGCCAAATGAGGCCATGATTTCCTCAAACTTATTGCCGGCTCCAAAGAAATAAGGACCATTGATCTCATACACCTCCACACCCTGTGGAATGATGAGGTGATCCAGGTTTCCTGTAGAGAACTCTGCGTCCTGGTTGAGGTCGATCTCCTCAGTGATGGCCTTGACATCAGTAGTCTCCGACATACGTTTCATGAAGAGCAGACAGGCGATGATGAGTCCCACCTCGATTGCGATGGTGAGGTCGAAGATAATGGTGAGGAAGAAGGTGATGAGCAGGACGGTAACGTCGCTCTTAGGATTCTTCATCAGTTCAAGGAACGAGCGCCATCCACACATACCGTAAGAAACTACCACCAGCACACCTGCCAGACAAGCCATAGGAATGTACTTGGCCAAAGGCATGAGGAACAGGAAGATAAGCAACAATACCACGGCATGGATGATGCCAGCAACAGGGGTCTTACCACCATTATTAATATTGGTCATGGTGCGGGCTATGGCTCCTGTGGCAGGAATACCGCCAAAGAGGGGAGAGGCAATGTTCGCCAGTCCCTGAGCCACCAACTCGGTATTGGAATCGTGGTGGTCGCCGATAACACCATCTGCTACAGTAGCTGAGAGCAAAGACTCGATGGCTCCCAGGATGGCAATGGTGATGGCTGGTGATACCAAGCTCTTGATGGTTTCCCAATTCATGTCGGGCACCTGAGCGGCTGGCAACTCATTGCTGATAGAGAAGCGGTCGCCAATGGTCTCGATAGAGAGGACACCGGCAAAGTTTTTCAGCAGCAGGGCAACGATGGTCATCAGGATAATAGCTATCAATGAGCCTGGAATCTTCTTGCTGAAGCGTGGAGTGACGGCAATAACGACCACACTCGCCACACCTATCAGAGCGCACCAAGGGTCGATGGTATTGAAGTTCTGCAGATAGACTCCCCATTCTCAATAAAGTCGGAAGGGTTGGAAGGAAGTGTCAGTCCGAAGAGGTCTTTGATCTGGGTGGTGAAGATAGTGACAGCGATACCGCTGGTGAATCCCACCACGATGGGATAGGGAATGTACTTGATGATGGTACCCAATCGAAGCAGTCCGAAAAGTACGAGGAAGAAGCCAGCCATCAGGGTAGCGATGGTGAGTCCCTCGAAGCCATACTTCTGTATGATGCCGTAGATGATGATGATAAACGCACCTGTAGGTCCGCCTATCTGCACCTTGCTTCCTCCGAAGAGTGAGATGACGAGACCAGCCACAATGGCTGTGATGATACCCTTTTCTGGTGTTACTCCCGATGCAATACCGAACGCAATGGCCAAAGGAAGGGCTACGATGCCCACAATGATACCTGCCATGAGATCGGACATGAATGTTTTCTTGTCGTAAGTCTTCAAACAAGAACAACTTTGTCTGAATGTTGAAAGCCTTCATTATTGTGTTATATTTTTCAAAAATTTGGGTGCAAAGTTACTAATAAATATTCATAATAGCAAAAAAAACGTAAACTTGCACCCTAAATCTTTTAATCCATATAATCCACCTTGATAACTATCACTCTGATTTGTTGGTCGTTAGTGTCGTTTTCCACTTTGGCTATATGCCAGTCGCGAGGGAAGAAAATAAAGAATTCATCGGGATTACTGTCATAGAATCTTGCTTTCTCTACCTGGTAATCATAGTGTATCACGTCTGGTCGGTACTTGCTGTTGGGTATACTGGTGTAATGGTCGATGATGCCAAAACGCTCCGTTCCCTTTACCACATACTGGAAATCGATGTGGTGGTTGTGACTCTCGCTCCTTCGTTTTGCCAGTGGACCGTTCTGCGAATCCTCTACACTTACCACCAACTGTGTGCCGGGTATTTTGTGCTTGCCCTTGCTGATGGCGAGCAGGTCGGTATGACTCAGATACTCGAAGAGGGCTTTCCACTGTGCAGGATTCTTTTGATATTGCAGATAGAAGTCTACGAGGTTCACGCTGCTGTGGGGCTTGGCCTGCACGAAACCATTGCGCCATTCGCCCGACTCAGCCACTGTTGCGCCTTCTTGATGAGCTCGGGTTGATTGCCATAATACTGGTATAGTAACCCTTGACCTGTGTTTGTGGCTTGCTCAGATCCTTTGGCTTCGTCTGTGCCTGTGCATAAGCGGCAGAGCAGAGTAGGGCGCATGCCATGAAACTCTTGATGAGATACAGATAGTTTTTCTTCATATTTGAATAAAGTTTGAATAACAAAAAAGAGGATTCTCCCGAAGGAGGAATCCTCTTTACATTATGTTCAAAAAAATTACATCAGTCTTAGTTACTGATTACAGAATGGTCTTAACAGCCTCGAGCATACCCTTCTCCTGGATGAGGTCGAGATTCTTCTTAACCAACTCTGTCAAGCCAGGAACAGTCTTGTTGAGGTCTTCCTTCCAGATGTAGTCGAAAGCAAGAACACCCTCAGCCACCTTCTGAGTATCGCCTGTAGCCCAGAGCTCTGTCAGCTTGTCAATAATCTTCTGGTCGTCCTGTGGCTTGATCTCTGCACCGTCAGCACGCTTGCCACCCTTGTAATAAGTGATGATAGCAGCCAAACCGAATACCAAGCCCTGTGGCAACTCACCCTTACGCTCCAAGTAGATCTTCACGCCTGGGAGGTCGCGAGTCTCATACTTAGGGAATGAGTTGAGCATGATACTTGTTACCTGGTGGTCAACAAATGGGTTCTCGAAGCGCTCCAATACGTCAGACGCAAACTTCTGCAACTCGTCCATTGGCAAGTTAAGAGTCTGCATCAACTCATCGAACTGTACTTTGTGGATGTACTTGCCCAATACTGGGTGCTCGCAAGCATCGCGTACGATGTTTACACCGCTCAGGTAAGTGACAGGGCTCAATACAGTGTGAGGACCGTTGAGCAGTGTTACCTTACGCTCGTGGTATGGCTTCTCGTTGTCGGTGATGAGAACGTGCAGACCAGCCTTGTGAGCAGGGAATTCTTCCTGCATCTGCTCTACAGTCATATTCTCAGCCTTCTCGATTACCCAGAGGTGGAAGCTCTCAGCCTTAACTACGAGGTTGTCCTTGTAGCAAATCTTCTGCTGAATTTCCTTGATGGTATCACGTGGGAAACCAGGAACGATACGGTCTACGAGAGTAGCGCATACGTAGCAGTGGTTGGTGAACCACTCCTTGAAGCCTTCGTAGTCAGCGCCCATGTCACCCTTCCAAAGCTCAATGTACTGATAGATGCACTCCTTCAGGTGGTGGCCGTTGAGGAAGATCAACTCACAAGGCATCAGAATCATACCCTTAGTTGGGTCGCCCTCGAAGAACTTGTAGCGATGGAACAGCAACTGTACCAACTTACCTGGATAAGAAGCAGCAGGAGCATCAGTAAACTTGCAAGAATCATCGAATGCGATACCAGCCTCAGTTGTGTTAGAGATGATGAAACGCATCTCTTGCTGCTCTGCCAAAGCCATAAAGGCCTGGTTCTGAGAATATGGATTGAGTGCACGGCTAATCACGTCGATACGCTCGAGGGTATTGATAGCCTGACCGTTTTCCTTGCCCTGAAGATTTACATGGTAGAGGCAGTCCTGACCATTCAGCCAGTCAACCATACCGCCAGCCAAAGGCTGAACGACAACAACAGAACCGTTGAAGTCGGTCTTCTTGTTCATATTCCATACAATCCAGTCAACAAATGCGCGAAGGAAGTTGCCCTCACCAAACTGGATAATTTTCTCTGGCATAACGCTCTTTGGAGCAGTACGCTTGTTCAAAGATTTAAGCTCTTTCATGATTTGTTTTGTTGTTTATATTGTTTTTAATTATTTCTGCTGCAAAGGTATAAAAATATCCTTTACGTTATACATTTATGTTGCAAAAATGTTGCGTAAAGGTTTGCGTTGTTACATGGCGAAAATATTAAAACCACCATCCACTACAGCCACAGTACCTGTTACGAATGATGCAGCATCGCTCATCAGATACTGGATAGTGCCGCAGAGTTCTTCTGGTTTACCCATACGTCCGAACGGAGTCTGGCGGATAACATCCTTTCCACGCTCTGTGTAGGTTCCGTCGGGATTGGTAAGGAGCGCACGGTTCTGCTCGGTGATGAAGAAACCTGGAGCAATGGCATTTACACGGATACCCTCACCAAACTTCTTGGCTGTCTCGTGAGCCATATATGCTGTAAGTTGGAGATGCCTGCCTTGGCTGCTGCATAACCGCAGACACGGGTCATTGGGCGGAAGGCTGCCATAGAAGAGAAGTTGATGATGCTTCCCTTTCCTGCCTCTACCATTGGATGCAGGAATACTTGTGTAGGTATAACAGTACCTGTGAGGTTCAGATTCAGCACCGTCTGAAACTGCTCTGTCTCCAAGTCAAAGAAGTCTGGTCGGGGCCGATCGTTGCGCCCTTCATGTTTCCACCGGCAGCATTGAGCAGGGTGTCTACCTTACCATATTTAGCGAGGATATCCTTGCAGTTCTGCTCTACGATCTCCTTGTTCATCACATCGCTCTTGAAGAAAGAAGCCTCACCGCCTGCTTGTTTGATGTCTTCCACAATAGCCTTGCCTACTTCTTCTTTACGACCCAGGATGGCAACTTTGGCTCCCTCGAGAGCCAAATACTTGGCGATAGTTTTTCCCAATACGCCTGTTCCACCTGTGATGACCACAACATAATCTTTAATGTCGAAAAGATTGCTCATGATTTTTTTGAATTGTTTGAATAATAAATAGTTAATAAAGGTGATGCTACAATCATACTCATTGTCATCTTCGCTTCATTTGCAAAATTAGCGCATTTTTATTGAATAAGCAAATATTTAGCTGTGTTTTTTCTCACTACATTCTCTTTTCGTACTTTCTACAACCATTTCGCGTGAGAAACTGGCTTATTTCGTCTTTTTTTTCTTATTCCTTCCTTCATTTCGTTCGATGTCTACAAAAAAATAACTCAACTTCCACATTTGTGAAAGTTGAGTTAATGATCTATTGTATTGTGGTTTATCGGCCAAAGGCTATATGTCCTTACTCCATGAACTTAATCATGTCGTCACGTCTTGGTTTGGCCGCTGGTGCTTCGTCAGGATAACCGAGGGCGATGCAGTAAAGAAGCTGAACACAGCATAAGTTGAGTAAAAACACTCAACTTTATAATCCACGAGCCTTGAAGATACGTTCCTTGGCATCATTGATCTCTTGGAACTTTTTCTCGGCAGCCCTGCGAACATCCTCGCCAAGGGCAGCTCCTTGTCGGGGTGATGCTTGAGAGCCATCTTGCGATAGGCACTCTTCACCTCATCATTGGTAGCCGATGGCGATATGCCGAGTACACGATAAGCATCGTCGAGACTTGAAGCCGAAGAAGCTCCACTGCGGAGGTTGAGCATCTGGTCAAGTTCGTCAGCACTAAGTCCTAAGTGATAGGTAACCTCTTTCAGCGCTGTGAGTTCCTCAGCTGGCACCTGACCGTCGGCCTGGGCTATCATGACCAGGAAATTGAGCAACTGAAGGCGCTGTTCGTACACCATACTGTTGCGAATCTGCTGACAGCTGTCCTGAATCACGCTGCGATATTGCAACACACCTACACGCTTCTGCTCTTCAAAAAGTTTCAGAAGAATCTGCTCGCCCTGTGTCATGGCTCCCAAACCGAAGTTCTGGCGTAAGAAGCGACGCACGAGCTCCATCTCGGAATGCATCACCTTGCCGTCGGCCTTGATGATGTAAGAGGCAAGAACAAGTAATGAGAACATGAACGAGTTGCGTTGTCCCTCGCTGCTGTTTCTTTCCTGCTGTCCTGTATCCTGGCGGTTTACCTCGTTAAGTCCATGTTCGAAGAGAGAGCCTAAGGCATAGCCTGCCAAGCTCCCAACGGACCACCTGTGATGAATCCGAGTACACCGCCAATCCATTTTCCTGCTCCCATTGTCGTTTCTGTTTTTGGAAGTGATGCTTAGCAACTTTATTAGTTGAAGTAATACAAGAAGGTGGCAATACCGGAAAGGGCAGGCTTGCGCTGACCTTCTATCTCGATATCGAACTTGATGCTTGCCTTGCAGATACCACGAAGGTTCTGAATGTCATGAAGGGTTGTCACAAGGCGAACACGTGAGCCGGTGATGACAGGCTGACCGAAACGCATCTCGTCCATGCCATAGTTGACCAACATCTTGATGTTGTGTACTTCTACAATCTGCTGCCACATGTAGGGTAACAAAGAAAGGGTGAGGTAGCATGAGCGATAGTGCTGTGGTAAGGACTCTCTACTTTTGCACGCTCCACGTCTACATGTATCCACTGTGGGTCGAGTGTTGCATCAGCAAACTTGTTGATACGTTCCTGGTCTACCTGCAACCACTCTGATTCACCTAATCTCTCACCTAAGTGAGATGCAAATTCCTCGTAAGAATTGATAATTAATTTTGCCATAGTTTTGAATATATTATTTTTATAGTTTTTTCTTTATTATGAAGTGGAAATATTGAATATTCTCCAGGAAATTCTCCTTCTTTCCTCATTAGTCTCTTCTGAAAATGTCGCGTGTATAGACTTTCTCATTCACATCATTCAAGACTGGGTCGTAACGGTTGGCGATGATGGCCTGACTCTGTTTCTTGAACTCCTGCAAGTCGTTGACAACACGGCTGCCGAAGAAGGTACTGCCATCCTCGAGGTTGCTCATAGACTATCACCTGTGCACCTTTAGCCTTGATGCGCTTCATGACTCCCTGGATACTGCTCTGGCGGAAATTGTCACTGTTGCTCTTCATCGTGAGTCGATACACTCCGATAGTGCAAGGGTGTTCTTTCTGAGGATCATAGCTGCTGTTATCCTTATAGAAATAATATCCAGCCATACTGAGCACTCGGTCGGCGATAAAGTCCTTACGGGTGCGGTTGCTCTCAACAATGGCTTGAATAAGGTTCTCAGGAACATCGGCATAGTTGGCCAGCAACTGTTTGGTGTCCTTAGGCAGACAGTAACCTCCGTAGCCAAACGACGGGTTGTTATAGAAAGAACCGATGCGAGGGTCGAGTCCCACACCATCGATGATCGACTTCGTGTCAAGCCCCTTCATCTCGGCATAAGTGTCCAATTCGTTGAAGAAACTCACACGCAGTGCCAGATATGTGTTGGCAAAGAGCTTGACAGCCTCGGCCTCGGTAAGTCCCATAAACAGGGTGTCAATATCCTGTTTGATAGCTCCTTCCTGCAGGAGTGAGGCAAAGGTATGTGCTGCTTGGTCGAGTCGCTCGTCGCCTCAGGACGGCCTACGATGATACGGCTGGGGTAAAGGTTGTCGTACAGCGCCTTGCTCTCACGTAGAAACTCGGGAGCGAAGATAATGTTGTCGCAATGATACTTCTTTCGTACATTCTCCGTGTAACCTACGGGAATGGTGCTCTTGATGACCATGATGGCATCAGGATTGACACGCATCACCAACTCGATAACTTCCTCAACGTGAGTCGTGTCGAAGTAGTTTTTTACAGGATCATAGTTGGTAGGGGTGGCTATAACGATGAAATCGGCATTCTTGTATGCTTCTTCTCCATTGGTTGTCGCCTTGAGATGCAAATCCTTCTCTGCCAAATACTTCTCAATGTAATCGTCTTGTATGGGTGACTGACGATTGTTGATAAGGTCCACCTTTTCTGGCACTACGTCAACAGCCGTCACCTGATGGTGCTGGCTCAGCAGCGTGGCTATGCTCAGACCAACGTAGCCTGTACCAGCTACCGCAATACGAATATTTTTGTTTACTGTTTCCATTGTTATAACTTTTAAAAGTTTTGTCTAAATGCAGCTTACCTTAATTTATAATATTGTGCAAAGGTACATTCTTTTTTAGACTTGACCAAATATAGATGGTAAGAGTTTTCTAAAATCAATAAAAATGACCTACTTCTCTCTTTACACCTTATTATTAATAAGGCTGAGCTCAACAGGCTTTACTTACACAAGGCTGTAAAGGGACAATGCTCACAACGCAGCTTGTCTTCTGTTGCCACAAGTGGAAGAGAGGGATCGCATATTTCGCTGATGAGAGCTTCTATGTGCTGCATGAACTCGTCCTTATATTCGTCCACGTCAAAGATAGGATTACGGCCAAACTTTAGCGTCGGGTCATAATCCTTGCTTCCCGCTTGCTGAATGAAAAGCAATCCCGGACTAACAGGGTCTTTTGTCTTGTTATATCGGCCGTCATTGCCTACAATGATAGAATAAAGCAATGCCTGCAGATAATAATCAGTGTGCAGCGAGAGCTTGGAAGGATCGAATATGGTAGCCACATCAGCAGGGAACCGTGATGGCATACGTCCTGTCTTATAGTCGATTACGCGAATGCGCTCGGCTATATTGTCAAGACCAGGATTACCATTGGCAGCCACAGCATCAAGACGGTCGATGAAACCGCCTAATGTGATGGCCTTATTACCTAAAGGAGTATTGAACTCAAAGGTTTTATTCACTTGTTTCTCAAGTCCTAATAGTGTATAGGGGGCCAGCTTTTGGTCTATGCGGAGGAGTTGTTTAAGATAGCTTGTGATAACCTCGCGGTTGATGAGCTGAAGACCGTTGTATTCGGGCATTTTAGATCCGGGCTTCAAGCGGAACAACTGTTCTGCAAAAGCCTGATCTACTAAACTATACAGGCTGTTTTCGTGTTTGAGCGCATAGTCTATCTTCTCCTTGCTGATGATGAGGGGATGAATGAGCTGCTTCTCACCATTATCATTGGTTTGCAAATCTTCGGGACGAGCAAACTGAAGATAGAACAGTTCGGCAGCACGATGGAAAATCAAACCAAAGTAACGGTTGTCTATCTCATCATCCAACTCTTCTGGTTCTTTCAGTCCAGCCACATACCGGTAGTAGAAACGTTTCTGACATCTCAAGTAAGTGTTCAGGCATGTTGGAGAAATTATCTTTCCATCAATGAGTTGACTAATCATTTCCTCCGTTTTTTCTATTTTCTTTTGGTCGGGAGGAAGTGGTACTTGACCTGATGATAGAGCAGCGGTTTTCACCTGGTGCTTGCTTTCTACCAACAGCTGTAGCATGAAGCGGCTCATTTCGCCAGTATGTCCATCCTCAGTAGAGTTGTTGTATGTAAGGGTGATGTCAGCAGAACGTTGCAGCATGCGATGGAAATAGTAGGAGAAGATAGCCACTTTGTTGTCTACCGTGGTAAGTCCGTAAGCCTTGCGCAACGAATAAGGAATGAACGAAGAGTCGTTGACGCCCTTGGGAAGATTTCCTTCGCTGGCAGAAAGCACGATGATATGATCGAAATCAAGATTGCGTGTTTCGAGAACTCCCATAATCTGAATACCTTCGGCGGGCTCACCATGAAAAGGAATAGTGGTGGTCTGCATGAGTTGCAGCAGGAGGTGCTGTAAGGTAATGATATCTACTATTAGGTCACCCGACTGGATGAGTTCGTGGAGACGGTTGACAAGCGTATAGGTGCGAAAGAGTGATTCCTGAAAGAGTGGGTCGTCAAGAGTACGTGCTTGTGTACCTATGTTCTTCAGCACGTCCAAGAGATACTGTACGAGCGAAAGGTTGAAGTTCTCGCCCGATGACATTTCCTGAAACAGGATTTCAAGTCCCTCGTCCTCTTTTTGGCAAAGCCATTTGCGGGAAGGGAAGAATATCTTCTTGTCATGAAGTTCGCCCATGAGTTCGGCATAAGCAGACGAGATGTACTGGGCGTAAGGATGGCGAAGCACATAGTTGACATAACGGAGACGATAGCAATCTCTATCCTTGTCATAGCCCAAGGTCTGCAGATCGGTTAGCGTTTGTATCAGACTGTAGAATGGAGTCTGCTGCAAGGGATAGCCTAATGTGATGTTGACACTCTCCACCTCTTCAGGTAAGGAGTGGATGACAGTAGGCAACAGACTCTCGTCTGCAAGCACGATGGCAGTGCTGCGCCCTTGCTTATATCGCTCGTTCTGCATGAGCCAGCTATGTATGTAGCGAGCCTGTATGTTATCGGTAGGAGCGCTAATATATGTAATATCTTTGGTCGAATCAAAAGAGTCATACAGCTCTGTATCAGATAAATAATCCAACTCGTTACCAAAAGCACTCATCAACTGCCGGATGTAATATCCGGCCTCGTTGCCATCCTTCATATAGTATTTGTCGAAGTCCCAATAGAAGGCAGCCTTGCCCTCTCTCTGCAATCGTGAGCACAGCTTCTGCTCCACACACTGCATCATATTGAAGCCCACAAAGAGATATTTCTTGTGCCGGAAATCAAGCGACTCGTCTTCCACCACACGCCGATACAAGGCACCCTCGTAGGCAAGGTTCTGTGCCTCAAGGCGCTGATTGAAATTGGTATAGATGTCGTAGAAATGACTCCACAACTGTAGGAAGCGTTTTTTTGAGTTCGGTGTTGTGGTCATAGAGAAATTGCTGAAGAATTTCTTGATGATTTCCTTCTGCTCTTCGGTGAGGTAAGACACGTCATCGAGTTCATGGATGTCACTGAGGTT
>ENA-OQER01000449-OQER01000449.1-human-gut-metagenome-genome-assembly--contig:-NODE-449-length-22171-cov-5.614770_pt1 | contig 22171 bp, 19 predicted proteins | sample MGYA00242797_ERZ504639 | MGnify/ENA primary metagenome ERZ504639 (study PRJEB26092, sample SAMD00036306) | human gut metagenome | host: Homo sapiens | study: EMG produced TPA metagenomics assembly of...
CCAAGGCGCTGTCCGAGATCAAAAAGCAGATCTCGATTCCGCTTGTAGCAGATATTCATTTTGACTATCGATTGGCGATCGCCGCGATCGAAAACGGAGCCGATAAAATCCGCATCAACCCGGGCAACATCGGCAGCCGCGACCGGATCCAGGCGGTTGTAGATGCAGCAAAAGAACGCCAGATTCCGATCCGCGTCGGCGTCAACAGCGGTTCACTCGAAAAAGAGCTGGTGGAAAAATACAACGGCGTAACGGCAGAGGGCCTGGTGGAGAGCGCGCTCGACAAAGTGCGGATCATTGAGGAGATGGGCTATGACAATCTCGTCATCAGTATCAAATCGTCTGATGTGATGATGTGTGCAAAAGCGCATGAGCTGATCACGAACCAGACGGATCATCCGCTTCATGTCGGCATTACGGAGGCAGGAACGCTGTATTCCGGCAACATCAAATCGGCAGTGGGGCTCGGTATTATTTTATATCAGGGCATCGGAGATACGATCCGTGTTTCCCTGACCGGCGATCCGCTCGAGGAAATCAAATCCGCAAAACGGATCTTAAAGACCCTGGGACTTCGAAAAGGCGGCATTGAGGTCGTATCGTGTCCGACCTGCGGACGGACCCAGATTGACTGATCGGACTGGCAAACCAGGTGGAAACACTGGTGCAGGGCTACGATCTTGATATCAAGGTTGCGTCATGGGCTGCGTGGTCAACGGACCGGGCGAGGCAAAAGAGGCGGATCTTGGTGTTGCAGGCGGAAAAGGCGTCGGCATTTTAATTAAAAAAGGTGAAATCGTGAAAAAAAGTACCGGAGAGCGAGCTGCTGTCCGTCTTAAAGGACGAGCTGGATCACTGGGGCAAGTAAAAAAGAAAGCAGGAATAGGAATGGAAAAACAGTTTCAGGAAGTATTTCCGGATTTGAGAATCGAAGGGGGCATGGCAGAGCTTCTCGATACCGTGGAGGTTTCGCGGGTATCGATCAATAAGAAAAAAGATCTGCTGCGGATCTATGTGGTCAGCCATCAGTGGATTCACAAAAAATATATTTATCAGCTGGAGCGCCAGATCGAGGAGCAGCTCTTTTCCAACGTGCCGCTGCGCGTGAAGATTATTGAGCGGTTCTATCTGTCGCGCCAGTATACGCCGGAAAACTTTCTGGAGGTGTACCGTCCGAGTATCCTGCTCGAGCTGAAAAACCACAGTGTCTTTCTGAATCATCTGTTTTCGACTGCGAGATTACCTTCCCGGAGACGAACAAAATGCACCTGGTGCTCGTGGATTCCGTTGTGGCAAAGGAGCGCGAGGAGGAGCTGGTCCACATTCTCGAGAAAATCTTCTGTGAGCGGTGCGGCTTCGACCTGATCGTGGAAACCGAGATGAGAAAGCCGGAGGGCGAGAGCCGCGCCATGAGAAATTCCGAGCTCCGCATCCGGGAGGAAGTGCGCCACGTTCTGGCGCATACCCATTACGGTGAGATGCTCGGCGAAAAAGAGCAGAACCGGATGGAAGAGCAGGCGGAAGCAGCAGGCGAACAGCCAAAAGCAGCCGCAGCAGCCAAGGGCGGCGAGGCGAAAAAAGAAAAAGCAGCAGACGGCGGAAGGGGAAAAGGTTTTTCCGGCGGCGGACGCGGTTCCTTCAAGAAAGGCAAGGGCAGTTTCAGCCGGAATGCGGACAATCAGCCGCGCAAATCCTCCAATCCGGATGTGCTGTACGGAAGAGATTTCGAGGATGAGAGCGTGGAGATTCTGAAAATCGGCGATGAGATCGGTGATGTTGTCATCCGAGGAAGAGTCCAGAGTGTGGATATGCGCGAGATCCGGAATGAGCGTACGATTTTCATGTTCACGATCACCGACTTTACGGATACCATCGGCGTCAAGATTTTCGTCCAGAACGCGGAAGTGCCGGAATTAAAGGATGCGATCAAAAAAGGCGCGTTCATTAAAGTAAAAGGAAAAACGACGGTTGATGCATTTGACCACGATCTGACGGTTATGTCTGTCTGGGGCATCAAGAAGATCACCGATTTCCGTACCGGCCGTCAGGATACGAGTCCGGTGAAGCGTGTGGAGCTGCACTGTCATACAAAGATGAGCGATATGGACGGTGTCACCGATGCTGCCCGTCTGGTACAGCGTGCCTACGAGTGGGGCCATCCGGCGATCGCGATCACTGACCACGGCGTGGTGCAGTCCTTCCCGGAGGCAAACCATGCGATCGAGGCGATCGACGGCGCTTACCGGAAAAAATACCAGGCAGAGCACCCGGATGCGACAAAGATGAGCTGAAAAAAGTTTCGGCTCCGTTCAAGGTCATCTACGGCATGGAGGCTTATCTCGTCGACGACTTGAAAGATATCGTTGTCAACAGCAAAGGACAGGACATCCACGGAAGCTACGTTGTGTTTGATATCGAGACGACGGGATTTTCCCCGGTTGTCAACAAAATCATTGAGATCGGCGCCGTCCGTGTGGAAAACGGAGCGATTGTCGATAAGTTTTCCACCTTCGTCAACCCGAAAGTCCCGATCCCGTTCCGGATTGAGAACCTGACCGGCATCAACGACAACATGGTTCTTGACGCGCCGGACATCGAAACGGTGCTGCCGAAATTCCTGGAGTTCAGTGAGGGAGCCGTTATGGTTGCCCACAATGCTTCGTTCGATATGAGCTTTATCGAGCACAACTGCGTCCTGCAGGGGATCGAGCGGGAATTTACAACGGCGGACACCGTCGCATGGCGCGTTTCCTGCTGCCGGGCCTCAACCGTTTCAAGCTGGATACCGTTGCGAAGGCGGTCGGCGTATCGTTGGAAAACCATCACCGTGCGGTGGACGATGCCGGCTGTACGGCGGAAATTTTCGTGAAATTCGTAAAAATGCTGGAGGAGCGCAATATTCTGACTCTGGATGACCTGAATGCGCAGGGAAAAGTATCGGAGGAGGCTGTGCGCAAGCTTCCATCGTACCATGCGATCATTCTGGCAAAGAACGAGACGGGACGTGTCAATCTGTACCGCCTCGTGTCGGAATCCCACCTGAAATACTACAACCGCCGGCCGAAGCTGCCAAAGAGCGTCTACCTGAAATACCAGGACGGTCTGATGATCGGATCTGCCTGCGAGGCGGGCGAACTCTACCAGGCAATCCTGCGCGGTGAACCGGATGCGGCGATTGCGCGTCTCGTGGACTTCTACGATTATCTGGAAATCCAGCCGATCGGCAACAACGCGTTCATGATCAAAAAGAGGACGTTTCTGCCGTAGAGAGCGAGGAGGATTTAAAGGAGATCAACAGGCGCATCGTCAAACTTGGCGAGCAGTTCCATAAGCCTGTTGTGGCAACGTGCGACGTCCACTTCATGGATCCGCAGGACGAGATCTACCGCCGCATCATCATGACCGGAAAAGGTTTTGACGACGCGGATGAGCAGGCACCGCTGTTCCTGCGCACTACCGAGGAGATGCTTGAAGAGTTTTCGTATCTCGGAAGTGAGAAAGCGGAGGAGGTCGTCATCACCAATCCGCGCAAAATCTCCGACCTTGTCGAGAAAATCTCCCCGATCCGTGCCGGAAAATTCCCGCCGGTCATCGAGGATTCCGACAAGACACTGCGGAGAATCTGTTACGACCGCGCGCATGAAATCTACGGCGAGGAGCTGCCGGAGATCGTTTCCGCACGCCTCGAACGGGAGCTGAACTCCATTATTTCCAACGGATACGCCGTTATGTACATCATCGCACAGAAACTAGTGTGGAAGTCGAACGAGGACGGCTATCTCGTAGGATCGCGTGGTTCCGTCGGTTCCTCGTTCGTTGCGACGATGGCGGGAATCACGGAGGTAAACCCGTTGAGCCCGCATTACTACTGTGAATCGTGCCATTACAGCGAGTTCGATTCGCCGCGCGTCAAAGAGTACGTCGGCCGTGCCGGATGCGATATGCCGGACGCCGTCTGCCCGAACTGCGGCAAGCCGCTGAAAAAAGCCGGATTTGACATTCCGTTCGAGACGTTCCTTGGATTCAAGGGAAACAAAGAGCCGGATATCGACCTGAACTTTTCCGGTGATTACCAGAGTAAGGCGCACAAATACACAGAGGTTATTTTCGGCGCGGTCAGACGTTCCGTGCGGGAACCATCGGTACGCTGGCGGATAAAACAGCGTTCGGTTACGTGAAGAACTATTACGAAGAGCGCGGCCAGCACAAACGGAACTGCGAGATCGACCGGATCGTGGAAGGATGCACCGGCATCCGCCGTACCACCGGCCAGCACCCGGGCGGTATCATCGTTCTGCCGTTCGGTGAGGATATCAACTCCTTCACCCCGGTGCAGCATCCGGCGAACGATATGACAACCGACATCATTACGACCCATTTCGATTACCACTCCATTGATGCCAACCTCTTAAAGCTCGACATTCTCGGACACGATGATCCGACCATGATCCGTATGCTCGAGGATATCACGCACCTTGATGCGCAGACGATTCCGCTCGATAACCCGGAGGTCATGTCGCTGTTCAAGAGCACCGAGGCGCTCGGCATCAAGCCGGAGGACATCGGCGGCTGCCCGCTTGGATGCCTTGGCGTGCCGGAGTTCGGTACCGATTTCGTTATCCAGATGCTTCTGGACACGAAGCCGCAGTCGTTCTCTGACCTGATCCGTATCTCCGGTCTGTCGCACGGAACCGACGTATGGCTCGGCAATGCGCAGACATTGATCGAGGAGGGCAAGGCGACGATTTCCACCGCCATCTGTACCCGGGACGATATCATGATCTACCTGATCGACAAGGGACTCGAAAGTGAGCTTTCCTTTACGATCATGGAGAGTGTGCGAAAAGGAAAGGGCTTAAAACCGGAGTGGGAAGAGGAGATGAAGGCCCACGATGTGCCGGACTGGTACATCTGGTCATGTAAAAAGATCAAGTACATGTTCCCGAAAGCCCACGCGGCGGCGTACGTCATGATGGCGTACCGCATCGCTTACTATAAAATTTTCTATCCGCTGGCGTACTATGCGGCGTATTTCTCCATTCGTGCGTCCGCATTCTCCTACGAGCTCATGTGCATGGGACGCGACCGGCTGGAATATTATATGAAAGATTACGAAAAACGGAAAGACACGCTGACTCAGAAGGAGCAGGCAACTGTCAAGGATATGAAGATTGTCCAGGAAATGTACGCCCGCGGCTTCGATTTCGTGCCGGTGGACCTCTATAAGGCACAGGCGCACCGCTTCCAGGTCTACGATGACAAACATCTGATGCCGGCGTCGACTCGATCGAGGGTCTGGGCGACAAGGCGGCCGACGCCGTTGTCCTTGCGGCACGAAACGGAAAATTCCTCTCGAAAGATGATTTCCGCGACCGCACCAAGGTCAGCAAGACGATTATCGACTTTATGGCGGACCTCGGTGTCTTCGGAGATCTGCCCGAAAGCAATCAGTTTTCGCTGTTCGACTATTAAAAGGAGCGTCCCCTTTCCGTTGCAATCCCGTGCGTCTTGGGTATAATCAGACGTTGTGGAAAAGAACGAAAACGATTTAGATAAAATAAGGTGAAAAACATTGAGAAGAAGATTGGAACAACTGCTGAACGGCAGATTTGAATATGAGGTTCCCCATCTGCTGCTGTCCGAGACGGAGGTGGCCCTGACGCTGGACGAGGGGCAGAATTTCCGCGGAGAGCTGAATATCGGAGCGGAAGACGGGAGAAGAGTAAAAGGAATTGTGACCACAGATCATCAGAGAATCGTTCTGGCGAAAAATCAGTTCCAGGGAACGGCGAGTACGATTGAGTACGGCGTGGATACCAGCGGATTAAAAGCAGGCGATGAAATCTGTGGAAACATCACCGTCAGCAGCAATCTGGAGGAACGCTGCGTGCGGGTACACGTCTCGATTGCGGGAAAGACAATGAACATTTCCGGGCAGGAGATTCATTCCCTGGCAGATTTTGTGCATCTGGCAAGCCATGATTTCGGCGCAGCGTACCGCTTCTTTGTAAAAAAAGAGTTTGCACGTCTTCTTCAGAAAGAGGCACCGGAGCAGATGGCACTTTATCAGGGACTGTCCCACAAGCCGGTGACATTTCAGCATCTGGAGGAATTTCTGGTTGCCCTCGGTCAGAAAGAGCCGGTGATGCTTTCGGCGGAACAGCCGGAGAAAACTGTGCTTACCGTGGACCAGCCGCGCAAGGAAACACTGTATCTGTATAAAAATACCTGGGGCTACGTCCGCATGGAAATCGAGGTGCAGGGAGACTTTCTGGAAGTGGAAAAGAAAGTCGTCACTTCAGAAGATTTCATCGGAAGCGTCTACGGTGTGGAATACATTATCCATCAGGAGAAAATCGGAAACGGCCGCCATTACGGCAGAATTACGGTGCGTCAGGGAAAACAGGAGCTTCGCTTTGAACTGGAAGTGACAAACAGCGAAAAGCATGTGACCAGCAGGAAAAATACGGAGCGCGACCGTCAGATAACTGCCATCGCGCGCGGCTATCTCGATCTGGCAGTCCATAAACGCGACTACCGTACCTGGTATCAGGACACCTGGGAGGCCATCGAGCAGTTCGAAAAAGCCGGCGCAGACATGGCGTGGGTGACGCTGGGAAAAGCATGGCTGTACGAGAGCCATGAGGAAACCGGAAAAGCAAGAGAAACGCTTTCTTACGTAAAAGAGCATCAGGAACTGCTGGACACCGCGGAGAAAAAAGGAGCGTACCTGTATCTGGCATGGAAGCTGAAAATGGAAGTGGGCCATACCGGGCTGGTATCACGCCTTGGAACACTGATGCGGCAGGAGAGTGCAAGCTATTTTCTGTTAAAGCTTGCCATTGATGCCGACGATTCCTGGCAGCAGTCGCTGACCCGTCAGCTCTACGCGATGGAACTTTGCTATGAGTGCGGGTGCAAGAGCCCGCTTCTGTATCTGGATGCGGCACAGCTCTATCTCCGCCAGGAGGGACAGCTCCGCCGGATTTCGCCGTTCACCGTTCAGGTGCTGAAATTTGCGCAGAAAGAAGGCATTTTAAGCGGGGAACTGTTAAAACGGGCCGCTTATCTTACAGAGACGATGAAAACGTTCGATGAGAATGTCTATCAGATTCTGACTGCGGGCTATGAGCGTTTTCCATCCGATGAAGTGCTCGAAGCCATCTGCAAACTGGTGATGAAGGGCCGCCCGGTGCGGAAGGAATATTTCCCGTGGTATGCAAAAGCCGTGGAGCGGAACATCCGCATCACGCGCCTGTACGAGTACTATATCGAAACGATGGATGCGTCGTTCGACGAGGTCCTTCCGCAGGTCATCCGGATGTATTTCTCCTACAGCAACACACTGGCAGGCCAGAAGAAAGCGCTGATCTACGCCAACGTGATTAAAAACCGCGAAAAAGACCGCCATACATTCCAGAGCTACCGCCCGGCGATGGAGGTTTTCACGGCAAGACAGATCCAGAAAGGCCGCATGAACCGCGAATACGCCGCACTGTACCGGACTTTTCTGAAAAAACCGGAAGATCCCGACAGCGCAAAAGCGATCGCAAATGTGCTGTTTACCCATCATGTAACGTGTGAAAATCCGAAAATCACGCGTGTGATCGTCTGCCATCCGGCGATGGCAGGCGAAACGTCCTATCCGATGACGGAACGGGGTGCTTATATCCGTCTGTACGGCAAAAAAGCGCGGATTCTTCTCGAAGATGAGCAGCGCAGAAGATATGCGGTGACAGAAACCTGCCGCGTAGAGCCATTGTTTACGGATGAAGAGCTTGCCCGTGCCTGCGGCGGTTTTGCCATTGAAAATCCGGGTCTGCTGCTGCACCTGTGCGGGGAGCAGGAAGAGGAGATGCAGCTTACCGCAGAAAATCTTGCCTGGTATCAGCAGGCAGCGCGCACGAGCGCATTTTCCAGTGCTTACCGGAAAACAGTGCGTCAGAAACTGCTGGAATACTATCTTGCCCATCCGGATGAGCGTGAGACTGAGGCGGCTGTTGCAGAGCTGGAGGACAGCGCTTACGCAAAGGTGGACCGTATTTCTACGATCGAGCTTCTGGTACGCTACGGCTGTTACAGCCGCGCCTTTGCCCTGACGGATCGGTACGGCTACGAAAAGATCCCGGTGTCGTGTCTCTTCCGTCTGGCGCATGCGATGATTCTGGAAAAAGAGTTTACAGAGGACGAGGAGCTTCTCTATCTGGCATCCTACGTGGTAAAACAGGGCATCTACGATGAAATTGTATTGTGCTATCTGAGAGATTATTTCACCGGTTCTATTGAGGATATGTGCAGTTTATGGGATAAAATCCGCGGCTTCCAGATGGAGAGCGACAAGCTGGAGGAGCGCATTCTGACCTGGTCCGTCTTTGTGCGCAGCCACCCGAAGTGGGAGCAGGAAATGCTGGAGAGCTACATCCGTCAGAGCGGAAAAGAGCATGTCATTCTGGCATACCTGACGTATCTTGCGATCGGCTATTTTATGGACGGAAAACCGCTTTCGGATCAGATGTTTGACTACTTGGACCGCGCCTGGAAACAGGGCTGGGAGCTGGACGAGATCTGCCGTTTTGCGATGCTGAAACATCTTTCCACGAAGCCGCAGCTTTCTGAGGAGGAAGAAAAAGAGGCGCATACCCTGCTTCTGGCGTTTACGAAACAGGGACTCCGCTTTGCCTTCTACAAGGATCTGCCGGAGCACCTGACCGAAGGCTTCCAGATCGGCGACCGCATGTTCATCGAGGAGCGCCAGAGAGCGGAGGCAAAGGTGACGATTCATTACCGGACAAACGCCGAAGAAACATGGAAGAGCGAACCGATGCGCAATATGTATCAGGGCATTTTTGTGAAAGAGTTTCTGCTGTTCTACGGCGAGAAAATGGAGTATTACCTGACCTTTACGAACCGTCAGGGTGAGGGAAAAACAGAGGTGAAAACCGTCTCCATGACCGGCGAACCAAAAGCAGGAAAGACGCGGTACCAGCTTCTGAATCAGATGAAAGCAGCGCGCGCGGCAGGAGATTCGGAAAAAGCAGAAGAAGCATTCCAAAAGTATTTGCAGCAGGAGGCTCTGGTTCGGAACTGTTTTGCACTTGTGGATGAAAAGAAGCAGCAGGAGGATACGACATGGAACAGAAAAATTTAATTTTAGGATTTGATTTTGGAGAGAAATATTCCCAGTTCTGCTGCTATGACAGGGGAACCCATACGGCCGTCTCCATCCCGGTAAAAGAAGGAGAAGAGGCGGTGGAATTTCCGACCGCCATTGCCAAAAAACGGAATGAGGAAACGTGGAAAACAGGACCGGATGCAGAAAAATCTGCTCACGCGGAAAACGGCATCTGGCTGGACAATCTGTACGAGATCTGCATGGGATCCCGCATCTGCCAGATCGAAAACCGGGATTACACGCCGGGAGAAGTCCTTGGCACGTTCCTTCGCGAAGCATTGAAGATGATCGGCATCGAGCGCCCGGACCAGCAGATCCAGGCGATGATGATCACCACGGGCCATCTGACCCGTCCATTTGTGGAAAATGTGCGTGAAGCATACAAGATAATCGGACTGCCGCGCGGCAGAGCCTACCTGCAGGAGCATGACGAGAGCTTTTACTGCCATGTGCTGAACCAGAAGCCGGAGCTCTGGAGCCGTAAAGTCGGTCTGTTTTTCCTGAAAGATGAGGAAGCATCGTTTTCTGAACTTTCCATCAGCCGTAAAACGAAGCCGGCAACTGTGACCGTAAAACGGGGGCCAAAAGCCGCACTTTCGATCGAGCCGATGGAGCGCGACCGCGATTTCTGCCATCTGATGGGAGAAGCGATGGGGAATGAAATTTATTCCAGCGTATTTCTGGTGAGCGAGGAGTTCGATCTTGCCTGGGCCGACAACTCTCTGCGTCAGTTAAAGAAAAACCAGAGAAGAATCTTCGGCGGAACGAACCTGTTTGCACAGGCGCCTGCTTTTCCGCGCGCGAAAAGTGGAGGAGCGCCGCTTAAAGGGCTATCTCTTCCTCGGAAATGACCTCGTGCGCTACAACATCGGCATGGAGATGACGATCAATGGTTCTCCGGCATACTATGCGCTGATTGCAGCCGGTGTGAACTGGTATGAAGCAGAAAAAGAATGTGAGCTGATCCTCGACGGAACGGAGGAGCTGGAATTTGTTGTAAGCTCCATGGAAAGCGGAAAACGAAACCGCTATACCATGAAGCTGGACGGGCTGCCCAAACGGCCGACGAAGACAACACGGATCCGTCTGCGTCTGGAGTATGATTCTCCGGTTACGTGTCAGATCACCGCAGAGGATTTAGGTTTTGGCGATATGTTCCCGGCAAGCCACAAAATCTGGCACGAGACGATGGGGGAGGTGTAAACGATGAGCGGTTATATTTTATGTCAGGTCAAACGGGCGAAAAATCCGTATTATATTTCCAACATCAGCACAAATATTTATTCCATCGAGGAACTGTGCTATTATCTGTACCACAACATCTATCTGCTGGACGAGACCATCATTAACGAGCAGCTGCTGGTGTGGATGAAAGAAGAACTCCACTTAAGAAGACTGTACCAGCGTCTCTACGTCCTTCTGGAGGAGAAAAAGAACATCGGTGAGTTTATCCTGCCGATCTTCAAGGAGATCAATTATCTTTCCCACGATCAGTTCCGTGAGATGAATGAGCGCCTGAAACGGTTCGAGGAGCAGCCGGAGATTGTGCGGAAAAAAATCAAGGGAGATTACCTTGTCGACCACGAAAAATATATCAATGCGATCCAGGTTTACCAGGAAACGCTGAAAGATACCGAGGAAAACGAAAACAACATGGGAAGCCAGTTCACCGGAAGTATTTACAACAACATGGGCTGTGCCTACGCAAGTCTGTTCCAGATGAATGAAGCACTTACGTGCTTTCAGAAAGCAAATGAAGAGCTGCACACGAAAGCATCGTTAAAGAGCTGGCTGTTTGCGGTCTACATGAGCAAAGGACAGGACGCCTATGAGCAGATGTGCACCGAGCGGAAAGTGGATGCCGAGACGAGACGGGAGATGGACCGCCAGATCACCGAGGCAATGCATGTCGAGCTCCCGCGCGATCTGGACGAAGCTCTTGCGGCGTGGACACGGGAATATCATAAAAATACCGGACTTTGAACAAAAAGAACAAAAAAATTACTTGACAGCAAAAAAGAATGGAACTATAATACAGCCCATAAGAAAAAAATAAATACTTCGAAACCGATGAAGTGGAGATAACGTTGGAAGCGCACTCACAGAGAGCCCGGGCAGGTGGAAGCCGGACAGAAAGCGGATCAGCAAATGGACACGGAGGGTACAGGGAAAAGCGGGAAACCGTCTGAGTATTCTGTAACGTGCAGGCATACGTTAGTTGCCAGGAATATGATCGTATTCTGCAGAGCGTGTGAGCAATCGCAAAACAAGGTGGCACCACGAGTATAAAAATATACCCGCCCTTGGCAAAGAACAAAGTGATTCTTTGCGGGGGCGGTTTTTTGTATATCAGAAATTGGTTCTGAGGACCAGTGTTGATGACAGCCTTTGCAGACACAAGGAGAGGAGATAACAAGATGAAACAGATGACGTTAGAAGAAATTTCAAAAGCAGCCGCATCGGGAGCTTTTCGGAAAATCCCGGTAAGCAGAGAAATTTATTCGGATATCCGTACACCAGTAGAAACACTGAAAGTCCTGCAGGGCGTCAGCAGCCACTGCTACATGCTCGAAAGCGTGGAGGATAAAAAACAGTGGGGAAGATACACCTTTCTCGGCTACGATCCGTCGCTGGAACTCACCTGTGTCAACGGAAACCTGACAATCACCGCCGATGCGGCAGAGATGAAAAAAGTAGAAGATATTCCGGAAAGCCACGAAGAACAGCTTCCGACCGGACAGATCCGGCTGACTGCAAAGACAGCCCATCCGGGAGCCGTCATCAAAACCCTGATTGAGAAAAATAAAAGTCCGAAGATCGCGACACTGCCGACCTTCACCGGCGGCCTCGTCGGATACTTCTCTTACGATTACATCAAGTACAGCGAGCCGACCTTAAAGCTGGACGCAGAAGATCAGGAACGTTTCAAAGATGTCGACCTGATGCTGTTCGATAAGGTCATCGCCTATGATAATTACCGTCAGAAAATCGTACTGATGCTTAATATCGAAACCGAAAATCTCGAAGAAAATTACGAAAAAGCCGTACAGGAACTCGAAAAAATGGAAGAGCTGATCCGCTTTGGAAAACCGGCCGAGACGAAAGCCGGCCACCTGAAATCCGAGTTCCGCCCGCTCTTCGATGAGAAAGCGTACTGTGAGAAAGTCGAGCAGGTCAAACATTATATCCACGAGGGAGACCTCTTCCAGCTCGTTCTCTCCAACCGGCTCGAAGCTGATTTTGAGGGAAGCCTCCTCGATACGTACCGCGTTCTCCGCACGACGAATCCGTCGCCGTACATGTTCTACTTCTCGAGTGATGATGTCGAGATCGCCGGTGCATCCCCGGAAACTCTCGTAAAAGTCGAGGACGGAGAGGTCCGGACCTTCCCGCTTGCCGGAACGCGGCCGAGAGGAAAGAGCTATGAAGAAGACCAGCGGCTGGAAAAAGAACTCCTCGCCGATGAAAAAGAGCGTGCCGAGCACAACATGCTGGTTGATCTGGGAAGAAACGATCTCGGAAAGATCTGTGATTTCGGAACCGTGGAAGTAGAAAAATACATGTCAATCGAGCGTTACTCCCACGTCATGCACATCGGTTCCACTGTAAAAGGACAGCTTCGGAAAGACAAGACCGCAGTCGATGCCATCGATTCCGTTCTCCCGGCCGAACCCTCTCCGGTGCACCAAAGCTCCGTGCCTGTCAGATCATCAACGAGCTGGAAAACAACAAGCGCGGCATTTACGGCGGTGCGATCGGCTATCTGGATTTCACCGGAAATATGGACACCTGCATTGCAATCCGGCTTGCGTTTAAGAAAAACGGAAAGTGTTCGTCCGCTCCGCGCCGGCATTGTAGCCGACAGCGTACCGGAAAAAGAGCATCAGGAATGCATCAACAAAGCAAAGGCCGTGATGGTCGCACTTGCGGAGGCAGAAGGAGGAAGCAACTTATGATACTGCTGGTAGATAATTATGACAGTTTTTCCTATAACCTGTATCAGCTCGCCGGTTCGATCAATCCGGACATGAAGGTCATCCGGAACGACGAGATGACGATCGACGAAATCTGCGCACTGGCACCGGCATCCATCATTTTATCTCCCGGACCGGGCCGTCCGGAGCAGGCAGGCCGATGCATGGAGATTGTAGAAAAATTAGGCGGCGAGATCCCGATCTCGGTGTCTGCCTCGGCCATCAGGCAATCTGTGCCGCGTACGGCGCGACCGTCACCTATGCGAAACAGCTGATGCATGGCAAACAGTCCGAGACAACGCTGGATCTTACCTCGGAATTATTCCAGGGGCTGCCGGAAACCGTTCCGGTTGCAAGATACCATTCCCTCGCAGCTGATGAAGCGACACTGCCGGAAACCTTAAAGGTAACGGCAAGAACTGCAGACGGCGAGGTCATGGCAGTCGAGGACAGTGAGAAAAAGATCTACGGAGTCCAGTTTCATCCGGAATCCATTCTGACCCCGCAGGGCAGACAGATGGTAGAAAACTTCTTAAAAATTACAAGATAGATCACAGGACAGCCAAGAAAGAGAGGAACAGAATATGATTCGGGAAGCGATTGTAAAACTGGTAAATAAAGAGAACTTAACCTACGAGATGGCAGAGGGCGCATGGATGAAATCATGGGAGGAAAAGCCGATCCGATCCAGATCAGCGCATTTTTAACTGCCATGACGATGAAAGGCGAGACAATCGAAGAGATCACCGCATGTGCCAACGGCATGAGAAAGCACGGTGTTCACATGGAACATGACAAGGATGTTCTGGAAATCGTCGGAACCGGCGGAGATAAATCCAATTCCTTCAACATCTCCACAACAGCATCCCTTGTGATCTCTGCAGGCGGCGTCGCAGTTGCAAAACACGGAAACCGCGCCGCATCGAGCAGATCCGGCGCAGCCGACTGTCTCGAAGCGCTCGGCGTCAAAATCGACCTGGAGCCGGAGAAAAACAAAGAAGTTCTGGAAAAACTTGGAATCTGTTTCCTGTTCGCACAGAAATACCACATGTCCATGAAATACGTGGCACCGGTCCGCAAGATGCTCGGCATCCGAACCATTTTCAACATCCTCGGACCGCTGACCAACCCGGCAGCAGCCACGATGCAGGTGATGGGGGTCTACGAGGAAGCACTTGTCCGCCCGATGGCAGAAGTTCTCTCCAATCTTGGTGTCAAACGCGGCATGGTTGTCTACGGCCAGGACTGTCTCGATGAAATTTCCTTAAGCGCACCGACAAGCGTCTGCGAGATCAAGGACGGAACGTTTGAGGAATACGTTATCACACCGGAAGAGTTCGGCATGACCCGCTGTACCAAAGAAGAGCTGGTCGGCGGAACCCCGCAGGAGAATGCTGAAATTACGAAAGAAATTCTTGCAGGAAAGAAAGGCCCGGCAAGAGACGCTGTTGTCCTGAATGCCGCCGCAGCCCTTCATGTAGCAAAAGAAATCCCGATGCAGGACGCTGTAAAACTGGCAGAGGAGCTGATCGACAGCGGAAAAGCACAGAAAAAACTCGAAGAGTTTGTGTCACTCGCCAATAAATTGGCAGAAGAGGAATAAACATATGATACTAGAAACGATTGCAGAAGCCACAAGAAAACGTGTCGCTGCAGAAAAAGAGAAGTGTTCTCTTGCAGAAATGAAAGAAAAAGCAACGGCGATGAACCCGGACACCGGATTCCCGTTTGAACAGACGCTGAAAAAGCCGGGCATGTCCTTTATCTGCGAGGTAAAAAAAGCCTCCCCGTCGAAGGGCATCATCGCAGAAGATTTCCCCTATCTGGAGATCGCAAAGGAATATGAAGCGGCCGGTGCCTCCGCCATTTCCTGCCTGACCGAGCCGGAATACTTCAAAGGCGACAAGCGTTACTTAAAAAAAATTGCAGAAACCGTATCCATCCCGGTTCTGCGGAAAGATTTTACCGTGGATCCCTATATGATCTACGAGGCAAAGGTGCTCGGAGCCACCGCTGTCCTTCTGATCTGTGCGCTGCTGCCGGAGGAAACCTTAAAAGAATATCTGGAAACAGCGAATTCCCTCGGCCTTTCCGCTCTTGTGGAAGCCCACGATGAGGCGGAGGTTGCACAGGCCATGCGCGCCGGAGCAGGATCATCGGCGTCAACAACCGCAACTTAAAAGATTTCACGGTCGATATCCACAACAGTGAGCGGCTGCGGGAGCTTGTCCCGGAAAACATTGTTTTCGTATCCGAGAGCGGCATCAAAACGCCGGAGGATGTCGGAAGACTGTATCAGAATAAAACCGATGCCGTTCTGATCGGCGAAACGCTGATGCGGAGCAGCAACAAAAAAGCAGAGCTTGAAAAACTCTCTTCAATGTGTTAAAGTGGTAACGTAAGTGCGCAAAACAAAACAGAGCGCACGGGGAGTCAAACGTTATGGAAGAACAGACCAGAATCAAAATCTGCGGGCTCACACGGCTGGAAGACATCGATGCGGTGAATGAGCTGAAGCCCGAATATGTCGGCTTTGTCTTTGCAAAAAGCCGCAGACAGATTACAAAAGAACATGCCGTGACGCTGCGGCGCTATCTGGATCCCGAAATCCAGGCGGTCGGCGTCTTTGTGAACGAGCTTCCGGCGATTGTCGCAGGATACCTCGAAGAGGGCGTCATCGATCTGGCACAGCTCCACGGAAATGAGAGTGAAGAATATATCCATTCGCTCCGGTTCCGCACCGGCGGGGAACTGATCAAGCATTTTCCATCAAAACCAGGGAGGACGTCGAAAAGGCGAAAAAAGCAGCGCCGATTACATCCTTCTCGACCACGGAAAAGGCGGTACCGGCGAATCGTTCGACTGGTCACTGATCAGAAACATGGAACGCCCGTATTTCCTTGCGGGAGCCTGAACGCCGAAAATGTGGAACAGGCGATTTTACAGACACATCCCTTCGCCGTCGACATCAGCAGCGGTGTCGAGACAGACGGCGTAAAGGACCCGAAAAAAATCACAGAATGCATAAGGAGGATAAGACATGTCTGACGGAAGATTTGGTATTCACGGAGGCCAGTACATACCGGAAACTCTGATGAATGAAATTATCAATTTGGAAAAACAGTACAATTATTATAAAAACGATCCGGAGTTCTGCCAGGAACTCGATGACCTGCTGAAAAATTACGCGGGCCGCCCGTCCCTTCTCTACTACGCAGAGAAAATGACAAAGGATCTCGGCGGAGCAAAAATTTACCTCAAACGAGAGGATCTGAACCACACCGGAGCCCACAAAATCAACAACGTGCTCGGACAGTGCCTCCTCGCAAAAAGAATGGGAAAAACCCGTGTCATCGCAGAGACCGGAGCCGGCCAGCACGGTGTGGCAACCGCAACGGCAGCAGCGCTGATGGGACTTGAGTGTGAGATCTTCATGGGAAAAGAAGACACCGACCGTCAGGCCCTCAATGTATACCGGATGGAGCTTCTCGGTGCAAAAGTAAATGCCGTTACTACCGGAACTATGACCTTAAAAGATGCCGTCAATGAGGCGATGCGCGAGTGGGTATCACGTGTCGATGACACCCACTACGTTCTCGGTTCCGTTATGGGCCCGCATCCGTTCCCGACCATCGTCCGCGATTTCCAGGCTGTCATCAGCAAAGAGGCAAGAGAGCAGATCCTCGAAAAAGAAGGAAAACTCCCGAAAGCCGTCATGGCATGCGTCGGCGGCGGAAGCAATGCGATGGGTATGTTCTATAACTTCATCAATGACAAAAATGTCCGCCTGATTGGATGCGAGGCAGCAGGACGCGGCGTCAACACCGCAGAGACTGCAGCAACCATTGCAACCGGAACACTCGGCGTCTTCCACGGTATGAAATCCTACTTCTGCCAGGATAAATACGGTCAGATCGCACCGGTTTACTCGATTTCCGCAGGCCTTGACTACCCGGGCATTGGACCGGAGCATGCATATCTGCATGACATCGGCCGCGCCGAATACGTTCCGGTAACGGACGATGAGGCAGTAGAAGCTTTTGAATACCTCGCAAGAACCGAGGGTATCATCTGTGCGATCGAGAGTGCCCATGCAGTAGCCCATGCGATGAAGATCGCAAAAGAATTTGATCCGGAAGACTCCATCATCATCTGTCTGTCCGGACGCGGAGACAAAGACGTAGCAGCCATTGCAAGATACAGAGGGAGGGACCTTCATGAGTAAAGTAACAGAAGCATTTCAAACAGCAAAGCATTCATTCCGTTTCTGACAGCAGGAGATCCGAACATTGAAAAAACAGAGAATTATATTCTGGAGCTCGAAAAAGCAGGCGCAGACCTGGTCGAGATCGGCATCCCGTTTTCCGATCCGATCGCCGAGGGCGTTGTCATCCAGGAGGCAGACCTCCGTTCCTTAAAAGCCGGAACCACCACCGATAAAATTTTCAATATGGTAGCTTCCGTGCGCAAAAAAACAGACATTCCGCTGGTGTTTATGACCTACTTAAACCCGGTGTTCCATTACGGATACGAGCCGTTCTTTACAAAATGCGAGGAAGTCGGCATCAACGGCATCATCATCCCGGATATGCCGTATGAGGAAAAAGGCGAATTAAACGATATTGCGCGCAGCCATCAGGTAGATGTCATTTCCCTGATTGCGCCGACGTCTGAGCAGCGCATCCAGAAAATTGCCGCAGACGCCGAAGGTTTTATCTACCTCGTATCGTCTCTGGGCGTTACCGGTGTCAGAAGCGAGATCAAGACAGACCTCGATTCCATGATCGCCGCAATCCGCAAAGTAACCGATATTCCGGTAGCCGTAGGCTTCGGCATCAACACGACCGATCAGGCAGCCAACATTGCAAAAATTGCGGACGGTGTCATCGTCGGAAGCGCTATCGTCAAAATGATTGCGAAGTACGGCACTCATGCGGAGCAGCACATCTATACGTATGTCCGCATGATGAAGGAAGCTGTCATGACAGCAAATAAATAAAACCCGCGTCATTGCGTGTTTGAAAAAACTGTGTTAAGATGAGAGCGTGTCTGAAACAAACCGTTTTGGACACGCTTTTTCAACGTAAAATACCTGACCGGCTTTCGAAAAAGCCGGATAGAATATGGAGGAAAAACGTGTTAGATGTATGTTTACTGGGAACAGGCGGTATGATGCCTCTGCCAGGCAGACGCCTGACCGCCTGATGACCCGATACAACGGAAGCAGCCTTCTGATCGACTGCGGCGAGGGAACCCAGGTTGCCATCAAGGAAAAAGGCTGGACCTTTAAGCCGATTGATGCCATCTGCTTCACCCATTACCACGCAGACCACATCAGCGGCCTTCCAGGACTTCTCCTGACGATGGGAAACACTGACCGGAGAGAACCGCTGACCATGATCGGCCAAAAGGCCTGGAGCGCGTCGTCAATTCACTGCGTGTCATCTGCCCGGAGCTGCCGTTTCCGATTGTATTTCACGAGGTGACAGCGCCGGAGGAAGTGATCGAGATGAACGGCTACAAAATCACAGCCTTCCGCGTGCAGCACAATATCACCTGCTACGGCTATTCGCTGGAGATCTCCCGCAAGGGAAAATTCGATGTGGAGCGCGCTAAAGCACAGGAAATTCCGATTAAATGCTGGAATCCGCTGCAGAAAGGCGAGACTGTCACCCTGGATGGAAAGACGTATACGCCGGACATGGTCCTCGGCCCTGTCAGAAAGGGACTGAAGGTGACCTACTGCACCGATACCCGCCCGATTCCGTCGATCTCTGAACATGCGAAAGGCTCCGACCTTTTCATCTGCGAGGGAATGTACGGCGAGCCGGAAAAACAGGCAAAAGCAAAAGAATTTAAGCATATGACCTTCTACGAGGCGGCAAAACTGGCAAAAGATGCCGAGGCTGCCGAAATGTGGCTGACCCACTTTTCCCCGTCGCTCGTCGGCCCGCAGCGGTACATGGATGAGGTACAGAAGATTTTCCCGGCCGCAGAGCTTGGAAAAGACGGAAGATCAGTAGAACTGTTATTTGAAGAGGAAACGAAAAATGAGTGAAAAAGATACCCTGATTCTTGCAATTGAGAGCTCCTGCGATGAAACCGCAGCCTCCGTCGTGAAAAACGGAAGATGTGTGCTGTCTAACATTATTTCATCCCAGATCGCCATCCATACCCTGTATGCGGCGTTGTGCCGGAAATTGCATCCAGAAAACATATCGAAAAAATCAACCAGGTTGTAGAAGCGGCCTTAAAAGAAGCCGATGTCACTCTGGATGATATCGATGCGATCGGTGTTACGTACGGCCCTGGCCTTGTCGGCGCACTTCTCGTCGGCGTGGCAGAGGCAAAAGCGATCGCCTATGCAAAAAAGAAACCGCTGGTCGGCGTTCACCATATTGAAGGCCACGTCTCGGCGAACTATATCGAACACCCGGATCTGGAGCCGCCGTTCCTGTGTGAAATCATCTCCGGAGGCCATACCCATCTTGTCATTGTAAAAGATTACGGTTCTTTCGAAATCCTCGGAAGAACGAGAGACGACGCAGCCGGAGAAGCCTTCGACAAGGTAGCCCGTGCCATCGGACTCGGCTATCCGGGCGGACCGAAGATCGACAAGCTGGCAAAAGAAGGAAACCCGCACGCCATCGACTTCCCGCGTGCCCACATGGAGGATGCGCCGTATGACTTCAGCTTCAGCGGCGTAAAATCTGCCGTTTTAAACCATCTGAACAAATGCCGGATGACAGGCGAACCAATTGTCGAAGCAGACATCGCTGCGTCCTTCCAGCAGGCCGTTGTGGACGTTCTGGTGGATAATGCCATCCGTGCGGCCAAAGATTACCATATGGACCGTCTGGCGATCGCCGGCGGCGTTGCATCGAACGGGGCACTCCGCACGGCGATGGAAGCAGCATGTGAAAAAGAGGGCATCCGCTTTTACCGTCCGTCCCCGATCTTCTGTACCGACAATGCGGCCATGATCGGTGTGGCAGCTTACTACGAGTACCAGAAGGGAACCCGCCACGGCTGGGACCTGAATGCCGTACCGAACCTGAAGCTTGGAGAACGATAAGAAAAAGAAACTTCCGCAGCAGAACGGAGAAGAGAGATCTGCTGCGGAGTTTTTGTATTTGTAGAAAACGGAGGAAAAGATGAGCGAGAAGAAAGAAAAATACACTGCGGTTGTCCTGGCAGCCGGAAAGGGAACCCGGATGGGCGGAAGCGTAGCAAAACAGTTTCTGGAAATCGGAGGAAAACCAGTCGTGGTTTACGCGCTGGAGGTTTTTGAACATTCGCCGGAGATTGACCAGATCATTCTTGTGACAGGTGCGGATAAAATAGAATACTGTCAGAAAGAGATTATCGAAAAATATGGAATTAAGAAAACTGTTTCCGTATGCGCAGGCGGAAGGGAACGGTATGAATCTGTCTGGAAAGCATTGCAGACGCTGAAAAGCCTGGAAAGCGAACAGGATCAGAAGACCGATTACGTTCTGATTCACGATGGCGCCCGCCCGTTTTTAAACCAGGAAATGCTGGAACGTCTCTGCGCATGTGTAAAAGAAGAAAAAGCCTGTGTCCTTGGCATGCCGGTCAAGGATACCATCAAGCTTACCGATGAAAACGGAAAAATCAGGGAAAGCCCGCGAAGAGATCTCGTATGGCAGGCACAGACCCCGCAGGCCTTTGCAGCAGAGCTTCTGTTTCCGGCATTCGAAAAACTGATGCAGCATTCCACAGAAGGAATCACCGACGATGCATGGTTGTGGAGCAGGAGATGGGAATCGCATCAGTGATGGTAAAAGGCGGCTATGAAAATATAAAAATCACAACACCGGAGGATCTGCTCGTTGCAGAGAGCTTTCTGGCAGAAAAATAGAAAAAAGCAAAATACAGAAAGCAAACTATAAATGGATAAAAACAAATGTGTGAATTGCAAAACAGGGAAAAACAGCGAAAACGAAAAAGAAATTGAAAAAAATGTAAAAAAAATTCAAAAAAGTGGTTGACATTCTGAAACACTGCTGATATAATAACGAATGTCGCTGAGCGAGAGAGATAAAAACGCAAAGCTGACAAGCCAAAAACTGAGATGATTTCGGGAGTTACCGAGATTTGAATTCACACACGGAGAGGTATCGAAGCGGTCATAACGAGGCGGTCTTGAAAACCGTTTGTCCGAAAGGGCGCGTGGGTTCGAATCCCACCCTCTCCGCTCAAAACTCAGTTAATTGAATATCTGATTATGAATCAGGCAAACTATGGAGAAGTACCCAAGCTGGCTGAAGGGGCTCCCCTGGAAAGGGAGTAGGTCGTTAATAGCGGCGCGAGGGTTCAAATCCCTCCTTCTCCGCTCGGCTTTGAAAAAAGTTGAAAAAAGCTCTTGACAAATGCAAATGAGTTTGATAAAATAAACGAGTTGCTGATCGAGAGAACAGCGAAGAACCTTGGTAATTAAACAATGAAACACATCCTCGAAAGTTCTGAATAAGTAATTCAAAACGATCGAAAGATCCTTTAAAACAGTAAAAGGGATAAATTAGCTAGTATGTTGATTTTGAACTTGGAACAAACATTTTATCAGAGAGTTTGATCCTGGCTCAGGATGAACGCTGGCGGCGTGCTTAACACATGCAAGTCGAGCGAAGCAGTTAAGTTGATTTCTTCGGATTGATTCTTAATTGACTGAGCGGCGGACGGGTGAGTAACGCGTGGGTGACCTGCCCCATACCGGGGGATAACAGCTGGAAACGGCTGCTAATACCGCATAAGCGCACAGAGCTGCATGGCTCGGTGTGAAAAACTCCGGTGGTATGGGATGGGCCCGCGTCTGATTAGGCAGTTGGCGGGGTAACGGCCCACCAAACCGACGATCAGTAGCCGGCCTGAGAGGGCGACCGGCCACATTGGGACTGAGACACGGCCCAAACTCCTACGGGAGGCAGCAGTGGGGAATATTGCACAATGGGGGAAACCCTGATGCAGCGACGCCGCGTGAGCGAAGAAGTATTTCGGTATGTAA
>ENA-OQER01000450-OQER01000450.1-human-gut-metagenome-genome-assembly--contig:-NODE-450-length-22168-cov-2.272311_pt1 | contig 22168 bp, 25 predicted proteins | sample MGYA00242797_ERZ504639 | MGnify/ENA primary metagenome ERZ504639 (study PRJEB26092, sample SAMD00036306) | human gut metagenome | host: Homo sapiens | study: EMG produced TPA metagenomics assembly of...
AAAATTTAATTTTTTTCGTTTTTTCTGTTGACAAACAATATATCACATGATAATATAATCAAGTCGCTGGGAAACAGCAACAACTAAATAAGCAGTCGTGGCGGAATTGGCATACGCGCTAGACTAAGGATCTAGTCCATATTGCTTGGGTGCGGGTTCAAGTCCCGCCGACTGCACTATATTAAAGAAGCTTATTTATAAGCTTCTTTTTTAACAAGTTAGCGGAAATGTCGGAATGGCAGACGAGCAAGATTCAGATTCTTGTGTGGGTTACCACGTGTGGGTTCAAGTCCCATTTTCCGCATTATATTTTATGAACTGGCGTTACTTCTTTGTTACGCCAGTTTTTTATATGCTCGGAACATAAAATCAGGCAGATATATGCACTAACATATATCTGCCTATTTTAAACATTTTACAACAACCGCTGCTACCGCTAATCAATAACAGCTACCTTCTCTATAACCGGCTGTTCATTCTTATTAACTTTTCCGTTATCATCTACCGGCTTGACTTCTTTACATATCTTATCAACCACATCCATGCCTTCTGTCACATAACCAAAACAAGCATACTTCCATCAAGATATGTACTATCCTTATGAACTATAAAAACTGTGAACTTGCACTGTTGTTACTGCTTGAACGTGCCATAGATATAGCACCCCTTGTATGTGACAGATTATTTGTCACACCATTATCTGCAAACTCACCTTTTATCTTTGTATCAGAACCGCCTGTTCCATCTCCTTTAGGATCTCCACCCTGTATCATAAAGCCGCTTATTATTCTATGAAATGTAAGTCCATCATAAAAACCATCTTTTGCAAGCTTCACGAAATTAGTAACAGTTACAGGTGCCACATCTGCATCAAGTTCAATCTTTATATCACCATAACCCTTAACTGATATAACAACATGGTGCTTTCCTGTGAGCTGGTTCTCCTGGTCATTCTGCTGTCCATCTGATGCATTGCCACTTTTACTGCTTCCACATGCATAAAGTGAAAATGTCATAACAACAGCTAATAGTATTATTGATATTCTTTTCATAACATTCACACACTGTAGGAAACTATCTTAGAACAGCAATATTAATATTGCATAAATTCATTGATATCCCTTAAAACATCCTCAATTTCGCTTTCTCCACCATTAATAGTAAGCTGAAGCGGTCTGCTGATATCAAGACTAAACAATCCTACAAGAGATTTTCCATCCACAAAGCTATTGCCGCTTTCGACATCAAAGCTGCATGAATATCTGCTTATCTTACTAACAAACCTCTGAACTTCTCTACTGAATCAAGTAAAATTGAAACTGTTAACATATGTATATCCTCCCATCAAGTCCTAATCCTTTTATAATAAAGCCCGACAACATCAACAACTATACTACTTTTCCTTACTAAAAACAACATAATCCGACATTTCGGGTAATATATTTCATATGATATGATATCTATGCTTATACATTTTCAGGCATAACATATGATTCAACCGTTTCCCATAATTCATCAAGACCCTGTTTTGTTTCTGAAGAAAATGGTATAAGAATATCATCTTCTCTTAATCCAAGCCCCATTCTTACTGCTTTTACATGCTTGGCAACCTGGCTTCTTTTAAGTTTATCAAGCTTCGTTGCTATAATAACCGGTCTGAATCCATTATCAACTATCCAGTCATACATCATCTTATCATTTTCTGATGGATCATGTCTTATATCAACAAGCAGAAATACCTGCTTAAGGTTAGCTGATTTTCTTAAGTATTTTTCTATCATCTTTCCCCATTTAGCCTTAACAGCCGGACTTGCATTCGCATATCCATATCCGGGAAGATCCACAAGATACATGCAGTCATTAATATTATAAAAATTAATTGTCTGTGTCTTACCTGGCTGTGAAGATGTTCTTGCATATGATTTTCTATTCATAAGTGAATTAATAAGTGACGACTTGCCAACATTTGACTTGCCTGCAAATGCGACCTCTGGATATTGTGTATCTGGTATAGCACTGGTAACTCCAATAACTATATCAAGATTAACCTTTTTTATAACCATCTGCTTTTTCTCCTCTCTTTCTTTTAAGATAAGTGCTTAATCTATGTAAAATATATCAGTTTTCCTGTAAAACAAGTGCTTCCTTTAACACCTGTTTAATATTTTCTACATACTTTATAGTAACGCCCTGTGTTATCTCTTCGTCAAGTTCTTCCACATCTGACCTGTTTTCCTCTGGCACAAGCACAACCTTCATGCCTGCCATCCTTGCAGCTAAAAGCTTCTCCTTAAGTCCTCCTATCGGAAGCACCCTGCCACGCAGTGTCACCTCACCAGTCATAGCAACATCTGCCCTAACTGGTATTTGTGTAACAGCTGAAAGCATTGCAGTTGTCATTGTAATACCTGCAGATGGTCCATCTTTTGGAACTGCACCTTCAGGTATATGAAGATGAATATTATGCTTATCATAGAATTCGCTGTCAACCTTATACTTACCATTCATAGTAAGTGACCTGACAAGAGAATAAGCAATCATAGCTGATTCCTTCATAACATCTCCCATATTTCCTGTAAGCTTAAGCTCTGAACTGCCGCCATGACATTAACCTCTATCTCAAGAGTTTCGCCACCAACACTTGTCCATGCCAGTCCTCTGACAACACCCACCTCAGGATGCTTATTAGCCTTATCCGGTCTGTACTTTTCTTTTCCAAGATATTCAAAAAGATTCTTATCTGTAACCCTTATGCATTTCTTTACTTCTGTATTTCTGCTTCCATCTGGTGTATATACACCTTCCTCATAAAGCCTGGTTACAGCCTTTCGGCATATCTTTGCTATCTGTCTTTCCAGTTCACGGACTCCCGCTTCCTTTGTATATGCATATATAATACGTTTTAAAGCGCCGTCCGATATTTTAAGCATAGATGTCATAAGTCCGTTTTTAGCTATCTGCTTTTTCACAAGATGTTCCTTTGCAATATGCATTTTTTCATTCAATGTATATCCTTGAACCTCTATTATTTCCATTCTGTCAAGCAATGGTCTGCTTACTGTTGAAAGGTCATTGGCAGTTGCTATAAATAATACATCTGAAAGGTCAACTGGAAGTTCTATATAATGGTCAACAAAATGTTGATTCTGTTCACCATCAAGCACCTCGAGAAGTGCAGATGCTGTATCCGACCTGTAATCGCTGCTTATTTTATCTATCTCATCAAGAAGCATAAGTGGATTAGAGGTTTTTGCCTGCTTAAGTCCTTCTATGATTCTTCCTGGCATAGCACCTACATATGTTTTTCTATGTCCTCTTATTTCAGCTTCATCTCTTACGCCGCCAAGACATACTCTGATATATTTTTTATTAAGTGCTAAAGCAACAGAACGCGCTATTGACGTCTTACCTGTTCCCGGAGGTCCAACAAGACATAGTATAGGTGCATCTGATACCGATGTTATATTTCTGACTGCAAGATATTCTATAATTCTGTCCTTAACATCCTTCATCATAGTGGTCTGCATCCAGAACAGCTCTTGCATTAATAATATCATTGTTATCCTGTGATTTCTTATTCCATGGAAGTGCAAGGCAATTCTCTATGTATGTTCTCTCAACATTAACCTCTGATGAACCTTTAGAAAGGCTTTTTAACCTCTTTACTTCTTTATGGAGCTTTGCTTTTATGTCATCACCGGCATCAAGCTCTTCTATCTGCTTATCAAGCTCTTCCGACTCAGAATATTGATCCTCACCAAGCTCCTGGTTAAGCACATTAAGCTGTTCACGTATAATATACTCTTTCTGGTTTTTATCTACTTTTTCTTTAACCTTTATAGCGAGCTCTTCTTTTATCTTATATGCATTAGTCAGCTCTATGAACATTCCCGCTATATATTCATAAATTTCTATTATATCGTCCATCTCAAGAAGAGCCTGTCTGTCTGTATAATCCATAGGAAAATCCGCGCATATTTTAAGAAGCAGCTCTCTTGCATCATCAAGCTCAAGCCAGTACTTAAGTATTTCTTTGCTGCTTCTTGAATTAGCTGCACCATACTGCCTTATAAGCTCTCTCATGCCAAGAATAATAGCCCTGTTTGTAACCTCATCCGGCTGGTTTATAAACATCTCTTCTATATCTGCAGCTGCTATTAAGCAGTTACCAGAATCAGTTATTTCAACTGCATGTGCTTTGTTAAGGCCTTCCACCTGAATACGCACAAGCTTATTAGGCAGCTTAATAACCTGCTTTATAACTGCAACTGTTCCTGTTTTATATATATCCCCAGGCGCAGGATTTTCTATCTGTGTATCTTTTTGTGTAAGAAGAAGTACCTTCTCATCTAAAGCAAGTGCCTCCTCTACCGCCTGTATTGATTTTTTTCTGCTTATATCAAAATGTATGACCATGTCAGGCAACACGGTCATACTTCTTAACGCAATTACTGGTAATGTAATCATATTCATAATTATTGTGCTTTCTTAACTTCATCGCCTTGTGTGCCTGATGCACTATTCATAGCGATACTTCCCTCGTTATTATTTCCTACTTTCTGCGTTCTGTATTCAATAACCGGCTTTCCTGTTCCAAGAACAGCATCCTTTGTTATAATACATCTTGCAATAGTTTCATCAGATGGAACCTCATACATAACCTCATTCATGACTGACTCAAGTATAGAACGAAGTCCTCTTGCTCCTGTCTTTCTTTCAAAGCTCTTATGGGCTATTTCCTTAACTGCATCATCTTCAAACTCAAGTTCAACCTCATCAAGGCTTAAAAGTGCCTTATACTGCTTAAGTATAGCATTCTTAGGCTCACGAAGAATACGTACAAGAGCTTCCTCATCAAGTGAATCTAATGCTACAACAACTGGAACACGTCCTACGAATTCAGGTATAAGTCCGAACTTAATAAGATCCTGTGGAAGTGCCTTATGGAACATTTCTCCAACATCCTCTGTAGCAGTCTTTTCCTTTATCTGCGAATTAAATCCGATTGTACTCTGATCCATTCTTGATTCGATAATCTTTTCAAGTCCATCAAAAGCTCCACCACATATAACAGTATATTAGTTGTATCTATAGGAATAAGCTCCTGCTGCGGATGCTTTCTGCCACCCTGAGGTGGAACTGATGCAACCGTTCCTTCAAGTATCTTAAGAAGTGCCTGCTGTACGCCTTCACCTGAAACATCTCTAGTTATGGAAACATTTTCTGACTTCTTAGTTATCTTATCTATCTCATCAATATATATAATTCCATATTGTGCTTTTTCTATATCATAATCAGCTGCCTGAATAAGCTTAAGAAGTATATTTTCAACATCCTCACCTACATATCCAGCTTCTGTAAGAGTTGTTGCATCAGCTATTGCAAATGGCACATTCAGAAGTCTTGCAAAGATTCTGTGCAAGAAATGTCTTGCCAGAACCTGTAGGTCCTAACATAAGTATATTACTCTTCTGAAGCTCAACATCAACATTCTGTGCCGATAATATTCTTTTATAATGATTATATACAGCAACTGATAAAACCTTCTTAGCTTCATCCTGTCCTATAACATAATCATCAAGAAACTCTTTGATTTCCTTAGGCTTTAAAAGATTAATATCAAGTCCATCTACTGCCTGCTCATCTTCCGCCTCAAACTCCTCATCAAGTATATCTGAACATATTCCTATACATTCATCACATATAAATACTCCATTCTGTCCCTGGATAAGTTTTTTAACCTTATCCTGTGTCTTACCACAAAACGAGCATCTTAACTCTCCATCTTTAATCTTGCCTGCCATAATTCCTCCGGTCTGCTACATATTAACAAATAATACATAATAATATATTGCTTCGCTCTGAATATCCGTAATGCTCTTTCAGCTTATATATTCATAAACAACAAGGGACTGTGCGAAAAGCAACAGTCCCCTTTAAGTAACTATCTCTTTTCAACCACGCTGTCAATAAGACCATATGCTACAGCCTCTTTAGCTGTCATATAGTTATCACGTTCTGTATCCCGAGAGATTTCTTCTACTGATTTACCCGTGTTAGCTGCGAGTATTTCATTTAACTTGTTTCTTGTCTTTAAGATATTCTCTGCAACTATTCTGATTTCTGTTTCCTGACCTCTGGCTCCGCCTGAAGCTGATGAATCATAATCTCAGCATTAGGAAGTGCAAGTCTCTTACCCTTAGTACCGCCAGAAAGAAGAAATGCTCCCATACTGGCTGCCATACCTATACATATTGTTGAAACATCACACTTAATATACTGCATAGTATCATATATCGCGAAACCAGCTGATACTGAACCACCTGCTGTTGATATAAAAATGTATATCCTTGCCTGGATCTTCTGCCTCAAGGAATAACATCTGTGCTACAACAAGGTTAGCAGAAACATCTGTTACCTCTTCACCTAAAAATATAATTCTGTCTTTAAGAAGACGTGAATAGATATCATACGATCTCTCTCCACGACTATTCTGTTCTATGACATAAGGTACAAAACTCATATTATTGCCTCCCTGTCTTATATAATATCTATTACTTCTCAACTACTGAATTTACAATAACATCAACAGCCTTCTGGATAGCAATATCTTCTCTGATCTGCTTAGATTCATATTCACCCATGAACTCTTTAATCTTTTCGATTTCCATCTTGTACTGTTCAGCCATCTTGTTAAGCTCTGCTTCGAATTCTTCATCAGAAACTTCGATATTCTCAGCCTTTACGATTGCTTCAAGAACAAGTCTTGACTGGATATTCTTAACAGCCTGTGGCTTCATATCTTCAATAATCTTTTCAGCTGTAACACCTGTGTACTGGAAGTACTGCTCAACTGATAAGCCTGTGACTGTAATCTCTGTGCGAAGTCTTCTAACATTCTGTTAACCTGTGTATTAATCATAGCTTCTGGAATGTCCATCTTAGAAGTTTCAATAATCTTAGCGATTGCTTCATCTTCCTTCTTAGCCTTAGCTTCATTTTCCTTGCGCACTGTTATGTTCTTCTTAAGATCTTCCTTATATTCAGCAAGTGTATCAAAATCAGAAACGTCCTGAGCGAAATCATCATCAAGCTCTGGAAGAACCTTTTCCTTGATCTCCTTAACCTTAACCTTGAACATAGCTGGCTTACCCTTTAATTCCTCAGCATGGTATTCTTCTGGGAATGTTACATTGATTTCCTTCTCATCACCGATATTCATACCGATAATCTGTTCTTCAAAGTTATCAATAAATGAATGAGAACCGATTGTAAGTGGATAATCTTCACCCTTTCCACCTTCAAATGCTTCACCATCTACAAAACCTTCAAAATCAATTGTTGTCATATCGCCATCTTTAACAGCTCTGTCTTCTACAGTAACGATTCTTAAATTCTTATCCTGAGCCTTCTTTAATTCTTCTTCAACATCTGCATCAGTAACATCTGTATCGCACTTAGCTACCTCAACACCCTTGTACTGTCCAAGTTCAACCTCTGGCTTAACAGCAACTGTTGCTTCAAAGATAAATGGCTTGCCAGCTTCAATCTGAACTACATCGATCTTAGGCTGTGAAACGATTTCTAATTCACTTTCATCTGCTGCCTTAGCATAAGCATCAGGAATGATGGCATTAGCTGCATCTTCATAGAAAATCTCTGCACCATAAAGCTTTTCTACCATCTTTCTTGGAGCCTTACCTTTTCTGAAGCCAGGAACGCTGATTTTATTCTTATTCTTATTAAAAGCTGTATTAAGACCTGCTTCGAATTCTTCAGCAGTAGCCTCAATTACGAGCTTAACCATATTCTTCTCTTCCATGTTTTCAACCTTAAAACTCATTGTTTATAAATCCTCCTTAAAATATATATGAAGTCTCTTTTTCTATCGTACAAAGTACATACTAATGGATTGTATCACATCCGGCGCTGATTTGCCAATATATTTTTTATAATTTATATTTATTTTAATATTTCGATATATGCTACCCTCCACCTGATGCGTCAGATTGTTTTAATGTTCTCCATCATTCTCATCATAATCATTTTGCAGAAGAAAAAACTTTCTTGTCGCAAGTGCACATATCGACAGCACTCCTATCGCTGTGTTAAGTGCTGAATCATGGTATGTCACCATCTCTCTTGCTATTGCAAACATAAGCACCTCCACGACAGTTGCCGGTGTATGCTGTGATAACATCTTGATAAGCTCCACACCAACTGCCAGTGTCATAATATCTGCCACAAATTTCTCGAAGAAATCAAGCGGGGTACTATCAAACATCCCACCAAGTTCAAGCAAAAACCTCACACACATAACTACTACAACTACCACAAGGATTGCTGATATTATCCATTCAAGGATATTACATACTTTTCTGAATATACCATTCACTTTGCTTTTCATATATTTTCCTGACCTTTCTACAACATTCTTATTTTCCTTACGTTTTTAGCGCATATACAGTAATTATTTAATCATGTTATGCGGCTGCATATCTTAAGTCAAACTATGTTAAGTATACGAAAAAAACTTTTATATAGCAACAGAACTTTGATTAAAACAAAAAGGTGTTGTCGCACAAAATAGTGCTGCAACACCTTTTATTATCTAGTTATATCCTTTGTTAATCAAACTAATCACACTTATTACAGATTAGTATATCCCATCAGATACTTATCCACTTCTCTTGCACAGTCCCTGCCCTGACGTATAGCCTTTACAACAAGTGACTGGCCTATGTGGCAGTCGCCACAAGCGAACACTCCAGCAACATTAGTTGCGAATCTTCCATCATCTGTCTTGATGTTAGTTCTCTGGTTTACCTCTACACCGAATGCATCTGTAAGATACTTCTGTGTTCCAAGGAAACCTGCTGCTATAAGAACAAGCTCACAAGGAAGCTCTTTTTCTGTTCCTTCAACAGGAACCATCATTCTTCTTCCTGTTGCCTCATCTACCTTTGATTCAAGCTGGATAGTAACAACCTTGCAAAGCTTGCCCTTCTTATCCTTCTTGAATTCCTTCACAGTAGTTGTATATATTCTTGGGTCGTGTCCGAATACCGCTATTGCTTCCTCCTGGCCATAATCTGTCTTGCAGACTAAAGGCCATTGTGGCCATGGATTAGTTTCACTTCTTACGTCTGGTGCCTTTGGCATCATTTCAAGCTGTGTCACTGACTTACAGCCATGTCTTATAGCTGTACCAACGCAGTCGTTACCTGTATCACCACCACCGATTACGATAACATTTTTATCCTTTGCGCTTATATACTTACCATCTGTAAGATCTGAATCAAGAAGACTCTTAGTTGTTGCTGTAAGAAAATCAACTGCAAAATATATTCCATCAGCATCTCTTCCAGAAGCACTGATATCTCTTGGATTAGAGGCACCTACCGCAAGTACAACTGCGTCATAATCATCCATTATCTTCTTAGCCTTAATATTCTGTCCGATGTTAGCTTCCGTTACAAACTCAACACCCTCATCCTTCATAACATTAAGCTTTCTGTCTATAATATGCTTTTCAAGCTTCATATTAGGTATTCCATATCTTAAAAGTCCACCTATTCTATCAGCTCTTTCATATACAGTCACAAGATGGCCCCTCTGGTTAAGCTGGTCAGCTACAGCAAGTCCTGAAGGACCTGAACCTATGACAGCTATTCTCTTTCCAGTTCTTGCCTTTGGTGGCTTAGGACCTGCAAGTCCGTTAGCATAAGCATGTTCTATGATAGCCATCTCATTTTCCTTAGTACATACAGCATCTCCGTTAAGTCCGCATGTACATGCTTTTTCGCAAAGAGCTGGACATACGCGGCTTGTAAACTCTGGAAAATTACTTGTCTTATGCAGCCTGTTATATGCCTGTTCCCAGTTACCTGTGTATACAAGATCATTCCATTCCGGTATAAGGTTATTAAGAGGACAACCACTTGTCATACCCTTTATAGTCATGCCCGACTGACAGAATGGCACACCACAGTCCATGCAGCGTGCGCTCTGGCATCTCTGCTCTGTTTCTGAAAGTGGTGTATGAAACTCATTAAAATTCTTTATTCTTTCCTTTGGTGCAACTGCCTTAGCTTCTACACGTTCATATTCTAAAAATCCGGTTGGTTTTCCCATGATTATCTCCTTTCAAATACACATTTTCACAAATATGTACCAGCAGACTTATAAGCTGCCAATACATATCTGTTTTTGTACATTTCCATCTTACTTAGTTGCTGCGTAAAATGCTTCAATCTGAGCCTGTTCACTGCTAAGACCCTTCTCTTCCATCTGAACAATCATATTGAGCATCTTCTTATAATCATGTGCATAATCTTCTTGAACTTAGGAAGATATTCACCAAAGTTATCCAGAACCTCTTTACCCTTCTTTGAGTTAGTGAAAGCTACATGGTCAGTGATCATCTGCTTAAGTTCAAGTACATCATACTTGTTAGTAACTGGTTCAAGTGATACAAGCTGCTTATTAACCCTCTTGTAAAGTGTTGTATCCTCATCTAAAACATATGCAACACCGCCACTCATACCAGCAGCAAAGTTCTTACCAGTTCTTCCAAGAACAACCACTCTTCCACCTGTCATATATTCACAGCCATGGTCACCTGTTCCCTCAACAACTGCTGTTGCACCTGAGTTACGTACGCAGAATCTCTCACCTGCAATACCATTGATATATGCCTTACCACTTGTTGCACCATAAAGTGCTACATTACCTATGATAATATTCTCATCTTCCTTATAAGATACTCCGGTTGGTGGATACACGATAAGCTTACCACCAGAAAGGCCTTTACCAAAGTAGTCATTGCTGTCACCTACAAGTTCAAGTGTAAGTCCCTTAGGAATAAATGCTCCAAAGCTCTGTCCACCAGCGCCCGTACACTTAACTGTATATGTATCATCTGCAAGGCTTTCACCGAATCTTCTTGTTATCTCTGCACCAAGAAGAGTACCAAGTGCTCTGTCTGTATTTTTGACATCTACTTCAACACTTCTCTTCTGCTTCTTATCCATAGCATCTGAAAACTTCTTTATAAGTATTCTTTCATCTACTGTCTTACCAAGCTCGAAATCAAACACATTCTTCTTATCATACCTGATAGAAGCTGCTTCCTTAATATAAGGATTATTAAGGATATTAGAAAGATCAACCTTTGATGCTCTTCCACTTCCATAAACGTCAGTTTTTGCTTCAAGGAAATCTGTTCTTCCCACAAGTTCATCCACCGTCTTTACTCCAAGCTTAGCCATATACTCACGAAGCTCTTCTGCGATGAATCTCATAAGTTAACTACGTATTCTGGCTTTCCTGCGAACCTCTTTCTAAGCTCTGGATTCTGTGTTGCAATACCAACAGGGCATGTATCAAGATTACATACTCTCATCATAACACAGCCCATAGTTACAAGTGGTGCTGTTGCAAATCCGAATTCCTCAGCACCAAGCATGGCTGCTATGGCAACGTCACGTCCACTCATCAGCTTACCATCTGTTTCGATTATAACCTTGTTACGAAGTCCATTCATCGTAAGTGTCTGATGTGCTTCAGCAAGTCCTAACTCCCAAGGAAGTCCTGCATTATGTATAGAGCTTCTTGGCGCTGCACCTGTACCACCATCATAGCCTGATATAAGAATAACCTGTGCACCAGCCTTTGCTACACCAGAAGCAATAGTACCAACGCCAGCTTCTGATACAAGCTTAACTGATATTCTTGCATCCTTGTTAGCATTCTTAAGGTCATATATCAGTTCTGCCAGATCCTCGATAGAATAAATGTCGTGATGAGGTGGAGGTGATATAAGTGATACACCCGGTGTTGAAAGACGTGTCTTTGCTATCCAAGGATATACCTTCTTTCCTGGAAGATGTCCACCTTCACCAGGCTTAGCACCCTGTGCCATCTTAATCTGGATCTCCTTTGCACTTACAAGATATCTGCTTGTAACACCGAATCTTCCTGATGCAACCTGCTTGATAGCCGAACATCTGTTAAGTCCATCAGCTCCAACAGTGAGTCTGTCTTCATCCTCACCACCTTCACCTGAGTTTGACTTACCATGAAGCATATTCATTGCAATAGCCATAGTTTCATGTGCTTCCTTAGAGATAGAACCATAAGACATAGCACCAGTCTTGAATCTCTTAACGATAGAATCAACGCTTTCTACCTGATCTATATTTATTCCCTTCTTAGGGAACTTGATATCCATAAGTCCTCTTAAGTTCTTAACGCCCTCTTCTTTATTGACAAGAGCTGTATATTCCTTAAATGTATTATAATCACCTGTACGTGTTGCAAGCTGTAAAAGATGAATTGTCTGTGGATTATAAAGATGTTCTTCCTTTCCACTTCTCATTTTATGGGCACCCTCACTATCAAGAGTTGTGTCTGTTGATAACCCAAGAGAATCAAAAGCCTTTGAATGAAGTGTTTCAACATCATCCTGTATATCTTTAAGGCTTATACCCTCAACTCTTGATACAGTACCTGTGAAGTACTTATTAATAACAGCTGAATCAATACCTATCGCCTCAAATATCTTAGAGCCCTGATATGACTGTATAGTTGATATACCCATCTTAGCTGCTATCTTTACGATACCACTTATGATAGCATTATTATAATCATCAACTGCTGCATAGTAATCTTTATCAAGCATATTAAGATCAATAAGTTCCTGTATGCTTTCCTGTGCAAGATATGGATTGATAGCTGATGCACCATATCCTAACAATGTAGCAAAATGATGTACGTCCCTTGGCTCACCACTTTCAAGTATAACAGCCATACTTGTTCTTTTCTTAGTCTGTACAAGATAGTGCTGTACTGCACCTACAGCAAGAAGTGATGGTATAGCTACATGATTTTCATCAACACCTCTATCAGACAGGATAACAATGTTAGTACCCTCTCTATGTGCTCTGTCTACCTCTACAAAAAGATGGTCAATAGCCTTTTCGAGTGATGTATTCTTATAGTATGTAATAGGAATAGTTTCAACCTTAAAACCTTCAACCTTCATATTCTTTATCTTTAAAAGATCTGTGTTAGTAAGAATAGGATTGTTAATCTTTAAGTTCTTACAGTTTTCAGGCTGTTCTTCAAGTATGTTACCATCTTTACCAAGGTACACAGTTGTAGATGTTACGATCTTCTCTCTGATGGAATCTATAGGTGGATTCGTAACCTGTGCAAACAGCTGTTTAAAATAGTTAAACAGAGGCTGGTGTCTGTTAGAAAGTACAGCAAGTGGTGTATCTATACCCATAGCACCGATAGATTCACTTCCGTTAAGTGCCATAGGAAGAATAGATGTTCTGAAATCTTCATATGTATAACCAAATGCTTTCTGTAATCTTGCTCTTTCTTCCTTAGTATGTGTTGGCACCTTTTTGTTTGGTATCTTAAGATCTTCAAGCTTTATAAGATTGTTATCAACCACTCACCATATGGCTGCTTAGTAGCATATTTTTCCTTAAGCTTATTATCATCTATAAGCTCACCCTTAACGGTATCCACAAGAAGCATCTTACCTGGATGAAGCCTGTCTTTTACTTCTATTCTGCTTTCATCAATAGGAAGTGCACCTACTTCTGATGAAAGAATAAGATATCCATCCTTTGTAATATAATATCTTGAAGGACGAAGACCATTTCTATCAAGAACTGCACCCATGATATCTCCATCAGAGAAAAGAATAGATGCTGGTCCATCCCAAGGCTCCATCATAGTTGAATAATACTGATAGAAATCCTTCTTCTCCTGCTCCATAGCTTTATTATTACTCCATGGCTCTGGGATTGTAATCATAACAGCCAGCGGAAGAGGCATACCATTCATAACAAAGAATTCAAGTGTGTTATCAAGCATAGCTGAATCCGAACCATTGGTGTTAACAACTGGTGTGATCTTAGACATCTCATCCTCAAGATATGGAGAAACCATTGTTTCTTCTCTTGAAAGCATTCTGTCGGCATTTCCCTTGATTGTATTAATCTCACCGTTGTGAACGATAAATCTGTTTGGATGGGCACGTTCCAGCTAGGGTTTGTGTTAGTAGAGAATCTTGAGTGTACAAGTGCTATAGCTGATTCATAGCTCTCATCTGTAAGATCCTTAAAAAATGTTCTTAACTGTCCTACAAGGAACATTCCCTTGTATACTATTGTCCTGCTTGAAAGTGAACAGACATATGTATCTTCTGCTGTCTGCTCAAATACTCTTCTTGCAACATACAGCTTTCTATCAAACTCTATGCCTTTATTCACATCCTTAGGCTTCTTTACAAAGCCCTGCATAATATATGGCATACAGTCAACTGCTTTTTTACCAAGGACATTAGGAAAAGTTGGAACCTCTCTCCAGCCAAGAAACTCAAGTCCTTCCTTTTCAACTATTATCTCAAACATCTTTTTGGCACGGTTTCTTGCAAGTTCATCCTGTGGAAAGAAGAACATGCCTATACCATACTCTCTTTCATTGCCAATCTTAATACCAAGTGGCTTAACTGCTTTTTCAAAAAAACTTATGAGATATCTGAAGGAGAATACCTACACCATCACCAGTCTTACCTTCCGCATCCTTACCTGCTCTGTGTTCGAGATTCTCTACGATACTAAGAGCATCAGATACTGTCTGATGAGTCTTTATTCCTTTGATGCTTACAACTGCACCGATACCACAGTTATCGTGTTCGAATTGTGGGTTATAAAGTCCAGGCTGCTTTTTCTGATTTTCCATAGTCCTATCATCCTTTCATGTATAATCTGTTATCAAATCCCTGATATATTTCAATCTGCCAGCGAATTTCCAGCAGGTTATTTTGCAGTGGATTTTTTTCTGCTCATAATATACTCCTATTTTTCATCGTTGTAAATGAATTTTTATTTTGAATTGTCAGATTATTTAATTTTACCGCAATATATATATTATTGTCAGATTATTTATCTTTATATCATTGTATTTTTTTCTTCAAAAGCTGTGTATTTAATACAATTTCACTTGTGTTTCTAACATTTATTCTTCTTGTTAATATCTATTTTTTCTTTATGATGATAAATTGTTTCTGAATTGTTTCTAATTTTTAACATCATTTTCCAGGATATATTTAAAGTCGTAAAAAAATAAAGTGATAAAGCCTGCTCAACAATGTTGATAGGTTTTATCATTTTATTATTTAAAGCAATTCATATGTTTTTTGATGCAATTCTTTACTTAATTAACCATGCCAGCTTTGATATTTATTTTATTAATTCATTTTGGCTTTAGGCTTTTCTTTATTAATTATAAAATCTACCGCTTTAGGACACACTTTAAGATTAACCTTATTGTGTTCTCCTCCAAATTCACCATCTAGTGTCCATTTTATATTATCCGGTGATTCAAATGTTATATTGTTAGTCTTAAATGAATAAATCATATCACAGCTTTCAAGCCTCTGTGTCATAAAAGCATTTATCAGCTGCTGGAAATCAAGTGCGTTTCTTATTTCTCTTATAAGAGTAACCTCAAACACCCCATCCTGGAAATCAACATTATCACCTATAAGTCCTTTCATACCTCCAACTGAACTTGAATTGCTCACCATGCCATATATAAAGTTATCCTCTATATCAAGCCTGCTTGAAGTTACTTTCATCTTATATGCTTTAAGGTTTAAAAGTCTTTTGCCCCCTCTATTCACATATGCCTGATGTCCGAACATATTCTTAAGATCCTGCGGTGTTTCGTACGCAACATCTGTAAATGCACCAAATGCTGCCACATAGTTAAAATACCGTCTGTCATTTATAATTCCGATATCACAAGAAAAGCTTTCTCCACTTACAACATTGTATGCAGCCCTTATCTTATCTGAAGGTATGCCAAGACTCTTAGCAAAATCATTCGTTGAACCACTTGGAATGTACCCAATAGGTACTTTTTCATCTCCATATGTTATGACTGCAGATACGACTTCGTTTAATGTGCCATCTCCTCCGCTGCATACTATAATGTCATACAGTCCTTTAGCTGCTTTAATCTTTTCATATCCATCTAATGCTGCTTTCGTAGGATACACAGTAACCTCGTAATCTGCATTGGAGAATATCTGAATAATCTTCATAAGCGAATTCTTAAGCTGTGCTTTCCCCGAATTCGGGTTAAATACAAAAAGCATATTTTTCATGATATTCCTCCATTCTTATATCTCACTCTTTATCAACCTGCACATGTAAATCCTTACATTTAAGCTCATTAAATCATCTGTCCCATTTATCGCAAAGTGAATTAATCTGATCTGTAAATTTGGCAAGATCTTTGTTAGCTCCGCCCTCATTATGCATAATAACAGTCATAAGACGTCTGCCAGCTGCAACAAGCCTGTCATATATACTTCTGTTGCGTTTATTAATGGTAGTTCTTCTGCTCTTTCTTTCTTTGTTACCCTCTGTAATCATGCAGCCTGTTACAAGATCAAAAGCGCCGCCTGTATATGGCGCATATGCATCAAAGCCATGCTCCTTCTTAAGACATTCTGTGAATTCTTCACATACACTGTCCTCTCCGTGCACAACAAACACTTCTGTGGCTTATTCTTAAAAGCACTTATCCATCTTATAAGTCCATCTTTATCTGCATGGCCACTTGAACCTGGCAGCTGTGCAATCTCAGCCTTAACCTGTATAGGCTCACCAAAGAGCTTTATCTCATCTATTCCATCAATTATTATTCGTCCAGTTGTACCATTTGCCTGATATCCAACAAAAAGCACAGTACATTCAGCCCTCCAGAGATTATGCTTAAGGTGGTGTCTGATACGTCCAGCCTCACACATGCCTGATGCCGATATAATAACCTTAGGTTTGGGTCGAAATTAATCATCTTGGATTCTTCACTTGATACAGCATATTTAAGCCCTGGAAAAGACAGCGGATTAATGCCCTCTCTTACAAGCTCTATAGCCTCATCATCAAAGCACTGTTCAACATTCCTGCTAAAGATTTCTGTAGCCTCTATTGCAAGAGGACTATCAACATACACATCAAAATCCCGGTCGATAAGATGCTCCGCTTTTATCTTTCTTATATGATATAAAAGCTCCTGCGTTCTACCAACTGCAAATGATGGTATAACAACGTTGCCACCTCTGTCAAATGTCCTTTTAAACACGCTAACGAGTTCCTTAACATAATCTGGTGTACCATTATGGCTTCTGTTACCATAGGTAGATTCCATAACAACATAATCTGCTGTATCAACCATAGCAGGATCTTTTGTTATAGGCTTGTTAATATTACCTATGTCACCAGAGAATACTATCTTCTTAGACACTTCTGACTCTTTATTTTTTTCCTTTGCCCACACCTCTATGCTTGCTGAACCAAGCAGATGCCCTACATCTTTAAACCTCACACTTACATTGTCATCTATATTTATGATCTCATCGTACTTACTCCAACAAACTGTTTCATAACCTCATATACTGCCTTCGCATCATATAAGGTATGAACTCCTTAAGTGTTCCGTTTGAACGCTTCGCCTTTCTGTTGCGCCATTCAGCTTCAAACATCTGGATATGTGCACTATCTCTTAACATAATATCACACAACTGTACAGTTGCCTCAGTGCAATATATACTGCCTCTAAAGCCATTAACATACAAAAGTGGTATAAGCCCCGAATGGTCTATATGTGCATGTGTAAGAAGAACATAATCTACATCGGATGCCGGTATGGGCAGCTCCTGGTTCTCATATACATCGTTTCCCTGTTCCATTCCGCAATCTATCAGTATATTTTTATCACCAACACATAGGTAATGACAGCTTCCTGTAACTTCGTGATCAGCACCTAAAAAAGTAAGTTTCATATGCTTCAACTCCCTCCAGATTCATATTTTGTACACGCTTACGTATCCATCCTGTTATTGTCTGAATACTTCTATCTGTAGGCTTAGTATAACATATAATTCATAAAAATCACATTGTTATATAATAATTTACTTATTTTTTATATATTGGTTACTGCTCAGATTTCAAAATGTATATCTGAAAATGTCACATCAACGTTTCTTGATGCAAACATACCAACATATACATGCTTAGGATCAATAGCAGTAAGCTTAAAATCATACCCTCCTGTTACTTCAGGTCCATCCGCAAACTTTGCCATATATCCATCCTGTGATGAAGCAAGTATAAGATTATATTCTTTTCCTTCTTCTATCGCGATACCTGTTGCTGGCCCATATACAAGCACACCACTTTTTCTTGCATAAGTTCCTACCGTATTCTCTTTTCTTGTAACACACAGAGGTGCTGCTGCCACATAATCGCCTAAAATGTCAGGCATGCACTTATCAATATAACAGTCATCCCTTACCATAAGTCCAAACGATACCTGGTCGTTTAAAAATATCTTATTAACTCTTACCTTCGCTCTTAATGTGAAATTCTTATTAACATCTACCTGTCTGTAATACATAGCTATTCCATCTGTAACAACTGATATCTTACCAAAATTGTTTCTGACAGCTATATGCATGTTGCCATCTTTATCTGCTTCAAGTGTAAAATTCTCCTTGCTTACATCATTTAAAACATCACCAAAAACAGTACCCTTATATTCACCATAATCTTCAAAAAGCCTGCTCTCTTCAAGCTTATCACTAAATATTACAGGCTTATAATCAGCATTTGATACAAGATACTTTTTCTTTATATTCCAAAGGATTTTCAGATAAATTCACTACATTTTCAGATAGTCCTGCTATATCTGACTCTTTAATAGCTGACATAACCATATAAGCATTAACTCTTGCCCCCACATATATTGGTATGTGTGTTATCTACACTAAGCCTGTTATTGGATGGCCATGCATGAAGATATATTGTATTATCAGCACCGAGCCTGTCATACATCTTGTGAGTCTTTTCAGTCATATCTATAACTGGTATGTCAAGTGTACTTCCAAGCTTTCTTACAGCTTCTGGATAATCGCCGCCTTTAAACTCCCCGACATCCTGCGTTATATGTAACAGAGTATCATCCCATTCTCCTGTAGGAGTTCTCCTTACTATAGGTGTACAAAGTATCACATTACAGCCTGCCTCATCTGCCTTCTTGATATAATTTTCGTAGAGGGAATGTGCAAATGAGCCTTCTGTCTTATAATCTCCATTCGCATCAGTAAAGCGTGACTCCTCTGTTTTCTCATCATTATGTCCAAATCCTATGATAAGAAAATCACCTTTTTTCATACCATTAAGCAGTTCCTTATACTGTGGCTCTGTCGTATAGCTTTTAGAGCTTCTTCCAGAAAGAGCTATATTAACAACCCTCACATTATCATTAAGATACTTATCAAGCATTGTTCCATATCCATATCTTGGATAATAATACCTGTCTTTGAAACTACTAAGTGTTGAATCACCTATAACCCATAATGTACTCATAACAATCAAACCTCTTCTTTCATAAACAAGTGAGTGGCAGAATTTAGCTCAGACACTCACATTAATTATTAATAGCTTTTATTTAGATATTCATTTCTTATATGTTCTTCCATGGCTTTAACTTCTTCCTCGAATTCTCTTGCAGAATAAAGAAGACATCCGGCACCTCTTATGATAACCTGTTCAAGTCCATCGGATGTTGCAACAGTCACATTATACTTTCTTCCATTCTCATGTGCAAACTTTTCTATGTAATGATCTGCTGTTTCTGCTTCTTTAGTATATACTACATGTATATTATGGTAATCAATATACTCCTGTGCATGTCCTGCAAGTCTGTACGCATCAAACACAACTATCAGTTCACACTTTTTCATTCCCTGATAGTTACACATAATATCAAGCAGCCTGTCTCTTGCGCTGTCCATGTTGATCTTAGCCAGCTCATCAAGTTCCTTCCATGCATGGATTATGTTATAACCATCTACTAAAAGATAGCTTACTCCCATAGCCTTTGCTGTTCTTTGTCTGTCAGACTGCTTTAACGCCACATATTGTCCAAGCTGATCTGATGATTTTCTTTTTGACAGCTTCCTTCTTTCATTATCGCCTCTGCTGTTAGAAAAGTAAGTTTCTGCCAATATCCTGTCAACCTCATCAGTTCCTATCCATTCTTCTGATACAGTCCTTGCTGCCTGCTTTGATGTCATAGGTTCATTTATATCTGACGTTTTGGGTGGATTAAGAACACTATCAACATGTGCATATTCTGATACCTCATCCCAGCTGACTGTAAAACCTGATCCATGTGCGCAGAACACAGAATCCGGTGTATTCCTTATATCTCTTGTAACATCATAGCCTATTTTTTCTATAACTTCTTCTGGATTATGGCATGGTCTGTAACCTGACATTCTAAGATTTATGCTTCCAGTTCCCCTTGTGTATGCTGTAAGCTCTGCCTGATAATTCGCAAGGCTTGACACAGGACCACAGCCTGTTACAAACACTTCTTCTCCAGTATCATTAATCGTAAATTCTGCTCCCATACGTTCAAGATCTGTCATAGCCCTGCCTATATATTGCCTGTCAAGCTTCAGCTCGAATTCGTAAAATGGTTCAAGAAGAACGGATTCAGCCTGCATAAGTCCCTGTCTTACAGCCCTGTATGTCGCCTGCCTGAAATCTCCACCTTCTGTATGCTTGTTATGCGCCCGTCCGGCAGCAACTGTTATCTTAACATCTGTAAGTGCCGAGCCTGTCAGTACACCCTTATGTGTTTTTTCACACAAATGTGTATATATAAGTCTCTGCCAGTTCTTTGCCAGCACATCCTCACTGCAGTCAAGCTCATATCTCATACCACTTCCAGGCTCACCAGGTTCAAGTATAAGATGCACCTCAGCATAATGTCTTAAAGGTTCAAAATGTCCGATTCCTTCAACTTTGTTGCAATTGTTTCTTTATACACAATACTGCCCTCTCCAAAAGTTACATCTATGCCAAACCTTTCCTTAATTATATTCTGAAGCACTTCTATCATAACAGGTCCCATAACCTGTACATGTATTTCTTTAAAATTCTCATCCCATTCTATATGCAGCTGTGGCTCTTCTTCCTCTATAGCCCTGAGCTTTGGAAGTATCTGCATAGGATCAACGCCTGCTGGAAGATTTATCTTATAGTTAAGAACTGGTGTAAGAACTGGCGAATTATCTTCCTTCTCATCTCCTATAGCCTGTCCTGCATACGTGTCTGACAATCCCGTAAGTGCGCATATGCTTCCTGCTACAGCTCCTGAACAGCTGTATATTTATCCGCGCTATATACTCTTATCTGATTGACCTTCTCATCATTTATAATATCCTTGCTCTTTATACAGCCACCTGTTACTTTAATATGCGTAAGTCTTTCTCCTCTTTCATCTCTTGATATCTTATAAACTCTGGCTGAAAAATCCTCACCATATTCCCTGCTGCTGCAGAATCTGTCCATCACACCAAGCAGCTCATCAACTCCATCAAGCCTTAATGCCGAACCAAATATAACAGGAAATATCTCTCTTTCATCTAACATCCTGCTTATGCTTTCATCTGATACCTCTGAATATTTAAGATATTCTTCAAGCGCCCCTTCACTACATGTTGCTATATCCTCATAGTCAGGTTTAACGCCCTTCATATATCCGGTAAAATCTATGCAGCCTGATGACAGCTTATTCTTAAGCTGTTCAAGAAGTCTATATTTATCGGTTCCCTGCTGGTCCATCTTGTTAACAAATATAAAAACAGGCACATGCAGTCTTTTTAACAATCCCCACAATGTGTCTGTATGTCCCTGTACACCATCCATTCCATTGATAACAAGCACTGCATAATCAAGCACCCACAAGGTACGCTCCATTTCTGCTGAAAAGTCAACGTGACCAGGTGTGTCAAGCAATGTAACATCAAGATTCATATAACTAAAGCATGCCTGCTTTGAAAATATAGTTATTCCTCTCTGACGCTCATATTCGTTATTATCAAGAAATGCATCTTTATTATCTACTCTTCCAAGCTTCCTTATCGCTCCCGAAGTATATAATATACTTTCTGAAAGTGTAGTTTTCCCAGCATCTACATGTGCAAGCATGCCAACAACCAGTTTTTTCATAATCATCCTCGTTTCTATATATCTGGTACATTGTTTTAAAAACGATGTACTAG
>ENA-OQER01000451-OQER01000451.1-human-gut-metagenome-genome-assembly--contig:-NODE-451-length-22154-cov-5.324102_pt1 | contig 22154 bp, 28 predicted proteins | sample MGYA00242797_ERZ504639 | MGnify/ENA primary metagenome ERZ504639 (study PRJEB26092, sample SAMD00036306) | human gut metagenome | host: Homo sapiens | study: EMG produced TPA metagenomics assembly of...
TGCGCTTTCAAATCTGCGTCCATGCGGATACTGATGTTTGTGGTATTTCCAGCCATACGATCAACCCCTTTCTGCTGGCAATTATAGTATATGCCATTTGCACGAAGAAAACAATACTTTGCACGAACATTTAACAATAAATTCATTTAAGGAGGTTACCAACTTTATGAAAGAAATCATTTATGAAGAACAATAAGTCTGAACTATCCCCGTCATGGATTACCGCCAGTACCGCAGAGTGCGGAGGCTGGTGCATGAGTGCTGTAACTACATCGACGGAAACTGTATCGCCCTGGACGATGGGGAGGAATGTGTCTGTGTCCAGTCTATTTCCTACTCCCTGTTGTGCAGGTGGTTTCGGGCGCGGTATTGCCGCAGGATAAGGAACTGGAAACGGCGCTGTTCCACCGGCTGAATGCAAAGAAATGCGCCGTATGTGGGGCGCTGTTTACCCCCGGTTCCAACCGGGCCAAATACTGCCCGGAATGTGCCGCACGCATGAAGCGGATCAACGCCGCAAAGCGCAAGCGGAAACAACGGGAGAAATGTCACGCTTTAGGGGCTGAAAAACCCTTGTAAATCAAGGATTTTTTCGAGGGTGTCAAAGGCAGGCTGATAGATTTATCCTCCGACCCCTAAAACGGCCTTAAAATGCGTACAGAATCCCAAGAGAAACCCCAAGGAGGAACCCTATGTCAGACAACCGAAAATATTATTACCTGAAACTCAAAGAAAACTATTTTGACGATGATTCCATCGTGCTGCTGGAAAGTATGCAGGATGGTGTGCTGTATTCCAACATTCTGCTCAAGCTGTATCTGAAATCGCTGAAACATGGTGGACGGCTCCAGCTTGACGAGGACATTCCTTACACGGCGCAGATGATCGCCACCATTACCCGCCAGCAGATCGGCACTGTGGAGAGAGCCTTGCAGATCTTTTTGAAGCTGGGTCTTGTGGAAGTGCTGGACAGCGGCACATTCTACATGAGCAACATCGAACTTTTAATCGGCCAGTCCTCTACCGAGCTGAGCGAAAGCGGGCTGCGAGGCTCCAAAATAAGTCTCTTTCTGCGCCCCGGACAAACGGCGGACATTTGTCCGACATTCGTCCACCAGAGATAGAGATAGAGTTAGAGAAAGAGATAGAGATAGAAAAGAGAGAGAGGGAGAAACGGGACACCCCGCCCCCGCCGCTTATGGCAGATACAACAATGTGATACTGACCGATACAGAGCTTTCCGGGCTGAAAACAGAGCTGCCCGACAAGTGGGAGTATTATATTGACCGGCTTTCCTGCCATATCGCTTCCACCGGGAAGCAGTACCACAGCCATGCAGCCACCATTTACAAGTGGGCGCAGGAGGACGCTGCCAAAGGCAAGGCTGCCCCGAAACAGGGCATACCCGATTATTCATGCAAGGAGGGCGAGAGCTTATGAAAAACGGAATTGAAGCTATGATTACGGACATTACAGCCACTACCGCCGAAGCGGAGGACTACACAGGCGAGGACGGGCTTTTATACTGCGGTAAGTGCCATACGCCCAAAGAAGCCTATTTTGCAGAGGGAAAGACTTGTTTCGGGCGTGACCGCCACCCGGCAGAGTGCGACTGCCAGCGGGCAGCCCGTGAAAAGCAGCAAGCCGCCGAAAGCCGACAGAAGCACCTTGAAAAAGTGGAGGACTTGAAACGCCGGGGCTTTACCGACCCTGCTATGCGGAACTGGACATTTGAGCATGACAACGGCAGAAACCCGCAGACCGAAACCGCCCGCTTTTATGTGGAGAGCTGGGAAACCATGCAGGCTGAAAATATCGGCTACCTGTTTTGGGGAGGCGTGGGGACGGGAAAAAGCTACCTTGCCGCCTGTATCGCCAACGCCCTTATGGAGCAGGAAGTCCCGGTGTGCATGACAAACTTTGCAACGATACTCAATGACCTTGCCGCCAGCTTTGAGGGCAGGAACGAATATATTTCCCGCCTTTGCAGCTACCCCCTGCTGATACTTGATGATTTCGGTATGGAGCGAGGGACAGAATACGGGCTGGAACAGGTTTACAGCGTGATTGACAGCCGTTACCGAAGCGGCAAGCCGCTGATCGCCACGACCAACCTCACGCTGGAGGAATTGCAGCACCCGCAGGACACGCCCCACGCCCGTATCTATGACAGGCTGACTTCCATGTGCGCCCCCGTCCGCTTCACGGGCAGCAACTTCCGAAAGGAAACCGCACAGGAAAAGCTGGAACGCTTAAAGCAACTGATGAAGCAGCGAAAGGAGAGCCTATGACAGAAACGAAACAGACAAGCACCACCAAAACAGACCGCCGCCCGGACTGTGTGACGGAAATCCGCATGGGCAACTCCGTCCTTACCGTTTCCGGCTTCTTCAAGCAGGGCGCAACCGACACCGCAGCCGACAAGATGATGAAAGTGCTGGAAGCGGAAGCTGCTACACAAAAAACGGCGATTTGACCGACCATAAAGAAGCAGATTTGACGCTTTTGCCGCTATACAGACAGCCGCCCCATGTGGTACAATCAAGGTACGGAATAGTGGGGCTGGCTGTCGGAAACGGAGGATTTTATGTTAAGACAGACCAACCAACAACCAATTACCGCCCTTTACCCAAGACTATCCCATGAGGACGAGCTGCAAGGCGAAAGCAATTCCATTTCCAATCAGAAGCGTATCCTTGAAACCTATGCAAAGCAGAACGGCTTTTCCAATCTGCGCTGGTACACGGACGACGGTTATTCTGGTGCGAACTTTCAAAGACCCGGTTTTCAAGCCATGCTTGCGGACATTGAAGCCGGAAAAGTCGGGACAGTTATCGTAAAGGATATGTCGAGGTTAGGGCGAAACTACCTGCAAGTGGGAATGTACACGGAAATGATTTTCCCACAGAAAGGTGTCCGCTTCATCGCTATCAATGACGGAGTGGACAGCGCACAGGGCGACAATGACTTTGCCCCGCTGCGGAATATCTTTAACGAATGGCTGGTGAGAGATACGAGCAAGAAAATCAAAGCAGTAAAACGCTCAAAAGGCATGAATGGCAAGCCCATCACAAGCAAGCCTGTGTATGGCTACCTCATGGACGAGGATGAAAATTTCATTATTGACGAGGAAGCTGCACCCGTAGTCAAGCAGATATACAACCTCTGTCTTGCCGGGAATGGTCCGACCAAGATAGCCCGTATGCTCACAGAGCAGCAAATCCCCACGCCGGGAACGCTTGAATACCGCAGGACGGGCAGCACCCGCCGCTACCACCCCGGCTATGAGTGCAAGTGGGCGACCAATACCGTAGTGCATATCCTTGAAAACCGGGAATACACAGGCTGTCTGGTAAATTTCAAGACAGAAAAACTTTCTTACAAAGTCAAGCACAGTGTAGAAAATCCCCCGGAAAAGCAAGTGATTTTCGAGAACCACCACGAGCCTATCATAGACACCCAAACATGGGAACGGGTGCAGGAGCTTCGCAAACAGCGCAAACGCCCAAACCGCTATGATGAAGTGGGTTTGTTCTCCGGCATACTGTTCTGTGCGGACTGCGGCAGCGTGATGTATCAGCAGCGATACCAGACGGACAAGCGCAAGCAGGACTGTTATATCTGCGGCAACTACAAGAAACGCACCCATGACTGTACGGCGCACTTTATCCGCACCGACCTCTTGACCGCTGGTGTACTCTCCAATCTGCGGAAAGTGACCAGCTATGCGGCAAAGCATGAAGCCCGGTTTATGAAGCTCTTGATTGAGCAGAACGAGGACGGGGGCAAGCGCAGGAACGCCGCCAAGAAAAAGGAGCTGGAAGCCACCGAGAAACGCATAGCCGAGTTATCCGCTATTTTCAAGCGGCTGTATGAGGACAGCGTGACCGGGCGCATATCAGACGAGCGTTTCACAGAGCTGTCGGCAGACTATGAAGCAGAACAACGGGAGCTGAAAGAAAGAGCCGCTGCTATCCAAGCGGAGCTTTCCAAAGCACAGGAAGCCACCGTGAACGCAGAAAAGTTTATGAATGTTGTTCGGCGGCATACCAGCTTTGAAGAACTTACCCCTACTCTGTTGCGGGAGTTTGTAGAGAAAATCGTTGTGCATGAGTGCAGCTATGACGAGAACAAGACCCGTAGGCAGGACATTGAGATTTATTATTCTTTTGTTGGCAAGGTGGACTTGCCCGAATAACCGCCCGACCTATCCGACATACCTCATGTGCCGGATAGGAACGGCAAAATTTTTTACACTTCTATTACTTCTTTATCACACATCAGTAAAGAGTCAGGGCATGAAGCAGCTCATGGCTGGCGGCGGCGTTGCGCTGGTGGGCATCACCCTCATTCCCCTGCTGAGCGGTCTGTTCGGCTAAGTGCCACAGGCGGGTTTATCCCGCCTGTACATAATCAATCTGCCAATTTATATGCCCAATAGCGGCCATTTCGCACTTTGGCGAGCTTTCCTTCTTTTGTCAAAGTATTCAGGACTCGACTTGCAGTGGCAGGAGAAACATTGAGAAGATTCTGAACATCGACGTTTTGGATAATATGGTTCGTGCGGAGAAAAGCTGCAATCTTCATCCAACGCACTTCTTCCTTACTCTGTGCAACAGGCTGTTCGTTGATTGCTTCGGTCAAAGCCTCTTTGATGATTCCCAGCATGAACTCGATAAAAACAGTTCCTTCTCCCTGTGCGTTAGACTGATTGATTGCAGCATAATATTCTGGCTGATGGTCATGGATGATGGATTCGACCGGGAGCCATACAAACAGCGGATTCCACTGAGAAAGCAACAGCGTGTGCCAGAGCCGACCGATGCGACCATTTCCATCTGCGAATGGATGGATCACCTCAAATTCATAGTGAAACACACAGCTTTTGATTAGGATAGGGAGTGAACTGCTTTCCGTCCATTGAATCAGTTCTTCCATCAAAGAGGGAACGTACTGCGGCAGGGTGCCGAAATGGAGGACATTACCTTGTTGTCTACTACGCCGACAGGACGGGAGCGAAACTCGCCAGCCTCCCGGACAAGACCCTGCATCATCGTCCGATGTGCAAGCAGGAGGTCATCCATCGAATATGGATTCAATCTGCGAGATGGTCGTAGATTTCGTAGGCGTTTTTTTACTTCTGCAATGTCTTTTGGAGGGGCAAGCACACGTTTTCCAGACAGAACAGCCGTCACCTGCTCCAAAGAGAGCGTGTTCTGCTCGATAGCCAGAGAAGAATAAATCGTTCGGATGCGATTCTGGCGGCGCAGAATCGGACTTGTGGAAAGATTCTGGGTGGAACTAATTTTGCCTACCAATTCGCTGATCTCCATAACATCTGAAAGAGCTGCTTCTGTGATTTCAAATGGCGGTTTCTTGTTTCGCACGGTGTATACCTCCCATATCATTTCTTTTATCATATCATTTCATCTATCATTCATCAATCAAAATTTTGAAAAAATGATAGATGAAATGAGGTCATTGTTCCATACAGCGGCTTGAGTAACAGCGGATAGCCTCTGCAGTTTGCAGTTTTATCGAATGTTCGTGCTCCAAGCCGTGTTTTTATCCACCCATCAACGAAAGGCGGTGTCTTATGCAGTTTTTGACCCACATTATTTTTCTTCTGAATCTTCTCAAGACCCTTATCAACCACTTCAGCTAAGGACGGTGACTGAATGGAAACCGTTCTTAAAGCCATTGCCGACTGGATCAAAGGCATCCTGACGGCAGGCATTATGTCCAATCTCAGCGGCTGTTCGATGATGTGAACACGCAGGTAGCAACATCGCCCAGCAGGTGGGCACCAAGCCTTCCAGCTTTGAGCCGAGAGTGTTCGCCATGATCGAAGCCCTCTCCCGGAACGTGGTGCTGCCCATTGCGGGCATCATCCTGACCTTCATCGCCTGTTATGAACTCATCGAGATGATCACCCAGCACAACAATATGGCACAATTTGAGCCTGCCCTTATCATGCGCTGGATCTTTAAGACCGCTGTTTCGGTATGGCTCATCAGCAATACTTTTGACATCGTGATGGCTGTATTCGATGTCACCCAGAAGGTGGTGTCCGATTCCAGCAGCATCATTGCCGGAAATACCCGTGTCAACGACATTGGTTTGTCCATGCTGCAATCCAGTTTGATGCAGATGGACGTCGGCCCCCTGTTCGGGCTGTTTTTGCAGTCCTTTTTTATCGGCATCACCATGCGCATCCTGTCCATCGTGATTTTTGTCATCGTCTACGGAAGAATGATTGAAATTTACTGCATGGTAAGCCTTGCGCCCATCCCCATGGCGACTTTCGGCAACCACGAGCAGAGCCACATGGGACAGAACTACCTGAAATGCCTGTTTGCGCTGGGTTTTCAGGCTTTCTCATCCTTATCTGCGTGGCGATTTACGCTGTGTTGATCCAGAGCGTGGCGATTTCCGGGGATGCCATCAACTCCATTTGGAGCATTGTGGCTACACCGTTTTGCTCTGTTTCAGCCTGTTCAAGACCAGCTCCGTGATAAAATCCGTTCTCGGAGCGCACTAAAAGGAGGTGTTTGATTGGCTGCTTATATCTCTGTGCCCCGTGATCTGACCAAAGTCAAATCCAAGGTGGCGTTCAACCTGACCAAACGGCAGCTTGTCTGCTTTGGCACAGCGGCTCTCATTGGAGTGCCGCTGTTTTTGTTCTCCGGGATTCCGGCGGCAACACTGCCGCCACCCTCGGTATGATGGCGGTGATGCTGCGGCGTTCTTCCTTGGGATGTACGAAAAAAACGGCCAGCCCTTGGAAAAGCTGCTGTCGTACTATGTGCAGTCCCGGTTTGTCCGCCCGAAAATTCGCCCCTACAAGACCAACAATTACTATGCGATTTTGATGAAGGGAGGCGTGCCCCATGATTCCGTTTTGGAAAAAGACCGGTAAGCACAGCAAGCCGCAGTCTGTGCAGAAGCGCAGGCAGAACGCAAAGCCTGCGGTGCCCCGGACCGCCCAACAGTCCATCCCCATGCAGCGGATGTTTGAGGATGGCACCTGCCGTGTGAAAGCAAACTATTATACCCGTACCATCCAGTATCAGGACATCAATTACCAGCTTGCCCAGCAGGAGGACAAGACCGCCATTTTCGAGGAATGGTGCAGTTTTCTGAACTTCTTCGATTCCAGCATCAAATTTGAATTGTCCTTTGTGAACATGGCAACCGACAGCACCGAGTTTGAAAAGAGCATCCGAATTCCGTTCCAGAAGGACGGTTTTGACGATGTGCGTGCGGAGTATTCGCAAATGCTGCGCCAGCAGCTTGCCAAGGGCAATAATGGTCTGACCAAGACCAAGTTCATCACCTTTGGGGTGGAAGGCGAAAGCATGGCGCAGGTCAAGCCCCGGCTCGACCACATCCAGAACGACCTGCTGAACAACTTCCACCGGCTTGGGGTACAAGCAAAGCCCCTGAACGGTGTCCAGCGGCTGAAACTCATGCACGATATGTTCAACATGGACGGTGCCAGCAAGTTTCACTTTGACTGGAAAGACCTCGTAAAAAGCGGCCTTTCGGTGAAGGATGCCATTGCGCCCACCGCCTTTGCGTTCAAGAACAGCCGCACCTTCCAGATGGGCGGTATCTTCTGCGCCGTCAGCTTTCTGAGCATCACAGCCTCCGACATCAGCGACCAGCTTTTGAAGGACTTTCTGGACATGGATTCGTCCCAGATCGTCACCATGCACATCCAGTCCGTTGACCAGAATCGTGCCATTAAGACGGTGAAGCGCACCATCACCGAACTGGACCGCAGCAAGATTGAGGAACAGAAAAAAGCCATCCGCGCCGGGTATGATATTGACATCATACCGTCAGATTTGGCGACTTACGGCAGAGATGCCAAGCTCTTTTGAAGGAACTTCAGAGCCAGAATGAGCGTATGTTCCTTGTCACGTTTCTGGTTCTGAACACCGGGCGCACGGAGCAGGAGCTGGAAAACAATGTCTTTCAGGCATCCAGCATTGCACAGAAGCACAACTGCAACCTGTGCCGGCTGGATTTCCAGCAGGAGCAGGGGCTGATGTCCTCGTTGCCGTTGGCGGATAACCAGATTGAGATTCAGCGCGGTCTTACCACTAGCAGCACAGCGATTTTTATCCCATTCACCACACAGGAACTTATCAGTCTGGCAAGGAATCGCTGTACTACGGCTTGAATGCCCTGTCCAACAACCTTATCATGGTGGACCGCAAAAAGCTGAAAAACCCCAACGGCCTGATTCTGGGCACTCCGGGAAGCGGCAAAAGTTTCTCGGCAAAGCGTGAGATCACCAACGCATTTCTGGTGACAGACGATGATATTATTGTCAATGATCCTGAGGGAGAGTATGCCCCTCTTGTGAAGCGTCTGAAAGGTCAGGTCATCAAAATCTCGCCCAACAGTACCCAGTTCATCAATCCCATGGACATCAATGCCAACTACTCCGAGGAAGATAATCCCCTGTCCCTGAAAGCCGACTTTATCCTTTCGCTGTGCGAACTTGTGGTGGGTGGCAAGGAGGGGCTGCTGCCGGTAGAGAAAACCGTCATCGACCGCTGTGTGCATCTGATTTACCGCAAATATTTTGCCGACCCCTGCCCGGAGAATATGCCCATCCTTGAGGACTTGTACAATGCCCTACTCCAACAGGACGAGAAGGAAGCCCACCATGTTGCTACGGCGTTGGAAATCTACGTCAAGGGCAGTCTGAATCTGTTCAACCACCGCACCAATGTGAACGTCAACAACCGCATCGTCTGCTATGACATCAAAGAACTGGGCAAGCAGATGAAGAAGCTCGGTATGCTCATTGTGCAGGATCAGGTCTGGGGGCGTGTCACAGCCAACCGCAGCAGCGGCAAGTCCACCCGATATTATATGGATGAGATGCACCTCCTCTTAAAAGAGGAACAGACTGCGGCGTATTCCGTAGAAATCTGGAAGCGTTTCCGTAAGTGGGGCGGTATTCCCACGGGGCTGACCCAGAACGTGAAAGACCTTCTTTCTTCCCGTGAAGTCGAGAATATTTTCGAGAACAGTGACATGATCATCATGCTGAATCAGGCGGCAGGAGACCGGCAGATCCTTGCAAAACAGCTCAACATCTCGCCCCATCAGCTTTCCTATGTGACCCACTCTGGCGAGGGCGAGGGGCTGCTGTTTTTCGGCAATGTGATTCTGCCTTTGTTGACCGCTTCCCCACCGATCTGGAACTCTACCGTATTATGACCACCAAGTTGGGTGAAGTTTCGGAGGGCGCACAGAAATGAGCAAACCGAAGTTGAACATCAAAGAGGAATCGTCTACCAAAAAGACCCGTTCTCCTCCGAAAAAAGCCAAGGTGGAGCAGTCGGTGCCCAAAAAGAAAAAGCTGAAAACCGATGCAGATAAAGCTGCGGAAAAGGCACAGCATCTGCGGTTCGGCAAGGCAGAACTGACCCCGGACGAACTGAGCCGGTTGAGCAAGGCACAGAAGCGGGAAATGTACGCCGCCCATGCCGCCCGGTCTGCGGTGCACCGAGAGGTTGACCAATACGAGGATGACAATGTGGGCACACAGGCTCTGAGCGAGGGCGAAAAAGCGGCTGGAAATGTCCGGGATATTTCCAAGAGCAGATACGCCCGGAAGCTCAAGAAAAAAGCCAAGCCGCAGGGCAGGAAAGGCACCAAAACCGCAAAATCTTCTGCACGGGAGCCAACTGCGCCACAAGATGCAGGCGCATCCAGCACCAGCGAGGGCGGCTCCAACTGGCTTTCCCGGTGGCGGCAGAAACAGGATATCCGGCAGAGCTATTATGCTGCCGCCCGGTCGGGCACAGCGGCGCAGACCGCAGGCGGCAAGGCGGCATCCAATGGCGCATCTGCTGCCCGGTCAGGCGTGGAACAGGCGGTGGAGAAAGGCAAAACTGCCGTCAGCACTGCCGTAAAGGGGCTGATGAATGCCGCCAAAAGCAACGCACACGTTCTGGTGATCGTGGGCGTTTTTTCTTTTGCTCATCCTCATGGTGATGTCTGGTTTTTCCTCCTGCGGTATCCTCTTTTCCGGCGGCACACAGGTGTCCGGGCAGACCATGTACTCTGCCGAGGACAGGGACATCCGGGGTGCAGAACAGGACTACAAGAAGCTGGAAAAGAAACTGGACAAGAAAATCAAGCGCACCCCCACCGACCATCCCGGCTACAACGAGTACCAGTACCATCTCGACCCCATCGAGCATGACCCGTGGCAGTTGACCTCGTTCCTGACCACCTTGTATGACGATTACACCCGGTCGGAGGTGCAGGGCAAGCTGAAGGAAACCTTCAAAAAACAGTACAAGCTGACCACATGGGTAGAGGTGCAGATACGGTATAAGACCGTCTGGGTCATCAGTCCGGCAGGAATTCCAGTCCCTACGCAGGTGCCCTATGAGTACCGCATCTTCCACACCAAGCTGGTGAACCGTGGCTTGGAGGTGGTCATCCGGGAGGAACTGAACAACGACCAGTGGAAACGGTACGAGATTTTCCAAGATACCTTGGGCGGCAGACCCTATCTGTTCAACGGCGGATTACCGCCCGGTGGCTCCGATGGCTCCGGCACACCGGGCATCGACTATCAGGTTCCGGCAGAAGCTCTGACCGACAGCGAGTTTGCCGCCATCTACAAGGAAGCCCAAAAGTATGTGGGTACGCCCTATGTGTGGGGTGGCTCCACCCCGGAAACAGGCTTTGATTGCAGCGGCTACGTCTGCTGGGTCTACAACCAGAACGGCTACGATGTGGGCAGAACCACCGCCAACGGATTATGGCAGAAAAGCCAGCACATTTCCGAAGCCGAAGCAAAGCCCGGTGATCTTGTTTTCTTTGAAGGAACGTATGATACGCCGGGGAAAAGTCATGTGGGCATCTACCTCGGAAACGGCATGATGGTCAGTGCCGGAGACCCCATCAAGTACGCAAACATTCACTCGTCCTACTGGGAGAAGCATCTCGCCGGGTTTGGACGGCTTTCAAAATGATTGGAGGAATTACTATGAGCGAAAAATCGGATAAGCTGCGGGCGATGCTGGCAAAAGAGAAGGAGCGCCGCATCAAACTGAACAACCGCATCGAGATTCTGGAACGGCGCATTCAGGAGGAGGATTCCGCCGAGGTCAACGAGATGGTGCGGACTGCAAAGGTCACGCCGGAACAGCTCGCCGCCCTGCTGCGGCAGTCGGCTACCACCACCCCGAACCCGGCTGCGCTGTCTGCCGTGGGTGCAACTTTCGAGAAGGAGGATGCAGATGAAGATTAAGAAACTGGGCGCACTGCTGGTATCGGCGGCACTGTGCGCTGGCATGCAGCTCCCGCCTTTGCCTTTGAGGGCGATACCGCCCCGGTGGAACAGCCCGTTCTGCCGGAAGTCGTGGAGGAAGATGTTGTCACCATCACGGACGAAACCTCTGGTGCCCTGACCCCGGAGCAACCTGACGCTGGTGGACGACTACCACACCAACTATTCCGATGGCAGCGGACAGCAGTTCATTACGCTGGTCAGCAAATCCGGCAACACCTTCTACTTGGTCATCGACCGTAATGCCAAGGGGCAGCAGACCGTCCACTTTATGAACCTCGTGGACGAAGCCGACCTTCTGGCTCTGATGGAGGAAGAAGCTGCGGATGCCTACACTGCGGAAAAAGAAGCGGCAGCACAGGCTGAACTGGACAGGCTGAAAGCCGAGGAAGAAGCCAAGAAAGCCGCAGAGGAAGCGGAAAACGCTGAACCGCCCAAGGAGAACAAAGTCACGAAGTATTCAGGTGCCTTTCTGGGCGTGGTCGTGCTGATTGCACTGGCGGCAGGCGGAATTTTCTATGCTTTCACAAAGCAGAAGCAGAAAAAGCAGGCCGAAAAAGAAGCCCTTGACCCTGATGCAGATTACACCGAGGACAAGGGCGATTTTGAGATTCCGACCGATGTGCCGGATGAGGACGAAGCCCCGGACGAGCAGGACACCGAACCCATCTGATTTCAAGGCGGCATTTTGCCGCCGTACATATCCAAATGAAAACAGATTGGAGGGAACGCTTATTTCAATTCTAGTTGTAGCAGAAAAACCATCAGTTGCCATGTCCTATGCCAAAGTCCTCGGTGCCACCAGCCGTCAGGACGGCTACCTTGAGGGCAACGGCTATCTCGTCAGCTGGTGCGTTGGTCATCTGGTGGAACTTGCTCCGCCCAATGTCTACGATGCCAAGTACGTCAAGTGGAGTATCGCAGACTTGCCCATCCTACCGCAGAAGTGGCAGTATCTGGTGTCTGCCAGCACCAAAAAGCAGTTTGGCATCCTGCAAAAACTTATGCACCGCCCGGACGTAGACAGCATTGTGAACAGTTGCGATTCCGGACGGGAGGGAGAACTGATCTTCCGACTTGTCTACCAGCAAGCTGGGTGCAAAAAGTCCTTTTCCCGTCTGTGGCTTTCCAGCATGGAGGAAACCGCCATCCGGGAAGGTTTCGCTCATCTCAAACCGTCAACTGAATACGATGCCTTGTATGAGGCGGCTTTATGCCGGGAACGTGCCGACTGGATGGTCGGCATCAATGCGTCCCGGCTTTTTTCGTGCCTGTACGGTCAACCGCTGGCGGTAGGGCGTGTTATGACCCCGGTGCTTGCCATGACGGTGGTGCGGGAAGCTGCCATTGCCGCCTTTGTGCCGGAGAAATTCTACACGGTGGATCTGGAACTGACCAGTGGCTGCACGGCATCCAGCCGCCGCATTCCTGAAAAATCCGTTGCAGAAAAACTGCTGGAAGCCTGTCGAAGGGAGATGGTGGCAACGATCCAGCGCATCACCCGCAAGGAAAAATCCGAGAATCCGCCGTCGCTGTACGATCTGACCACCCTTCAGCGAGATGCTAACCGCTTGCTGGGGTACAGCGCACAGCAGACGCTGGACTATGTGCAGAGCCTGTATGAGAAGAAACTTACCACTTATCCCCGGACTGATAGCTGCTATATCACCGACGATGACGAGGAAATGCTGGAGGAACTGACCGAGGCACTGGAAAGATTTTTCGACATTACCCCGGAAGATGTGGACGAGGCTGTGCCCCGGACACGGCGCACCGTCAACCGGGAAAAAGTCACCGATCATCACGCCATCCTGCCCACCCGCAGTATGCTGCAAGCCGATCTGGACGCACTGCCCAAGGGGGAGCAGAACGTCCTGAAGCTCATCATTGCCCGGACGCTGATGGCGGTGAGCAAGCCCTTCCGGTATCTGGAAACCCTGCTGACCACCGAATGTGCCGGGGAGGAGTTTACCGCCAAGGGCAAGGAGGTTCTGGAGGAAGGCTGGAAAGCGATGGAGCGCAAGGTGCTGGCAGACATCCTGAACCGAAAACAGAAACTTACCACCCTGCCCAATGCAGCGGAAAACGAGTGCGGCATCCTCAATGCAGAACTGAAAGAGGGACAGACCTCGCCGCCGAAGCATTTCACCGAAGATACCCTGCTGCACGCTATGGAAACCGCCAGTGCGGATAGTATGCCGGAGGGTGTGGAGCGTCAGGGCATCGGCACTCCTGCCACCAGAGCCGCCACCATTGAAAAGCTGGTGCAGAAGGGCTTTCTGGAACGAAAGGGCAGCAAAAAGACCAAGGTGCTGCTCCCCACCGACAAGGGCAAAGCCCTCATCACCGTGATGCCCGAAGAGATCCAATCCCCGGAAATGACCGCCGATTGGGAAACAAAGCTGCTGCAAATCGAGCGCAGCGAAATGGAGCCGGAAACTTTTATGACCGAAATCAAAGAGATGATCTCCTCGCTGGTAACGACCACCGAGGCTGCGAAAGGAGCGAATGCGCTTATGAAAAACAAAGTGATTGGTGTCTGCCCCAACTGTGGTGCAAATGTTGTGGAGCGTGAAAAGGGCTGGTTCTGCGAGAATCGGGAGTGCCGTTTCGTGCTGTGGAAGGATAATGCTTTTCTGAAACGGCTCGGCAAACGCATGGACGCTCATGTGGCGGACAAGCTGCTGCGGGATGGTCGGGTCCGCCTGAAGGACTGCAAGAGCGCCAAGGGCAAGACCTACAACGCCACCGTGCTGCTGTCCTGTGAAGCGGATGGCCGCAGCAAGTTCAGTCTGGAATTTGAGAATGGGGGCTGCTGATGAAGGATGATGCGTGATAAAGGACAACGAGGCGGTCTACCTCCTCAACGAGCAGACGTATCTGCATCTGCGGGAAAATCTCCAAGGTGTCGGGTACGAGGTTTTTGACAAGAATAGCCCGCTCCCGGTGGAGGAAGGGCAGATTCCACGGGAAGCTCTGGGCAACACCCAGCGGCGCATCGAGACCGCCCGTGCGTACTATCTGGCAGAGCATCAGGATGAGCCTGTGGGAAGAATTCAGAATGTCGCTGTCACCACCTTGGAGAAGTTTCGCTCCGGGGTTCGCAAACGCCGGAATCTGGCTCCACGTTCCCTCCCGGAAAATGATGTGCGGTTCATCGACCCGATGTACAACGAGCTGTTCCGGGTGCCGGACGGCGGTGTTGTACAGATGACCTACCCGGACGGACACCAGCGTTCCGAGGTGGTCGAGTATCTCGATGACTACCACATGAAGATCGGGTCATCGGTGCAGCACATCTGCGAATTTGCAGAGCGCATGGCTCGCAGCCGTGCCATTGTGAAACCGGAGCCGCTGACGCAGCAGGACTGCCGGGCGTGGAATCTGGAATACGATTATTACCTTACCGTGCAGGCAGAGGATGGCGCATGGAATTATGCTCTCTATCAGGGCGACTGCTGCCTGTTGGAGCGTGGGAAAATTGACGCGCCCGAACTGATGATTGAAGAAGTTCGGGACGAAATTATGTACACTCACAACCTACGGAACAAGGACTGCATCCCGCTCACGCAAGAGGAGTTTATCCAGAAACTTGCAGACCGAAATGAGATACAGTCATACCGTATGAAGCAATTCCAGCAAAGCGGCCACGACTGCTATCTGGTCATGCAGCTGCAACAGGATGCAGACCCTGCACTCCGCTTTGCCGCTATGCGCTATCTGAATAAGCAGAACATCGCTCCGTCCATTGAAAATTACGAGATCCTGTACCGGGGCAATCTCCCGGAAGGAAAGCGCAGCGTTCCGCAAGCGGAGCTGTTGGAACAACTGTACCAGAAATTCAACTTCGCTCGCCCGACGGATTACCATGGGCACAGCCTGTCGGTCAGCGATGTGATCATGCTGAATCAGGATGGGAAAATCTCGGCGCATTATGTGGACAGCATCGGCTTCAAGGAACTGCCGGGATTTCTGGATAAAAAGCCGGAACGTACCTCTGTTTTGCAAACTCTCAAGGAGAAGTGCGATGCCCCGGAGTGCAATCCCACCGTCTGCCGGAAAGCGAGGGATGCTCATGAACTTTGACCATGAGGAACTTATGCTGATGATGCTTTACAACACCGCACCCGGCTGGGCTCATCCACGAACTGCGCTCATGCAGTGCTACCTGATGCCGGATGAAACTGCCCTGCGGGAACTGTCGGAGGACGTTATCGAAAAGCTGAAACTGCTGACCGATGCAGAGTTTGCCGAACTAGAATTTCCGCCGGACTGATTTTTGCCGCCTGCGGGCGGCGTACATATCCTCTTTCTCTACGTTTCGCAGTGTGGTATAATTGATTCGACAACTCGGAATTTGTGAAAGCCACATATTTTAAGAAGGGGCCTTCGCTTATGCGAAAGCCCCTTTTCTGTATACCTTACTTTTTCAGCTTTAAGCCATCTCGGAACGCTTCGCCCACACGCTCGGTGACTTTATAATAGCCGTGGGTGTAGGGGTCAAATGCGATGGCGTTGACCCTAGACATATCAATTTTTCCATCCACCATAACGCTCTCATCGGCAGTGACATTGACCACTTTGCCGATGACGCCGCATCCGTATTCATTGTTCTGATACTCGATGAACCTGCACTCCAGACAAATCGGGAACTCGTTGATGACAGGGGCATCTACGGTTTCTGCTTTGCTGGCGGTCAGACCGCTGCGGGCAAATTTATCGGCAACTTTATTGCCGGACTCTACGCCGAAATAGTCTGCTTCCACTATGTGGGCGGCATCGGCAATGCTGACGGTGAATGCTCCCCGTGCCTTGATGTCCTGTACGGTCTTGTGTGTCTCGGTGAGGTTCAGAACAACGGTGTCCCGCTCCTGCATGGTGCCCCATGCGGCGTTCATGACATTGACGCTACCATCCTCGTTGTAAGTTGCAACCATCAGAACCGGCATGGGGAAAATTCCTTCGGTAATTTTCAGCTTTGTTCTCATGATAACTCCTCCTTGTGATCTTATTGACAGGACTGTTCATCCTGCTTATAATTATATCCATGCAAATTGTAAATTCAAGTACTGGTAATTATGATAGGTACTATCTTGGGAGAAAGCGAATGATACAGAACTATATTGAGAACGCAAATTTCGAGGATACCGGCTTTGCCTACACGTTGTCGCTGATCTCCGGCAAGCACAAGATGGTCATTCTTTACTGCCTGATGGAGTTTAAGACCGTGCGATTCAATGAGTTGAAACGGTATCTGAAAACCATTTCCGACAAGACTCTCAGTACGAATCTCAAGGAGCTTGAAGCAGACAAACTGATCGTTCGCACCGAGTATCCGCAGATCCCGCCGAAGGTGGAATATGCGCTTTCGGAGCGTGGGAAATCGCTGATGACTGTACTGGATCAGCTCTGTGTCTGGGGCGAGAAGAATCGACTGACAGAGTGACAAATTCCTGTTTGTGGAGAAGGAACACCTATATGTCAAAACCCAAAATCGCCTTTATCTGTGTCCATAATTCCTGCCGCAGCCAGATTGCCGAAGCCTTTGGCAAGGTACTGGCCGCAGATGTGTTTGAAAGCTACTCGGCTGGAACCGAAACCAAACCGCAGATCAATCAGGATGCTGTGCGCCTGATGAAAGAACTATATGGTATCGACATGGAAAAGACACAGTATTCCAAGCTGATCTCTGCAATTCCAAAGCCGGATGTCGCTATTTCCATGGGCTGCAATGTCAGCTGCCCGTTCATTGGCAGACCTTTTGATGAGAATTGGGGTCTGGATGACCCTACCGGAAAAAGCGATGATGAATTCAAAGCAGTCATGGAGCAGATTCGTCAGAATGTCCTTACGTTAAAATCGAAACTTTACGATGGTTCCAGTTTTTGAAACCCTCAAAAATATGGTCTTGATAACACAATTGGATTCATGCTATACTAAGGCTACTTTATCATTTCAGATTCAAAATAGAAAGCGGAGGATAGCCAATGGATACCACAAAAAGATCACCCATCGACCGCCTGCTTTTTGCCACCTTTCTGAAAGGCCGCACTTCTTCCCGTGACTTGTGGGAAGAAAAGGGCGATATGACCCCCGAAGATAACCAGAAGATCATCGAAGAGACCAACGAGATCATCAATGACGATTCCACTATCCCTTCATCAGCTACCTGTCCGACCTGCTTGCGAAATCCAAGCCTTCCGATGATGCGGTCAAGAAACTGCACGACTGCATTGAAAAAGTTGCAGTTGCATTGGGGCAGGACAGCACCGATGTGTTCCGTGCGCTCCTTGCAAAACTGATCGAGGAGCCGGAAGAAAAGCAGACCTTTGACCGTCTGCTGGAGATGGCAGAAAAGTTTGCCGCAAAGCACGAATAAAATACCATAGATTCCATAAGCGAGTGACCTGAAAAGGCCGCTCGCTTTTTTGTTTACCACAGAGCTGAAAGGAGGCTAAAATGCCAAGCAAAACCGAAGAATATCTCGCCCTTGCCCAGCGCACGGCGAACGGCTTGACCCGGTACTGGGAAAGCTGGACGGACTACCTGACCACCGCATCCCGGCTGTACAAGTACCCCTTTTCCGACCAACTTATGATCTTCGCCCAGCGCCCGGATGCCACCGCCTGCGCCGATTTTGACATCTGGAACAATCGCATGAACCGCTATGTGCGCAGAGGTCTAAGGGTATCGCCCTGCTCGACCAGTCCAGCAGTGTCCCCCGGCTACACTATGTCTTTGATGTGAGCGATACCGGGGTTCGGCGCAATTCCCGTGACCCGGAGGTGTGGCAGCTCAACGATGACCTGTTCCAGCCGGTATCGGAAATGCTGGCGCAGGAATACGGCATTCACCATGAACGGCTCAGCCAGCAGATTGCGGACATTGCCGGAAAGCTGGCAGAATCCTACTGGGACAACAACAGCACAGACATCCTCGCCATCGTTGACGGTTCGTTCCTGATGGATTATGATGATGCCGGACAGGAACTCCAGTTCAAGAGTGCCGCCGCAATCAGCATCATGTACACCATTTTGGAACGGTGCGGTTTTGAACCAGAGGGTTATTTTGACCGGGACGATTTTCAGGCAATTTACGATTTTTCGACCCCGGATGCTGTCTATGCACTGGGTACGGCGGTCAGCGATTGCAGCCGTGATGTGCTACGGAATATCGAGCGTACCGTCAAAACCACCATCCGTCGCCGCAATGTAGAAAGGAGCCAGCATGAATATGAAGAACAGGAACGTGACCTACTCGACCATCGGGGATTACCAGCTCCCGAACCTGACCCTCAGCCAGCCGAAGATCCCGTTGGGCAAGTACGGCAGGATGCGCCGGACGTACCTGATGAACCATCGCCCGGTGCTGTACAACACGATGCTCCTGAACGGGAGCCTGTACCCGCACCTGATGGAAGTGGAGCAGACAGCAGAGAGCCGGATGCAGCAGACCATGGAGCAGCTTCTGAAACAGACCCCGGCCCCGGACAAGGAGAACCGGCAAATGGAATGGATGCAGCACATGAACAGCCTGAAAGCGCAGGCCGAGGAACTGGTGCTGACGGAGCTGATCTACAGCTAAGTTTTCTGGATGCGAACATCCCTACGGAAGCCCAGCAAATCGAGAAGATCGACCAAGCGGAGAGCGAAAAAACGCCCTCCGCTTTTGTTTTGTCGCAGGCTGAAATTGAGAACGAGCTGCGGCGGCATGGATCAGGGTTTGCAGGCGGCAAACAGCGCATTATGGCGCTGTACCAGACCCAGCCTGACCGAAAACTCCGTGCCAAAGCACTGGCAAAGGAGTACGGCATTGGTGGGCACTCCCACGATTTTCTGACGGCAGCAGAGGCTTTGTCAACCATGACTGGAAAGGGCTGGAATTCGAGCGTTACCCTGACCACCAGAAAACCACCCTAAAATGGACACAGGTGGAACAGTATATCGACCTGATGATCCAGTCCGACCGCTATCTGACCGACAAGGAGAAGGAGCATTACACGCCCCCTGCGCCCGTCAACGCAGAGCCAGATACCACCCTGACCCATGCCAAAAACCTGATACGGGAGTTTTGTCAGGAAGAATACGATTCCGAGCCAGACTTCTCCGACCTGACCAAGATCGGCATTGCCTACACCAACGCCACCGATGAGGAAATCCCCATTCAAGTTAATGTAGATTTGGTGGGATACCGGGTGGAACGGTATCTGGGCGAGGTGCTGATAGATGAACGCCAGTACGAAAGTCTGGAAGATCTGACCGAAACCGAATTGGAGGCTCTGGATTTTTCGGAACTGGTCAGCGTCACAGACGAGGAACTGGAGCACTATCACAGCAAGGCAGAGGAACGCCCGGCACCGCTGCCGCTGGATGCCGCCACCGAGTACAACGCCCTGAAGGAACAGTACCGGATGCGCTGGTAGGCTTTGAGCAGAACGGATACTATGAGTTCTACGGTGAGGATGCCCGGAAGGTCTGCGAACTTCTGGGCGGCAAACTTCTGGAAAAAGAAACAGCACTGGGCACCGTCCCGGTCACCGGCTTTCCCAGTAACCAGTGGGTGTACCGTGCCAAACAACTATGGCAGCGCGGCGAGAACGTCTACCTTGCCGGGCTGAACGAGGACGGCACCCACCACCAGACCAAGTATCTGCGCCGGAGGATTATCTGCCGCTGGGTGCCACCGTCCACATGGAAGGGCGGGCTTTCCGAGTGGATACGGTAAACTATGATAGGGGTAGCGTGACCCTGCAGGATGTGGCACTGGCAGAAATGCGGATGCCAGTTTTCCGGGAGGAACCGCTGGCTCTTGTCCTGGAGTTGTACGAGGAGCAGGATATGATGGAATCCCCCCTGCCCGATTACAAGATCGGTGACAATGTTGTGGTCGAACTCCCCACTCGAACTATTGAGGGGAAAGTTGGCTATGTGGGTGAAACGGATGTGCGAATCGACACCAGTGCGCACGGGCAGTCATGGGATAACGAAGTTGTCAATAAGCAACAATTCGAGGAGGGCTTGCGGCAGAACGAACCAAATTCTACCCGGCCAGTTCGTACTGAAAAAACGGTTGCCGTATACCCCGCCAAGGAAAACAATCTGCCGTTTGACATTGTAATTCAGACGATAAGCACAGAATCACCCACAGTTGAAGCGGAACATCCTGCGCCAGAGCCTGCCGGGAACTTCCACATCACGGACGATCATCTGGGTGAGGGCGGAGCAAAACAGAAGTACGCCCGGAACATCGAAGCCATCCGTACCCTGTTCAAGCTGGAAGAGGAGCACCGGGGTGCCACCGCCGAGGAGCAACAGGTGCTTTCGCAATATGTGGGCTGGGGCGGTTTGGCAGATGCCTTTGACCCCGGCAAAGATAGTTGGGCAAAAGAGTACGCCGAACTGAAAGGGCTGCTCTCCGAGGACGAATACTCCGCAGCCCGTTCCAGCACCCTGAACGCCCACTACACCAGCCCCACCGTCATCCGTAGTATCTACGATGCTGTGGAGCGCATGGGTTTCCACAGCGGTAACATTCTGGAACCTAGTATGGGCGTGGGCAACTTCTTTGGAATGCTGCCGGACACCATGCAGGACAGTCGCTTGTACGGCGTAGAACTGGACAGCATCACCGGGCGCATTGCAAAAAACTGTATCCGCAGGCTGACATTACTGTGGCTGGCTTTGAGACCACCGACCGCCGTGATTTCTACGATTTGGCGGTGGGCAACGTGCCCTTTGGTCAGTACAAGGTCAACGATAAGGCGTACAACAAGCTGGGGTTTTCTATCCACAACTACTTTTTCGCCAAGGCCATCGACCAAGTGCGTCCGGGCGGCATCGTGGCGTTTGTGACTTCTCGCTACACCATGGACAGCAAGGACAGCACTGCCCGCAAACACATGGCAGAACGCGCCGATTTGCTGGGGGCTATTCGATTGCCCAACAATGCGTTCAAGGCTAATGCAGGCACGGATGTTGTCAGCGATATTATCTTTTTGCAGAAGCGTGACCGCCCTGCGGATATTGAACCTGCATGGATGCAGCTTGGCAAGACCGATGATGGCTTTGCTGTCAACAGCTACTTTGTTGAGCACCCGGAGATGGTGCTGGGCGAACTGACCGCAGAAAGCACCCAGTACGGACGAGAGGAACTGACCGTTGCGCCCCTTGAGGCACCAGCCTTGCCGACCAACTTGCAGAAGCAGTACAGCATATTGAGGGGCAATACGCCGAAGTTGAGGTGGAAACACCAGATATTGCGGATGCCGAAAATGAGAAGCACATTCTCCCGGCCGACCCGGAGGTGAAGAATTTCTCCTACACCGTGGTGGACGGCGAGGTGTTCTACCGGGAAAACTCCGTGATGACGCAGGTGGAGCTGTCCGACACCGCCAAGGGGCGTGTCACCGGCATGGTGGAGCTGCGGCAGATCGTCAACGAGCTGATTCAGCAGCAATTGGAGGATTACCCCGATGCCGACATCAAGGCAACGCAGGAGCGTTTGAACGCCGCCTACGATGCCTTTACCACAAAGTACGGCTTGCTGAACGACCGCAAAAACGGGCGGCTGTTTGAGCAGGATTCCTCGTATTATCTGCTGTGCTCGCTGGAAAATCTGGACGAGCAGGGGCAGCTCAAGAGCAAGGCTGCAATGTTCACCAAGCGCACTATCCGCCCGGAGCGTACCGTTACCAGCGTGGACACCCCCAGCGAAGCGTTGGCGGTGTCATCGGGGAACACGGTAAAGTAGACCTGCCCTATATGGCAGAACTGTTGGGTACACCCGGCGAGTACGGGCGCATTACCACCGAACTTTCCGGCGTGAT